>OBVU01000384.1_pt1 | contig 33408 bp, 22 predicted proteins | sample 1495171 | NCBI WGS metagenome assembly OBVU01 (sample SAMEA2580028, study PRJEB22360) | human gut metagenome | biome: human gut; feature: human-associated habitat; material: faeces | place: Denmark | collected 2008/2010
CTTCGGAGTTGCCGAGCTTGGTCTTGGTCTGGCCTTCGAACTGCGGGTTGGTGAGCTTGACGGACACGACGGCGGTCAGGCCTTCGCGCACGTCGTCGCCGGACAGGTTCTCGTCCTTGTCCTTGAGGATGTTCTTCTCGCGGGCGTAACGGTTGACCAGCGAGGTCAGCGCGGCGCGGAAGCCTTCCTCATGGGTGCCGCCTTCGGTGGTGGAGATGGTGTTGGCGAAGGTGTGCACGGCTTCGGAATACGCGGTGGTCCACTGCATGGCGATTTCCGCGGAGATGCCGATCTTCAGGTCCTCGGCCTCGAAGTCGATGACGTCCGGTTCGACCGGGGTGGCCTTGCGGGACTTCACCAGGTAGTCGACGTAGTCCTTGATGCCGTCGTTGTACTGGTAGGTGACGGTCTGGAACTTGTCTTCGGTTTCGGATTCCTCGCCGGAAACCTCGTCGCCGGCCTGGTCGGGCTCGCGCAAATCGGTCAGGGAGATCTTCAGGCCCTTGTTCAGGAACGCCATCTGCTGGAAGCGGTTGCGCAGGATCTCGAAATCGTAGGTGGTGGTTTCGAAGATCTTGCCGTCGGCCCAGAAGGTCACGGAAGTGCCGGTGGACTCGCCTTCCTCCATCGGCTTGCCCTTGAGCAGACGCGCGGTCGGCTTCTGGTCGATGTAGGTCTGGGTCCAGTGGAAGCCCTGACGGCGCACTTCGATGTCCACGCGGGTGGACAGCGCGTTCACCACGGAGATGCCCACGCCGTGCAGGCCGCCGGAAACCGCGTAGCCGCCGCCACCGAACTTGCCGCCAGCGTGCAGCTTGGTCATCACGGTTTCGACACCGGAGATGCCTTCGCCCGGCACTTCGTCGACCGGGATGCCTCGGCCGTCGTCCACCACGCGCACGCCGCCGTCCGGCAGAATCGTCACTTCGATGTGCGACGCGTAGCCGGCAAGCGCCTCGTCGACGGAGTTGTCGACGATCTCATACACCAGATGGTGCAGGCCGCGAGGACCGGTGGAGCCGATATACATGCCCGGGCGGATACGCACCGCCTCAAGGCCTTCCAGCACCCTCAGATCGGACGCGTCGTAGTGTTCCGGAGACAGCGAATCGTCAAGTTGCGCATCTTCGAGCTGGTCGTTCTGGATCTGATCCTGAATCTGATCTTCCTGCGTGTTTTCAGCTGATTCGTTCAGCGAATCCGCATCAAGGTCTGCCACAGAGATTCCTTCCTGCATTTTTCCCGCCATCAAGGGTCATTTCCGCAGGTGATACCACCTAGAACGCAAATAAAGGCCCCTTCTAGGCGTTTACATACACTGCTGGATATTCTACTCATGGAGGGGGACAGCGCGCTATAGACATTTGTCCTTGGAATTCAACGGTTTTCAACGGCTTCGGCATGGTTCCGAACGCGTCCGACGAGCCGGAAAACCTCCGTAAACCCCGTCGCAACGGCCTGTTTCACGCGCGCCACAATCGATCTCTCCTGTCAGAGAGGTCGATTGTAAGTCGACTTCGCAATAGCCCTCAGTAGCGAATCTTCCTTGAGATACGCCCACGGCTGAACCCTTGGCTCTGCGGGCCGGTGACCCTCACCTCATTGATGGTCAGACCTTCGAGTTTCCTGCGGATGGTGTCCGTCAGCAACGGCGTCATATACGACAGGGTGGTGGTCCAGGCCGGGCTGTCGCAACGTATCGTCAGCACGCCGTCTCGCAGGCTGGCGGGGTAGGAGTGCTTCGCGTTCTCCACGCCCACCACCTGGTCCCAATGGTCGCGCATCTGCGCCATTTTGAGGTGGGGTATCCATGCGCCGTTCGATGCCAGCAGATTGAACAGGCTGCCGACGGTTTCCGGATCGCGTCCGGGTTTGCCGAAGCTTTCCCACGCCTTGCGCGCGCGTTCCTCGCGTTCCTTGAGCCGCCCGGCACGGTCGCTGATGCGGTCGAACACTTCGGCCGGCAGTTTGCGTTGGTCGAGGTTCAGCAGTTCGCAGATTGGTGGTTTCGGCATTAGGATTCGGCCTCGATTCCTTGCGATTGCGCGCCACGTCCGGCGGCAAGCATGGCCGCCATCGCCGCGATATCGCCGTCCGTCTCCTGCGATTGCACACGCAGCGCGGCAACGTCGATGACATGCGCCTCGCCTTGCGGAATATCGCTTGCCGCGGCGACGGTGATCAGCACCTGGTCCTGCCGTCGCGCGAAGTCGAGGATCTGCCCGCGACGGGACTCGTCGAGCTGGGCGAACACATCGTCGAGGATCACGATCGGCTTGACGTCGCGCTGCGCCGAAACCCCTTCGTACAGCGCCATTTTCAAGGCCAACGCCATCGTCCACATCTCGCCGTTCGAAGCGAATTCGCGGGCTGGCATGTCGTTGAGCCGCAATGTCAGATCATCGCGCTGCGGTCCGATCAGATTCTGCCCACGGGCCACTTCGCCGGGGTAGATGCGTTGGAAATGACGGCTGATTTCCGCGGCCGGCTCGTCGAACAGAAGCACCTCGTCGAAGGACGGCTCATACACCAGGTCGGCCTGTTCCTCTTCGCCCGCCAGCGAAGCATAGATGCGGGTGAACGGCTCGCGCAGCAGTCCGATCACATCGTTCCGGTCCTTGGTCAATTGCACGCCGAGGGCGATGAATTGGCCGGTCCACACTTCCAGACCGCTCAGCACGGCCTGACGCCCGTATTCGGGGTCGATGCCGGAGCCGTCGGACAGCTGTTTGAGCAATGCGGCACGCTGTTTGGCAACGTGCGTGAACTGTTGCAACGACTGCGCATAACGGGGCAACAGCAGCGAAGCCGCCTGGTTGAGGAAGTTCCTTCGGGTGGCCGGATCGCCAGACACCAACCGCTGGTCTTCGGGGGTAAAGGACACGGAGGGGACCAAACCCACGATATCCCTCATATATTGCGATTTTCCGCCGTCCACGCGCGCCCTGTTGGCGCCTCGCGCGGCGATGGTGATCTCATATGTGCGCTGTTCGCCCGCATCTTCGACGTTGGCCCGGACAGTGGCGGAAGGGTGGCCTTTTTCGACCAGCGGCAGCGATGACGAGGTGCGGTGGCTGGAGCCGGTGGACAGCACTTCCACGGCTTCCACGATATTGGTTTTCCCTAGGCCGTTCGAGCCTTGGAGAATGTTGATTCCCGGTTCGAAATCAAGCACGCAATGGTCCCATGACCGGTAATGGTCGAGCGCGAGACGGGAGATATGCATGAAAACCGGGATTCCTTGAAGGCGATGGCATGGTGGCCCGGACGGGAACTTGCCGTCCGGGCCACAGGTGGAACGAAATCAGTTGTTGAAGCGCATCGGAACGAGCAGGTAACGGTAGTCCATGGATTCGTCGGAATCCGCTTCCTGCTGGCCGTTGAATTCCACGGGCTTGACCGCGGTGGTCATCTTCATGCGCACGAACGGCTCGCTGATGGCGCTCAGGCCGTCGACCAGATAGGAGGGGTTGAACGCCACGGTGATGTCCTCGCCGTCCATGTCGATGTCGAGAATCTCCTTCGCCTGTGCTTCGTCGGCGGTGCCGGCCGACAGCGTCAGCTCCTGGCCAGAGAAGACCATACGGATCGGGGCGTTGCGTTCGGCGACCAGCGAAACGCGCTTGATGGCGTCGATGAGGGCCTGCTTGTTGATGACGGCATGAATCGGGTATTCATCGGCATACAGGCGGTCAACGGCCGGGAATTCGCCGTCGATGAGCTGGGAGGTGGACACGCGGCCGGCGTTCTCGAAGCCCAGCAGGGACGGGTTGTCCGCATCGAAATCGATGGTGACGTTCTGATGCTCGTCCAGCGAACGCGCCATGTCGCGCAGCAGCGAGCCACGGACCAAAGCGGTGGTGCTGATGGTCGCATCCTCCGGCGTCCAGGTGAAGCTGGAACGGGCCAGACGGAAACGGTCGGTGGAGCTCATGATGACCTTGTCGCCCTGGAACTGGACGCGGATGCCGGTGAGCACCGGACGGTTCTCCTCACGGGAGACCGCGACGGACGCCTGGTTGACGGCCTGAGCGAAGGTGGGGGAGTCCACCTGACCCAGTTTCATCGGCACCACGGGCAGATCCGGATATTCGCTTTCCGGCATGAGCTGCATGGTGAAGGTCGACTTGCCCGACGTGATGGTCATCGTGGAACCATCAGTGGAAAGATAGGTTTTCGCAGCGGGCAGCGACTTGGTGATGTCGGCAAGCAGTTTGCCCAGCACCAGAACGCTACCGGCCTCATCCACGCCGGCTTCGATGTGATGGCGTGCGGAAATGGCGTAGTTGAAGGCGGAAAGCTGGAGTGTGCCGTCAATGGCTTCCAGACGGATGCCCGCCAGAATCGGGGTTGCGGGACGTGCGTCGATGACACGTGTGGTCCATGCCACGGCATCGGCAAGAGCTTGGGAATTGACTTCGACTTTCATGGGGTATTCCTCGTTTCGTTCGATCCACATGCCATTCTAGCGATAAGAGCAACGACGACGAAAGCGTGGGGAATTCCCCGCATTACGAGAATGACGATGAAAGTAAGAAAAACGTACTTTCGTAATAATAAGCCCTGTGGATAGTGTGGATAAGCTCGTTCAGCCCAAGCGCAGCAACGTCTCAGTACGAGGCGACATCTGTGGATAACTTCTGAGTCGAATGTGGATAAGAGCATGGGTTATCCACAGGCTCATGGCCGCGCAAAACTTATCCACAATTCACTGTGAATAATCCACGAGCTATACACTGCCGTTTTCCGTGTTTCCAACGGCTTTTCCACAGACCTTTCCCCGAAATGTGGATATGTATGTGGAAAACTCGATGTACAAGAAATTATGTCCGGGCGTGTCACGCGGATAGTAAAAAGGCTGGTAAATAATTTACCAGCCTAAGGAAAACCGTTGGAAATACGCCGTTTGTTGTGGTTGCTTCCGTTACTTGTCGTTGGAACGCTGCTTGAGCTGCAGAGTCAACTCGGTCACGTAGTTGTAGATCTCCTGCTTCTCCTGCATCTCGTCGTTGATGCGCGTATACGCGTGCATCACGGTGGTGTGGTCCTTGCCACCGAAGACCAGGCCGATGTCGTTGAGGCTCATGCTGGTCAGCTCGCGTACCAGATACATGGCAATCTGGCGTGCCAGCGCGATCTTCTTGGTACGCGAACGGCCGACGATGTCGTCGAACGTCAAATAGAAGTACTTGGCCACCTGCGTGATGATGTCCGCGGGCTTGATTTCCACGTCGGTGGTGAAGAAGTCCTGCAAAGTCTGCTCCGCAAGGGCTTTGGTGACCGGCTGGTTGCTCAGCGACGCCATGGCGGTCACACGGTTCAGCGCGCCTTCCAGCTCGCGGATGTTCTCGGTGAACCGTTCCGCGATCAGGTTGAACACGTCGTTGGGAATATTGGAGCCGTTCATGGTGGCGATCATGCGCAGAATGGCGATTCGCGTCTCCAGATCCGGCGGTTTGACGTCCACGGTCAGGCCCGATTCGAAGCGGGAGATCAGACGTTCGTTGAAGCCCTGCAGGTCCTTCGGCGGCACATCGGAGGCGATCACGATGCGCTTGTTGGCCTGATGCAGGGTGTTGAACGTGTGGAAGAACTGCTCAAGGGTCGCGTCCTTGCCGCTCAGGAACTGGATATCGTCGATGAGCAGCACGTCGACCTCGCGGTAGCGGCGGTTGAATTCCTTGATCTGGCCGGAACTTTGGTTCGTATCGGCCAGAGCCTCGATGAATTCGTTGGTGAATTCCTCACTGGTGACGTAGCGGACCTTCAGATTGGGGTCCTTGACCAGCGCGTAGTTGCCGATGGCGTTCAGCAAATGGGTTTTGCCCAGGCCGGAGCCTCCGTAGATACACAACGGATTGAAATCATGGCCGGAACCCTCCGCCACGGCCAGCGCCACGGTACGTGCGAAACGGTTGGAATCGCCGGGCACGAAGGTGTCGAAGGTGGCGTTCTTGTTCAAATGCGTTTCGGGGTCGAGCAGCGGCCTGTTCTGGCCGCTCTGGAAATGGTCCTGTTCCGGCGGCATCGTCGCGGGAATCGGCAACTGGCCCTGCATCGTCTCGTTCGCAGGGGACTTCGCCGGCGATTTCGCGGGGGAGAAGCGCGGATAGGTTTCCTCCGGCTGTTCCTCCGTTTTCGGCTTCATTTCAACGATTTTGAAGGCGGGGAAGATGTCCTGTTCGGCGGATTCGCGCAACGCCTCCATCAACGGCTTGTTCAATTCGGTCTGCAAAGCCTGCTGAGCCGCCTCACTGGGCACGCACAGCATGATGGTCGGACCCCACATGCCTTCGGGATAGACGTTCTCCAGCCAGCTTTTGTCGCGTACGGACAGCGACGGATTCTGGTGCAGCAGGGCCAAAGCGTCGGACCACACCCCACGAGCCTGCTCGAGAGGATCTGTTGTCGTGTTATCAGCCACGGATAATCCTTTCTCGACAGACGTACCACTGATGTGCAACTGTATATTTGTACTCTCTTTTCCCCGAGTTATCCACCGGCATGCGTGTTGAAAAGATTGAAATGTGAATAACATTGTTGTAGTTTGTGGATAACTTTTGTGGGGAATTCGGCGGAATCGCAACGATTATGTGGATTGTTTTATGCGGGGAATCCCCATGAAAATGTGAAGAAAAATGGACGACGCGACAATCTGTTCAGGGGTCAGAGTAATTTAGTAGAGCTTGACTCATGAGGAGCCGTGCCTTGGCATGGCTAAAAACACCGGGAGCATTAATTATGAAGAGGACATTCCAGCCGAACAACCGCCGTCGCCACATGAAGCACGGTTTCCGTCAGCGCATGCGCACCCGCGCAGGCCGCGCTCTGATCAACCGTCGCCGCGCCAAGGGCCGCAAGTCCCTCGCTGCCTGATTTTTTAGTGGCATAGAGCGGTGGAACGGCTGAAAAGCCATCGCGATTTTGTTGCGGTGCTCAAACGCCGTCGTAGGGTATCGCGAGAAGACATCGTCGTGCATTATCTGATGCACGACGATGTCGTAACGGGCGATACAGCGACGGTGCAAGGCCGCCGTGTCGGCTTGGCCGTTTCCAAAGCTGTTGGCAACGCGGTCACGCGCAACGCCGTGAAAAGGCGTTTCCGTGTGCTTGCACGAAAGTACGAATCACTATTACCTGAATCCTGCGATATCGTGTTGCGTGCCAAGCCAAGTGCCGCACGTGCCGATTTCCTGTCGCTTGAGCAGCAGATGGCATCGTGTTTCGAAGCGGTGAAACGTAAAACCGCTTCCCGGCAATGAGCAAGGGGCATCATCGCAATTGGATGGTGCGGCTCATCCGCTGGTATCAGAAACATATTTCCGCCCATACCGCACCTCGGTGCCGGTATTATCCCAGCTGCTCCAATTATGCGATTCAGGCGATTGAACGATTTGGCTGCCTTAAAGGTGGTCTTCTTGCGTTATTACGCCTTCTTCGTTGCAACCAGTGGAACCGTGGAGGAATCGACGACGTTCCACAGCTCTATTCCTTGTTTTACAGATGTTCGTGGTCGAAGGCACACGAGGAGCCTCGTCTCACGCCTCTGGATGTAGATGAACCTATAGGCGATAAGGAGAATGGCCTGTAATGAATCAAGATCAATTCCTCCTCGATAGTGGTTTCTGGGGCTGGCTGTACAAGCTCCTGTACCCCGTCGAGTGGCTCATGACGCAGATTATGGCCGGATTCCACCGATTCATGGTGATGCTGGGCATGAACGAGATCGGTTTCTCGTGGGTCATGTCCATCGTGTTCCTGGTGATTGTGGTCCAGGCGTGCGTGTTCCCGCTGTTCTACAAGTCCATGAAGGGCATGCGCAAGATGCAGGCCCAGATGGCCGTTTTGCAGCCCAAGATGCAGCGCATCCAAAACAAGTACAAGGGCAAGAACGATCCCGCCAGCAAAGAGGCTTTGCAACGCGAGATGATGAAGCTCTACCAGGACAACGACGCGAACCCGATGGGCGGCTGCACGTCGATGCTGCCTATGTTCGTGCAGGGTCCTGTGTTCATGTGCATGTTCTACACCCTGTCGGCCATTCCATACATCGCCCGTGGCAAGTTCAGGAACGGTTCCGGCCTCGGCGCCTTCGACATCGCCACCGCCAAGCAGTTCACCTCCACCAACGTGTTCGGCGTGAACGTGGCCGAGAACTTCACCACCGCCGACATCCACGGCAAGATCATCATCGGCATCTTCGTGGCGTTGATGTGCTTCTGCCTGTGGCTCATGCAGTACAACAGCATGAAGCGCAACATGGCCCAGAGCGCTGCGAACAAGCAGACTGAAATGATGCAGAAGATGATGCTGTGGATGTTCCCGATCATGTACATCTTCTCCGGCGTCGCCATGCCGTTCGCAGTGCTGGTGTACTGGCTGACCAACAACATCTGCAACCTGCTGCGTTCCGTCTGGCAGATCCATGTCTTCCCGACTCCGGGATCCCCGGCCGCCGAAGCGAAGGAAAAGCGCGACCACGCCCACGAGAACGCCCGCCGCGCCAAGGCCGGTCTGCCGTCCCTCGAAGAGGAGGAGCTGCAGAAAGCCAAGAAGGCCGCGGAGGCGAAGGAAAAGAACGGCTTCCAGCGTCAGCAGCCAAGCCGCAAAAAGAAGAAGAAATAACATCAAGTGTGTGTCCTGTGTTTCACGTGAAACACAGGACACACCGCTTTTGTATCGGGCGAATCGCCCATATGATACAACCCAATCAGTAGACTTTCAGTAGACTTTCAGTAGACTTGAAATAATACGAACCCCGCTCAAAGGAGTAAAACACCATGGCGCAGGATGCTGAGAAAACCATCGATCAGCTCAATGACGAAGCTGACATCGCTGCCGATTACCTTGAAGGATTGCTTGACATCGTCGACTACGAGGGCGATATCGAAATGGGCGTGCGCAACAACCGTCCGACCGTGCAGATCGTTGCCGACGACGACACCGACATCAAACATCTGATCGGACGCAACGGCGAAGTCGTGGACGCCCTGCAGCAGCTCACCCGACTCGCCGTACAGCAGAAGACCGGCGAGCGGTCCCACCTCATCGTGGACGTGGACGGCTATCTGAAGCGCAAGCGCCAGCGCCTGCACGACCTTGCGCTGGATGCCATCGACGAGGCGCGCGAGACTGGCGAGCCGGTGGACCTGAAGCCGATGAACTCCTTCGAACGCAAGATCATCCATGATGTGGTGCGCGAGGAAGGCATGAAGTCTCGGTCCCATGGCGAAGAACCGCATCGTTACGTCACGGTGTACGTCAAGGCTTCCGCAGTCGATGACGCCGACGAGATCGACGAAGCCTGAAATAGTTTCACGTGAAACATGAAGCGTCGCGAGTTTCTCGCGGCGCTTTTTTGATGCCTGTAGATTAGGATGGTGTGCATGAGTGATGTGAATGACGAATTGGATGGGTCGCCGATTCTTGAGGAAGTGCTTGGCGATGCATTGGGCAAGTTGAAGGTGTTTCACGTGAAACTTGCTGCGGAAGGAGAGCCGCGCGGGCTGATAGGGCCACGCGATGTCGGTATTATTTGGGAACGGCATATTCTGAACTCCGCGGCCATCGTACCGTTCATCCGTGAAGCAACGGCCAAGAGGCAATTCAAGACGGTGGCGGATATCGGCAGTGGTGGAGGATTCCCCGGTATCGTGGCGGCCGCCTGCCTGCCGGACCACCAGTTCACCTTGGTGGAACCGATGGAACGCCGTATCGAATGGCTTCATGAGTGCGTTGACGAAATGGGATTGGACAATGTCTCGATAGTGCGCTCCCGAGCCAACGCCGTAATCGAAGCCGTCCGTGGTTCGAACGGTGGCCGGAAGGGCAGGGGAGAGGATGCCGTCGATCTTGACGGGAATCCCATCCCGGTCAAGCATCCGTTTGCCGTGGTGACCTGCCGTGCGGTCGCGCCGATGGCCAAACTATCCGGATGGACGCTGCCGTTGCTGGACAAAGGCGGACGGCTGGTTGCCCTGAAAGGACGATCCGCGCAGGAGGAAATCGTCAAGGCCACCAAAGAGATCTCCAAAAACGGCGGTATCCATCCCCGCGTGGTGGAGGCCGAGGTCGGTCCGGGTCTGGAACCGACGCATGTGCTGATGGTGGACAAGCGATAAGTTATCCACAAAATCGCGTGAGTTATCCACAGTATCCACAATCGCGGAAATGTGTTACGAAGCATCTTGAAGAAGCTTGGAATTGCAACGATTGTTCTGTGGATAACTTTTGGGTGGTCGGATGAGTTATCCACCAACTATCCACCGTTGTTCACAATGGTGCACATGGCCGTGAACAGGTGAAAATCTGTCCACCCAAATGATGAAACTTGATTGTTGAATATGTATAGGAAGGCTAGTTCATGACTGGACCTGAAGAACCAGACAATTTGACGTCGATGGAATCCGCCACGGAAACCATCAAGCGAATCTTCGAAGGCTCGACATCCCCCGTAGGCGCGCAAATCGCTGATGAATCGACGCGATACAAGGCATTGGAGCATGCGGTCTGCCCGAAGCCGGCCGAAACACGCCTGATCGCAGTCGCCAACCAGAAAGGTGGCGTCGGCAAAACCACATCCGCGGTGAACCTGTCCGCGGCCTTGGCCCGTTTCGGATGCAAGGTCCTGCTTATTGATATGGATCCGCAGGGCAACGCCTCCACGGCATTGGGTGCCCCGCACGCCTCCGGTCAGCCTTCGGTGTATGACGTCATCGAAGGACGCAAGCGCATCGCGGAAGTCAAGTGCACGTGCCCTGATTTCGACAACCTCGACGTGGTCCCCGCATCCATCGATTTGAGTGGCGCCGAACTTGAGGTCGCCGACATGGCGGACCGCAACTCGCTGCTGAAGAACGCGGTGGACGAGTTCCTCGCCACCAGCGAAGAGCATTACGATTACGTGATCATCGACTGCCCGCCGAGCCTGGGTCTGCTGGTGATCAACGCCATGTGCGCCGTGCACGAAATGCTGATTCCGATTCAGGCCGAGTATTACGCCTTGGAAGGTTTGGGCCAGCTCATCAACACCATCGGACTGGTGCAGGAACATTACAATCCGTCGCTGCTGGTCTCCACGATGCTCATCACCATGTACGACAAGCGCACGCTGCTGAGCCGCGAAGTGCATGGGGAAGTGAAGAAGCACTATCCGACAATCGTGCTCGACACCACCATTCCGCGCACGGTGAAGATTTCCGAAGCGCCAAGCTTCAACCAAAGCGTGATCGCATACGACCCCAAGGGCATGGGTGCGATCGCGTACTGCGAAGCCGCGCTGGAACTTTCGCGTCGTTCCGATACGGTGCTGCAGGCAATCGATGCAAGAAGGAATGAGAACTGATCATGGCAACTAAGTCGCGTTTGGGTAAAGGTCTTGGCGCACTGTTTCCTTCTCTTCCGGGGGAGCCGCAGCATCAGGAGCATGCGGCGCCTGCCGCTGCCGCCAAAGAAGTCAAGGCTTCCAAGACTGATGAGCATGTGGAATCCAAGAGCGCGTCCGCTACCGCACAGGCATCGGTGAACGCCGTGCAGGGGATGAAGCATGCTGTTTCACGTGAAACAACCAAGAAAAACCAGCATCGTCGTGCCAGCATGCCGTCGATTTCGTTGAACGAAAGCGCGCATCCCGCGGACATGTTCTTCGGCTCCACCGCTCAGCCAGCTTCCGAACAGGGCGAGCAGCAGGGGAGTGTTTCACGTGAAACCACGCCGACCGAACATAAGAAGGACGAACCGGAACTGCTTCCCGTGCAGGGTGGATATCTGGTTGAACTGCGTTTGAGCGACGTCGGTCCCAATCTGCATCAGCCACGTACCATTTTCGATGAAGACGACCTGCGCGAGCTAGCCGAATCCATCAAGGAAGTCGGCGTACTGCAGCCAATCGTCGTACGCAAGCGTCCGCAATCGCAAATCGAAGCCGCCCGCAGGGAAGCCGCAGCCAAACCGGCCGAACCGCACAACATGTTCGACGGGCGCATGGATAGCATGTACGAGCTCATCATGGGCGAACGTCGTTGGCGCGCATCGCAGATCGCCGGCCTGAAAACGATTCCGGCCATCGTCAAAACCACCGCCGATGACGATATGCTACGTGACGCACTGCTGGAAAACCTGCATCGCGTCGCGCTGAATCCACTGGAAGAGGCGGCTGCCTACCAGCAGATGATCGACGATTTCGGCCTGACGCAGGCCCAACTGTCCAAGTCGGTGTCGAAATCCCGTCCGCAAATCGCCAACACCTTGCGATTGCTCAACCTGCCGGCCGCCGTGCAGAAGAAGGTCGCATCCGGACTGCTGTCCGCGGGCCACGCGCGTGCGCTGCTGGGACTGCCGACGGAAGCGGATATGGAACAGCTGGCCACGCGCATCATCGCCGAGGGACTGTCCGTACGTAGCACCGAGGAAATCGTGTCGATGAAGGCCGCCGAAAGCGACCAGCCCAAGAAGCCGAAGGCCAGCAAGCTCAATCCGTGGGCTGGTACCCCCGTTCAGGTTGGTCTGGAGCAGCGTTTCGGCACCAAGGTCTCCATCAAGGGATCGAAGAAGCACGGGCGAATCGAAATCGTGTTCAAATCGGAAGACGATATGAAACGCATCGTCGACCTGCTTATGCAGCAGCAGAGCTGAACGAACCGAGCCAATCGAGCTCTGCGAGCGATAATGATTTGAACGATTTGAGCCTTACTTGAGCGAATCGAGATAAGCCTGCGCGTCCAGCGCGGCGCGGCACCCCATGCCCGCCGCGCTGATGGCCTGCCGATAGACGCTATCCACGCAGTCTCCCGCGGCGAAAACGCCGGGTTCGCTGGTACGCGTGCTGGCGCCATCGACCGTGATATAACCAGCTGAATCGACGTCTACAAGCCCGTTAAGAAAAGCAGTGGCAGGAGTGTGCCCAATCGCCATGAAAACGCCGTTAGCGGGGATTGCAGAGGTCTTTTCGGTGGCGGTGTTGCGCACCTCCACCTCCTGTACGCCGTTCTCGTCGCCGCGAATCTCCTGCACCACAGCGTCAAGCATGAAATCGATTTTCGGATTGCGTTGCGCACGCTCCACCATGATGCGGGAAGCACGGAACGTGGAACGCCTATGAATAAGGGTGACGGACGAGCCGAAACGGGACAGGAAATCAGCTTCTTCGAAAGCGCTGTCGCCGCCGCCGACCACCACAATCGGCTTGTTGCGGAAGAAGAAACCATCGCAGGTGGCGCAGTAGGAGACACCTTTGCCTGCGTATTCCGTCTCGCCTGGCACGCCCAGCTTACGATAGTTTGAGCCTGTTGCGATGACCAGCGCGCGTGCGTCGTACACGTCGCCGCCGTCAAGGGTGACGGTTTTGATGCCGGAATCGGCATTCGAAGCAACCGAAACAACATCGTCCCAAACGATATGCGCGCCGAACCGTTCCGCCTGCTTGCGCATATTGTCCATCAGATCCGGACCCATGATGCCATCGGGAAAGCCTGGGAAATTCTCCACTTCGGTGGTGTTGACCAACTGGCCGCCGGGCGTCAGCGCGCCGGCGACGACCAGCGGCTCGAAGCCGGCGCGGCCAAGATAGATCGCGGCAGTATAGCCAGCCGGGCCGGAACCGATAATCACCACATCACGCATATCACTCATGGTTGCTACTGTAATGCAGTTTCCACGACGGTTGCGGGCGGTTTTGCAGATGGCGTTCAAAAAAGCGTTCAAAAAAGTCAGCTATCCGTCACGTTGTTTCACGTGAAACAAAAAGAGGGTGTGCGGAACAATCCGCACACCCTCCTTGTCTGCCGATGCGTCAGAAAATCTGCACCGAATCGATGTACAGCTGGTTGCCGGGAAGGCTGTCGAACGGCACCCACAAGAGGATGTCCTGGGTCTCCACGGCCTTGTTGAACTTGATTTCGGTGGTGCCGCTGGCGTCGAACTCGAACTGGGCGACCTGTTCACCCTGGTTCGGGCTGGACTTGGCGTTCACGCGAATGTAGCCCTGGCCACCGGAAGAACGGATCTTGATGACCATGCGATACGCTTTCTGGGGCTGGCTGAGGTGGAGGTAATAACCGTAACCCTGTTGTCCGTCCGGATTGGACAGGAACTGGCGGTTGTCGATCTCATACGGAGTCGTGTTCTCCGGCATCTTCGGTTCCGGAACCTTCCGCACCTTCTTATCCGAAGTCACCACCTTGTCGACGTCCTTCTTGGCGGAATGGCTCTTCTTCGTGGTTTTCTTCGGCTTGCTGGAATCGGAGCTGCCGTTGTCGGAGCTGTTGGCATCGTTGGAATCGCTGTTTGCATCGCTGGCGGAGCTGCTGCCATTGCCGGAATCGCCATTATCGCCGAAAGGCACGTCGTCAAGGTTCATTTCCGGCCACGGATTGTTGGAATTCGTATTGGTGATGCCGTCATCCGGCTTCTTGGTCAAACCATGAATGGCGAATCCCAATGCGACGGCCACCACAATGAACGCGACCACAATGGCCACGACCTTGGTGGTGAGCTTGCCGAACAATTTGGCATTGGCGACCTCGGCCGGACTGGAGGAAGAGGCTTTAGGGGCAAAGCTCGGCGGCACCGCAACGGGGGTTCCGTTTTCGTTCTGATATGCCACGTCGATCGCTTCCTGCTCCGCCTTCAACGCGCGTGCGGATTCCTCGCCCGGCTCGATGACCCGTCCGTCAGGTCCGATCACCGGAATGCGACCGGTCTTCTCCAATTGCGAATCGTCCGTATGATAATCGCCCTGCGGCGACGGCGTGGAAACACGGATGGGGAAGGAGAACGGCGAATCCACATCTTCGGAGGATCCGTCGAGGTCCTCTTCGCTGAGTAGTTCGCGGCTGTTGTTCCACAGCGATTTCACGGCACCGCCGGTCGCGGCCATACCCTTGGCCAAGGCTTCCTTGCTGTCGGAGAAATCAGTGTGTGGTTCAGGCGCTTCGAACGTCATTTCCGGAATGCTTCCGGTTTCAGCCAGCGTATCGGGCAAGGCGATGGCATCCTGCTCGAGAATCTGCAGCAGGGGCACGTTCACAATCGAGCATTCCGAATCCGCGGACGGTAACGCAATATCGGGGCCGTTAAGCTTCGCCAGCGGCTCGTAGTCGCCCAGCAACGCCTCCAATTCGGCGATGGTGGCCATCGGAACGGTCGGGAAACCGTCCTTCTCCTTGAGATCCAGACCACGCTTGCAAATCACGCGGAACTCCATCGGCACGTTCGGTGAAATCGCGTCAAGATGGTAGTTCGTGGACAGCGTCGACGGCGTGCGCGTCAGCAGGGAATACAGCAGGGAAGCGACCTGGCGAATCGCAAGCTGCTCCTGGTTTTCCACGGATTGCACGCGCGAAGTATCGGCCAGCATGATGCTTACCGGCGCGTCGGCGATTTCAATGCCGTTGCGGGTCAATCGCACGGTGTCCGTGCTGATCGAGAAATGCGTGAGATTGTCTTTCTGCAACACGTGCAGGGCTTCGACGACCTCACCAAGAATGGAACGGATCGCGGTGAAGCTCAGCGGCTTGCTGGACTGCGTGAGATACTCGCTCAACGACATGCCGGCATCGAGCTGCGTGATCACCAACGCCACCTCGCCCACGTGCTGAAGCTGCAGCACCTGCGTGAAATGGGCGTCGTGGGAAATCGCCAGCATGGAGGCCGTCGCATTGACGTCCTGCAAAGCCTTGCGGTTGTTGACGATAAAAAGCTGGCAATCCCGGGCAAGCACGTGATCGCTTGCCTTCCAAACCTGCAAGCCGGTTTCCTCGCGCAATGGCGAAACCAGCACATAGCGGTTGCTGATGGTATCTCCCAGTTGAGGTTTCATGGTTTCCTTCAACTCTGTAACGATTGTTCTACCTACGCTGTTATTCTTGGTCGCCGTTTTCGGCGGTACTTTGCTCAAGTTTACCGTTGGGGCTGGCCGTTCCGCCAGACTTAGGCTTGTTGCCAAGCCCCGGTATGCGGGCGGCGAGCATGCCCACGACCGAAGTGAGCTCCTCGGCACGCAGCGCCCACAGGCACGCCAGATAGACGATGGCGATGACGATGGTGAGCAGTATCGCGGACAGAACCGCCTGACCCCAGTTCATAGTGCCGTCGTCGGGGCCGATATGCGCTCCGACCAGCCGGTAGACGCCGTTGCGGCACAGCAGGCCAATCACGCAGGCGGCTATCGTGGCCACCAGCGCCTTCGCATAGGCGGTGATGATGCGCTTGTCGTCCACATCGCCGTCGAAACGGGAGCGGAGCATGTGCGTGAGCAGCGGATACGGCAGGATGAAGCTCACCGAAATCGCCAATCCGATGACGGTGATCCACTGCGTGGGCGGCAGAATGAACGTCGACGCGATGATGACGCCACCCTGGATGGCCATGGTGATCGCCATGAAAATAAACGGATGCTTGCCGTCTTCGAACGCGTAGAACGTGCGTTGGATGACCAAATACGAGCTGGAAAGTGGCAGGCCGATGCCCAAAGCGGCGAGCGGCGCGCTGATGAGCAGCGCCTCACGCACGCTGATGGACGGCAGCAGTGCGAGGATGATCGGCAACGGAAGCACGATGAACGCCGCTGCGAAGAAGCACATGATGAGATTGAGATTACGCAGGGCCGAGCTCAGATCCTTGCGCGCCTCGTCGATATTGCGGTCCGCGATGGCTTTCGATATTTTCGGGAAGATCGCAGTGGCGATGGACACGGCGATCAGCGAATACGGCAGCATGTAGATGGTGTACGCATTCTGATACGAGGCGTTGCCGGCCACGTCCAACTGGCTCATATGCAGCTGTTCCGAAGCCTTGAACGGCGCGCTGGTGGCCACGCGGGTGACGATGATGTTGACGATCTGATCGACGCCGACGATGCCGAGGCTCCACGCGGCGACCGGTCCCATCGAACGCAGTCCGATGCCGTGAACGCCGAATTTCGGACGGTATTTCAGGCCGATTCTCGTCAAAGGAATGAACAGCACCAGCGCCTGGAACGCCACGCCAAGCGTCCAAGTGCCGGCGGTCAGCGCGATTTTCGTCGGCGTCCAGAAGTCCAGCGGACGTTCCGTGGCCCTGCCGAACATCGCGATGAACGCGCCGAAACCGATGCAGCTGATGATGTTCGCGCCGACCGAGCTCCACGCATACGTGACGAAATGGTCCTTCGCCGCGAGAATCTGCCCGATCACCGTATACAGGCCGTAGAAGAAGATCTGGGGCATGCACCACAAGGTGAAGGAGGTGGCGAGGGCCATGGTTTCGGCGCTGCCGTTGACATACAGTTTGGTCAACAACGGCGTGGCAACGGCCATGAGCAGCGTCACACCCAACAACAAGGTGATGGCAAGGGTGATGAGCTTGTTGAGCTTGGTTTCGGCGTCCTTCGATTTCAGCGTGCGCACGATCTGCGGCACAAGCACCGCGTTGAAGATGCCGCCGGAAACCAGTGTGTAGATGACCTGCGGAATCATCGAACCGGCCTGGTAGGCGTTGGCGGCATAGCCGGTGGTGCCCAAGGCCCAGGCAAGCAGGATGGTGCGGATTTGGCCGGTCACGCGCGAAGCGGCGGTACCGGAGGCCATGATCAGTGAGTTACGGCCAACGGAAGAACTCATTCGTCGGGATCCTTCTTACGGTTGAATTGACGCCACAGTCCCACAGCGCCCAAGAGCACGGCGAAGCCGATGATGACGAAACCGCTCTTGTCGCTGATCTGCAGCGCGCTGGTGATGTGGGTGACCTGCGTGGCTCCAAACGCTGCACCATTCCTGTCGAACAGGCTGATGGTGGCGTTGGCGGTGCCGGACGTGGACACACGGATGGTGAACGCCACCTGTGCCTCGCCGTGGGGCGGCACCTGCACGGTGTCGAATCGGGACGTGACGATCTGCATGGAATCGGTCAGCGACGAGACCTTCACCTTTACCGGGTACGGGTGGCTGTTGCTGATGGTCACCGGCATTTTCGCGGTTTCGCTGACCACGTTCACGCTTTCCGTCGGCGTGATCGCCACACCGTTGATCAGCAGGACCGCGAGCTGGTTCGCGCCTTCCGCCATCGTGCTTCTGGAAGGGCTCTCGCCGCCCAACGCGTGCAGGGCCATGATGGTGTGGGCGTTCGTCAGCTGCCTGCTCCAGGTGTTGACGTCGGATTCGTCTTTTCCGTTCGGCTTGACGAGGATCGACGTATTGAAACGTTTGATGTTGCTCGATGAGTTCGCCAGCGCGCTCAGAGTCTGCTGGACGTCGCTGCGCATGCTATCGGTAAGGCCGTCCGTTTGGGGAAGATCGGTTGACATGCTGGCCGCATCTTCGGAGATGTCGGCATCCTTCAACGTGGCAAGGTCAGTGAGGTTCAGCCACGGCGACTGCTCGATGTCGCTCATCAGCGCGTCTACAACACTGGGGTCGGAATCCTCGTTCAGACAGACCAGCAGGTTGCGTTCCGCATAAGGCTGTTCCATCTGGTAGAACGCGCTTTGCGCGACGAATCGCGCCAATCTGCCGGCCGTGGTTCCCTCGCTGTCGGCGTTGGCATCGTCACTGGTCGCCTTGCCTTGGGCCAGGCCGGAAAGCATATTCTGCGCGGAAAGCACGGTGATGTCCCCGGCATCGGTGGAGACCACCGTCTTGCCGGTACGTACGGTAGCCGCATCGTCCTCTTCGAAGTCATGCGTGGCGATGACGGTGCCGTACCCCTGCTGGCGGGCCTTCGTCAACGCTTGTAGGGTCCAATTGCCGTTGCCCTGCCACGCGTATGCGGTGATGTCCGCGTTGCTGTCACCCAATGCCGATTGATAGGTTTTCCGGGCTTTGGCTGCGGACCATTGACGGTCGTTGATGCCGGCTGCGCTGTAGGCCGGAGCGTTGTTCATGGCGCTATAGGCGGTTATGTCGAACAATGCGGGCTGGGTGATGCCGTCGACCCGCGTTGGCATCGCCATCGCCTGCAGGTAGGTCGGATCTCCTACGACCTGCAGCATGTCGTGCTTGGCGAAGGTCTGCTGCAACGATTTGAGCCGTGCGTCGTCATCCTTGCTGGGCATGGCGATTTTCGCCAGTTTCGAGGAGGAAATACCCCCTTCATCGACCAGCTGTCCAAGCAGCTTGCTGTCGGTGGTCCACCCGTTGGCGGCCAGCGGCTGGGCGACGGTGATGTGCAGCGCCGGCGTGCTGGGCGTGTGGAGTCCCGCGCCGGTGCGCGTCACGAACGTATGCGATTGAGCAAGGGGGGTTCCGTTGGCGGAATAGCTCAGCAGCACCGGCTTCGGCCCCCAAGAGTTGATGGCCGTGAGCGATTCCTGATGGGCGTCCGCGTCGATGCTCACATTGGCGCTGGCTCCCGGCTGCAACGCGGGCACATCGGCCTGTCCCACGGATTGCGGGGTGGGGATTCGCCCGTTGCCTTCAGACCAATCCTGGATGTCGTTGCGCGAAACGAACGTGTAGAAGGCGTTCATGGCCAGCGTCAGCGTTCCCGCGGGAATCTCCTGTCCGGTCGTGTTGGTCACCGTGGCGTTCAGATGGTATCCGGAGGTGTCCGTCAATACGGCCGTGGAAGAGTTGATGGACAACATACCGTCCGTCGACTCCGCCGATGTGGTCGATTCCATGGCCCTTGCCGATGGCGTGGGTGCGTATAACAACATCAACGCCATGGTCAATACCATGGCGAGGATGGATGATAACGCGCGAAGGCCACGCGAAACGTGCCGTTGTGCGGATTGATTCACTATTACGCCTGTCTGTTGAGTTTCCTTGCGTACAACCATGCTATCTTCCGTTCGTTCGGATAGCTCAGCACATCGTCCAAATCAGCAAAATCCACCCAAATAGCGTCTTCGGCCTCATGGTCGGGATCGCCTTCGACGGTCAGCTCGCCGCCGATCTGCCGCAACGCGAAGTGGTGCACCAGCTTGTGCACGCGTTGGCTGGTACCGGTGAACCAATAGTCGATGGTGGCGATGGAATCGACCACCTCGCCCAGAATGCCGGTTTCCTCATGCACTTCGCGCACGGCCGTCTGCTGCGGCGTTTCGCCTTTTTCGATATGTCCCTTCGGCAGGCACCATTCCAAATGCCCGCTGCGTGAATGACGTGCGATGATCGCCACGCGACCCTTGTCGTCGAACACCAGCCCGCCCGCCGAATACTCGCGCACCACCGGCAGCTCCTGCGCGTCAAGCGATGCGAACGTGGTCGGACCATCCGCGGTGCGCCGGCGCGGCATCATCGCCGGCGTAGGCGCGCTCGGCGTGATGATCGTGCGCTGCTGCAATTGCTGTAGTTGTTGCAGCTGCTGCAGCGAAACCGACTGCGATGTGTACAGCAGTTCGTCCGGTTCCAGCGGATTTTGGGCATGGTCGTCCGCAGCATGGGCAAGCATGCGTGCAAGGTCTGCGGGCGTAATCATGATTCCAACCATACTCAATTCTGTGTGCAGGTGGGGTAACGGTATGCTGGTAAACGAAAAACTTGTGGTGCTGAAAGGTATGGCGTGAACTTCGAAGTGTGGCCAGAGGCCATTGAATTAGGACGTATGTTTGCTGCGGAAGGCTACGAACTGGCACTGGTCGGGGGTCCTGTCCGCGACCTGCTGCTGCATCGCAAATCGCATGATTTGGATTTCTGCACATCGGCGCGTCCCGAGCAGTTTGAGCATATTCTGCGCCGTTTTGGGCATGATGGCTTCTGGGATATGGGCCGCAAATTCGGCACGCTCGGCGCGATGCGCAGGCGTGAGGACGGCACCGAGGTGAAAGTGGAGGTGACCACCTACCGTTCCGACACGTACGACCCCGACTCGCGCAAGCCGGAAGTCAATTACGGCGACACGCTGGAAGGCGATCTTTCCCGCCGCGATTTCACCGTCAACGCGATGGCGTTGCGTGTTCCGGAACTCGAATTCGTCGATCCGTTCGGCGGTGCGAACGATTTGGCCAAAGGCGTGCTGCGTACCCCCGTCGATCCGCGGCAGTCGTTCGACGACGATCCGTTGCGCATGATGCGCGCCGTGCGTTTCGTGGCGCAGCTCGGCTTCCGCATCGAGCCGGAAACCGCCGAAGCGCTGTCCGACATGGTCGATCGCATCGAAATCGTCTCCGCCGAACGTGTGCGCGACGAACTGGTCAAGCTGCTGCTGTCCGATCGCCCGCGCGCCGGCATCGAAGCGTTGGTCGATTCCGGTCTTGCCGACATCGTGCTGCCGGAAATTCCCGCGCTGCAGCTGGAAATCGACGAGCACCATCGCCATAAGGACGTGTTCGAACACACCATGATCGTCATCGAACGCGCCGTCGCCCTCGAAACCGGTCCCGACGGTCCGGTGCCGGCCCCGGACCTGACGCTGCGTCTGGCGGCTCTGCTGCACGACATCGGCAAGCCGAAGACCCGTCGTTTCGAAGCGGGCGGCAAGGTGAGCTTCCACCGTCATGACGCCGTCGGCGCGAAGATGACGCGCAAGCGTTTGAAGGCACTGCATTTCGACCACCACATGGTCGAGGACGTCAGCGAGCTGGTCAACCTGCATCTGCGCTTCCATGGCTACGTGGAGGAGCCGTGGACGGATTCCGCGGTTCGCCGCTACGTCAAGGACGCTGGCCCGCTGTACGAGCGTCTGAACCGCCTTACGCGCGCCGACACGACCACACAGAACAAGCGCAAGGCCATGATGTTCTCGGCGGCCATGGACGAGATGGAACAGCGTGTACGCGACCTGAAAGAAAAGGAAGACTTCGACGCGATCCGTCCTGACCTCAACGGCGACGAGATCATGCAGCTGCTAGGCATCGAACCAGGCCCGATGGTCGGCAAGGCGTACAAGCACATGCTGGAATACCGCCTCGATAACGGTCCGGTGGAGCGTGACGTGGCCGTTGCCGAGCTGGAACGCTGGTACAAGGAGCAGGGCGAATAGCGATTGACATGCGGTGGTTTCGCCGCATGCATGGAACAGTGTGCTTGGAACAGCTCGAATACGAAAACCCGCGTTCCCGATTGGGGGAGCGCGGGTTTTTCATATTGCCTATATCGATTTCGATTGGCGGTCAGCTTTGCGGATTCACCGCATCATGCTCGGGCGCCTTGGGCAGGTCGGTCATCTTGTCCACCGCGACGCAGCCCTGGATGCCGGTGATCGCCTTGCCTGCGGCGGGAACCTTCTTCGTATCCTGCAGATTGTCGAATGTGGCGCCCACGATGACATCGATCAGCTGGTCCTGACGGTCGTCCATAACCAGCATGGCATCGGTGAAATTGCTTGCCACGGTGTACGCGTGATTCACGCCGTTCTTGCCGAAGACGATCATCGTGCGATCCACCTTCTTGGTGTAGTTGCCCGGCGTCTGGGGGTTGAACTCGCGGTTCTGCAACGCGTCGCTCACCGCCTTGGCGAAGCCGGAGAACTTCGTGCCGTTGAGCACACGCAGCGTGATGTTGCGATTCTCCACATACTTGGCCTTGTTGCCGTCGGCTTCCTTGATGGGGCACGGTGCCTGCTGGCCGTAGTTCGGCTGTACGGCGGCCGACTTGACGTTGCCCAGGCCTCCGACATGGAAAAAGAACAGCAGGGACACCACCATGGCGACCACCATGACGGCTCCGACGATGCTGAACACCGTCTTCTGACGGCGGCGAATGTACTCTTTGCGCGCGGCGCGCTCGTCGTTAGCCTGGGTCATTTACGAATTCCTTTTGAACAAACCAATTGCCATCAACTTTACTGTCATGCGGTGATATGTGTCATGCGGTGATATGCACAATCGGTCGGGCTGGGGCGTTCGTGGCGATGATGCGATCGACGCAACGGCTGTCCTGCCATGCCCGCTGCACGGCGTCCGCCGCATCCTCCGTCGGCACGAACGCGATGACGGACGGGCCGGAACCGGAGACGAACGCCTGGCTGGCTCCCGCACGCAAGGCTTCCTCGATCGCCTGTCCGCTACGCGGATGCAGGGAGACCGCCGCCTTCTGCAGGTGGTTCTCATCGCCATCGCCGGCACCGATCTGATCGAATGTGGCATACACTTCCGGCGTGCGCAGTTCCGCACGGTATGCGCCGACCAGCAGATGGCCGGTAAACCCACGTTCCGTAAGATCGCGTACGATATCGCCATCGTCATCAAGCTGTTCGATGCGTTCGCCGAAACCGGTGCCGCGCGCGTAACCGCCGGTCAGACAGAACGGCATGTCCGCGCCCAGCGTGGCCGCGACTTCCTGCAGGCGTTCGATCGGCCAATCGAGATCCCACAACGTGTTCAATGCCAGAATCGTCGCCGCCGCATCGGCGGAACCGCCGGCCATGCCCGCGCCGACGGGGATGCGCTTGTCGATGTTCAACGCCACGTCCGGCTCATGGCCGCTCGCTTCGGCCATGGCGAACAATGCCAGCACGGCGTGGTTGCGGCGCATATCGCTGCCGGAAGAGGCCAGGTCGCCCAGATACGCGCCCTCGAGATTCAGCGAGAAGCCGCTTCCCGGCGCTTTGCGCGTGGCGGTGACGGTGTCGTATACGCCGACCGCGCAATAGATGGTGTCGAGTTCATGACGGCCGCCCCATTCGGCATGCGACGGGCCCACATGCAGGGTCAGATTCGTTTTCGCCGGGCAGTCCACGCTCACGGCGTTGATGGTGGCCGTTCCGATGGCGGGCGAATCAATGGTGCTCATGACGCGAACACCTCATCCAACGCGCGTGCCAACGCCACGAATTCGTCGATGGTGAGCGTCTCGCCACGACGGGTCGGGTCGATGCCGGCCTTCTCGAACGCTTCGGACGGCACGATTTTCTTCAATGCGGCGTGCAGGGTCTTGCGGCGCTGCCCGAAAGCCGCGTCGATCAAACGGAACACGGTTTCGCGATCTACCACGGAACCGTCCGCATTGTCCGCGGCGGGGGTGTGACCGCCCGGGTAGCGCTTGAACAGCACCAGCGCGGAATCGACGTTCGGGGCCGGCCAGAACACGTTGCGGCCGATGACGCCCACGCGTTCCGCGGTGCCGTACCATGCGAGCTTCACGCTCGGCGTGCCGTAGATCTTCGAACCGGGCTTCTCGCTCAAACGGTCCGCCACTTCCTTCTGCACCATCACCAGGAAGGTGCCCAGATTGTCGAAACGTTCCAACAGGGTGAGCAGAATCGGCGTGGCCACGTTGTACGGCAGATTGGCCACCAGCGTGAAGGAATCGTCATCCTTGAAATCGGGCAGATTCTCCGGATTGACGGTAAGTGCGTCGCGGTTGACCACACGGAAGCGGTCCACGGCGTCCGGCATGAATTCGGCGATGGTTTTCGGCAGGCGTTCGGCGACCGGCGGGTCGATTTCCACAGCCGTCATCGTGGCGCCGGTTTCCAGAATCGCCAGCGTCAGCGAACCCAGTCCGGGACCGACTTCCAGCACATGGTCGTCGGCGGTCACGCCGGCCTCGCGCACGATGCGACGCACGGTTCCCGGATCAATCACGAAATTCTGCCCGAATTTCTTCGTCGGGCTGATACCCGCGTCGGCGGCGATGCGTCGGATGTCGGCCGCCCCCAGCAAATGGCCCTGCGTATGCTCGTTCACGTTTTCCGTCATTCCCTCTTCTGTCATTCCCTCATTATCCGTTCATGCCGGTACGAAAATCGTTGGCGATTAGCCGGATCAGTACCATCCGGTCTGTTCGGAGTGCTGCCACGCCGCGGACGGGCTGCCGTACCGCTGTGCGATGTAGCTCAGACCCCAGTCGATCTGCACGGCGGCATCGTCCTTCCAATTCGCGCCGAACGTGGCCATTTTGCTGCCCGGCAACGCTTGTGGAATACCGTATGCGCCCGAATACACGTTTTCCGCGCTCCAGCTCCATCCGGATTCGCGATTCCAGAGTTTGACCAGATCCGTCCAGTTCTGGCCGGTCCAGCCGCGCTGCGCCGCCGCGCCGGAAGCGTAGGCCTGTGCCTGTGCCGCGGAAGGATGGTACAAGCGGCAGCCTGCGGAAGGATTGCTCGGCTGCGGCGTGGGCTGCGGTTTGGGCTGGGGTGCGGGAGTCGGCTGCGGTGCAGGGGTTGGTGTGGGGGTCGGTGCCGGATCGTCCTTCTCGGTGTTGTTGGAATTGTTATTCGAGTTGTTGTTCGAATTGTTCTTGCCGTCGTCCGTCTTGCCGGAATCGCCGTTATCGCCGTTGCTGTTGCCGCTGCCGCTGTTGTCGGATTTGTCGGACTTGTCGGTATCGTCCGTAGTTTTTTCCGGTCCGACCGCAATGACTTTGTCGATGGCGATTTTCGTGGTCTTCTCTCCGGTCAGCGTCTCGCTTTCCTTCACGCCATCCACGTAGGTGACGGCGTACGTCTGCTGGATTTCGCCGTTTTCGCCTTCCTGCCGTACCGTGACTTCGCCCGGCTGCAGGTTCGGGTCGATGATGGTCTGCGTGCCGAACGGCACTTCCTTCGTGCGGGTCTCCTCACCATGTGTCACGCGGCGGACGCGCAGAATGGTCGTCTTGCCGTCCTTTTCGACACTGACGCGATCCTCCTTGCCCAACGTGATGCCTTTGGCGTCAAGAATGGAGGCAGCGGGCAGCTTGCCGTTCGGCGCCACCGAGCTTTTCCCGTCCGCGATGACGGTGACGGGCCCCTTCTGGTTGATGATGAGACCGCCGGTGAGCTTGTTGTAGACGTTGCTGATATTGACGGTGATTTTCGCCGCTTCGGTTTCGTTTTGGTTGAAGAAGTCCAGCAACTGCTCGGCGCTGGACGCGACCGTCCAGAACGGCACTTCCTGGCCGTCGATGGTGATGGTGGTCTGGTATGCGCTCTGCACGTTCACCACATCATGGTTCTTCAGCATGCTGGTCGGGCTGGTCGATTCCACCAGGTCGTGCGTTTTGACTTTCACGCCCTGCTCCTGCAGCAGACGGTCCACGCTCATCGCATATGTGGTCACCGTGGTGGTCTCCCCATTGACGGTCAACGCCACGGATTTGCGCGCGCCCACACCAAACGCCAACGCCGAAGTCAAAGTCAATGAGGCCACGCATGCCATGACGCGGACACGACGAAGCGTCACGAATCTCCGAGGGGTCCACCTTCTCGTCATTTATCCTCTTTTCAGCGCTGCCTACAACGCCGTTATTGTAACGGCTCAGCTGGAACGGTCGCCGTGCTTTCCGATGGTTTTATCCATACCGCCACATTTTTGAAAGCAGGTGCGAAAAGCGAAAAATAAAAAGGGGGCAGGAGAGAAGGGGATGTCCTGCCCCCGGTCGGACGAGACAGGTTGGGGGACGTCTCGTCCGCTTTGCCAGAAGTCTCAAGTTGGGGGAAGACTTCTGGAGCACTTACCCATGGTAAGAGGTCCAAGCCCGTCATACGGGTTCGAGCCTCCTGTCGGGATCGAACCGACGACCTGCCGCTTACAAGGCGGCCGCTCTGGCCATCTGAGCTAAGGAGGCATGTCCTCTTTTGCTATGAAAACAACAGAGGAACGATGAATAGCATAACCAGCGCTTCCACCGCAGTCAACTTAGCATTGCGGGTTGAGACGCGCCGGCTGCCCGTAAGGGGTTATTCGCCCGTGGTGACGGAAATCGGCCCCTTCTTGGCTCCGATGGACGGCATCTTGCCGGCAACGCCGACTTCGCTGTCCTTCAGGCCGATCGATTCCAACAGACCGTCCTTAACCGTCGTCTGGGCGGTGGTCAGCTGGTCCATATCCCAATACTTGCCGTTGATGATCACGGTCGGCGTGGTCATGCTGCCCTTGTAGCTGCCGGACTGATGCCACAGTTCGGAACGCTTCGGCGTGTAAGTGTCGATCGCATCAAGCCATTCCTGATAATCGCGGCCAAACGCCTTGTCCGCAACATCCTTGGAAACACCCGCGGCGATCATCTGCTCCTTGATCTTGGCGTCGCTCACCGACTTGTATGCGGAGCCTTCCTCCGGCTGGAAATCCTCGGCGTAGACCTTCTCCAGGAAGGAGATCAGATGGTTCGGGTCGCTGTCATGCTCGGCCAGGTAGATGGCCGCGTTCGCCGCGCGACTGGAATACTCGTCGGTGGACCAACGGTCCATGAACGCCATGAAATGCAGGTCCAGATTGATCTGGCCGGCATCGACCATCTTCTGCAGGTCGGCGTCCAACTGGCGGTGCAGGTTGCCGCAGCCCGGGCACAGGAAATCCATGTAGAGCTCGACGGTCGGCGCGCCCTCCACAGCCTTGCCGTAGCCGTTCTTGGAAATCAGCAGGCCGCCCTTCTTATCGACGAGCTTCGGAGTGTTCTTCACTTTCTGCAACGCCGTGTACGCTTCCTGCACGGTTTCGGTGGAAGCCTTCGTTTCGGCCTTCTTATGCATGTTGTGGTACACGGTGAACGCGCCGATCGCCACCAGAATCACCAGCACCGCCACCACGATGCCGCCGATGATCGTCTGCTGCTTGCGTTCCTTCTCCATCTGCTCGGCGCGCGCCTTCATCGCTGCGGCCTCAGCGGCCCTACGCTCGGCGCGGCTGGTACGCTTCTGCGCATCCTTGCTGTTCTGGGCCATCGATATTCCTTTCGACCTCACGTTGTTATGCTGGGCACCATACTAGCGATGCCTTGCTATCGATTCGCCGGGAATTCCGTATTGCCTTGCGATTGCGTCGGCAGCTCGCTCAAGTGGCGCAGATACGGCTGTTTACGCAGTGCGCCGCCGCCCAATCGCAGTACGATCGCGCCCGGAGCGGCCACGGCCACAAGCCAGCCGATCGCGCAGAACGCAGCCTGCGCCAGCCCGCTTTCGGAAAGCGGACCGCCAAGCAGCGTCGGCATCGGAATCGTCAATCCAAATATCCACGTATCCATCACGGCATACGGAAGCTGCAGCACGACCGTGGTGAGCGACAAACCCAGCGCGGCCACGGCCAACATGATCAGCGTCCGCACGATGGCGACGCCGAAGCCCTTCACGATGTGCCAGGGCAGTCCCGCCAATCGCAGCAGCCAGTCGGAACTTTTCTTCTCGCCGCCACGTTTGCCTTCGCGCTCGAGCTGCGCCTCCGTGTTGAATCCGATGGTGGCCAGCGCACAGGCGAACAGCAACGCGGCTGCCATCGCCGTCCACAGTGAGAACAGTCCGCAGACGGCCACGGGAATCGCCATCAGCGCGCAGGGGAGCATGCCCCGGCCTAACATCGCGCCACGCTTCACATCGGCGGGATTAGGTGCTTCCGCAACGTTCGGCCCATCCATACCGGGTACCGGCGGGAATGACATTGCGGGCGATTGCTGCGCCGCGGCCACCGTGGCCTGCGGTATGACGGACGGTGGCTGCCGCATGGCGATGCGTTGCAACGCGGGTTTGATGGTCGGGTCGACTTGCGTCGGCGCTTCCGCTGGATTCCATGCGTTCTGGGCCGGCAGCATTTGTGTTGACGGCATGGATTGCGGCATTACCTGCGTGCCTGTCGGCATCGCCCGCGTGCCTTGCGATTGCGGCATCGTGCGCGTGCTGTCCACGTTGGGAAGTGCGTCGGAAAGCACGCTGGTCTCGGCATCGTCAACAGGTGCGATCACCTGCGTTGCGCTCGCGTCGGATTGGCTGGTCACTTGTTTCCCGATTACTTGAGTTGCGCTCGCATCGGGCTGCCCGATCGCCTGCGTTGCTTCGCTGAGCCTTGGCATCGTGCGCGTGCCGATGGCGTTTTCGCCGGTTATGTCGTCCTGCGATTGCCACAACGTGCGCGGATTGTCGGGCGATTCAACAAAAGGGGGCATCGCCTCCGTATCGCCATCCGCTGCGCCACCATTGTCGGCCGCAACCCACGCCTGCGGATTCAACGCATCCACGGCGATCGCCTGCAGCAAATCGTCCGGCGTGCACCGCTTCGTCCGATCCGGATTGAGCGCCGAACGGAACGCGGCCATCGTGCCCGCGGGAAGTCCCGCAAGATTGGCGCTGCCGGCCGCGGCGCGTTCCAACACGGTCATCATCGGCTTTGTGCCGCACCACCGCCCCCCCGCCTCGGCCGGTGCGTGCATCATCGGCTTCGTGCCGAACACCGGCTCACCCGTAGCGGCGAACGCCAATACGCTCGCCACCGACCACCAATCGGTCATTTCATCCGATTCCGCGCCATCAATGATTTCCGGCGCGATGAACCCCGGCGTGCCCATCACCAGACCGGTACGCGTCACATGGCTTTCGCCTTCGCCCATAGCGATGCCGAAATCCACCAATACCGGGCCGGTGCTCGACACCATCACATTCGTCGGCTTGATATCGCGGTGCACGATGCCGGCCGCATGCACGGCACGCACCGCCTCAATCAGCTTGCGTGCCAGCCGTTCCAAATCGTCGCCCACATATCGGCCATTGACGCGCACATCCTCACGCAGATTCTTGCCTTCGATCAACTCGGTCACAATAAAAGCCAACGCGTCGTCAAGTTCCATATCCACAATGCCGCACACGCCCGGATGCCGCACCTTCTGCAACGCCATCGCCTCCCTGCGCAGGCGCTCGCGTGCGGTCAACTCGTCGCGCTGCTGCTGCGGGGAATCGTCGTCGGAGAGGGAATCGCGCAAAATCTTCATCGCATATTGATGGCCGCCATCGTCCCGCACACGCCATACCGAGCCCATGGCACCCGAACCAAGCCGGGAAATCAACGTGTAGCCGCCAACCAGGCTGCCTGCTTCCAGATTCAATGCGCTTAAGTCGCTCATACTTCCATCGTACTTGGCGTGCAGATTATGCACGCGAATTGACAGGCTGGGGAAAACGCCATGTGCCGCACGTTGAAGTCTGATGAAATCGAATCATCGACATGAAGAAGTGTCTTCACTTGCCGCACGCATCTGCAGCCACTTCACCGAAACCATGAGATGCGGGGCAGTGTTGAATGGTTTCGCGGTTCCGATAAAGGCATCGGAGCCTACGTGTCGTTTGGTTATGAGAATCAAGGAGGAGGCAGACCATGCTGCAAATCAACATGGCTGACGTTATGAACGTCATCGGCTCATTGACGCCGTACCTTATTGCGATTGGCGTGCTGTTCGCGCTCGCGCTGATTATCACTTTTGCCGTCAACAAGAAGACGGTCAAGGACGTGGCGACCCGTAAGATCGTCCATTCCGAATCCTGGCTGGTGGCGCTTGTCGGCATCGTCGTGGCCGTGTCCATGATGCTGACCGGCCCGCTTTCCACGCTGCTCAACAACGCGACCACCACCAAGTACATGCTGTCCGACACCACCGTTTCCAAAGCCAACGAGCTGGCCAAGGAAGTGCAGTCGGAAGCCATCACCATGCTGAAGAACGACGATTCCAACCTGCCGCTGTCCAACAAGAAGGTCAACGTGTTCGGTTGGGGCTCCACCAACCCGGTTTACGGCGGCACCGGCTCCGGCTCCATGTCCGACCAGTACGAGACCGTTTCCATGCTTGACGGCATGAAGCAGGCCGGCATCGAAACCAATTCCGAGCTGACCAAGCTGTACACCGACTACCGCAAGGACCGCCCGATGGTGGCTATGTGGTCGCAGGATTGGACCCTGCCTGAGGTTCCGGCCAAGCAGTATTCCGACAAGCTGATCTCCGACGCCAAGGACTTCTCCGACGAAGCCGTCATCACCATCACCCGCGTCGGCGGCGAAGGCGCTGACCTGCCGACGAACATGAAGGCGAAGGGCATCACCTACAACAACAATTCCAAGGACTACGAAGATTTCAAGGATGGCGAGCACTTCCTGCAGCTGTCCCAGACCGAGCGCGACATGATCGACCTGGTCACCAAGAACTTCAAGAAGGTGACGCTCGTCTACAACGGCGCCAACGCGTTCCAGTTCGACTTCCTGTCCCAGTATCCGCAGATCAAGTCCGTGCTGTGGTGCCCGCCGGCCGGCCAGACCGGCTTCTCCGCACTGGGTGAGGTGTTCGCCGGCGATGTGAATCCGTCCGGCAAGACCTCCGACACGTTCGTGAAGGACCTGACCAAGACCGCTGTGTTCAACAACACCGATGGCACTGCCGCCGGCAACGCTTCGTCCGTCGGCACGAACGGCAAGTTCACTTACGACAATGCGGATGATCTCGCTGCTTCCTACATGGGCTTCAGTGGCGACAAGGTCACGGTGACCCCGACGTTCGTCAACTACGTCGAAGGCATCTACGTTGGCTACAAGTTCTATGAGACCGCCGCTGACGAAGGTCTGATCAACTACGACGACACCGTCATGTTCCCGTTCGGCTACGGCCTGTCCTACACGACGTTCAAGCAGGAGATGGGCAAGGTCTCCTACAAGAACGGCAAGATCTCGTTCGATGTGACCGTCACCAACACCGGCGATAAGGCCGGCAAGGACGTGGTCGAGGTCTACTACAACCCGCCGTACACCGATGGCGGCATCGAGAAGGCCTCCAAGAACCTGGTTGCGTTCGAAAAGACCAAGAAGCTCGAGCCGGGCGCTTCCCAGACCGTGAAGATCGAGTTCGACGATGACGACATGGCCTCCTACGACCAGAAGGACGCTAAGGCGTACGTGCTGGAGCAGGGCGATTACGACATCTCCATCCAGTCCGATTCGCACCACGTGATCGACCATCAGAAGGTCACCGTGAAGGACACCGTCACCTACAATTCCGACTCAAACACCCATAACGGCGATGCCGTGGCCGCCACCAACGAGTTCGATTACGCCGCCGGCGACGTGACGTACCTGTCTCGCGCGGGCCACTTCGCGAACTATGCCAAGGCCACCGCCGCTCCGACCAACTTCTCGATGAGCGACGAAGCCAAGGCCGAATTCACCAACAACAGCAACTACGATCCGAAGAAGTATGACAACGATTCGGACGAGATGCCGACCACCGGTGCCAAGAATGGCCTGAAGCTGTACCAGATGTATGGCAAGGATTATGACGACGCCGATTGGGACAAGCTGCTCGACCAGCTCACCTTCGACGATATGGACAACCTGATCGCCAATGGTGGTTACGGCACTCCGGCTGTGAAGTCCGTCGGCAAGATCCAGCTGACCGACGCCGACGGCCCGGCCTCGCTGAACAACAACTTCACCGGTGTTGGCTCCATCGGCTTCCCGGCCTCCACCGCGTTCGCCTGCACCTGGAACCGTGATCTCGCCAAGCAGTTCGGTGAGATGATCGGCGACATGGCTCACGACATGCACGTGGCTGGTTGGTACGCTCCGGCCATGAACATCCACCGTTCGGCATTCTCCGGTCGTACCTTCGAGTACTTCTCCGAGGACTCCCTGCTCTCCGGTGCGATGGCCTCCAACGAAATCGCCGGCGCCAAGTCCAAGGGCGTGTACTCCTTCATGAAGCACTTCGCACTCAACGACCAGGAGACCAACCGCACCAACATGGTGTGCACGTGGGCCAACGAGCAGTCCATCCGCGAAACCTATCTGAAGCCGTTCGAGATGAGCGTGAAGGAAGGCGGCGCCCAGGCCGTGATGAGCTCCTTCAACTACATCGGCTACACCTACGCCGGCGCTTCCAGCAACCTGCTGCAGACCGTGCTGCGTGACGAGTGGGGCTTCAAGGGCTTCGTCCTGACCGATTACTTCGGCGGCTACGGCTACCAGAACGCCGATCAGGAAGTGCGTGCGGGCAACGACTCGATGCTCGCCACCACGAAGATCACCAACCACATCACCGATAAGTCCGCCACTTCCGTGAAGGCGATGCGTCAGGCCGCGCACAACATTCTGTACACCGCCGCCAACAGCTGGCAGTACGCGAATGGCGAGCCGAAGGTCGCCACCCCGATCTGGAAGACCGCCATGTACGTGGCTTGGGGCGTGACCGCGGTGCTCGTGATCGGCCTGGAGATTGTGGCCATCAAGCGGTACCTGAACCGCAAGAAGGCCGTCGCCACGGTCGAGTCGGCTGCAGAACCGGTTGCCGCCGGCCCGGCCAATGCCGAGTGAGCTGCCTGATCAGCGATAACTGAAGTAATAACTGAAAACAGTCGGCTACAGGCAGCATTAGCAATGGTCAGCGATTCGAATGACCAAAGCTGAATATCCAGTAGCCGAACAACAAAGCCGGGAGCCTCCGCTAACCACGAAGCTTCCGGCTTTTGTTATGCGAGAACCGTGGTTGGACCGCAAAATGCGGATGTGGTTGACCATGTTGATGGTCGACATGCCGACAGCTATTGGTTTTGCGTTCACCTGGTTGTGGTTTTCGGGGTCTATTCTGATGGTATCGGCGCTTTCCGGACGCATTTTCCCGGTTTTCGACACGCCGATGGAACGTTGGATTTCCAACGGTTCCGTGCTTCATTGTGCCCTGCGGGTTGCGCGATTGCGGGTTCTCGTGTAAGTTTATCTCTTGCTGCTCAGCACGGCGGCCTCGCTCCTGGAGATTGGGGCGGCTTGCTGGTGCGGTGGTGGTTTGAGAACTCAAGAGCGTATTTGTACTACTTCTTTATAGTCAATGA
>OBVU01000422.1_pt1 | contig 30920 bp, 21 predicted proteins | sample 1495171 | NCBI WGS metagenome assembly OBVU01 (sample SAMEA2580028, study PRJEB22360) | human gut metagenome | biome: human gut; feature: human-associated habitat; material: faeces | place: Denmark | collected 2008/2010
TGATCGCACGTGTGCCGTTGCCGCACATCTCGGCCAGCGAGCCGTCCGCGTTGCGGTAGTCCATGAACCAGTCCGCATCGCCCGCCGCGCAATCGGCGATCTGCCTTTCGTTCACATCGGACACCGCCTGCGGATGCGCCAGACGGATCAGGCCGTCGCCGCCGATGCCGAAATGGCGGGCGCCCAGGGAATGCCCCTCCTGGAAATACCCTCGTGCGTACCGTCTTCGTCGAGATACACCACGAAATCGTTGCCGGTGGCGTGCGCTTTGTAAACAATGCTTGGAATGCTCATACCAGTTCACTCTACACGCGGTAGGCTATTGAAAGCGTTTGGCGTATGCGCCTGCGGGCATGCGCGCGATGGCAAAGGAGGACGTATGGCTTCAACGGCACCTATCGGCGTTTTCGATTCCGGTTTGGGGGGTATTTCCGTGGCGCGTGAGATCCGCCGCGACATGCCAAACGAACATGTGCTGTATTTCGGCGACTCCGCGAACGCTCCATACGGCACGAAATCGCCCGAACAGGTGCGCGAACTGTCCGACGTCATTGTGAAACGATTCGTGGAACAAGGCGTGAAAGCGGTCGTGATCGCCTGCAATACCGCCACTTCCGCCGCAGCCAACGAACTGCGCGACACATACGACATTCCGATCATCGGCATGGAGCCGGCATTGAAGGTGGCTTGCGACCGTGGTCACGGCAAGCGTCAGCGCGTCATCGTGGCCGCCACTCCCCTGACGTTGCGTGAACGCAAGTTCGCCGTGCTGATGGACCGGTTCAAGGCCGATCATACGATTTTTCCGGAGCCCTGCCCCGGTCTGGTGGAGATCGTGGAGCATGGGCAGCTTGACGACCATGATGTGGTGATGCGCACGCTGCACCAGTATTTCGACCAATACGATCTGTCCACGATCGACTCCGTTGTGCTCGGCTGCACGCATTTCGTGTTCTACCGCGATTATTTCCGAGAACTACTGCCCGATACGGCGGCGATCATCGACGGCAACGAAGGCACTGTACGTCATCTTGGCGTGGTGCTCGAATCGTTGGGCAAGCTCGCTCCGGAAGACGCGGAAGGCGGCATCGAGCTGGCCAATTCCGACACTTCCGCACGAATCGCGCAGTTGGCGCAGTCGCTGCTTGATCGCTGAGCGCGAATGTCCCGACAGACCGCGTAAAGTCGAATGAAACCCGGCAAAAGGGACGGACTTGCGAAAGGACGGGCGCATATGGCCAACAGGACAGCGATGATCGACGTCGGCGGCGGTTTCCGCGCGATTTACGGCGCGGGTGTGATGGACCGCATGCTGGAGGACGGCATACATGTCGACCATTGCTATGGTGTTTCCGCCGGCAGCGCCAATATGGTTTCCTACATTTCCGGACAGCACGGGCGAAACCACACGTTCTACACGCAGTACGCGTTCCGTAAGGAATACGCGAGCTTCGACAGCTATGTGAAGAACCACAATTACGCGAACCTCGATTATGTGTACAGCACGCTGAGCAACCACGATGGCGAGAATCCGGTGGATTACGAGGCGTTTGCGGCGAATCCGACCGAATTCACCGTGGTGGCCTGCAATGCGGACGATGGTTCCACGAAGTATTTCGACAAGTCAGATGTGGGCTACGACAATTACGACATCATGAAGGCGTCATCGGCGGTGCCGGTGGCGTGCGAACCGTATGTGATCGACGGCGTCCCGTATTACGACGGGGGCATCGCTGATCCGATTCCGGTGCAGAAGGCCATCGATGACGGCTATGACCGCATCGTGGTGATCCTCACCCGTCCGAAAGACACCGTACGCGAACAGAAGAAGGACATCGGCCCGGCCACGATTCTGAAGCGCACGCACCCGGAGGCCGCGGAAAAGCTGATGAACCGCTATCAGACGTACAACGACGAGGTGGCGTTGGCCAAGGAATACGAGAAGGATGGCCGTGTGCTCATCCTCGCGCCGGAAAGCATGTACGGCTTGAACACGCTGAGCAAGTCGTTCGAAGGTCTGGAACGCATGTACCGCGCCGGATATGCGGCGGCGGCCGCGATTCCAACGTTCTTGGAAAGCTGAAATCCGTTCTTCCGCAGCGCTGTCATGCGTTTCCAACGGCCCTAACGGCAACCGTATGACAGTGATCGCATGACAGCAATCGCACATACGACGATTACATGGCAGCCGTCATATGTGCGTTACGGCATCGCAACACGCGTAACCGGGCGGCGGCTATGCTGGAACGCATGGAAAAGCAGAATCGTATTTTTTCCGGCTTTGATGCCGATGCCATCGATCGCACCACCGCCGCAGATCTGGCCGAAGTCGGTTCCGACAAGTGGACCCGCTACCCCGGCTGTATCGGCGCGTTCATCGCGGAAATGGACTACGGCCTGGCGCCGTGCATCCAGCAGGCCATCGACAGCGCCTGCGACCATTGCAAACTCGGTTACATTCCCGAACCGTGGAAGCGCCGCGTGGCCGAGGCGTGCGCCGGCTGGCAGAAAAGCCACTACGGCTGGGACGTGGATCCGGACATCATCCGCGTGGTGCCGGACGTGTTGGAAGCGTACGAGATCTTCCTGCGCGAGCTGGTCGGCGCCGGCAATGCCGTGGTCGTGCCGACGCCCGCGTACATGCCGTTCCTGAGCGTGCCGAAGCTGTACGACGTCGACGTGATCGAAATCGAAATGCTTCAGGGAACCGACGAAACGACCGGCGAGCGCGAATGGCTGTTCGATTTCGACGCCATCGAACACGCGTTCGCGGCTGGCTGCCATGCGTTCGTGCTGTGCAATCCGCACAATCCGATCGGCAAGGTGCTTACGTTGGCCGAGGAGCAGCGGCTGTGCGAGCTGGCGGAACGGTACGACGTGCGTATTTTCAATGATGAGATCCACGCGCCGTTCGTGTTCGAGGGGCGTCATATTCCGTATCCGACCATCAGCGAGGCGGCCGCTCGGCAGTCTATGACCGCCACCAGCGCGTCGAAGTCGTTCAACATTCCGGGTACGAAGTGCGCGCAGGTGCTGCTGACGAATCCGGCGGACCGTGAGATGTGGGCGGAACGTGCGGAGTGGAGCGAGCATCAGACCGCCACGATCGGTGCGATCGCCACCACCACCGCCTACAACGAGGGCGATCCGTGGTTCCAGGACGCGCTTTCCTACGTGCGACGCAATCTTGGGTTGTTCGATGAGCAGATGAGCACGCGGTTCTCGGGCGTTGGCTATATTCGCCCACGCGGCACGTATATCGCATGGCTGGATTTCGGCCCGCTCGGCATTGACGATCCGGCCGCGTATTTCCTTGAGAAGGCGAAGGTGGCGCTGACCGACGGCCGTTCGTGCGGCCGTGCGGGAGCCGGCTGCGCGCGTGTGAACATGGCGATGCCGTATCCGCTGCTGGAGGATTGCCTCAACCGCATGCATGACGCGTTGCAGGCGGACGGTTTGCTTTAAAGTTTTCCGTCTTTCGTGTGTGACCGACGCTATGGTCGGCCACACACGCCATATTGCGGGAAAAGCCGCCGAATCATTGCGATTGCAACGGTTGCGCTATGGGCGAATAGCAGCATGTTACGATGGCCGCACACCACCGTCGGTGGACGCGCGACGCGAATCCAGCGTATGCGTTTCATTGAGAAGAAGGCTTTACGAATATGCGATTCCCCTACAGCGGCAACGGCACATGGACGCCCGACTACCACTGCGGTTTCATTGATGCCGTCAAACGTTTTTTCATCGGCTACATGGAGTTTCGGGGGCGTTCCAGCAGACGCGAGTTCTGGCTCGCCATGCTGTTCTTCATTCCGGTCAGCGTGCTGATATTCCTTATTCCGGCTGCCGGAACGGTGTCCGGAATACTGTGGATGCTGGCCACCATGGTGCCGATCATGGCCATCTCCTTCAGAAGGCTGCATGATGCCAACCGCACCGGCTGGTGGTTTCTGCTTGGGCATGTCGGCACCATTCTGGCCCTTGCGATGCTGGTCGTCATTGCGTTCGGCCTGGTCATCATCGAAATCGGCATGATCATGGTCATCCCCCACGAGCCACCGAAACTCGACTTTCATGACCCGAACAGCTTCCCGGGAATGCTGCTCACGCTGTTCTATGTCAGCCTCGGCATGGCCGGCATCTCGCTGATCATCCAAGCATTCCTGTACTCGCTGCCCAGCAAGCCCGAGGGCGTCCGCTTCGACTGATGTTCTCAGCGGCATCCCGCCCCTCTTCCCTCCCTGCATTACCCTCTTAGCCCTTTTGTATGGAAACGTTCCATCTCACATTGAGACAGAGCAGTGAGCTCGGTTAACAAAACTCCTATAATCACGTCTATTGTCTTTCCGCCGTCATAAGCGACGGAATGTCAACATCAGAGGAGAAAACAATGAAGAGAAACATGCTCCACCGCCTGGTCGCCATGGCCGCGGCGGGAACCATGCTGATGTCGGTCGCCGCGTGCGGCTCGTCATCCGATGACAACGCCGCCACCAGCAATTCCAGCGACACCTCGCTGATTTCCGTGAACAACAGCGAGCCGCAGAACGGTCTGATTCCGAGCGACACCAACGAAATGGGCGGCGGCAAGGTCATCCGCTACCTGTTCGAAGGTCTGGTGAGCTTCGACGCGAAAGGCAAGCAGCATCTTGAAGTGGCCGAAAGCATCACACCGAACGAGGACGCCACCAAGTACACGATCAAACTGAAGAAGGGTTGGAAGTTCACCAACGGTGAGGCTGTGACCTCCCACTCCTTCGCCGACACGTGGAGCTTCGCGGCGAACGTGAAGAACGCGCAGAAGACCTCGAGCCGCTTCTCCACCATCAAGGGCTATGACGAGCTGCAGGATCCGAACGTCGACCCGAACGCCAAGCTTTCCGGCCTTTCCACTCCGGACGACTACACGCTGATCGTCGAACTGAACAAGCCGGATTCCGTGTTCCCGACCAAGCTCGCGCACCAATCCATGTTCCCGCTGCCGAGCGTGGCATTTAAGGACATCAAAAAGTTCGGTCAGGCTCCGATTGGCAATGGTCCGTACAAGTTCAAGTCCTGGTCGCATGACAAGAACATCATCATCGTGCCGAACAAGGATTACAAGGGCAGCCGCAAGGTATCCAACAACGGCATCGAATACCGCGTCTACACGAACGAGGATTCCGCATACTCCGACGTGCTCTCCGGCAACCTCGACGTGATGGATCAGATTCCACAGTCCGCGGTGAAGACCTTCCGTCAGGATTCCAGCGTGATCGCCTACAGCCAGGCAGGATCCTCATTCCAGTCCTTCATCATTCCGGAACGTCTCGAGCACTTCGGCAACGACGAGGAAGGCCAATTGCGTCGTCAGGCCATCTCCATGGCCATCAACCGCGACCAGATCGTCAAGAAGGTTTACAACAACACGAAGACCCCGGCCACCGATTTCACTTCACCGCTCGTCCCCGAATACGCGAAGAAGCTGGAGAAGAACGGCGACAACCTGAAGTACAACGCATCCAAGGCCAAGGAACTGTGGAAGAAAGCCAACGCCATCAAGCCATGGTCCGGCAACTTCCGCATCGCCTATAATGCCGATGGCGGCCATAAGGAATGGGTCGACGCCGTGTGCAACCAGATCAAGAACACACTCGACATCGACGCCGCCGGCGAACCGTACGCCACGTTCAGCGACGTGCGTAACCAGGTGACCAACCGCACCATCAAAACCGCGTTCCGTTCCGGCTGGATGCTGGACTACCCGTCCGCTGAAGATTATCTCAATCCGCTATATGCCTCCAGCTCCGCCGACGGCCATGGTTCGAACGACGGCGATTACAAGAGCGCGGAATTCGACAAGCTCCTGAACGCCGCGCTCGCCCAGACCGACGTGAAGAAGCGAACCGAGGACTTCACCAAGGCGCAGGAAGTGCTGGCCAAGGATCTTCCGGTGATTCCGCTGTGGAACGACAACGTCGCCGCCGCGTCCGCGACGAACGTGAAGAACGTGTCGTTCGACTACACCAACCTGCCTACCTACAACACCATCACCAAGTGACGGCTTCGTTGTGACGTTTCGCTGCCAATCGGCAACGAAAAACGAGTGGGGGTTCGAATCCTTAATGGATTCGAACCCCCACTCGGCGTTTTGCAGCCGTTTCGTTTATTTGCTTACGGCGTCAAACCTATGGCGTCAGCTCTGCACGTAGCTGCCCTTCGGGGACTTCCAACCGCAGTTCATCATCTCGCTGTTGAACACCATCGCACCGTCGCCATGGGCGGGGACGACGATCATGCCACCGTCGCCGTGGTGACGGGCCACACCGTCCAGCGCGGCCTTCGCAGCCTCGACCGGATCTTCCTTGGCGTACAGCACGCGGTCGGAAACCTGGTGTGCGGCGACTTCCTTGACGAACGCCTCACCGATGCCGGTGCAGGAGATCGCAACGGAATCGTTGTTGGCGTAAGTGCCGCAACCCGGCAGTGGCGAATCGCCAACACGGCCCGGCATCTGGTTGGTGATGCCGCCAGTGGAGGTGCCGGCTGCGATATTGCCGGACGCGTCACGTGCGACGGCGCCGATGGTGCCATGCTTCTCCCATTCGTCGCCATTGGACTGCGCCTCACGCAGGGATTCCTGACGGGCCGGGGTGATGAAGTACTCGCTGTCGCACAGTTCGATGCCCCACTCCTTGAGCAGGTTATCGCCCGGCTTGGCGAACATGACGTGCTTGGTCTTCTCCTTGATGGCGCGCGCCACATTGATCGGGTTCTTGGACGTGGTCAGACCGCATGCGGAGCCGACTTCGCCGTCAACGCCGGTCATCAGGCAGGAATCCATGGACACGATGCCTTCGCTCGTCAACGCGGCACCACGGCCAGCATTGAATTCGGGAGCATCCTCCATGACACGAATGGCCGCGCAGACGGCATCTTCGGCCGGAGCGCCCTGTTCCAGCAGCGCATAGCCGGCTTCAAGGGCCCTGTTCAGATCCTGCTCCACCTGGGCGCGACGTTCCGGCGTGTCCTTCTTGCCGCGATTGCCAGCGCCTGCGTGGATCACCAGAAGGATTCCATCCGGATCAGCCTGGGCAACCCGGACCGTCGACTGCGGCAATGCTGCTTCGTTTGTTGACATCTTCTCTCCTTCAGATATCTCGCTTATGTTTGACATTCGCAGATATCTTACGCCGGTTGCGGCAACGAAGCGCCCGACATGCGCAAAAGCGATGCCGTCGCGCCGTTACGCAATCAAAAACATATCGAAGCGCGACTGCGTCCTTTCTTACGTTTCATACTTTTGCAAATCGCAATCTCGTATTTCATGGTGCTCCTCCGTTGGTAGTGCCAGTATGTGTCAAGCGCATCGTTCCCCGGACAAAATCACGTTCTTAAGCAAAGCCACGCTTGTAAATCGGAAACACAAGTCGTTGTGGCCCCTACGGATTCATGTATATCGAAATGGCCGAAATTATTATCCATCGCAAAAACTCTCGTAAGCAACACTTATCGAGATAAATGTAGCTTATTTTAACGTTAGCTACACTTATGCGGATAAGTGTAGCTAACGCACATGCGATGCGACTGATAGATTGACAAATACAATCATCCCCGCATGTGCGGGGAACACTTGAAACGCTGGCGCAGCTTGTTTTCGAGCGCGGGATCATCCCCGCATGCGCGAGGGACACCTGCCGAGTGGCTGGTAGTCCTGCATGTCGTGGGGACCATCTCCGCATGTGCGGGGAACACGGTGCCGTGGTGGTAGAATTGGATTGCTCGAAGATCCCACGCGACCAGCTTTCAAGACTGGAACATCAGTCGGGGGGTTATCTTCGGGCTTTCTATTTCAGTTGGATCTGATGCAGTCCCGATATGTCGAGCACCCATAACTCGCGGATATGTGTTTCGTGCCGTTGGAGATCATCCCCACATGTACGGGGAACACACAATCTGGGCGCCTGACGTCCAAATTTAAGTGGGATCATCCCCGCACGTGCGGGGAACACAGCACCGTTACCATATCGCCGTTGTTATCCGTGGGATCATCCCCGCATGTGCGGGGAGCACTTCATTATCAGTGCGCGTGGTCTCGGTAAGACGGGATCATCCCCGCATGTGCGGGGAGCACTGAGCCAGTTACAATGTCCCTGTAGATGGTTGGGGATCATCCCCGCATGTGCGGGGAGCACCAGAACGCTTCGAGGCTTTCGCACGGGCCGTTGGGATCATCCCCGCATGTGCGGGGAGCACTACGTCCATCGGCCACAATTGGACTGGGATGTGGGATCATCCCCGCATGTGCGGGGAGCACGTTGTTTTGCCACCGTTTTTTTGGACGGTTTCGGGATCATCCCCGCATGTGCGGGGAGCACTTGCCCGAGTCGGCCATCTGCGGCCACAGCCGGGGATCATCCCCGCATGTGCGGGGAGCACAGAATCTGCTGCCAATCATGCAAGATCTCGACGGGATCATCCCCGCATGTGCGGGGAGCACTTGTGCAAGACTTTCTGCAAGGCTTGAGCACGGGGATCATCCCCGCATGTGCGGGGAGCACGGCAGGCTTGCGACGATGCCTTGCAGGAGTCCGGGATCATCCCCGCATGTGCGGGGAGCACAACGGTTGGAAAGACAAAGCTGCTCTTTATCTGGGATCATCCCCGCATGTGCGGGGAGCACGAGCTGGGAGACTTTGCGGCGTTCCTCGATCAGGGATCATCCCCGCATGTGCGGGGAGCACGAGCTGGGAGACTTTGCGGCGTTCCTCGATCAGGGATCATCCCCGCATGTGCGGGGAGCACTCCGTCAAACACAACGCCAAGGGCAACGACTAGGGATCATCCCCGCATGTGCGGGGAGCACGCCGACGGCAACAAGACCATCCAGGGAGCCAAGGGATCATCCCCGCATGTGCGGGGAGCACTTCACGACCACCGGATCTCCATACTGTTCCTCGGGATCATCCCCGCATGTGCGGGGAGCACCCACTGGTGACCTCCTCGGCGTCACCATCGGCGGGATCATCCCCGCATGTGCGGGGAGCACGCCGACGGCAACAAGACCATCCAGGGAGCCAAGGGATCATCCCCGCATGTGCGGGGAGCACTTGCCAGACGTTTCGCTAGCGGTTCCGCTACCGGGATCATCCCCGCATGTGCGGGGAGCACGCCCATGTCTCCCACTGGTCGCGGAGCCATGTGGGATCATCCCCGCATGTGCGGGGAGCACAGTCGGCCGATGAAGTCGAGGTCGAACTGCGGGGGATCATCCCCGCATGTGCGGGGAGCACGCCAATCGCGTTCGTTAATTAACCTCTCGTTGGGGATCATCCCCGCATGTGCGGGGAGCACATCAGAGACTGCGCTTCATCCTTGGTGAGATTGGGATCATCCCCGCATGTGCGGGGAGCACTTTCGTGATTGTATACCCGCCAAGGTTTAGCAGGGATCATCCCCGCATGTGCGGGGAGCACCTATGGATGCAAGCATCAACTGGGGCCACGTCGGGATCATCCCCGCATGTGCGGGGAGCACTTTGGCCACGTGTTTCGGGTAGAGCGTCCATAGGGATCATCCCCGCATGTGCGGGGAGCACTGGTCACAATGCCGGGTATGCGCTCCGGTCGAGGGATCATCCCCGCATGTGCGGGGAGCACTCGTATCCTCCTTCATAAAGACGATCCAGTGTGGGATCATCCCCGCATGTGCGGGGAGCACGCTCGGCATGGGTAATTGGTGCCGTTTTCGCTGGGATCATCCCCGCATGTGCGGGGAGCACTGCTTCAGCGGCAACGGCATCGGATCCGCGCAGGGATCATCCCCGCATGTGCGGGGAGCACCTGGTCGATGGCGATCGGAACCGCCTGGGACGGGGATCATCCCCGCATGTGCGGGGAGCACAGGATAAGCGTAAACACGGTATCATCCTCGGCGGGATCATCCCCGCATGTGCGGGGAGCACAAATCGTAAGTGATTTTCATGGTCTGCCTACTGGGATCATCCCCGCATGTGCGGGGAGCACATAACATCGTTGGCCATCTGATTCACATCACCGGGATCATCCCCGCATGTGCGGGGAGCACTGCGCGAGACACGTCAAAAATTGCAGTATTCCGGGATCATCCCCGCATGTGCGGGGAGCACTTTCGATATGATTGAGATACTGCGGCAAATCGGGGATCATCCCCGCATGTGCGGGGAGCACGTTCGTCGCCAAAGTGTTCGACAATTGCTGACTGGGATCATCCCCGCATGTGCGGGGAGCACGCAAACTCACCGTCTACATGACCAACCCAGACGGGATCATCCCCGCATGTGCGGGGAGCACGACGTGCGTCCAGATCGGCGTCAATCGTAAGTGGGATCATCCCCGCATGTGCGGGGAGCACGCGTGGGCTTTCTCCCTGACCAGCTCGAAGTCGGGATCATCCCCGCATGTGCGGGGAGCACGGGGCTTCATGCTATCAGAGGCTGTTCACTGCGGGATCATCCCCGCATGTGCGGGGAGCACACCACAGATGACTCATTCAATCTCGATCACATGGGATCATCCCCGCATGTGCGGGGAGCACATTGTGAAACATGTCCGTCCGTGTTCGAAACGGGGATCATCCCCGCATGTGCGGGGAGCACGCATTCCAAGCCAACGACAAGGTCGTCTATCAGGGATCATCCCCGCATGTGCGGGGAGCACGACACTGCCGTGACCACGTGACTTACTCTTGCGGGATCATCCCCGCATGTGCGGGGAGCACGTAGTCTCCGAGCACTTGCATGGTCACGTTCAGGGATCATCCCCGCATGTGCGGGGAGCACGCTTGACCTTATCGACACAGCCACCGGCAACAGGGATCATCCCCGCATGTGCGGGGAGCACGCCACTCCTCGCACGGATACGCCCGATTCAACAGGGATCATCCCCGCATGTGCGGGGAGCACCAGTGTATGTTTCCTGGGCAAGTTCCTCGTCGGGGATCATCCCCGCATGTGCGGGGAGCACTTCAACTGCGAGGAAGTCGCACTGATGCGCGTGGGATCATCCCCGCATGTGCGGGGAGCACATCTCGACCGTCGGCTGCCACGACGTGAAAGCGGGATCATCCCCGCATGTGCGGGGAGCACGTGGCCTGCTTCTCCCCCGTGGCATAGTTCTTGGGATCATCCCCGCATGTGCGGGGAGCACTTCATATTTGGCGGCGATCTTCCACTTACCGAGGGATCATCCCCGCATGTGCGGGGAGCACCGTAACATAATCGCTTGCATTTGCGTGTCGCTAGGATCATCCCCGCATGTGCGGGGAGCACAGAAGCATTGTCGGCATAGGCGTGGCGTGCCAGGGATCATCCCCGCATGTGCGGGGAGCACGATTAGGTTCTACCCTGAATGCGGCGGCAATGGGGATCATCCCCGCATGTGCGGGGAGCACTCTCTCTCTATCAACCACGCAGGCACTCCGGTGGGATCATCCCCGCATGTGCGGGGAGCACTTATTGAATGCATATCTGGATGTTTTTACGCGGGATCATCCCCGCATGTGCGGGGAGCACTACTTCGGAGATACCCTGGACTCGGCCGTCTGGGGATCATCCCCGCATGTGCGGGGAGCACAGCCGGGCCGTGATGGAATTCCGAAAATTCCCGGGATCATCCCCGCATGTGCGGGGAGCACCTTTACATGCCATGAGATTATCACACGCATAAGGGATCATCCCCGCATGTGCGGGGAGCACTATAGCAACCTTTTTCACTTATTGCCACCCTTGGGATCATCCCCGCATGTGCGGGGAGCACCAGACGGTCGGCCATGGCCGTGACGCGGTCGAGGGATCATCCCCGCATGTGCGGGGAGCACCATTTCGCGGCGGACGACAGTTGCATGCCCAGGGGATCATCCCCGCATGTGCGGGGAGCACGCCTTGAAGATCGAGAAGGCGAAGTCGTCCGAGGGATCATCCCCGCATGTGCGGGGAGCACACTTCGAAAATAGCATAATTCCAAGGAAAAGAAAGGACAACTGGCTGTTTTTCATTCAGTTTCGTTTTGAAAATTTCCTTGCCTTTCGGTATTTGCTCGCATTACTCCATCCTTTTCTAGGAGTGCCAACAAAGGATCCTTCTTTTGCTTCCTTAGGACGTTTGATCAATTGCAATCCATCGCAATCGACCGGTGACCAGTCAGCCCCATACACCTTAAAAGCCATATGCTGCTCATTTCTGGCCGAATAAACCATTACGGCACGACCATCCCTGAGCAAATCAATGATTCTCTCCCATAACCTATCTCGAATTCGAGCATCGATATGTCCCACAAAAACTCCTGGGGCTATCTCAAGCAACCAACGAGTGAGATCACCCCGCAATCCCACAGGACAAGCAGTCAGCACAATCACTACCATGTCCCACCATCCCATTCGTCATTATCCGAGTAGGACTTGCCTGCAGAAACCTCGCCCTGCTTATCATCCCAAAGCCCAACATGATCTGATTCAAAAACATCATCCTCGAGTTCTGAAGTCCCCAACAAGTATCTAATGTCTTTCGTCATCCGCTTCATCAAGCTAAGGTCATAAATCGCATCTCGAATATTGTGCCGTACAGCGGAACCGATATCTTCAGGTTTTGCAGCCACCGTTTCGAACGCAACCGGAATCGATAGTTCAGCCTTGTACAAATCAGCAATGTCGTACACAAAAGAACGCTCATGTCCGACATGTACAAAACCCAAACCTGGAGAACATCCCAAAGCAACAATCGCAGCATGTGCCAAACCGTACAGACACGTGTTGGCAGCGGACAATGCTTTGTTAATCTCGGAACCAGCATCGAAATCATCATGGTCATATGTCCGCTTATCCCATTCCACACCGGTCCGTTCGGAACATTCACGATAAACTCGTCTGATACGAGCACCTTCCCGACCTCGTAACTGCTGCATCGTCAATCCGCTCACATCCTCACCCGGGAATCGCATCTGATACATCATGCGAGCAACAGATAATCTTTTACGCGTGTTAGAGACCAATTCAGCTTGTTTCTGCAATAACGCAGATGAATGCGTCAACGGCTTGCCAAAAGCATACATACGAACGCCTCGTTCCCCCACCCAAATTACCGTCGCGCCATTTTCACCGATGACGGTCATTGCCTGATGAGTCACCCGAGCCCCAGGACCAAGCATCAGCACGCTTAACGCCGCTGCCGGCACATGTATAACACCAGTGACATCAGTCACCGTAATCGCATTATCATCACGTCCAATAGTGCAATGCTCGAAATACGCAAAGGACAGCCTATCCTCCACCCGAACAAGATCCTGAATTTCCGGTGGAGGCGTGCCAAGAGTGGAACGGCGCCTTTCCGAGATTTTCGCGTCTGACGTTTTCCTCGCAGCTTCTTCCGAAGACATTTCAGAAGGAGCCATCTCAAAATCGGCGCCGTCCTCCCCCAGCTCATCATTCATTCAGCATTACTCCTTGTTTCCGGCGCGATGGTCAGCAATCCGCATCCAAAACCTTTCGCCCTTCCAATCCCTTCGCACAAAGCGTCACGGAACAGTTTCGTGTCGATCACTTCCAGACGTCCTTCGAAAACAGCTGTGACCAAGGTAACCGTCGCGCCACCACGCTTGAACTGTTCCTTATGCCGCTCTTTGACCACCACATTGGGCTGCCCATATTCGTCTTCAAGAATTCTGAAGCCGTGAACCACGGAACGATCAACCAGCCACTGCAGTTGTTGGCTGGCTGTGACATGACCTTGCACTTTACCCACAATGCCATCCGAACGATGACGACGTCCCTTGTCTACACCCGCCTTTCGAGCCGGATTCGCACGAAGTTTGAAATGCCACTGCTGGCCTTTGGTGACACGGTCAAGCAATGCATCGTAGTTCTTGGTTTCCCACTCTGCATGCATGGGCCACCCCGCCTGCTCAACGATATGTGTAAAATCCGGCTTTTGAGGGCTTACCACATACAACCAGACGCCACCGTCTTGCCCTAAAGAGTCCAATCGCCACAGAATTCGTCCATCATCCGTTCTGCGAACGGCATCAGGAGGAAAAGCAGCTTCCACTGCGGCATGCAGCTTATATGGAGAACCGATAAGTTGACGAGCGCCATATCGCACTTTATTTAAAGGAATTCTCGAGATAAACATCGTCGTCCCCTCTAGATGAAACTCATAGGATCAGCTTCCCCCGTAGAATCGAAGGAAGGTGGTTTCTCTGTATTGTCACCGACATTTTCAGATGCGTCCGGATTGGGGATACGGTACCGATAAACAACGCGATCCGCATATTTGCGGCCGGTCGAGCTAAAGCTCAGTGGAAGGTCGGATTGCACGGATGTGTCCTCCCCTTCCATTGCATCACATACAATCTCCAAATCGGGCTGCCGATAACGTCGGCGATACCATTTTGCAGCATGCCAAGGTTCAGAGTCTAATGCCTGACGAACATCCGCATACTCATCGTGGATACCCAGCGATAACGGATAGTCAGGAGGACATGATCGTCTTCCCAGAAACAGTGGCCATTTAGGCGTATGAATCGCCTGGTCTAGGGTTTCCAACAATTCTCGTTTCGCACCTAGTGCCACCAGAAAACGCGCATCTGATAGGTAATATCGGTAGGTCAGCGGCATCTCCTTGTCGAATCGATTGGAATTTCGTTTCCGTGTCATGGATTTCTCCGTCTGCAGATCTCGAATTATTCTGCCGCGTTGCTCGATACGCACGCCAAACGACAATCCCAACAAATCCTCTATGGAATCTTCTCGGTTACGCCCCTGGGCTGAGGCCAACATGCCAATCACGCCACTTTTGGTCGGCTCATTACGAGTCTCACGGCGAACGAAGCGCGAGGAATCCCCCCATGACTGCAATGGCCCAGCCAATTGCAATAATAGAACGCTCATAACATTCTCCTTCCGAATATCATGCGGAATATGCGGCGTTCAGCGTTTCCTTCAAGCTCTGCTCGAGGTCCGGCAATGAAACCTGCTCACACCATTCATTCAAAGAGGACACCGCCCCACCAGTTGCAACATACCAAGCTTTCACCGGCTCTTCGCCATAATTCACGCGGATATCGTTCAGACGCTCTCCCAAACGCTCCACACCTTGACGGGAAACGGAGATACCGTCCTTACGCCTCACTGGATCTTCAAATGCGTCGGCGGCGCTAATTGGCTGAGATTCCCGAAGCGTCACCACGACATCCTCAGGCAGGGTATGGTTTGCAAACGTGTTCTGCTTGCCGGACGGCATGGATTTGACGAAAGCCTCGACAAAAGCAACCACGCCTTCCACCGTAGCGGAATCGTCCTGCAACTGATCGCGCAACACATCAATGTTCACCGTTGCATATCGGTACAACGTCGAGGAGTTGAATCCGACGGTGTCAATCATGGCAGCACCGGCATTGTCTTCCGATGCACAATCATCGACCGCCGTGAAATAGTCATATTCTGGCGTAATCTGATCGATAGAGAAGGCATGGGCAACCTGCGCCGAAGCATCAGTATTCAAATCCGGAGCATCAGCCAACATGCGTCCAAACAGAGCGATATCGACAGCTTGGGGACCATGGAAGATCGCAGAAACTTCCTTCTTCATCTTGGAAACGTCCTCACCCTCATCAAAAGCAGCAATCGCCAAATCAGCAAGCTTATCGATCTCATTGTTTGCGATGAAAATCAGATAGTCGGTCGCCAGAGAGCCCTTATCTGCGCCCGCACGATCCGAAGCCTTGACTTTGAAACCTGCCGCAGCCATCACCTTCTGTGCCAGCCCCTCGGCGGACTCCGCCAAATCAGGACGCTTCGACGTAATGGAATCAGCAATCAACGTCACAACACCTTTGGTGCGCTTGCCTAACTTACTACTATCCAACATATCTCCGAAGACGCCGCGCATAGCACGTTTCCAAGCTTGGCTGGAGACTCGCGACCTTAACGCGCCTCCGACATATGCGGTCTTCGGACTACCGGTATCATCTCGGTTGATGTTGCTCGGCGGAACCTGCTGAATGCAATGAATGTCCATGAACATAATGATTTCCCTCATTTCTTAGTTGATTAAAAACGATTGTCTTGAAAGTATTTTTATTAATCGGAATCATTCACCGATTGTTGTTGGAAGATTGTTTCGAATAGTAGTAATCACGACCCCAACTTTGAAATACTTTTCCCCGCTGGCTGGGCAGCTGAATCAGATATAGGTCGCGCGCCAGAGAACCGTAGTCGATTTGAACATCGGCACCGCGCATCAACATGATGAGTGTCCGAACGCCACGGACAACCCCATTGAAATCGGACGCACTTTCCACAACCCGGAGTCGGCGTAAAACACCTTTTGCCTGTTCCGGATCGGGAGTAATTCTTCTGCATGCGCGACCAAACGTCATTCGGGAACTAGGGTCAGTTTGATACTTTTGAGCGACCCCCTGCCCTTTTGACTGCTGATGCACCGCATACAATTCCAATGCGACCTTGACCGCATTGACCTGACGATCGAATTCCGGCGAATCGTCCGCCGGAGCTTCAAGCTCCTGCGGCCACTGAGCGAACAGTTCTTCACCAATTGACATCCAGGTTGGAGCGGTTCCATCCAAGTCCCGGCGCAATCGGGCCAACCTGGCACGACTCCTCGCGTTACTGCCACTTTCTGCGGTGTATTCACGCTGCAAATCGAAAATCAATTTAGCTGCATATTTGCCTACCGCATTCGCTCTGTCAAATACAGATGGCGTCATCTTCACATACCTCCTTTGTTCGGACGAGATACGTCTTTCTCCTCAAGGAATCCAAGTTCCTTGTTCAGTTTGGATTGGAACAGCAATTGTGCACGGGATGCCCCCATCACACCCACGACACCCGATTCATGCTCACCGAAAACGGGCACGGAAGATTGATCCAAATATTCCCACCCCATTTGCAACAACCGGCGATGGATTTCGTCTTTCCAAGCATTTGCATACTCAATTGGGTCCTGTGTCTCATCGAAAGCCGCCAATTCATCACGAAACAGCCCATCAAGATCCGCATATGCCCATTCTCGAACTTGTTCCGCTGTTTCCGTGGACTTTCCCTTATCCCCTGAAGCCGCACGAAGGTTCCGAACGAATTGAGACAAAGCCAGAACCGCGCCATCGGTGCATTTGACCACATCCAACACTGATGCGATGCCGGAATAATCGTGACGGAACATCACGGAATTCAAGGAAAGCGTATCGTCAATTCCCGTTTCGAATACACTGCTTTGCGTGCCATATGTCATCCCTTGAGCGTGGATGGTTACCCGATCAAGCACATGTTTCTCCGACTCGAGGATCTCAGTGCGAATCTCTTCGAGCCATCGGATAAGACCCGGCCGCGAATCCCCCTCATCGCTTGCACAAAGAATGGGCTCCAAACCACGCCATAACGCTTTACCAGCATCATGCACAACTGGCATATGCGGAGGCGCAGGCAATCCAAGCTTCTTCTGTTGGGTAACGCTACTTCGCCAAGCAGTCATTTTTTCAAAAACGTCAGTATTGTAAGGCGCAACAACATCGCCGTAGCACGACATGATGCCAATGATCCTCGCGTTATCCTCGCTTGGAACCAATCGAACACGCCGAGATTGCCACGTCATTGCCTGAACCGGCCCCACGAATCTGTTTTGGTCATTTAAATCAGTCGACGGCGGATCCTCCCGTTCCCATACTGGAATGTCCTGATTATTGCCGAACAGCCGATAACGTTCAGAATCGAACTTCGTGTCATACAAAACCCAGTTGAGCATCAGCGTCTCGAAAAGGTTCCGCCCTTCCGCATATAGACCACCAATGCCGCCAAGCCAACCCGTTCCCAACATTCCTTTGGGCGCATAGACCTTTCCCTTATTGACATGGGTGTTACCCTCCACCGGGGTTTTGATTCCCGCAGTATCGTACGCCTGTAAGAACACCAGCCATCGAGCGGCTTCTGCCGGCAAAAGGCTATCTGCCGCGCGTAAATCGCGCATCGAAAATAGGTACTTGTCGGGCTTGGGCACGTCCGCAATCATCTCCGACACCGGAGAATACGGCTTTGACCCCACATACTGTAGACCAGGCACCTGGAAGAACGGCCTCTCCCCCAACAGGAAGAAACGATCCGCCCACTCATCGAAGTAATAATCCAGAGCATCCTCGTTGAATTGTCCGGAAGAATAAATTCCTTCCCAAAGTTCACGCATCTGTTCCTCATCTGCACCATCAATGCAGTAAGCGCGATACATGATTGCAAGAAGAAACCGCATCAAAGGAAGCTTCTGCTGCGGAATATCCCCAGACAGTTCCTTAATCTTTGGAGCGTCCAGAAAAATTTCACGCAACGATATCTCGGCTGGGTGTCCATCCAGATAAGAAACTGGTATCCAATGCTCATCCAGCAGAGAAAAGACATTATCCGTCATCGAAATCCCTTTCTCCATCGTCTTTGATTTTGTCTTTATCTGAAAAGATACACCTTCCACCAATCTATGTCAACATGAATATATTCGAATGTATAAAAAATGAGGTTACAGTTCAGCAAATTTCGTTATCAGAAAACTGCCGAACTCATCCCCGCATCAGCGGGGAACACTATGCATCCCGATATTTTCATGGGATCATCCCGAAATGAGGACATTTCAATTATCCTCTTTTCTGGAATATGTCAATCCGGTATCACGCGAATACCTTATTTCATAACCGCATAATTCATCGGACACGAAACCATCTGCATCCCCGTGCAGGAACAATGCGAGTTTTCCCGCAAGCCATGGCGAGTCCTGCCAACAAGCCACATCGTCAGCGCATGCTTCCTCCAATGAAGCAATCAGCGCATCGACCCTATCCGGCATGCACAGTCCCATTGGCAATCTCACCGCGCACTGCACTGCGATTTTTGCTACCGTATCATCAGGAATGACAGTCGTCGGGACGATAGACCCCTTCTCCACATCAGCATGCTCATCCCCCACCCAAGGAAGCAAATGAATCCCATCATCGCATTTGCGCAGCAGCAGAACCTCTACCGTATCCTGTGTGTCACGTACCGCACGCTGCCCTTCGTCCTCATTGACTTCATCGACTTGCGGCAAGAACCAATTAACCAGAGAACGCCTCTGATTCATCGACCCCACTGACTGCAACAAATACGTGCCGGCTTTCTGCTGCTTCTGCACACGTTTTAAATCACGCTTCTCACAGGCATCATCATATTGCGGCAGCCACATGTGAGGCAGGAAACCGTGCGGATCGTTCCCATATGCACTTCGTACAGTACGCGCAATGTCTTGGGGCAGCTGTTGCGCACAGGAAGCCCCTGCGGCAGTTAAATCCAAAACCGCAAGCGACTCCATCAAAGCCGCGGCATCATATACGGAGTCCGCGCCTCTGGAGAATTTTGGACCTTCATTATTCCATGCCTCAACACCACGGATATAGCACGTTGCAGTTTGCAACGATACAGGGCGATCACATTCGCCATCACCTCGACGATGACGATGAACTCTTCCCAGACGTTGCATGATCAAATCGACTGGTGCGATATCGGTTACCAATGCATCGAAATCGATATCCAAGGACTGCTCCAGCACCTGCGTACCCACCACGACGAGTTTCCCAGGACGTTTTCCATTTCCGATTGTGGCATCGGGCCCTAATAAATCACGAAGTTCTCGTTCGTTGGACATGCGATCAATATCCATGAAACGGGAATGAGTCAGCCTCACACAATCGCGACCGCAGTGATTTCCCAACAATTCAGCCGCATGCTGCGCTCGACCAACCGTATCGCAAATCACGCCGATACAACCGCCATCCACAAGCAAAGCATCCATCAAATCAAGCAAAGCCGTATCATCGTCATCGACGAGTCTGCATTGGACTTTCATCGACCTTCCTGATGGCTTTACATCCGCATGTTTGGTCTCATGCCCGTCTGTGTACGTCAACAGCGGATATGCATTTGAAATTAGCCGCAGCTTTTCTGCAGTTCCTTTTTCACACGACATTTCAGAATTAGCAGTATGGTTTATGTGATGCGTATTCGAAGCATTCCTGGCACGTAACTGTTCCAAAATACTTACCTTAGAAGCTTTCCTAGGTTCAGTATCGCACCATCCCTTCAGATACGCCTCAACCATTGCGTTGCGCTGACATTCCGGCAATGTTGCGGATAACAAAATGACCGGAGTCCGATATCCGCCAAGCCATTCCAATGCCATCTTGAGGTACTCCTGCATATAGGCGTCATAGGCGTGGCACTCATCGATAATGACTACTTTGTTAGCCATCGCAAGCTGGCGTAACACCACATGCTTCATCTGCAAGGCACTCATCAATACCTGATCAACAGTGCAAACCAAGAAGTTAGCGAGCGCACCTTTCTTACGCCCCCAAAGCCAGTCGGATACAACAGTTTCCGGAGGCACATCGATTTGCTTCTTCTTTCGATTCTGCGACGACTCTTGTTTGACGTCATCCTGGTCAACAGAGGAAAAACGGCGATGCGAAGCGGCAATAATACCACGAAAATCATTGTTCAGCTGTGCTTTGCCATGCGCCAACCACACCGTTTTCTCATTGTCAAAATCGCAGGACGGCAACGCTTCCAACCAGCGACGCACTCGAGTAAACATAGCGTCCGTGGTAGCCATCGTTGGCAATGCCACGCATACACCACCACGTCCGGTACGTTGTGCCAGTATTTCAGCGGCCGCGAGCGCCGCTTCCGTTTTTCCTTCGCCCATGGGTGCCTCAATCACCATGAGTCCCGGCTGCCTTGTGTCGCGTGCGATTCGGACGGCTTCTTCTTGGACAGGACGAACCTTCGCACCTTCAGGAAGGGTGAACCGTGTCGCAAAAAGGTCTTGGCAGGATGAAGGAATGCCTTCCGGCACCCACGCATGCGGTAGCTGCACACATGACCATGCCCTGTCCGCGCGGATGCGGAGGCCCGACCACGATTGGATATCGTCTTCTTCCCCACTCTCCGAGAAGAAAAAGTCTTCATCTTCATCCGCCCATGGCTCGGTTCTTACCAGGGGAAACATATCTTCATCGCTGTTACTGGCAATCCAGTCGGCCATAATGACCAGTCCTGTCATCAGCACGGCGGACTGGACGCTGAATCTTCTTTCAGAAAGATCTTCCCATTCTTTTTCTTCAATGCCAGCAATATTTGCAACAAAATCTATGAGCTCATCCTGAGTACTCACCCACGCTTCAGAATCCAATCCAACATTGGTTTTCCTATTTTTCTCTTCGTCAATTTTACTTTTGTCTGGTGGGGTGCCATGATGCCCTCCAACCACGCAGGCATACTGACGTGCAGCTTTTCTCTCCCAACCTCGGACTCGCAGGAGATATCCCTCAAGAATGATCTCTCCTGCGATGGGATGTGTGGGATGATTGGTACCTCGCAAGCCAGCTATCATAGGCAATCCGGCCCGTTCGGCTTTCCAAGCGAAACTTCCCGCTTCCGGACCGAAAGTAATGGATTTTGCTTGGAATACCGGCGTGGCTTTGCCTATGTCATGTATGCCTGCCATGAAAATCATGAGTTTTCGAGCAAGAACCTCATCGTTTCCAAGGTCTCCAACTATTACCGCTTTCGTGCCCTGCGGAACCCACGTATCCCATATTTTTGACGCCATTGCCGCGGAATCAACCATATGCACATACAGCGGCAACCATTCAGAGTCATCAATACGATTTGTTTTGCCCCATAACGCTTTCGCGCCATCAGACAAAGCAACGCGGTCATCACGCACAGAAGAGTTCATGCCCGATTCGGCACCCATCAGTGCCACCTTTCCCATATCCGAAGCGACATCGCCCCTGCATCATATGTTCTTCGCTGTATGTCGACGCGTAATCGCAACCCCCATCAATCACAACAACGCACCTGAAACTGATTATAAATCACCCTAGCCAACTCCTATGTAACAGTCGCCATACTTTCGAAACAAAAAGTCGCTCCGCGGAATGCAACATCTGTTCAATGGTTAAGTGGTTTTTCATACCGTGAAGCATCGCTTTAAACAGCAGCGTTACCGTTCATTCCCCTTCGAAGATAAAAAAGCCGGGAACGGGAACGACGGTTGAAACCGACGAACCCGACTCCCGGCATCGCGACTGCTTCTCAAAGATGTGTGCTTGACTCACATGGATGGTACTGAGAACCATTCGCTTGCGATCTGCTTCCGCGCACGTGCCGGCACGACGTAAATACGTCGCAGGCACACGGCAGACACAAATCAAGTCTGTATAAATCTTCCAGCCGGTGTAAAAGCCAGCCGAAAAGCCACAGGCTACTCTAGTCGCACGGTCGAATAATCACAAATCGATCGCAAAACCATGGAACAGCATACGCATCCATGTTTTGTTACCCGGACATGGAGGTTACGGTAACAAAATGCGGAAAAGCGAGCCAGAAGCCGAAGGTTAGGACTGAAGGAATACAGACTGAAGGAATACAGACTGAAGGAATACAGACTGAAGGAATACAGACTGAAGGAATACAGACTGAAGGAATACAGACTGAAGGAATACAGACTGAAGGATATAGGGTGGGACAACGACGTGAAAGGGGTCCTGCCGTTTAAACGGCAGGACCCCTTCGCATCAAGACGAAATCAGCCCAATCAAGCCAAATCCGCACAACCCGGTCAATTCAGCCAAACCAACCCAATCCCAACCGGATCGCACCAACCAATTCGGCCAATCCGGTCGACTTAGTTGAATCGACCAAGCGGAATCAGCCCAACTGATTCACCCCAACCAAAATCAGGCCTTGGCAACCTCGATGGCGAGCTCGGAGCCTTCGGCGCCGGCAACAACGTCAAGCGAGTCGGCGAGCGTGTCGGCGGACACGAGATCGCGGAACTGCTCGACCTTCGCCACGTCGCCGGCCGGAACGGTCAGCTTCAGCGCGATATGGTCGGAGACCTCGAGACCGGCGGCCTTACGGGCGTCCTGCACGGAGCGGATTACGTCGCGGGCGTAGCCTTCGGCAACCAGATCGTCGTTCAGCTCGGTGTCGAGGATCACGAAGCCGCCGGTCGGCAGGGCCGCGGACACGGAGTTGGCGGCCTCTTCGGCGTTCTGCTCCTCCACGCTGTTGATCAGCTCGTACTCGCCCTCTTCCAGCGTAATGTCGCCGTTCGGGGTCTCGCACACCGGAGCGCCGGAAGCGTCCACATGCCATGCGCCGGACTTGGAGGCCTTGATGGCGAACTGCACGTCCTTGCGCAGGCGCTTGCCTGCAACGCGGGCGTTCACGCGCAGCTCGTGGATGATCTTCAGGCCCTGGGAGCCCGCATCCTCAAGCGTGCACAGCTCCACGTCCTTGACGTTGAGTTCGGACTTCAGAATCTCGTCGTACGCGGCCACGGCGGCGGTATCCTCCACCACCACGGTGAGCTTGCTCAGCGGCTGGCGCACGCGGATCTGCTTCGCCTTACGCATGGACAGGGTGCTGGAGACGACCTCGCGCACCTTTTCCATGGCGTTCACCAAAGCCGGATCGTCGACGAGCACGCGGCCAAGTTCGGTGGCTTCGCCGGTCTTCTCGTCGGCCAGGAACGGCCAGTCGGCCAGATGCACGGATTCGCCTCCGGTCAGGCCGCGCCACACGGATTCGGCTTCCATCGGGGCAAGCGGCGCAAGGACGCGCATGAACACCTCAAGCACGGTGTACAAGGTGTTGAACGCGTTGGCGTCCTCGTTCCAGAAGCGGTCGCGGTTGTTGCGGATGTACCAGTTGGTGATCATGTCGATGAAGTCGGACACGGCGTCGCATGCATCGGAGATCAGGAACTGGTCCAGCGAGGACTGGGTCTTTTCGACCAGTCGGTGGGTACGGGCCAGCAGGTAACGGTCCATTTCCGGCAGCGATGCAACTTCGTCGGCGCGAAGCTTGCGCGCGTCGTACCCGGCCGCGTTCGCGTACAGCGTGAAGAAGTAGTAGGAACTCCACACCGGCAGCATGACCTGGCGGACGGTGTCGCGGATGCCATCGGCGGTGACGATAAGGTTGCCGCCGCGCAGGATCGGCGAGCTCATGAGGAACCAGCGCATGGCGTCGGAGCCGAAGTCGTTGAACACGCCGTTCACGTCCGGATAGTTGCGCAGATGCTTCGACATCTTCTGTCCGTCGGAGCCGAGCACTATGCCGTGGCAGATCACGTTCTTGAACGCCGGCCTGTCGAACAGGGCGGTGGCCATGACGTGCTGCACGTAGAACCAGCCACGGGTCTGGCCGATGTATTCCACGATGTAGTCGCACGGGAAGTGCTGTTCGAAGGTTTCCTTGTTTTCGAACGGATAGTGGTACTGGGCGAAGCTCATCGAACCGGATTCGAACCAGCAGTCCATCACGTCGCTGATGCGGTGCATGTGGCTCTTGCCGGTCGGATCGTCCGGGTTGACGCGGGTCAGCTCGTCGATGTACGGGCGGTGCATGTTGATGTTGCCCTCATGATCGCGCGGATAATCGCCGAAGTCGGCCTTGAGCTCATCGAGTGAACCGTACACGTCCACACGCGGGTACTTCGGATCGTCCGAAACCCATACCGGGATCGGAGAGCCCCAGAAACGGTTGCGGGAGATCGACCAATCGCGTGCGTTCGCCAGCCACTTGCCGAACTGGCCGTCCTTCACGTTGTTCGGAATCCAGTTGATCTGCTGGTTGAGTTCGAGCAGGCGGTCCTTGATCTTGGTGACGGCCACGAACCAGGAGCTCACCGGCTTGTAGATCAGCGGGGTGGCGCAACGCCAGCAGTGCGGGTAGGAGTGCACGTAGCTCTTCTCCTGGAAGAGGATGGCGCGCTGCTCTTCGGGGATGCGGGCCAGCGGGCCGTCACCGGCGCGCAGGTTGCGCAGGATCGGCTTGTTGGCGTCGAACACGTACATGCCCTCGTAATCCGGGCACAGCGACGTGAACTTGCAGCCCGCGTCGAGCACGTCCACGCTCTTGATGCCCTTGGCGTTGAGCGTGTTCATATCGTCCTCGCCGTAGGGGGCCTGATGGACCAGGCCGGTACCTTCAACGGTGTCGACGTAGTCGGCGGTGAAGATCTGGTAGCCTTCCGGCCCCGGCACCTTGCCCTCGGCGGCGTTCTCGTCGCCTGCGAAGTACGGGAAGACCGGGTAGTAACGCCAGCCTTCCATTTCGGCGCCCTTAAGCTCGCGCACGATCTCGTAGTTCTCGCCAAGTTCCTTCTCGTAGGAGCCAAGCAGCGGCTTGCCGAGGTAGAACTTCTTGCCAGCGAACTTGCCTTCGGTCGGACGCACCTCGACGTAGTCGATGTCAGCGCCGACCACGATGGCGAAGTTGGTCGGAACGGTCCACGGAGTGGTGGTCCAGAAGACGGCGTAGGCATCCTCCTCGTCGCGCAGCTTCACGGCCACGGACACGGTGGTGTCCTGACGGTCCTGATACACGTCGGCGTCCATGCGCAGCTCGTGCGCGGACAGCGGCGTCTGGTCCTTCGGGCAGTACGGCAGCACGCGGTAGCCCTGGTAGGCCAGACCCTTGTCGTACAGCTGCTTGAAGGCCCACATCACGGACTCCATGTACGTGATGTTCAGGGTCTTGTAGCCGTGCTCGAAATCGACCCAACGGGCCTGACGGTGCACGTAGTCCTTCCACTCGTTCGTGTACTTGAGCACGGACGCGCGGCAGGCGTCGTTGAACTTGTCGATGCCCAGTTCCTTGATCTGGTCGACGGAGTCGATGCCCAGTTCCTTCTGGGCTTCAAGCTCGGCCGGCAGACCGTGCGTGTCCCAGCCGAACACGCGGTTGACGCGGTGGCCCTTCATGGTCTGGTAACGCGGGATGACGTCCTTCGCGTAACCGGTCAGCAGGTGGCCATAGTGCGGCAGGCCGTTGGCGAACGGCGGACCGTCGAAGAAGACGAATTCGTTCTGGCTGTGATCGCCGGAAGGATGGCGTTCGATGGACTTCTGGAAGGTGCCGTCCTTGTCCCAGTAGTCAAGCACGGACTCCTCAAGCTTGGGGAAGCTGGGGTTCGGCGCGACATTGGCGCTCTGCTCACCGGCAGCAGCCTTCGGATACACATGATTGGTGGATTCGCTCACCGTATGCTCCTCGTTTGGCGGTTTCATTACTTACTTTACGAGGACGATGATTTTCGTGCGATTGCGCACGTCCGACACCGCGGTACCACCTCGCTTGCCGCACTCCCCTGTTTTCTTACGCAGGCTTCCCTGCACAGGTTTCATACGACCGCTTGACGTTCGGCTGTTCGGGCCGATCCCGCCGGTTCTACTAGGCCGCACCCAAAAGCGCCGACCGTTCTTCCGGAAGCTCCCCGCTGATAACGGATCATTGCTATACGTTTCAAATCGTCAGCCTAGCACTTACCACGAACGTAGGAAACGCGAAAAGCCGCATGGCGTCCACCATGCGGCTCCTTCAGCGCGACGATTGAAATTCAATCGCAATCAAAAGCGAATCAGCCTTCGTTGAGCTGAGTTTCCAGCTGCTCGACAATGTCAGCATGCATCTTCTCGCTGATCTTCACCTTGAGCAGGAACACAACACCGCTCAGGATGATGACAGCCAGCGGCACATAGAAGGCGCAGACCTTGAAAGTGTGGATGTTCGCGGCAGTCATGTCGGCGGCGGTGGCGTCACCAATCATGCCGGCGGCGATGGCGACAGCACCGACGATACCGTTGGAGCAGGCGCCTGCGATCTTATCGAGCATCGGACGCACGGACAGGGTGACGGCCTCGTTACGTTTGCCGTTCTTCAGCTGGCCATATTCGATGGAGTCGGTCAGGGAGAGGATGGCAGTCATCTGGATGAAGGTCTGCGGCAGGTAGAAGAACACCAGGCCGACGGTGACGACAGCGAGGTTGTTGGTGCCGACGATGAACAGCAGGTAGCCGAGGACCATGAGCACCATACCGCCGAGGTACAGGTAGCGACGCGGTATGCGCTTGTTCAGAATCGGGTACAGCGGCGCCATGATGATGCCGGCGATGACCGAGACAACGCCGACGATGGAGTAGGCGGCGGAGTTGTTCAGGATGAACTTGAACATGTACATGAGCACGCCGGTGGTGGCCACGTTGGCGATGGCGTACAGCAGGTAGGACAGGGCGACCCACAGCAGCTGGTCGTTCTGGGCGAGAGCCTTGAACGCGGCGAGTGGACCACCGTTATCTTCGGCCTTGGCGCGCAGGGTGCTGGTGCTTTCCTTGGTGCCGAACGCGACGGAGCACACGGTGAGGACGCCGAGAATAGCCACGATGATGGCGAAGCAGGTCCAGCCACTTTGGCTTTCCTGGTGCTTGCCGGTGAAGATGTAGCTGAAGTAAGTGACGATCGGAATGACCACGATGGTCAGGCCGTTGTAGCCGATGGAGCCGCCGAAGGAACCGAGGGCGGTGTAGGTGGAGCGCTCATGGGAGTCGGAGGACAGCGCCGGGATCATGCCCCAATAGGAGATGTCGCGCAGGGAGTAGAACACGTCGAGCACGATGAAGGTGATGACGAACAGCACGATGAACAGCGTGGTGTTGACGTTCACCAAGCCGAACAGGCCGGTGTAGACCAGCACAAGTAGAACGGCGGAAACGGTGCCGCCGATGAGCTGCCATGGCTTGAAACGACCCCACTTGGTCTTGGTGTTATCGATGATGTTGCCCAGCAGCGGATCGATGAAGATCTCCGCGATACGGATGACAACCACAAGGCCGGTGATAACGCCGATGAGCTTGGTAGCGAGCGCCTTGTCAACGCCGGAGAACAGCGAGCTGGTGACGTAGACGATGAAGTAGGTGCTCAGCGCGTTGTAGAAGGCGGATTGGCCGACGTTGCCGAATGAATAGGCCACGCGGGACAGCAGACTGCCTTTCCTGGTTGGCTTCGCAGACTGCTGCGTCTCCTTCGGTGCGGCTGCGACATTGGATTCTGCCATCGTACTTCTCCTTAGAAGTTGTGATTGAAGCTGTAATCGGAAATCATCATTTGATTTCGCATGAGTTAAGTATATCCCTTTACCCCTGTTTAGTAAAATTTAACATCTGCGTTGTGCACTGTTGGGCGTGTCGCATTTTGTGCGATTCTGCACATATACATGTCATATTGTGTGCGATTCGCGGTATTTCGCCGACAGTAGACAAACAAAAGGCGATTGATGACGTAGCATCATCAATCGCCTTTCATATTTTTCCGCACATACGTACGCTAAGCAGCCCGTTTCGACCGGGCAGATCGCTTCGATCGGGTCTGCAATTTTGGCCGCGATTCACGTTTCGGCTGCGCCGGCACGAAACTATCTCGCACTTCCAGCGTCGTCGACAGATACACGTGCTGACGGGACGTCCGCTTGCTGGCGATCGCATCGGCCAAGGTGAGAATCGCAACGCGCGCAAGCTCGTTCTGGTCGATTGAGAACGTGCTCAACGGTGGCGACGTAAGCTGTGCGATCGCCTGGTTGTTGATGCTGATGACGCTGATATCGCGGGGCACGATCACACCAACCGCGTTGAACGCCTGCAGCACGCCGACCGCGATGATGTCCGCCGAAACAATAACTGCGTCAGGCAGTGCGCCGTTGTGGTCACGGATAAACTGCTCCCCCAGCTTGCGACCATTTTCCACGGTGAACAAGCCGTCAGAATACACCAGTCCACGCAGGTCGAGACCATAACGGCCCATTTCACGCCGAAAATATGTGGCACGCCCCTCTTCGTCCACCTCATAAAAATTCGTCAGCCTCCCCTTGCCGCCGATGAATCCGACACGCTTCATGCCAGCCTTCGCACATGCTTCGACCGCGTCATGCATGGTCTGCTGTAGGTCGGGCTGCACGGAATCAAACAGGTTCGGTGCGGGATTCACATCGATGAACACACCGTATGGCATGACCTCATGCAACTTCTCAAGGTCGCTTTCGGCTATGACATTGGCGCCGATAGCCATGAAACCATCGAATTTCCCCTTCTGATTCAACATCTCGTCAAGACTGTGGAAAACAGTGAGCTCCATACGCTGCTGTTTGGCGTTATGTTCCAGCGCCGAACGCAAATCGGCAAAATACGAATCACGCAGCGTTTCGTCGGACTCCTCGTTGTCCAACAAGGCTACTTCGTGCGGAATGACGATACGCTTGGCCTGGGCGCTGTATCCCAAATCCTCGCTGGCGCGGATGATCGCGCGACGCGTCTCCTCACGCACGGACAGCGTCGGATCGCCATTCAACAGACGCGACACCGTGGCCTGCGAGAATCCCGTACGTTTCGCAATCTCCTTGATGGTCGCCATCGCTCCCTCGCCCTCCCATGGATGCCTCATCAGATTTTAGTAAAAGCATTACTAAATCCATCATACTACATTACCGAACGTATTCTTATAGCCATGACACAGCCAGAGCAATCACGGAAACCGCGAATCGCGCATCAGTCCACGGAACGGATGAACGAACTGCGTGCACAACAAAAATCCTTTGCCCTGCAGAACATGCGGAGCAAAGGACTCAGCAACGCCGGTCTGCCTTTCAAAGCGACCGGTCATAAAGGTGGCATCAGTCGGCAGGGTTCCAAACGCGGCTGACACCGTGGAGAAACGCGGTCACCGTCAGCCCCACGGGCCTGCGGCTGGAAGCGCCCGCCCTTCTGCGTGGCCGACTTGCCATGTGAGCCACCCCTCGATGACGCCACGCTCCGCATCGGTTCTACCGGACGCGTATACATCAGGCCTCTCCCCGGTGATGCTGCGGATGGAACCATACACATATCCACATTTTTCACGGAGACGGTTGCGGGGCTGCTGGCTTTCCATATACCGTCAGCGCATGGAAAGCTTCGGACACAATACATTTTTCACATTAGAGCAGGCACGGGAGGAGGCGGCGAGACGGCATCTTGAATGCAGGCAGGTGTTGTCGCGGATAAGGTCACGCTCCTCGGTTCCACTCTATGTAAGCCACGGCACAGCGCTGGAGCTGCATGGCATGATTGCCACCATGAATTATTTACCCGGATATGGTTCGGAGCTCGTTCACGTTTCGGTGTGCCGGCAACGTGACCTGCGGAAAATCCAGGGGATGAAATTCCATTACGCAAGGCATGGCGTAGACGTGGCGCACGCCGACGAATTGGTGTCAAGCGTCTCCGCGATGCAGGCGGTCTGCCAGATTGCGCCCTATGTCGACGAACGGAGTCTGGTGATCGCCATGGATTGGCTCACTTGCGCCAATCCCGATTTACGCGTCTGCACTCACGATGAGCTCTCCGACTACATCCGGAGTGCGCCGCGATTCATTGGGAGCGCCAAATGCAGAAAGGCCTTGCGCCTGTCCAAACCAGGTACCGATTCTCCGCAGGAAACGGTGCTTCGTTTGGAGAGCGATGCCTACGGGCTGCCTGAGGCACATGTCAATTATGAGATCATTGACCACATACGCGGCTCGGGCACGATGAAGGTGGATATCGCCTACCCGGATGACCGCGTCTGCATAGAATACGACGGAAATTACCACTACACCCATGACCGCTGGATGTATGACCTCGATAAGCGGAATCGGCTGAGGGATCTCGGTTTCACTCCTTTTGTCGCCACCCGCGAGCATCTGGCTTCCAAGCAGAAGCTGAACGAGCTGTTCGGCATGGTCGCCCGCGCAATAGCCAGTTACCGTTACGGCTTGGACTAGTTCCGTAGGTGGTTTTTCGCTTCCGTAGGTGGTTGGGTCTGAATACCCGGCATGAAAACGGCCAGAATAAAGCCTTTCTCCAACCCCGATACTCTGACCAACCACCTACGGAACACCCAAACCGCCTACGGAACCGCATGAGTAGTCCCCGCAATGGATTTTTCGCCATTGATTCGGGGAATCCATGAAAAGCCACAGCGGGCGCACCCTGCGTAAAAGGTCATGCCCGCCG
>OBVU01000441.1_pt1 | contig 29388 bp, 25 predicted proteins | sample 1495171 | NCBI WGS metagenome assembly OBVU01 (sample SAMEA2580028, study PRJEB22360) | human gut metagenome | biome: human gut; feature: human-associated habitat; material: faeces | place: Denmark | collected 2008/2010
TCCGCCATCCAGCCGGCTCACACCAAGTGAGTCCTGCGATAACGGCTTGATATGAAGGCCCTGCCATCGACGGGTGGCGGGGCCTTCGCATATCACACTCGATTGCCCGGGCCGCGAGCACAGGCCACCGCATACCAGCGCTTGCAGTACCTACACATAAATCTCAATACACACAGCACATCGTGCGAAGGATGAAGAACATATGAGCGAGAAGACCACACAGCAAGAAACGGCTGACCGCCAAGCTCCGGCCAATGAACTGTTGGAAGCGCTGGGCACCACCATCAGCCCTGACCTGCTGGTGCAAGCGTTGACCCATCGCTCCTTCTCGCATGAGCACCCCGGCGTGTCCAACTACGAACGTCTCGAGTTCCTGGGAGATGCCGTGCTGGAGCTGGTCACCACCGAAACGCTGTTCACCATTCACCCGGACATGAACGAGGGGCAGCTGGCCAAGATGCGCGCCAAAGCCGTCTCGGAGGACGCGCTGAGCGCCATCGCCAAAACCAAGCTCAAAGTGGGCCCCTACATTCTGCTGGGCCACGGTGAGGCCGAGCAGGGCGGTGCCGAAAAGAACTCGATTCTGTGCGACATCGTCGAATCGCTTATCGGTGCCACCTTCCTGGAACACGGTATCGACGAGGCCCGCAAGGTCATCCATCGGCTCATTGACGACACCTTGGCGGAAGTGGCCACTGAAGGCCCGGCGCTCGACTGGAAAACCTCGCTGACCGTCAAGGCACATCATCTGGGCAAGGCCGAGCCGGTGTACCACATGGAAGTGTCCGGCCCCGAATACGCACAGATTTTCACTGCCAAAGTCACTTTGGGCGATAATCCCGAAATCATCGGCACCGGCAAGGGCTCCAGCAAGCGCAAAGCACAGCTTGCCGCGGCCGAAGCCGGATGGAAAGCACTGGACGCTCTCAAGACGCGGACTAAGTAAGCCGGCTGTCGGATTTACGAATAGACTGATACCAACACGAGCGACGAGCCGCGTCGGAGCCACAAGCACCGGCACACGCGGCTGGAACATACGTGAGCGTCTGGCTTCCACCCTACGGCCAACCGACGCTCGCAGTTGATTTACGAGGTGAGAGGAATCATGGCTTTACCCACGCCTTTGCAGGCATTCAGCGGCGTGCCGAAGACCCCTGCGGCCACCGACAAGCAGACTATCGTCGATGGAGAGAAGATGACCGGCGCCCAGGCGCTGGTGCGTTCGCTGGAGGATCTCGGCGTCGAGGACGTCTTCGGTATCCCCGGCGGCGCGATCCTGCCCGTCTACCATCAGATCAACGACAGCACGAAGTTCCGTTTCGTGCTCATGCGCCACGAGCAGGCCGCCGGCCATGCCGCCGAGGGCTATGCGCTGGCCACTGGCAAGGTGGGCGTGTGCCTGGTGACCTCCGGCCCGGGTGCCACGAACGTGGTCACCGCCATCGCCGACGCGAACATGGATTCCGTGCCGATGGTGGTCATCACCGGCCAGGTGGGCGTTCAGGCCATTGGTACCGACGCCTTCCAGGAGGCGGACATCGTGGGCATCACCTACCCGGTGTCCAAGCATTCCTTCCTGGTGACCCGCGCGCAGGATATTCCTCGCGTGCTCTCCGAGGCGTACCACATCGCCAGCACCGGCCGCCCCGGCCCGGTGGTAGTGGATCTGACCAAGACCGCACAAACCGGTGATATGTATTATTCATGGCCGCAGCGCATGATTCTGCCCGGCTACAATCCCACCACCAAGGCGCACGGCCGCGTACTATCCGATGCCGCCAAGCTGTTCTCCCAGTCCTACCGCCCGGTGCTGTACGTGGGCGGCGGCGCGGCCCGTGCCAACGCCGGCGCTCAGGTCAAGGCTCTGGCCGATCTGACCGGCGCCCCCGTGGTCACCACCCTGCCCGCGCGCGGCATCATCCCGGACACCGACCCGAAGAACCTCGGCATGCTGGGCATGCATGGCACCATCGCCGCCACCGGTGCGGTGCAGCGCGCCGATCTGCTCGTGGCTATTGGCGCCCGTTTCGATGATCGCGTGACCGGCAAGCTGGATGCTTTCGCCCCCACCGCCCGCGTAATCCACATCGATATCGATCCGGCGGAAATCGGCAAGAATCGTCAGCCCGACGTGCCGATTGTGGGCGATGTGGCCGCCGTGCTGGACGATCTGATTCCTGAAATCGAGCGCACGCAAGCCATTCAAGGCAAGCCGAACCTGGCTCCCTGGTGGAAGGCAATTGATGGCTGGCGCAAGGAATACCCGATGACGTGGGACAAGCCGACCGACGGCTCGCTGGCCCCGCAGTGGGTCATCAAGAAGCTCTCCGAGCTGGCCGACTCCTCCACCATCTGGGTGACCGGCGTGGGCCAGCACCAGATGTGGGCTTCGCAGTTCATTGACTTCGAGAACCAGCACTCCTGGATTTCCTCCGGTGGCTTGGGCACGATGGGCTACGGCCTGCCGGCAGCCATCGGCGCATCCGTGGGTTCCGCCCGTAAATTTGAAGGCAAGAAGCCGGTGTGGCTGATTGATGGCGACGGCTCCTTCCAGATGACGTCCGAAGAGCTGGCGGCCGCATTCTTGGACCACGCTCCGGTAAAGATCGCAATCCTCAACAACTCCGTGTACGGCATGGTTCGCCAGTGGCAGACCCTGTTCTACGAGCACCACTACTCGCAGACCAACCTGTTGGATGGCGAGGCTCACGGTACCGATGGTGCCGGGCAACTGGCCGATGATTCGGTTCCGATCGAGGTGCCTGACTTCATCAAGCTGGCCGAAGCCTATGGTTGTGTCGGCATCCGCGCGTTCACTGAAGATGAGGCGATTGCCGCCATCGAGAAGGCGAACCAGATCAACGACCGTCCGGTGCTCATTGATTTCCGCGTATGGAAGGACGCCATGGTGTGGCCGATGGTTGCCGCAGGCGCCTCAAACGATGAGGTGATCTACAAGCCCGGTATCAAACCGCTGACCGGCGGGACCCCGGCTCCAGGCACCGGCCCGGACGAACATGCGACTGGCGTGTTCGAGCACGAGACCACGACCGCCGCGAACGAGCACTGAGGAGAGAGAATCATCATGGCTACTAACTATCCTGCATCTCGTCCCGGTTCCGAGCGTCATACACTCTCTGTTCTGGTGGAGAACCGCCCAGGTGTGCTGGCCCGCATCGCCGGCTTGTTCGCCCGCCGCGCGTTCAACATCAACTCTCTGTCCGTCTCTCCCACCGAGCGCCCGGACATCTCCCGTGTCACGGTGACCGCCGACGTGGAGGCTGTGCCGCTCGAGCAGATCATCAAGCAGCTCAACAAGCTGCTGCACGTGCTGAAGATTGTGGAACTTGACCCGAATTCCACCGTGGAGCGCGAGCTGGTGCTGATCAAGGTGGCCGCCGATCAGTCCAACCGTTCCGACGTGCTGGAGATTGTGCGCCTGTTCCGCGTGCGCGTAGTGGATGTGAACCCGGAATCGCTGACCATCGAGGCGACTGGCGCTGAAGGCAAGATCGACGCTCTGCTGGGGCTTCTGGAGCATTACGGCGTCATCGAGCTGGTTCGTTCCGGCGCAGTCGCCGTAACCCGTGGCCCGCACGCCTTAAGCGAAAAGGTCGTCGGCTCCGAAGTCACCGGTCGCTGATTTTCTCTGGCTTCCCTCCGTCCGAGGGGAGCTTGCAAGACCAAATCCAAAGGGCGGATATGCACAACGCATATCCGCCCTTTTTGTATGCGCACCTCGCAACCCCATCTGCATGCATAATGACAGCACTATTTGCTAGCATTATGACAGCAACAAGGAGGTGCATTATGGCAACACTGACCATCCGAAAAATACCCGATGAACAAATTCAACAGCTCAAGGAAGTGGCCGAAAAGAACAATCGCTCCATGGAATCTCAGGTGCGGTCCATTCTTGAAGAATGGTTGGCCGGCACGGTGGCACACGAAATGACACGAAAGACCAATTTTTATGACGAGATCCGTGAATTCATGGAAAAAATAGATTTTGATGGGCTCGAAGAAGGAGAGATTCCAGCGCCTGAACGAAATCCTGATGATTCCCGACCACCAGTGACCTTTGAATAGGTCGTAACCATGATTATTTTGGACACCAACGTCATCAGCGAAATCATTAAGAAACAGCCAGACGAGCACGTTGCCAATTGGCTGAGAAACCAAGATACAAGCAATTTGGCGACCACTGCCATCACCGTAGCCGAGTTGTTGGCCGGAATATGTCAAATGCCTGAGGGCAAACGACGAAAGTACACGGACACAACCATCAAGCTTGAGCTTATGACCTTAGCAGATAGAACATTCGCATTCGACACCCAAGCAGCTGCCAATTATGCAACCATCTTCATTGAACGCGAGCGCAGGGGCAAACCTACAAGTATCCAAGATGCCATGATTGCGGCAATTGCCCGCTCTTGGGGAGCAAGTGTGGCCACACGTAACACCAAGGACTTCGAAGGCACCGGCGTGGAACTCATCAATCCTTGGGAATACAAAGGCTAACGGACAGCTCATAGAATCAACGGAGGGCGGTTCGGTATGCACTTTGGCTCCCCTCTCTGAGGGGAGCTGTCACCGGAGGTAACTGGGGGGGGAGCTCCACAGCAAATCACGCTTCGCAGCAGACCACACTGCGTTCCCCGGCTACTCCAACTGTTCGGAGAGCTCAAGCCATTCGGCTTCGAGGTCATCGCTTTCGCTGTTGACTGCGGTGAGCTGTTCGTTGAGCTTGTTGAGGCCTTCGTAGTCGCTCGGGTCATGACTGGCCATCTGCGCCTCGAGGTCGGATTTCTGCTCTTCCAGCTTGGCAAGTTTGCGCTCGATGGCGTTCACACGCTTGGACGCCTCATGGAATGCCTTGCCGCTCAGCTTTGGCTCAGCCGAATCTTGAGTTCCCTCCGAAGAAGTCGACTGAGGGAGAGACTCAGCCGCAGAACCCTTACCCTGTGCCCCACGCTTGGCCGATGACCCACCAGTCCCAGCAAAACCGGCCTTATCCTCCGGAAGCCCCTTGCCTTTCTTGAGGTCCTCAACCATGTCAAGGTAATCCCGCACACCACCAGGCAGATGGCGCACCTTGCCGCCGATCAATGCGAACTGCTGGTCAGTGACGCGCTCAAGCAGGTAACGGTCGTGGGAAACCACAATCAGGGTACCCGGCCAGGTGTCGAGCAGGTCTTCCATTACAGCGAGCATGTCGGTATCCAAATCGTTGCCGGGCTCGTCCATGATGAGCACATTCGGCTCATCCAGCAGAATCAGCAGCAATTGCATGCGGCGCTTTTGGCCGCCGGACAGGTCACGAATCGGCGTCATCAGCTGTGCGGACTCAAAGCCAAGCCGTTCCATGAGCTGTCCAGGAGTGACTTCCTTGCCATCCACGATGTAGCTGGGCTTATAGCGGCTCAGCACTTCCTTGATCTTGTACCGACCCAGCTTCTCCAGCTCGTCCAAACGCTGGGAAAGAACGGCGAACTTCACGGTCTTGCCGATGTTCACGTGGCCCACGGTCGGGGTAAGCGTGCCATCGATGAGCTTGAGCAGCGTGGACTTGCCGGCACCATTAGCGCCGACGATGCCGAAACGGTCGCCCGGACCGATCAGCCATGTCACGTCATCGAGGATCTCACGGCCGGACACGGTGACTTTGCGTGCGGCGGATGTCGCGGCTTCCTCGTCAAGGGCATCGCTGCCGATGGTCTCGCCACCGGTGTTCTGGCGGCGAACCTCACGCTCGATGTCGCTCGGCACATTGGCCTCCGCTTCACGCGCCTTGGCCGCGGCCTCGATGGCTTCGGGCACACCCGCATCAACCAATCGGGGATCGTCCATATCGGTGACGGCCACCTCAACGGAACCATGCAGCTGCGGCTCGGCATACATGGCGTTCACCACGTCCACACGTGAGGCCGAGTCGGCGAGCGCCGCCACGTCCGGGTCTATCTCGGCCATGCCCTGCGTGTGTTCGAAAATCTGTGTGACGTTGATGAGGTCGACCACCTGCTTGCCAAGGCGGGAGGTGGCCATTTGCTTGAGCTCAACCGTGTTGCGTATCGGCGGCACATCGGCGATGAGCTCACGGGCGGCTTTGACGTGGAACTTCTGCTTGGTGGAGCGAGCGCGGGCGCCGCGGGACAGCCATGCAAGCTCCTTGCGTGCCAGATTGCGGCGCTTCGTCTCACGCACGTCGGCCTGACGATCGCGCTCGACGCGCTGCAGCATGTATGCCGAATACCCGCCTTCGAACGGCTCAATCACGCCGTCGTGAACCTCCCACATGGATTCGCACACTTCGTCCAAGAACCAACGGTCGTGGGTGACGAGCAGCAATACGCCCTGACCTTTGGACCAACGGTTCTTCAGGTGCTCGGCCAACCAGTGGATGGTGACCACATCAAGATGGTTGGTGGGCTCGTCGAGCGCGAGAATATCCCAGTCCTTAAGCAGCAGTCGAGCCAGATCGGCGCGGCGACGTTGGCCGCCGGACAGGGATCCGACCTTGGCGTCCAGGCTCATGCCGCCGAGCAGGGCTTCCATGATCTCGCGCGAGGTGTTGTCGGACGCCCATTCGTAGTCCGCGCGGCCTTCCAATGCGGCTTCGCGGATGGTGGCGTTGTCGTCAAGTGGATCGCGCTGGTCGAGCATGCCGAAGGTGAGTCCACCGCGCTTCGTCACGCGGCCGGAGTCCGGCTCCTGGGTGCCGCGGAACAGGTGAAGCAACGTGGATTTGCCGTCGCCGTTCTTACCGACAATGCCGATACGGTCGCCCTCGAATACACCTTGGGTCACATCGGTGAAGATGGTTTTGGTGGCGAAGGCGAGCGAAACGTGTTCCAGTCCAATGTCATAAGTCGGCATGACTCACCAATGTAGCGCCATGCTTGCCCAGTGATGAGGTCTCCACCACGATGTCGACCACCCACCACACGGTGAAATCCCCACGACGATGTTAGCGAAGATTTGCTTTTCGCGGAATACCGCCATTTTGAGTCACCACGTGGTGGGGAATTCACTACGCGGTGAGAGTTTCACTACGCGGTGGGAGAAGATAATTGTCGCACAACGAGATGCGGCGATCACATTGTCATCCGCCTACTTGCTCAGCGTCTGGGAGTAGGAGTTGCAGCGGGCGGCGAAGCCGGAGAACACCTGCTCGGCGAGCGGCTGCAGCATTTGATCGTACTGGGCGAATTGCTCGCGCAACTGGGATTTGGAACCACCGGCGGCCTTGAGATCCTTGACCATGCTCGGCTCATCAAGCCATTCATCCAGCAGGGATCCGCACACTTCGAGATGGAACTGCATGCCCAATGCGGAACCCAGACGGAACGCCTGCACCTTGGTGGCGGAGGAGCGCGCCAGCAGCTGGGCGCCCTCAGGTAGACCGACTACATCGTTATGCCAATGCAGCACGTTCAGCTGCTTATCCCACATGGAGAAGAAGTCGTGCCTATCCACGCGCTTGATGGGCCCAAAGCCAATCTCCGGCGCATCGCCCTTACGCAGCTGGCCACCGAGTGCAGTGGCGATAATCTGGTGGCCCAAGCACACGCCAAGTACCGGCTTGCCTACGGCCACGGCCGCTTTGGCCAGCTTGCCCTCGGCCTTTAATCCCGGATACTTGTCATAGTCGAGCGCGCCCATCGGCCCGCCCATAATCACCACACCGGCAAGGTCACCGAAGTCGGGAAGATCGGGCTTCTTCGTGTTGGCAATATTCATAATCACCGTATCGAGCCCGAGATCTTCGAGGGTCGACAGAATACGCCCGGGGCGCTCCCACGGGACATGTTGCAAAATCAGCACTTGTGGTGTGGACATGGCTCCTATTGTGACACGAGCGTTCCCCGTTTGCGTTAACACCGTCATTTTCGAATGGTTCGCCGCCGTTTGATGCCCCGTTCCGCACTTGAATCGTTGCCAACAACAAGCCATGTCGTCGATCGGCACCGAACCCATGAACAGCCGCCCCACAAAAATGCACCGATAGGCCACGTCTCATGTCTGGCTCCAACCCTACGCTTAGGGGCTATGGGAAACAGCCAAGAACCGCAGGATTTCAACACTTCCGTTATGCCGTCGAGCCTGACGCCGGTGCATGTAGCCAAGGCCGCCGACGGCCTGAATCTGTATGACACCGCATCGCATCAGGTCAGTCATTTCGTGCCGCTCAAGCCGGGCGAGGTCGGCATCTACGTGTGTGGCGCCACCGTGCAGTCTTCCCCGCATATCGGCCATATCCGTGCCGCCGTAGCGTTCGACATCGTGCGCCGCTGGTTCTTGAAGCTCGGATACAAGGTCACGTTCGTACGCAATGTGACCGACATCGACGACAAGATTCTCGACAAGGCCGCAACCGCCGGTCAGCGCTGGTGGGCCCGCGCCTACTACTATGAGCGCGAATTCACCGAGGCGTACAACACGCTTGGTGTGCTGACGCCCACCGTGGAGCCCCGCGCCACCGGCCATATGCCGGACATGATCGATCTGATTCAGCGCATTCTCGACAACGGCCATGGCTATGTGGTCACGGATGCGGATGGCAAGCCCACCGGCAACGTGTACTTCGACGTGGCCTCCTGGCCGCATTACGGCGAGCTGACCCACCAGAAGCAGACCGCCGAGGTCGATGAAGCAGCTGCCGTGGCCGACCGCATGGGCCCGTCCGTGGATGCCACCGGCGACGACAAATACAACCCCGTCGATCCGGCCGATGCCTCCCCCGACAAGCATGATCCGCGCGACTTTGCACTGTGGAAAGCTCCGAAGGATACCGACCCCGAGGACGCTCGCTGGTCAACCCCGTTCGGCGTGGGACGTCCGGGCTGGCATATCGAATGCTCTGCCATGTCCCATCGTTATCTGGGCGACGGATTCGACATTCACGGCGGCGGCTTGGACCTGCGCTTCCCGCACCATGAAAACGAGATGGCCCAGACCCGTGCGGCTGGCTACCCGTCCGCCGCACGCTGGATGCACTCGGCTTGGGTGACCGCCAAGGGCGAGAAGATGTCGAAGTCTCTCGGCACTGGCCTGTCCGTGCCGTCTGTGCTGGCTGAGAACTCCGCTTGGGTGGTGCGTTACGCGCTGGGTTCCGTGCAATATCGTTCGATGCTCGAATGGTCCGATCAGGCACTGGTCGAGGCTCAGGCCGCATACGACCGCGTCTCGAACTTCATCGAGCGTGCCGGCGTGGCCTTGGGTGGTCAACCGTCCCGCGAAGAGGTTACCGGCATATCCGCCGATGACCTGCCCACCGATTTCGTGGCCGCGATGAACGACGATGTCAACGTCTCCGGCGCGACCGCCGCGATTTTCACCACCATTCGTTCCGGCAATACGCTGCTCTCGCAGCTTGCCGATCGCGCCGATTCCGAGGCCGTGCAGGCCGAAGTGCGTGAGACGCTGCTCGCCGTGCGCGCAATGCTCGACACGTTGGGACTGGATCCGCTGGCCGAACCGTGGGTCTCTGCCGGAGCTGCCGGTGGTGCCAGCGATGGCACGACCGAGACCCCCGAGCACGCCGCATTGGAAGCGCTTATTACCGAACAGCTCAATGCCCGTGCCGAAGCCCGCAAGGCTAGGGACTTTGCCAAGGCCGATCAGATTCGCGATACGCTGGCCGAGGCCGGCATCACCATCGAAGACGGCCTGCAAGGCTCGACCTGGAGCCTGAAGTAGCCACTTAGCGACATCGAACAACGATATTCCCGTTTCAAGGGGCTGATTTGTCCGATTCCGGAGGTCTACTTCCGTTTCAAGGGGCTGACGCTCAAGTAGAGGCACACTACAAATGGCTTAACGACGGTGTCGTTAAGCCATTTGTACTTTCAGTTTGAAGTTTAGGCAGCCCCTTGAAATGGAAGTAGACCTCCGGGAACGACGAAATCAGCCCCTCGAAATGGCGAAAGCCCCATCAAACCAGCCGATCAGTCGAAAACGAAGTCTACGTCCACGAGGTGCAGGCGCTTGGCGAGTTCCTTTTCCAACGAGCGCTTGCGTTCGATGAGATCAGACACATCGATGGTCTCGCCGGTGCCGGCCAAATACACGTCCACCGTGTAGTTCATGCCGGTTTTGAAAATCAGCGTCTGCTCATACTCGGTATTGGCGGGCAGGTGCCGCTGCGCCTCGGCTTCCACGTAGGCATTGGTCTCGTCGTCGTCATGCACGCCACCGACCAATTCCACGAACGCCTCCTTCAGCACGCTGAACGGTTCGCGGATGGTCAACACCACCAACGCCACGGTGATGAAGAAATCGCCGGTGTAATGCAGGAAGTCAAGCGGTCCGCCAGCCGGCAGCAGCATCAGGAATACCGCAATCACGCCGATGCCGAAGGACATCGAGCCGTCGACCAGCGTGCTTTTGCATTCGGCGGTGAGCATGGTGCTGGAGTTGCCGATGGCACGGTTCGAGCGCCGATAGTACATGTACAGGCTGAAGCAGACAATCACGGTCAGGATCTCGTAAATGACCACCGGGCCGGTTTCGATGCGTTCGCCAGACCCGAACACGAAGTAGTCATAAGCCACTCGGCACACGTCGATCAGCGAATACACCAACAACGACATGGTGAAGATGGCCTTGCAGATCGCGTAGATAGGCTCCAACGCGAACAGGCCATTGGGGAAGCGCTCAGTGGTACGCACCGTGCGCGTCGAAAGGTACACCGCCACCAGTCCGGAAAGGACGGAGATTGCGGTGAAGGAGAAATCAAGGAACATGGCCTTAAGGCCAGTCATGAAGAACACAGCCATTCCGGCGAACACCTGAAGAACGTTGACGACTATGCCAACGATCAGAGCTTTGCGTTCAAGGAGTTTTTGGGCGGGCATCGATGGGCCTTCCTTATTGCACGGCATGTCTGCGTTGGCCCGCAACGGGTCTGGTCGTTGACCTAAGTTCGCGAGGGCGCACGGCAGTCTGCGTATAAGCGGTGTCCAGGGATTTTCAAAACAGCGTAAGCATTCCAAAAAACACAGGATTCTTGACATTCTCTATGGTAACGGAAGCACTCGATTGGCTTCGCCACGAGCGGATGATAGGACACTCGCCGGCTAGATGTCTGGTGACGATTCCGCCAACGCCGGCAACCGAACGGCACCATCGCAGCACAACGCCGATATGGGCGGCAGAATCGTTGCCCGGCAAATAGAATTTCCCGCGTGGCGGCTAGACTGTTGCCCATTATGGCAGCATTTAGTTCTTTGACAGATAGGCTCTCGAATGCGTTCAAGCATCTGAAGAGCAAGGGCAAGCTTTCCGAAGCGGATATCGACGGCACGATCCGCGAAATCCGCCGCGCGCTGCTCGACGCCGATGTGGCGCTCGACGTGGTGCGTTCCTTCACTGGCAAGGTGCGCGAACGCGCACTGGGCACCGAGGTGTCCGAGGCGCTCAACCCCACCCAGCAGGTGGTGAAGATCGTCAATGAGGAGCTTACCGACGTGCTCGGTCAGGGCGTGGACCGCCCGCTGAACTTCGCCAAGAACCCGCCGACGATCATCATGCTCGCAGGTCTTCAGGGTGCCGGTAAAACCACGCTGGCCGGCAAGCTCGGCTATTGGCTCAAGGATTCCGGCCATACGCCGCTGCTGGTGGCGGCCGATTTGCAGCGTCCGAACGCCGTGACCCAGCTGCAGGTGGTCGGCGAGCGCGCCGGCGTGCCCGTCTACGCCCCCGAGAAGGGCGTGCAGTCCGACGGCGGCGAGGCTGTGGCCGCTCCGGGCCAGACTTCCGGTGACCCGGTGAAGGTGGCACGCGATTCCATCGAAATCGCCAAGCAGAAGCTTTATGACACGGTGATCATCGATACCGCCGGTCGCTTAGGCGTGGACGAGGAGCTGATGAAGCAGGCACGCGATATCCGTGACGCCGTGCAGCCCAATGAAATCCTGTTCGTCATCGACGCGATGATCGGTCAGGACGCGGTCAAGACCGCCAAGGCATTCGATGAAGGCGTGGACTTCACCGGCGTGGTGCTCTCCAAGCTCGATGGCGACGCCCGCGGCGGCGCCGCGCTGTCCGTGGCGTCCGTGACCGGCAAGCCGATCCTGTTTGCTTCCACTGGCGAGGGTCTGAAGGACTTCGAGGTCTTCCACCCGGATCGTATGGCATCGCGCATCCTCGACATGGGCGACATCATGACGCTCATCGAGCAGGCTCAGAAGCAGTTCGACGAGGAGAAGGCCCGCAAGGCCGCCGAGAAGATCTCCGAGGGTTCCTTTGGCTTGGATGATTTCCTCGATCAGCTGCAGCAGGTGCGCAAGCTTGGTTCGATGAAGTCGCTGCTCGGCATGATTCCGGGCATGGCCCAGCACCGCAAGGAGCTTGAGCAGTTCGATGAGAAGGAGATCGACCGCACCGAGGCGATTATTCGCTCGATGACCCCGGCAGAGCGCCGTGATCCGTCGATTATCAACGGTTCTCGCCGCGCCCGTATCGCCTATGGTTCCGGCGTGACCGTCTCGCAGGTCAACGCTCTGCTGCAGCGCTTTGAGCAGGCCGCAAAGATGATGAAGCGCATGTCCAACCGCGGCGGCATGGGTGGCGGCATGCCCGGCTTCGGCGGCCCTGCGATGGGCGGCGGTAAGAAGAAGGGCAAGAACAAGAAGAAGGGCGGCAAGTCCGGCAACCCGATGAAGCGCGAGGCTGAGGAGAAGGCATTGCGCGATAAGCTGGCCGGCAAGAAGTCCTCCGGTTCCACCGGCGGCTCCGCATTTGCCAAGAAGCCGCAGAATCCAGCTCTGCCTGCAGGCCTTGAAGAGATGATGGGCAACGTCGATGGCGGCACTGAGCTGCCTCCGAACCTCGGCGGCGGTTTGAGCGGCTTGTTCGGTCGCTGATTGTCGAGGGGCTCCCGCTGGCGGGACGAGCGTATAGCAAACAGCGAGAGCTGTTTGTAGGCGAGTGTGAGCCGACAGGCGAACCAGAGATATGTGGCCGCAGGCCATCCTTAGTTGCTGGGCTCGGAGAGCTGTCGAACGCAACGAGACTGAGGGTGGTCCTTCTCGATTGGATCACCCTCAGTCTCGTTGCGTTCGACAGCTCCCGCCAGCGGGAGCATATTTTTCGACATATTCGGAAAGGAACTCCAATGACGACAATCCTTGGCACTGTGGCGATCATCGCACTGCTGTGGACGGCGTTGAGCGCACTGCCGGCCGGCCTTGAAGCCCGCATGCCGTTGCCATACATGATTGCGCTCACGCCATTGTTGTGGGTTCCTTTGGTGGTTTTGGCCGCACTCGCCGCGTGGCAGCGCGAATGGAGCGTTATGTCGCTGCTTATCGTGGCCGCACTGTTCGCCAGCTCGCACCGGCTTAACTATTGGGGTACGTCAATCGACCCCGCCGGCAAGCGTAAGGAATCCCACCGTGAAACACCGCGTGAAACATCTGTGGATACGCAGAATATGAACAATTCCAGCAACGCCGACACCACTGTCATGGTATCGTCCAGCACTATCGGCGCAAATCGTGAAACATCCCGTGAAACATCTGTAAACACCCATAACATAAGCTACCCCAACGCCGGACCCTCTGCTGCTGCATCATCTTCCGGTACTGCCGGCACAAGCCGTGAAGCACTAGACGCAGCCAGTAATCTATCTTCCACGGCCTCGGAATCCACCCGCACCACGCTCCCCACTCAGTTCACCGTCATGACCCTGAACTGCCGTTACGGTCGCGCGGACGCCAATGACATCACCGCCAATATTCGCAAACGCGGCATCAGCGTGCTGGCATTGCAGGAGGTCACCGACGAGCTCATCGCACGCCTCACCGAGGCAGGTCTCAACGAGCTGCTCCCCTATCATCAATTCGGCGAAGCCAAGGACACTGACAACGGCGGCTTCAACGTGCTCTACTCCGCATACGAGCCGGGCGCATCCGTGCCCAACGTGGTCAGCATCCCCGCTGCCGACGTGCCGGCCATCACACTGCGCATCGCAGATCAAGCCAAGATGCCGCCCGCCAGCACCTCCACCAATGGCACCACTATCCGTATCGCTGCCAACCCAAGCACCACAACCCAAGCGCACCCCGACCGAACCATCACTTTCTGCTCGGCTCATCCGAAATCCCCTATGCGCGGCTGTGCCGACTGGTCGGCCGGAATCTTAGGATTACGAGAGATCACCAAAGCTCGGTCCATCGCCCATCACAACATCGCTGTCGTGATGGGCGACCTCAACTCAAGCACCGACCACCCCAGTTTCCGTGCCCTGCTCAAGTCTGGCTTCAAGGACGCGAGCCTGACCCAAGCGGCCGGCCCCAACCTTACGTTCCCCCGCTGGCTCAAGTGGCCACGCATCGAGCTGGATCACGTGCTGTTTACCCCCGGAGTGCGGCCATCACAGGTCAAGTCGTTCGAAATCAAGGACACCGATCATCTGTCACTTGTCGCCACGCTGGCGCTTCGTTAGCTGCCTGCCGTACATCGCATCCTCGCGATCCGCTGCCACGGCAAACCGCACACGACACTCACCACGTCAGTCCTGCCCTGCGCGCTATAATAGGCCAGTTATTCGCGCGCGCGTGGCGCCCTCTACACCCCGGGCCGCGAGGACACGTGGATTCCGGTGGGCCATGCCCCACATGGTAGCCGCGAAACCACAAACCTAGTTATTACAAGGAGAGCCATTTTGGCAACCAAGATTCGTCTGAAGCGACAGGGCAAGAAGTTCTACGCCTTCTACCGCGTGGTGGTCGTCGATTCTCGCAAGAAGCGTGACGGCAAGGTCATCGAGGAGATCGGTACCTACAACCCCAACACCCAGCCCTCGACCATCCAGATCAAGTCTGACCGCGCTCAGTACTGGCTTGGCGTCGGCGCTCAGCCGTCCGAGCCCGTATTCAAGCTGCTCAACATCACTGGTGACTGGCAGAAGTTCAAGGGCCTTGACGGTGCTGAAGGCACCCTGAAGACCGTTGAAGCCGGCCCGGATGCCGAGGCCCGCATTGCGGCCGTCGAGAACCAGGCTCAGAAGCTGAAGGCCGCCAAGTCCGAGGCTGACGCCAAGGCTAAGGCTGAGGCCGAAGCTGCTGCCGCCGCCGAGGAGACCCCGGCTGAGGAAGCTCCGGCTGAGGCTGCTGAAGAAGCTCCGGCCGAGGCCTGAGCTGAAACGAAAGGCTAGCAATCATGCTTGCACAGGCTGTGGAACACCTCATCAAGAACATCGTTGATTTTCCCGACGATGTGTCCGTCAAGTCCCATGAGAATGCGCGCGGCGAACTGCTTCGCGTGCGCGTGAACCCGGAGGACATCGGCCGCGTGATCGGCCGCAGCGGCCGCACCGCCAATGCGATTCGCACCGTGGTGCAGGCATTGTCCGACCACAAGGTTCGCGTCGACATCATGGACGTCCGTCGATAACCGATAAGGATTGATTCACAGCATGGCAGAGCAAGACATGCACGACGACCCTCAGCAGCTCGAGTTGCTGAGGGTCGCTCGTATTGGCCGCGCGCAGGGGCTCAAGGGCGAAGTCACCGTGCGCTTGTACACCGACGATCCCGAATGGCGCTTCGAGCCGGATTCCGTGCTCTACAGCCAGGATGGCGAAACCGAGTATATCGTTGAGAACTCGCGCACATTCAAAGATCGATGGATTCTCAAACTTGAGGGCACGGATGATCGTACTGCCGCCGAGGCACTGAACGGCGTCGAGCTGTATGGCGAGGCCGACGATGCGGAAGAGATGCTCGAGGCGGACGAATGGTATCCCAAGGATCTCATCGGCCTCGAGGCTCGTCTGTCCGAGGGCAATGGCCTAGGACTGCCTGCTGGTCAAGTGGTAGGCAAGGTGGTCGACGTGGTCGACTCCCCCGCCCAGTCGCTGCTGAAGATTCGTCTGGTCGAGCCGGTGGTGACCGGTCAGAATTCCAAGGGTGAGGACGTCATCGAGAAAACCGCGCTGGTTCCGTTCGTGGAAGCGCTGGTGCCCGAAATCGATTTGGACGAGCAGTACCTGACGCTTGACCCGCCCGGCGGTTTAATTCCTGGACTGTAACTCTTATCTACCACCAAATGTTGAGGGGCCTTCTGATGAATCGATCAGAAGGCCTCTCAGTTATATCAGTCCGTCACCCGCGTGCCACGGCGGTGATACGTTGCATGAAGCGGTCAAGGAATGCCGGCACGTTGACCCCGAGCGCCACTTGCGTGTGCTTGTCCGGGTCTTGCACTCGAGAATGGTCACCAATGGTGCGGCCACGGAACGGGCCCTCCAAATCGACCTGTAGGTTGAAGCCGAACGTGGTGACCAATGATGGGTCAAGCGCGGCAGCCACAGCGAGCGGGTCATGCAGTCCGCAGCCGTGGATTTCCGGCTGGTTCTTTACGTAGAAATCGATGTAGTAATCGGTCATGGTGACGAGGAAGTCACCGGCCGGCGTTCCCAGAGCGGCCCATTCATGAGCTTTCTCGCGGGTGAGCGCGGTCTGATGAGTCACGTCGAGGCCAATCATCGTGGTGCGGGCACCGCACTTGAACAGGTAATCAGCGGCCTCGGGATCCTGGGAGATGTTCGCTTCGGCAGCGGGACTTACATTGCCCGGCAGCGTCAGCGAACCGCCCATCAACGTAACGTTGATGCCGGAATCCTTCAGATCCGGGGCATTACGGAACACGGTGGCCATGGTGGTCATTGCACCGGTAGGTACGATGGTCAGATCCGGACCGCATTCGCGTGCGGCGGCGATGATGAAATCGACTGCGGAGCCCGGCGCCTCGGGCTGCCTGGGAGAATCCGGCAGCACTGCACCGCCGATTCCATTGGGATGATGTACAGCAACCGAACCGGGGCTGGGCGACCATGGAGTATCGGTCTGCCATCCGTCCTCACCGCCCTCCTGCCAACGACGGTATGCTTCGGCACGTTCATCCGGCGTGGTGCCGCGCATCAATGGCAACTTCGCGGGTGCGATGGGATGGTCGATGCCGGGATACACCGGTATGTCATCGCGTCCAAATGCGTGGAGCACCGCAAGCGCATTGCGCGCGGCCAGAGGCACGGCGACGTTGCCGTATGTGGCAGTGATGCCAATGAGATCGGCGTCTCCGGCACTGCCTAGCGCATAGGCGATGGCGAGCGCATCGTCGATGCCAGTATCAAGGTCGAGGATGAGTTTCTTGCGCATACTACTCCTTCGCAATGAATTGCTCTTCCGAAGTTGCTGTTGTCGACACTCTTGCGTCAGAAATTCAGGAAATAAAAGGTGATCTCCTAAAATCCTGACGCTACGATCTTCTCAGTGTCAGATTTTTAGGAAAGTATGGGTGTTTTCCTAAAATCCTGACGCTCAGGCACCGTCAGCGTCAGGATTTTAGGAGAATGGGGATGATTTCCTGAATTTCTGACGCTACTAATGAGTCAGTGGCCCAAATTCTCAAAGAAACCGGAACACTCAGCCGAGCTTGGCGAGCTCTTCGGGGGTGAGCTCGAGCTGGTCAGCCTTGAGGGAGTCGAGGATGGTCTCGGGGTGGTGGGCTCCGGGAATCACGAACATGTGATCGCCCTTGGCAAGCTCCCACGCCAGCACGACCTGCTGGTAGCTCACGCCGTGAGCCGCAGCGACCTCGCGGAACGGATCGAACTTGGTCTCGTCATAGGGGTGACGGTAGCCGCCGAGCGGGCTCCAGCACACGAATGCCAGACCGACCTTGGCACAGTAGTCGAGCGTGTCCTGAGTGTCCAAGTGAATAGGCGAGTACTGATTCTGCACTGCCACGAGCTTGTCGCCGAGAATGCCACGTGCGATGTCGATCTGCTCGATGGAAGCGTTGGAGATACCAGCTTCGCGGGCCACGCCCTCGTCCACCAGCTGCTTGATGGCCTCAACGGACTCGTTGTACGGCACCTTCGGATCCGGACGGTGGAAGTACAGCAGGTCGATGGTGTCGACACCGAGTGCCAGTGCGCTCTCCTTGCCACGGCGAATCAGATTCTCCGGACGGCCATCCACATCCCACGTGGGGCGGCCGTCGGTGAAGTTGCGGAAGTGGCCCACCTTGGTGGCCACCAACACCTCATCCTTCGGACCCTTCCACGTTTCAAGGGCCTCACGCACCAGCTTCTCGCCGGTCTGCTCCTCGCCACCGGAGCAGTAATAGGCCCATGCGGTGTCAATATGGCGGCATCCGGCATCCAGCGAAGCGTGCAGGGTTTCGATGCCGACCTCGTGGCCGCGGTTGTTTTCGATGGTCAGCGGCATTTCGCCGTGACCGATGGCGGTGGTGGAGAACGGTCCGAGCTGACGGAACAATGTCATGGCAATTCCCTTCATTGGTGGGTGGCTGCAGCGAGTGCAGCCAGCTGTCTATCCATATCCCAGCGTAGGCATTCCGCTGGATTTCACTCCACAAGGCTTAAGTGAAGACGAGGGGCCGGAACCCGTCAAAGGTTCCGGCTGTTCCGCTGACGAATCAGCGGCCTCGCCTGAGACTCAGACCAAGCAGTACCGGTGTGGCGATGATAATGGCCGTCGACCATCCCTGTCCGACTTGGTTGGCCAAGGCGATCAACAGGCCCGTCATCAGGCCTTCCCGGTATTGCCGGTCAGATCTCGGACGGTTGTCGCGGTCGTTTCCTCCCATGAGAACCTCCTTATTGAGTTATAGGTAGCCATTACACCGGCTGGCGCAATGACATCGCACCAAGGCACCACGTCAATAGCCCCTTGATGTGGTCCACTCAGTGTACGGGGAAGGTTCGATGGATACTGGTATGATGTTTGCTAGCAGAAAGGTTGCGTCAACTTCGGGGCAATCTTCTAGGCGGCGCCACAGACTTTCGCCCCGTTGGACCTGACTGCCGAGGTTTTCCTTAACCTCAGTTATAGGTGAAAAGCCCGATGTCCTACGATACCGGGCTTTTTAATTGCTTAAGTACTCCCCCATTACCGTCCGCCGAACGAGCCTCCGCCGGAGCCACCGCCTGAGAAGCTGCCGCTGGATCCGTCGATGGATGCCGATGCTGGGGCTGCGCCTCGGATCGTGGCGCTGATTTCGTTGAATCCGGAGCCTAGTTGCGCGCCGAAATCGAGGATGCCGCCGAAGCTGGCACCCAAGTGGTCGGAGTCTGCCGGGCCAAGACCGAAACCAAGGCCAGTGCCATCGCCGGTGCTCGCACGCGACGAGCCATCATGGGTATCGCCGATCGAGGCGTACCGGAAGTTCCAATACACCAACGAATCTGTGGCATTATCGTCCAACCAGTCAGGGTTCTGAATCTGCGGATATGCTTTGGCAAGTTCCCGCAGCGTTCGTTTGGACATGCCCATCGCCGTGGCATAGACAAGATACTGGTCCCAGAGCGCCAAATCCGCAGCCCCGCTCCCACTCAGCATCTGACTCACCGCCCGCAAAGCCAACGGCCGCGTCTTGGCCGCAAGTCCAGTCAGCTCGACGCCCCCATACAGGCTCGCCGGCCCGGGATATATGGCGATTGCGCCCTTGGCTGCCAGCGAGAGCAGGGTGGCGGCGGTCTGGCGATGATCGTAGCCATGTTTTGGTGCCAGTCCCATAATCGAGGCGATACGCGCCACGCTCACCGGCCCGATCTGCGGAATGTCGTGAACGTACATGGCATCCCGGCTTCTGACCGCAAGACGCACACGCACGAATCCGAAGATTGCCATAATCAGTGCGATTAGGCTGATTCCCAAACCTATACCAAGCGTGATGGCCCACTTCTTTACTGTGTTACGTTGCTCGGCGCGCGCCTGTGTTTCCTTATCTTTTTCGGACTGCTTGAGCTCGGCTAGACTGCCATAATCCCGCTTGCGAATCCAGTCGCCTGCCGGCGTATATTGTTGGCCGGCCTTGCCTCCGGAGGTGTCGTGCATTACAGTCGAATCGAAGGCGGCGACCAGATCAAGGTAGCGGCCCACGCGCACGTTGTTCGCCGCGAACTTCAGCTCGCCGTTTTCACCTCGTTCGGTGGTTGAAACGCCCGAATAGTGCAGCCAAGCCCAGGAGTTGCTAGCCGTGATGCCGTTGGGGAATCGCACGGTGCCAGTCACTTTGCCGATGGGTGTTTCGTTGAGCTCGCTGACCGGCTCCCACTGGAACTTGGCCACATCGCTGTAGAGCGTGGTGGCGCCCACCAGGGTCATCGTCACCTCAAATTTCAGGCTTTTGGCTTTGCTGGTGGCCGAAATGTTCCAACCGATTTCCAGAAGCTGCATCTTTCGACCGGAAATACCCTGATCGTAATCCTGGTACTCATCCCAGGTCTGGTAGATCGGGATGCCATCCTTGCCGGGCTGGTAGGCGTAGGCTTCAGTGCCGATCCGGTTCGTGGCCACCACATACCAGTGTTTGGCGTAGTGGCTGTTCCACGCTTCGTCGCCATTCACATCGGCCGGCTGCAGCGGATCTCCCTTAAGCTGCGTGTACGTTTCGCCAGTGGTCGTATTGGTGACGGAGATGTCGATGATGTCCGAAAGATTGTATTCGTTGATTTCGTAGGTCTAATACAGCTGCTTCCACGGCTTGTTCTTGCCTCGACTGTCCAGCTTCATGTCGATGTGCTGGGTGACCTTGAGGTCGCCGTTGGGCTACACGGCCACCTCATAGTCGAGGCTGCGGTACGACAGTTTCGGGTGATCGGCGGTAAACCAATTGAAGATGAGCAGTGTCACGATGAGTATCGCCGTGATGGTCGCGGCGGCGATCAACGTGGCGATGATGGAGCGTATCGTGCGATGCCTCATCAGCGGCCTCCGAATGAACCGCCACCGGAGCCGCCGAATGAACCTCCGAAGCCGCTACCGCCGCCGGAACCGAAGCTACCGAAATCGCCACCGGAATCGGATGAAGGCGCTGCCGCCTGAATGGTCGAGCTGATGTCCGCGAACCCTGCGGACAGCTGCGAACCAAGGTCGGAGAACCCACCGGCGAACGATGTGCCACCGTATGCCGGAACCGGCCCTGCAGCACCGAGGTTACCTTGATCGGCCGTTGCGGAATCACCGTAGTAACGGCCGCCGTACCAGCCATATGGCCTGTAGTTCCAGTAGAGCAACGTTCCTGCGGCATTGGCATCCAGCCATGCCGGGTCGTTGACCTGCGGGTAGGCCTTGGCCAGTTCCTTCATCACGCGCTCGGAGATGCCGAATGCAGCGGCGTACACCATATACCAATCCCACATAGCTATGTCGGCAGCGCCACGGTCGGCGAAGTTCGAGAAGTCCTGCATGTAGCGCTTCAGGCCCAGACACCGTCCCGCCATCTCATGACCCGGTTCGGTCAGTGCGGTTGATGTGCCGCCCAACAGACAGAACAGCCCGACCAGCAGAAGCGGCGAACCGGTGATCATGCCGGCCACCATAAAACCAGTGGTCCCATTGACGATCAAGGCTCCGAGGCCAAGCACCACAGCGAGCACACCGGCAACAGCCCATTGGGAAGACACCGTACTGGTCAATGGAGAGTATTCGGCCGCGCATGAATCCGTGAATTTATTGAGCTCCAGATAGCCGCTTGCCCAGTCCTTGCAGACGTTCTTCATCTGGTTCAGGTCGAATACCGGGCAGCCGACGCGCTGAGAGATGGTAATCAGCAGAGCGAGCAGCGCTTCCTCGGATTGGCTCAGACCAAGTTGTTCGATATTGGACGCCGCATCAAGGCTGGCCGGCAGAATCACGATGGTGCTGGTGTTGCGTGCCGCGTTCATTTTGCCGGGGTCCGCAGTAATCATCTGGATCAGACCCACTGGAGTGGCTTGGCTCATATCGATGCCTCGGTACATGTCCGCAGGACCAGGATAGATGGCGATGGCCTTTTTGACGGCCAACGATAGCATAGTAGCCGTCAGCTCACGGTCAGAGGAATCACCGGTGACGCTCGAATCCACAACCTTGATGAGTCTGGCCGCCGAACCCGGACTGATTCCGGGCTGGTCACGCCAGTATTCGATGTCGCCGTGGTATTGCGCGCGACGGTTGCTTGCGATGGCGGCCCATACGCCCCATATGCACAGCGCCAAGCCGATCACGATGGTGGCAATCCAGCCGATGAGCCGGATTCGAGCGGCAAGCCGTTGACGGTCAAGCCAACGTTGCTGCTGGTTGTATTCACTGGTTTTGAGGTCGTTGAGATGGTCACCGGGCTGGGTGCGGGCCATATCCCCGGCTTTGCTGGAGTCAAAGGCCGCGACCACGTCCAGATAGTCGCCCGTACGCATGTTGTAGGCCGTGAACGTGTAGCTGCCGTCCGACTCCCGCTTGGTTTCGGAGGTGCGTTCGGTGTGCAACCATGCCCATGAGGTTTTGCCGGTGATGTCTTCAGGGAAGTGCACAGTGCCAGTGACCGTGCCAATGGGCACTTGGTTCTTTTTGCCGAACGGTTCCCATTGGAATGAGGCAACGTCCTGCCACTTGGTAGCCACACTGTGCATGGTGAAGCTCACTTCGAACTTCATGCTGTTGGCTTCGGTGGTTACCGGGATATTCCAGCCGATCTCCACGGTTTTGGCGCTCTTCGAGGACTCCCCGACCTGAATACCGTCCGTGCCTGGCGTGTAGGGCTGGGGATTGTCACTGCTCGCACTGACGTCGGCGATATACCAATGGTTGGCATAATCGCTGTTCCATGCCTCGTTGGAAGACACGGCACTGGGCAGTTTGGGCTCGGTCTGCTGGGCATAATCGATGCCATCAGTGACGTTGCGCACACTGATATCGGTAATATCAGTCAAGTTGCCGGGAGCCAGTGAATATTGCTGAAAGAGCTGCTTCCAAGGGCGATCTCCGTCATCATCAGAACGATCGCGAAGCTTGACATCGATACGCTGCGTGACCTTGAGATTGCCATCCGCAGTGGCGGTCACGTCATAGTCAAGCGTGCGATAGCTGAGATCCGCAGAATCGCCAGCTGGCATTATGACCATCATCAATGCGGCAAAGCATGCCACCGCAAACGTAATCAGCGCACTGATAACACCAGCACGGATAAATCGCTTCTTCATACAGTCTTCCCCTAACGACCAGCAATAAGGCCCGCTTGGCTGTTGTCTAGCGGGCCTTCACATCATCAGAACTTGACTTGAGGAGCCTGGCGCGAGGCGTCATCCGCCTCGAAGTACTGGGCCTGCTCGAAGTGGAAGAGACCGGCGATAATGTTGGTCGGCACGGTTTCAATGGCAGTGTTGAGCTTCAGAACCACATCATTGTAGAACTGGCGCGCGTAGGCGATCTTGTTCTCAAGGTCCTTGAGCTGGGCTTGCAGATCCATGAAGTTCTGGTTGGCCTGCAGCTGTGGATATGCTTCAGCGGTGGCCTGAAGGTTGACCAGCGCACGGGACAGCTGGTTTTCGGCGGCGGCACGCTGAGCGGTGGTGGCGTTCGGATCGTTGGCCGCAGCCACCACGCCGGCGCGGGCGGCGGTCACCTGAGTGAACACCTCGGATTCATGGGTGGCATAGCCTTTGACGGTGTTCACCAGATTCGGGATCAGGTCGGCGCGCTGCTTGAGCTGCACGTCGATCTGCGCCCAGCCATTCTTCACGCGGTTCTTGAGAGTAACGAGGTTGTTGTAGGCACCGACCGCCCAAGCGATCAACGCAACGATAACGACGACAACGACAATGGTGATAATCAGACCTGCACTCATATATGCTCCTTTGCTGGGCCCTTCAGTGACCATTCTTCCACACATCGCGTGAAAACAGGAGATTTTTACGGCATTCGCCTGGACTACGTCCTTGGAGTGTGGCAGAAACGGCAGAAATCGCACGGAGCGACGAATACCCCGCGAAGTTTCTGCCGTTTCGAGTCGGTCAAACGGCAGAAACTTCGCGTGCCCCTCGTTGAGACGCGAACGTTCTGCCACAAAGAGGGCACCACTGCTCTGGTAGCAACACTTTCGAACGGCCGGCGCACCCAGAAAGCTCTCAGAAAAGCTCCAGATAAGTGAAATCTAAGTTGCCGGCAGCTATCAGGCTCGCTTCAGTGCGCAATCATCGACGGATTCGATAGTGGTTCCCAGACGGTTCGCAAGCGCACCGGCAAGCGCGCCCCGCGAATCGCACTACGTATCAATCAGTCCATCTTGGACCGGCCCAAGGGAAGCATCATGTTCGTGCTCAACAACGCCTGGAAAACGGTGATTCGGAATAAGGGCCGCAACATTCTCATTGTGTTGATTGTGGCGATTATCGTCGCGGCGGCCACCATCGGATTGGCTATCCGCAATGCCGCCGAGAATGCGCGCGAAACCGGTCTGGCGAACACTTCGGCAACCGCCACCATCAGCGTGGACCGCAGCAAACTGATGGAATAGGCGCGCGAATCGCAGTCGAGCGATTCGTCATCTGGCTCCTCGGATTCGTCTGATTCATCTGATTCGGACAGCGCGCCTGATTTCGATGCCATGCGTGGTGCTCTCGACAGCAGCAACCTGACCTTGGCCGACTACCAGAAATACGCCAAAGCCTCCAGCGTTTCCGTTTCGTCGTACTACTCGGAAAGCACCGGCGTCTCCGGCACCGATTCCTTCCAACCGGTGGAGACCAGCACCGTGAACGCGGCGAACTCTTCGGATTCATCGTCTGACTCAGGCTCTTCCAATCAGCAAGGTCAGGGTGGGCTCGGCGGTGATATGGGCGGCGGACAAGGCGGTGGACCAGGCGGCTCCGGGGCTTCCGGCGGCAATACTTCCACCGGAAACGGCGATTCCAGCTCCAATTCCTCCGGTGACTCTGGCTCGTCTTCCGTCGACGGCTCGGACTCATACAATTCTGAATCCGGTTCGTCTGGCAATGATTCCTCATCAGGTAACGGCGACTCACAAGGCGGGCAGCCTGGTGGCATGCGTGGCGGCATGAGTCAGGCAGTCGATTATGTGAGCGAAATCAACGCCACCGTGAATCTTGCGGTGGTCGGTCAGCTGATACTGATCGGCCTCGGACTGACGCTGATTTCCGCGCTGGTCGGCATCGTGTTCGTCATGCGATACGAGCCTCTCCAGATCCTCGCCGACCGTTCGTGATCGATTCACGCCCTCGCCGGCGGGGGCTATCGGCTTGCCGACTGGGGGTGGCCATACTCACTGTCTCCCTCAAACCACCCTCAGTCAGCTTCGCTGACAGCTCCCGCCAGCGGGAGCAAGACTTAAGGAACATCATTATGAATACTGCAATCGAAACCAATACCGAAGCCATCGTCGTGTCCACTGCCGAACCGGCTTTACAACTGGAGCACGTCTCCTACTCATACACCAAAGACGGCAAACGTGTGCTGATTGATAAAAACTACGATTTCCGCGCGGGTTCCGTGGTGTCCATCACCGGCCCGTCCGGCGCTGGCAAGACCACGCTGCTCTCGCTGCTTTCGGGGCTGACCATACCCACCAAAGGCCGCGTGCTGCACACTGGAGAGGATTTGGCCAAAGCGGACCGTTACCGGTTCCGCAGTCACGACATCGGCGTGATTTTCCAGAGCTTCAACCTGCTGCCGGCGTTGACCGTGGCAGAGAACATCATCCTGTCCATGGATGTTTCGGGCAAGACTTTCGACCGCCCGAAGAAGCAGATCGCCGCCGAGCTTATCGAAAAGGTGCGTTTGCAGCCGGAGTATTTGAACGAGCGTATTCTGCACCTGTCCGGCGGTGAGCAGCAGCGTGTGGCCATCGCCCGCGCGTTGAGCTACGATCCACAGATTATCTTGGCCGACGAACCCACCGGCAACCTCGACCTCGCCACGCAGGATGACATCATGGGGATTTTCAAGGATTTGGCGCATGCGGAGGGCAAGTGCGTGATCATCGTGACGCACAGTCCCGAGGTCGCCGCCCAGTCCGACGAGGTGTTCCAGTTGGCTCCGTTGCGAGAGCGCTAGCAATGGCACTGCATAGATGCCGACCGGTCGGGCTATGAATGTCATCAGCAAACGTCATCTCTTAGACGTCCACCATACGAACTTAGAATGACCGATAATTAAGCGTTTTGTGGGACAACAAGCCGATTCCAGCATTTCTCCCCTGTTGTCCCACTTATCCGTGGGACAACACCAACATCAAACGATATACACTCGCGTTGTCCCATCCCACAAATCAAAGAATCGTTGGAATAATGCCATTCTTATATTAAGGCCTTGATTCCGCAAACTACAATGTGTGGGACAACACCAGAAAAATGGCGGAATTCCTGCATTGTCCCATTCGGAGACACGATGCGAGAGTGGGCGCTTGGTATGCGAAGGGCCTCTGTACCGAATGAATCGGTACAGAGGCCCTTTGTTTAGCTCCCCTCAGAGAGAGGAGCCAGATAAGAGATCAGTCCTCGAAGGGATCGAAGTCGCGGCGAACGCGGCGGCGCGGGCGCTCGGAGCGCTCTTCGCGGTCGGCGCGGTAGTCGTCGTAGTTGTCGTCGGTGGCGTAGCGCGGGTTGCGGTCGGAGCCACGGCCACGGCCGCCACGGGAGCCACCACGGCGGTCATCACGATCGCCACGGTCATCGGAACGACGGCGACGCGGACGATCCTCGTAGTCATCCTCGAAATCGTCGGAGCGACGGCGACGCGGACGGTCGTCGCGATCGTCGAAGTCGCGATCGTCACGGTCGGAACGACGGCCACGGCCACCGCCACGGCGATCATCACGGCCACGGCCACCACGGCGATCATCACGATCGCCACGGCCACCACGGGAACCGGCGTTGTTCTCCTGATCCTCGAAACCGGGGATAGCCAGGGAAATCTTGCCGCGATCGTCAACGCCCTGCACGACGACCTCAACGGTGTCGCCTTCCTTCAGCACGTCCTCAACGGCGTCGATACGCTCGCCGTTGTCCAGGTTGCGAATCTGGGAGATGTGCAGCAGACCGTCGGTGCCAGGAGTGAGGTTCACGAAAGCACCGAAGCTCGTGGTCTTGACGACCTTGCCGTTGTAGGTCTCGCCGGCCTCAGGCACGTGCGGGTTGGCGATGGAGTCGATGATGGACTTGGCCTTCTCGGCCGCCTCGCCACCTTCGGAGGAGATGAAGACGGTACCGTCATCCTCGATAGCGATCTCAGCACCGGTGTCTTCCTGAATCTGGTTGATCATCTTGCCCTTCGGGCCGATGACCTCACCGATCTTCTCGACCGGAACGGTGGTGGTGATGATGCGCGGAGCATACTCGCTCATCTCAGCCGGGCCGTCGATGCACTCGTTAATGACCTCGAGAATCGTGGCGCGAGCTTCCTTGGCCTGCTGCAGAGCGGCGGCCAGGATATCGGCGGGGATGCCGTCGAGCTTGGTGTCGAGCTGCAGGGCAGTGATGAACTCGGAAGTACCGGCCACCTTGAAGTCCATGTCGCCGAAAGCATCCTCGGCACCCAGAATATCGGTGAGGGTCTTGAAGATGTGCTGGCCATCAACATCGCCGGACACGAGACCCATGGCGATGCCGGCAACCGGAGCCTTCAGCGGCACACCGGCGGCAAGCAGGGACAGGGTGGAGGCGCAGACGGAACCCATGGAAGTGGAACCGTTGGAGCCAATGGCCTCGGAGACCTGGCGAATGGCGTAGGGGAAGTCCTCACGGCTCGGCAGCACCGGCACGAGAGCCTTCTCGGCGAGGGCCCCATGGCCGATTTCGCGGCGCTTCGGGGAGCCGACGCGACCGGTCTCACCAGTGGAGTACGGCGGCATCTCGTAGTTGTGCATGTAGCGCTTGGACTGCGGACCGGACAGAGCATCGATCTGCTGCTCCATCTTGAGCATGTTCAGGGTGGTGACGCCCAGAATCTGGGTCTCGCCACGCTGGAACAGGGCGGAACCGTGCACGCGAGGCACAATGTCCACCTCGGCGGACAGGGTGCGGATGTCGCGCAGGCCACGGCCGTCAATGCGGTAGTCCTCGGTCAGGATGCGGCGACGCACGATCTGGCGCTGCAGCTCCTTGAAGGCGTTACCGAGTTCCTTGTCCTTCTCGGCATCGTCCATATCGGTGAACTCGTCCGCGAGCACCTCGCGCACGTGCTCCTTGATCTCGTGGATGCGGTCCTGGCGCGGCAGCTTCTCGGCGATGGAGAGAGCCTCGTCCAGATCCTTGTGAGCGATCTCGTCGATGCGGGCGTACAGCTCGTCGGTGTACTCCGGGAAGAGCTGGAATTCCTTGGTCTCCTTGGCGGCGATCTTCTTGAGCTCGTCCTGAGCCTCGCAAATCACCTTGATGAACGGCTTGGCGGCCTCAAGACCGGCGGCCACGACTTCCTCATCAGGCTTGGTCTGGCCCTCGTCGTAGATGAGGTGCCAGGCGTTCTTGCCGGCGCCGGCCTCGATCATGGCGATGGCGACGTCACCGTTCTCGACAACGCGGCCGGCGACCACAATCTCGAACACGGCGCGCTCACGCTCGCTCCAGCGCGGGAAGGCGACCCACTGGCCGTCGATCAGGGCCAGACGCACACCGGAGACCGGGCCTTCGAACGGCAGACCGGAAATCATGGTGGAGGCGGAGGCGGCGTTCAGGGCGATGACGTCGTAGGCGTCATCAGGGTTCACGGCGAGCACGGTCTCGACGACCTGCACCTCGTTGCGCAGCGTGTGCGGAAACAGCGGGCGCAGCGGACGGTCGATGATGCGGCAGGCGAGGATGGCCTCGGAGCTCGGACGGCCTTCACGGCGGAAGAACGAGCCCGGGATCTTGCCGGCGGCGTACATCTTCTCTTCAACGTCGACGGTCAGCGGGAAGAAGTCGTAGTTCTCCTTCGGGCTGGAGCCGGCGGTGGTGGTGGACAGAATCATGGAATCGTCATCGAGGTAGGCGGCCACAGCACCATCAGCCTGCTGTGCCAGGCGGCCGGTCTCGAAGCGCAGCGTGCGCTTGCCAAACGTTCCATTGTCGATTACGGCCTCAACGGCCTTGATTTCGGGACCCTCCATTAGGGTTCCTCCTTCTTTAATTTTCTTATTCCTACAAACTGTGCCGCGGTCTACCGCACCGCGACTGTCCTCTTCAGCGGACGTCACATACCTTGTTTCGGCTGGCCCCTTGGCCGCCGTTCCTCGTGTCAACCCCTTCATTCGGGTTCTCTTGTTGGCCGCACCTTACCGTGGTGCCTTCGGCCTATCCTCTAACCCTCTTGCCGTTGTTGCCGTTGGCTGGCGTATGTAAAACGCCCGAGCACCAATCCTAGGTACTCGGGCGGAAGTCTTCAATTATCGACGCAGACCCAGACGCTCGATGAGGGAGCGGTAACGGTTGATGTCAACGCGCTTGAGGTAATCAAGCAGACGACGACGATCACCGATCATCAGCTGCATACCACGACGGGAGTGGTGGTCGTGCTTGTGCTCCTTGAGGTGGTCGGTCAGGTCGGCGATACGCTTGGACAGCAGAGCCACCTGGACCTCGGGGGAACCGGTGTCACCTTC
>OBVU01000445.1_pt1 | contig 29079 bp, 19 predicted proteins | sample 1495171 | NCBI WGS metagenome assembly OBVU01 (sample SAMEA2580028, study PRJEB22360) | human gut metagenome | biome: human gut; feature: human-associated habitat; material: faeces | place: Denmark | collected 2008/2010
GATGGTACTGCACTCGAGAGGGTGTGGGAGAGTAGCACGCCGCCGCTTCAAACGTATCGGGCCTCCCGGTCGAGCCTTTGGCTCCCGGGAGGTCCCTTTTTTCATGCTCCCTGGAATTCCCACCGGATATGCTCCGGGAACCCTTTTTTCGTATCTTTTCCCATGCTTACCGAATCCCGTTGCCTATTGGATTCCATCGGCGGCAATATAGCATCTACAGTGTGCGAAATAAGAAGTATCCGTAGTAAAGGCAGCCGATCGCTCATACCTGTTGCACAACCTTGACACGTATGCCCAACTCTGCAAACCAGCAGTGCGACACGCCGATTTGGCTTTTTGCTGCTCCTGTTGTATTCTAGTCAAGTTGCGCTTAACGGATAGACACCGGAAAGTGTTGCATAATTGGAGAATTCGCCTAGTGGTCTATGGCGCACGCTTGGAAAGCGTGTTGGTGTAACAGCCTCACGAGTTCGAATCTCGTATTCTCCGCCCGGATTGGAACCCCGAAAACCGTTGGAATCATTCGGTTTTTGGGGTTCCTTCTTTTCCACTCCGTTTTCCGGTTCCTTCCAGATTCCCTCCGAATGCTTCTTTCATTGGTCTCGGTTTTTGAATCGTCCCGTATCGCAAGTCTCGCGTGTACGGGCCGGCATCCAGGAAAGTCCCTGATTGTCATGCTGCGGCTTATTGGTGCCAGTCTGTGGTCTCAATAATGGGATTGTTTGCCCTCATATGTCGATATTTGATTGCGATTCGGTGGGGGAGTTGCGTACATCGTCGTTTTACGCGCACTTTTGCGCTGCGCTACGTTACGCTCGAAATCGTGACGTTGAGAGAAAGAAGCACGACGATGGTTGACAAGACGGCTGCCGGCAGCCAGCAGACTGACCAACGCGATGCTGATACTCGTGACTCTCTGGCGGCGCTTGCCCGACGCCGTTCGAATTCATCGCCAATCGTATTGCAGAGTGATGTGCAGGCCGCTCTGCAGGAAAAGCAGGAAAAACAAGAAAAGCAGAGCGAAGCTGGGTCTGCCTTGCAAACGGGCGAGGATGCGAATGATGACGTGAATCGTGCGGAAGAATCGCAAACCGTGAAAGAAAAAGACGCTGTGGATGGTCCTGATAATACGCAGCAGCCGCAAATGGCATCCATAAGCGCCATCACAACGCAGGTTTTGCCACCAAGCTTTATTCCGACCGCAACCGGTCGTATTCGTCCCGTAACGGGCGCTTTTCCCGCAGTTCAGTCCGCTTCGCAGACGGAACAGGCGCAGCGCAGGCGATCCATCCGCTCGTTGGCCGCGGGGTCGTTGCGTAGAACCAACATCGGCAATGCTGAAAAGGCCGGCGATGTGGGGAGCGCGGGTAGTACCGGACGGACGGCGGGGAATGGCGATACGCCGTCGCCGCGAATCGCCAGCAGTGCTCCCCATTATGCGAATTGACCAGTGGACTGATCAGAACGGCCAACGTAACAAATCAGTGGAAATACTGGACATACGCACGGTACGCGCGCTTCGCGCTGCATTGTGCGTCGCTGTACTACGTCATTCCAATTGAATCGCAACAATGCGTATAGCAGATGAAAAGCACATACGAAAAACGCGCATGAAAAAACGGTCCCGATATATTCGAGACCGTTTTTCATGAGTCGATGAAGCAAACGCTGTCCGGCAGCGAGCCGGCTCAGTCTTCGCTGGTTTCGCGCTTATACTGCACGAACGTCTTCATGGCGTAGGCAAGGCCGGCAAGCAGCAGAATGGCTGCGCAGGCAAGGGAAATGCCGATGCCGGTTTGTGCAAGCTGTCCATATTCCGACTTGGTCAGCGCGCCGGTGGACGCGGCGGTTTGATCGCCGGAAGCTGCGACGGATCCAGTTGCAGCACCATTCGCGCCAGTGCCGGCAGCCGTGCGCACAGTGCCAGTGGTGCCGTTGACTCCAGTAACGGTCGTACCGGCATTCGTTCCAGCCGTGATGCCATGCGTGCCGGTAGCAACGGATGAGCCGCCCTGCTGACCCGTCTTGGAGTTCGCGTCCTTCAACGCCGCGATGAACGACTGATGCCACTGGTGGCTGCTTGCCGCGAACGCATCATGCTTGGTTTTAAGCTCGTCGTGAGTCTCTTTCATGTCGGCATGCATCTGGTTGAGGTGGGCCTGCGTGTCCTGCATATCCTGATGCAGAGCGTCGTGACGCTCCTGACCGCGCTTGACCGCGCCATCGATCGCATTCTTTATATCCTCGCGGTCCTCCTGGTAGTTCTTCCAGGCCTGCTCGCCGTACTGGCGAAGCGCGTCGGCGTCCTCGTGCGCGTTCTGATGCAGCTGCTCGGCGTGCTGCTTGGCGGTATCGATGTCCGACTTGATCTGCTGGTTGGTTTTGCGCACATGCTGTACGGCATCGCACGTTTTGTCGGTGCACACGGCCATATCCTGGTCGATCTGCCCGCTGATGGTGGTGCTGCCGGCCAGTCCGTCCGTAGACGGTGCGACTTCACTGGCCGAAGCTGCGGAAGGCAAGGCGGCCATGCCGATGGTTAATATTCCCGCCGCTGCAGCTGCTGCAATACGATTCCTCATGGTGGTTCCTCTCCTGCGCACGTTTGCATTCGATCTGTGATTGTGCGCTCGCGTTCGTTCCGTATGCCATAGTAGGAGGGGAATGTGCCTAAATAAACCGGTGGAAAAATGACATTTGTCTAGTTTCTGCGATGCTGCAGCAGTCTTCATAGTTTAAGCGGGAAACCAGAATCCAAACCAGAAGCCGGAACAGCCTGCTCAAGACATGGCCAAGCAGGCCAAGTAACGGCTTAGACCGCCCGTACTTATCCCGCCCGTATTGGTTTATCTAGCGGCGGCCCCCAACAAAGATCACTCGACAATAGTGATGAATGGGCTAGCCGGCAGATTAAAGCCGTTGTACAGCATGCTCGCGCACTTCGGATTGCCACTGAACAGGTAACGTACCTGGCTCATGGCGTTGAGATCGTTCAGTGTTGAACCATCGGCTGCGGTGAGCAACACCTGATTGCCCCTGATGGTGGCATTGACCGCCTGCCATTGACCGGAATAATTGGCGACCTCAAACCCCTGCAATGCCGTAGTGGTGGGAGCGGCGATATTGCTGATACCGCTTAACGGGGTCGCTTTCGGAGCGCTCTTATAGTTTGGTGCGATTGCGCTCGCGGTCTTCGAATAGTTCGGCTGCATGGCTTTCAGCCCGCTTGCGGTGCCGTTCCGGAAAGACAAGGCGATTGCGCCGTTCGCAGTGTGCCGGGCATGTTCGATAAGCGGTCCGTTGGGTACGGTGGTGCCGTCTTCCATGGCGAGATACTGCGCGGCCATGCGCGCCCCGAGAATATCCTTGCCGAGCGGATGGATCAGCGCGGATGTGCCCTTGTCTGTGTCAAGAGAAACCGTCATCGCCACATTCGACGAATCGTGCAGGTTGGTGTTGCCGAGCGTAGTCCGTTGCGCTTCTCGCACGTTTTGCGTGTACTGGTAGTTCGGCCATCGCGCGAGCTGTACGTACAGGAACGGCAGGTCCTTGCGTCCGAACACGTTACGGTACTGGTTGATGAGCGTGGTCATTTGCGATTCGTATTGCAAAGCAGTTCCGTAATTATTGGCGTCATCGCAACCTTGATACCACAGCACGCCCGCCACATGGAATCCCTTCAACGGCGCGATATGGTTCGCATAAATATCGCCGCCTTGTACATGCCGGCGAATAGGCGTGCCACCCCACGCGGTCTGGATGATGCCAATCGGCACATTGGGGTGCTTGGCGCGCAACTGCATGGCGAATTGCTGAGCCAGATAGCTGAGGTGCAGTGAATTCGTGGAATCTGCAGTCAGCCATGCATCGGCGCTCTGATTAACAGCGGACAGTGGAAAATCAGTGTCTTCAACATCATGATTTGCGATGACAAATTTCACGTTGTCATCTACGAGCGGTTTCGGCAAATCGCCTGTCGTGATTAGTCCATTGCCAAAATTGTAAGTAGCGTTTTCGTAATACTGCACATAGTTGAGTTCCATATTCGACTGGCCAGCGGCTACGAAGACGTCTCCCACATACACTTTGGCCAGTTTCAGCACGGTTTTGCCGGCGTACTGCACTTGCAGCGAATACGGATTGAGACTTGCCTTTTGCGCGCTCAGCGTGCAGGTGAAACTGCCGTTTTTCGCTACCTTTGCCTTGACGCTCTCGGAGGTTTTGCCTTGCGTAAGTGTCGCTGACAGTTTCGAAACGTCGATGGGGTTGCTTTCCGTGGAGCTGACGTTGCCTTTGACTACGATTGGCTGATCGCGCTGGAACACCATATTGTCCATGTAGTACGAGGGCAGCTGCACATCAACAGTGGCCGCAGTATGGGCGGTGGCGGTGGATTGCGATCCGGTTTTACCGGTTGCCGTTCCGTTGCCCCATTTGGGGCCGCACCCGACGATGATGGCAACGACTATTCCTACGGTTACGATAACGGCAAGTGCCGTTCTTGCCAATCGTTTCGTATTCAATTCTGATTTGCCTCGTTCTTTGTCAACGCCCGCTCGAAGGTTCTGGCCTGTTTGTCATATGCGGCTCGTTCGGTGTTGGCTTTGCTGGTGGTCCCGGACGGGTCGGCTTTGCAGTCAAGCGCCTTCGGCGATTTGACTTCTTCCTGATACAAGGTGCTGAGCTTTTCCAGATCATATGAGGAATCCATGCTGGAAAATGCGTCGACAATCTTTCCCTTGAGCTGGAAATCCTTGGAATATGAAGCGTTCATGGCGGCAACCGCGTCTCTGCAATCGTTGATGGCATTCAGTTCGCGCATTTTCTGCGATGTTCTCACGCCCATGACGCCGAAGACCACAATGCATACCGCAACGACGATAACGGCTACGATGATGGAACGGCGAATCAAGTTCTTGACATGGTTATGTACCCAAGTGTCGCCATCTTGCACGCCTTGCGATATGGCGATTTGGAATGGATCTTCGGGAGCCGTTCGGTAGGAAGTCCCCGGTGCTTTTGTTCTAAGCTTTTCGTCACGATTGGTGGCATTGACGGAATTGTTGGATTTGCTGGTCCCGACGGTCGCGGTACTGCTGAACGTTCGGGGCTTACGGACGCTATTTGTTTGACCGTCAGCTTTGTCCGGCTGCTTTTCGTGCCGTGCCATGCTTCCCTCCAGGAGTCCGCGATACCGTTTTGATGTTGTCTATTGGAGGTGGTCCGACAAGGTCCTCTGTTCCCAAATGACAATACATAAGGTATGTTACCCGTTCCACTTCCGAATGCCAGCACTTCATGTTGTGGCATATTCGGTAAATGTGAAGTTTGGTCTGGAATCCAGCTGCTTTATTTTAAGTGGGGACATCTCAGAATACACTTAAGTTTTGCGTGTGCAATTGCGTCAACGAGTGAAAATGCGTTTTGTGAGAGAGGCTGACGATGATATCGCCGAAAAGCTTAATGAAGATTGCGACCACCGCTTCCGTGGCTGCAATGACGGTTTCCGTTGCCGTGGTGCCGGCTTACGCCATGCAGGATATTGCGATTGAGGATGCGCCAAGTTCTTTTGCCGCAACTGTGGATGATGTGCAGAATTCGTCAAACAGCATGCCGGACAATCCGAACGCGACGCTGCCGGAAACGGTAAGCGAAAACATTTCGGACGATTCCACTGTGGTTTCGGAGAACCTTGCGGTTACGCCGGAAGGTGATGTACAGAACATTGAGACCGGCGAAACCGTGACGGACGCTCAGCTGGTCGGCACGCAATCGCAGCAACCTGATCCACTGGCCAAAACGGATGGCGAATCATTCATTCCGGTGAGTGCCTCGGATGTGAAAGATGCTGTGGAACAACCTGTGAAACAGTCTGCGGAGCAGTCGTCCTTGAAGGGTGGCTCGACTGTCCGGCTCACTAAATTCGAGAGCAACGAATACGGAGCACACTGGGGAACCTACAACGGAACAAAGGCATTTTTCGACTATAAGAACAACCTCTTCGCACAGCAGGCCAAGGGTGTGATCGATGTTTCCCAATGGCAGTATGACATTGACTGGGCCAAGGCGAAGGCCGATGGTGTGGAGGGTGCGATCATCCGTTTGGGTTATGGCTGGGGCAACTATGCCGATGCCAAGGCGCAGCGCAACATCAATGAATGCAAACGTCTCGGTATTCCTTTTGGCATCTACTGGTATTCGTATGCATACGATGCGAACTGCGCACGTGCGGAAGGCAATGATGTGGCTGCCAAACTCCGCCAGATGGGCGTGAGCCCGAACGATCTGAAATACCCTGTGTATTATGACCTGGAGAAGTGGACGTGGGCTGGTCATACCCCGCCGACCAATCCGAATGTTTATAGCGGTATGGCCGACGCCTGGTATGGCGCACTGCAGTCCGCCGGATACAAGAATCTCGGTGTGTATTCGTACACGAGCTATCTGCAAGGCCCGCTGAACAATTCGAGCATCTACGCAAAGACCCGTTGGGTGGCCCAGTATGGTGCTCAAATGGGATACAACGCCTTTGGCACCAACGACCGCGGCTGGCAATACACCAGTTCCGGCCATATCAACGGCATCAGCGGTTCCGTGGACATGAATGCTTTTGGCAGCAAGAATTATGCCCAGGACTCGTCCGTCATTGATGTGCGCAAGATGCCTGTGGTGAGTGTTCCTGATGGGAATTATTTCATCAATTTACATTCCAAGGTGTCTTCCAGCGTGGATATTCCAGGAGCCAACGCGTCTGATTCCATAGCTATTCAGCTATATTCTGGTAATGGCTCTAAAGCGCAACAATTTAAATTCTCTAAACAATCAGATGGCAGCTATGTGATTACCAATGTGAATTCCGATAAAGCCTTGGATGTTCGAGGAGCGGCAGCGGGTAATAATTCTGTGGTGCAACAGTATGCAATTAATGGAACGAATGCACAGCGGTGGTTCATTCGTGATTCCGGTGCGGGATATTATCTGCAGTCGGCTTTGGGTAATTGGGTGCTTGATTTGAGCGGTGGCAACACCTCTAACGGTACTGCGATTCGTCTTTATGCGCCAAACGGTACTCAGGCTCAACGATTCGTTGTTTCCTCTAGCGAAGTTAGTGTACCGGTAAATGCTGCGGTGAACATCAAATCCGCAGGGAAATCCAATCTTGTATTTGATGTGCCAGGAGCTTCTACCGCAAACAGCGCTAGAATTCAGCTGTATGCGGCTAATGGAACGAACGCACAGAAATTCCGTTTCCAGCAGATTGGCAATGGAACCTACAACATTGTCAATGTGAATTCCGGCAAGGTACTGGATGTTTATGGCGCTTCTGCGTCCAATGGTGCGGTTCTACAGCAATATGACAGTAACGGTACGGTTGCTCAACAATGGACTGTTCGCAACTATGGCGATGGGAAAATCTCATTGATGTCAGTGAACGCGAATAAAGCTATTGATGTACCGGGCGCGAATTATTCGTCCAACGTCGCATTGCAGCTGTATTCGCCAAATGATACCGCTGCCCAGCAATGGATCATCGAGAAGTCTAAAACCATGCGCGACCGTTTGAATGAGCAGGCGGCAAAGCATAGGCAGGATTTGCCTGATGGCACATATTCTTTCGGTTCAAAGCTAAAGACGAACATGAAGATGGACGTATATGGTGCGTCCCGTTCGGACTGCGCCAATGTGCAACTTTGGACTGGGAATGGCACGAATGCTCAAAGATGGAGAGTATCGCACGATGACAACGGTTATGTGACACTAACCAGTGCGAATTCAGACAAAGCTCTGGACGTTTATGGTGCGAGCACTGCCAACGGTGCCAACGCGCAGCAATATGCCTCGAACGGCACATACGCCCAGAAGTGGATCGCCATCAAAAACTCCGATGGCTCATACACTTTCCAGTCAGCGCTCGCGGAAAACAAAGTCCTTGATGTTTCGGGTGCTTCTACCTCGAATGGTGCCAATGTGCAGCTATATGCCGCAAATGGCACGAATGCCCAAAAGTGGGTGAAATAGCAGACAAATTAACCAATAAAATATGGCTGAGGACAAGTATCTTTCTGCTCTCAGCCATATTTGGAATCTGTGCTATTTCTGGCGCCGCATCATGGCGAATTGATTGGCGTCAATGATGAATGCTTTGCGGTCGTTCTTGGCCATGACATCGAGGATGATGCCAGTGATGAACAATAGCAGTCCGGCAATGACGAGCATGACCGCGCCGATAAGCGTGGGGAATCGCGCCACCATGCCAGTGTGCCAGAAGTCCACGGTCACGCTGCCGCATAGCACGATACCGATGATACCGAGGATGGCGCCAAGTCCGCCGAAGAACGGCAGCGGCTTGTACTCGCGAATCATGCGGAAGATGGTGCTCATCACCTTGATGCCGTCACCCACAGTGTCAAGCTTGCTGACGGAACCCTCCGGACGGTCACGGTACTGAATCGGCATCTCGAACAGACGCAGATTGTTGTTCAATGAGTGGATGGTCATTTCGGTCTCAACTTCGAAGCCACGCGAAAGCACTGGGTAAGTCTTGACGAATGTGAACGAAAACGCTCGGTAACCGGTCATGATGTCGGTGACATTCGCTTGGAACAGACCATTGATGGAGCCACGCACCAGACGGTTGCCAAAATTGTGGAACGGACGCTTATTTTCTTGGAAATAGGTGGAGCTTAGACGATCTCCGATTACCATATCGTAGCCCTCGAGAACTTTGTCCACCATGGCCGGTGCCGCATCTGCGGGATAGGTATCGTCGCCGTCCGCCATGACATACACGTCGGCGTCAATGTCTTCAAACATGGCGCGGATTACGTTGCCTTTGCCTTGGCGCGGTTCCTTGCGGACAATCGCTCCCTCGGCTGTCGCGATTTCGGCAGTGCGGTCGGTGGAGTTGTTGTCGTACACGTAGATGTCGGCATCGGGCAGCGCTGTTTTGAAGTCGCGTACCACCTTGCCGATGGTGACTTCCTCGTTATAGCAAGGCAGCAGTACGGCAACGGAGGGGCTTGTATTCTTCTCGAGCATGTAGAACACTATAGCCTTTGCTGTGGTCGGAGCGAGGCGTCCTGCGGATTCAATTATGATTGCTGTCTTCTTGGCAAAGGTTATGAGGGAATGGCGTGAGGCGTGATATAAGCTAGGATGATAAATTGCGAGGATACGACAGGGGCGTTCTGTGAAGAATAAGATCTTTGCGTTCGAATTCGTTGGTTTGTGTCTGGTGGATAAGTTCAATAAGGAGTAAGTGTGGATTGTAAAAGGCAAGTCAGATTAAAGTTTTTTATTCCGTTAGCGGTGGTTTTTCTCCTTGAAACTTTTCTCTTCAATTTCGCTTTTTGGGAGGCTCTGACATTTCCTGAGCAGCAGCAGATTTCGGTATCCTCTCTGAATAATATTGTAAGAGAGGGAAATGAGTATAGGGTTACTGATTCCGACACTCCGTACATCGAGTATGCTGTAGATGGGCCTACAGAGATAGACAATTTGGATATTGATCTGGTCGCTAGTGATTCCGATGCCGTAGTTGGCGGGACGTATAGTTTGAGTCCATATGTGCTTGACGAAGGTAATACTAACGGGTATATATCTCTTGGTACGGCACATGTTTCCGAGAACTTAACTGAATCGCATTATATCCGGATTCATCCTGCGGGAAAAGTTACGGGTCTTAGACTAAAGCTGAATATGCAAGAAGGTGACAAGATTGTTATTGCCTCTGTTTCCATAAATGCTCAGAGACCTTTTTCGTTCTCTTTTTTGAGGTTCCTCATAATGCTGCTTGTCTCCTATTTGGTGTTCTGCTTTTGGCCATCTCGTGGCATGTATCAGTGGAATCTAGATTTGAAAGTACGGCGGCAGAAAATTCTTTTATCCATCTTTGTCTTCATACAAATCATGGTTTTACTTGCTGTGACACAGCTTATTCATCCCGATCAGTATTTTGATTCAACTCGTGAATTAAACAGCGGAGCTTTTATAGGCGATGAGAATCAGTATAATTACTTAGCTAATGCCATCATAAATGGCCATACTTATTTGGATCTCCCTGTTCCGGAATGGATGCAGAAGATGACAAATCCTTATGATGCATCTGCGAGAGCGCAATTATCTTTCAAAACCGGCGAGCCTACGTACTGGGATTATGCTTTTTATAATGGAAAATATTATTGCTATTTTGGAGCATTGCCTGCATTGTCGCTCTTCGTCCCCTTTAAACTCATAACTGGACATGATTTGAGAACTGATTATGCTGTCGCTTTGATGACAGTATTTTTTGTGCTTGCGGCGGTATTCTTTTTGTACTCATTCATGAAAAAATACATCAAGCCATCCTTCGGGCTATTTCTAGTGTCCTTGCTCTTGCTCGTGACTGGAAGCGGTGTCCTGACACAAGCGTTCTATCCGATGATCTATTCTTTACCAATCCTTTTTTCTTTGGTTCTAACTTTAACAGGACTTGGCTTATGGATTAATGCAAGAAAAGATACTGGTGAGTTGTCTAAGCTACATCTTTTGTTTGGTGCGATTTGTATAGCATTAAATCTTGGATGTAGACCTCAATTTGTTCTGGTGGTCTTCGTTGCTTTTCCGATATTCTGGTCTGAAATCAGAGAGAGGTTTTTCTTCTCTGTAAGAGGTATTTGGAACACGCTTGCCGTTATGGTGCCTTTTCTTCTTGTGGGTGGGGTAACTATGGCGTATAATTATGTCCGGTTTGATTCTTTCTTTGATTTTGGCGCTACGTATAATCTAACTGGTTTTGATATGGTTCATCGATCCTATGCCTTGTCGAGGATTCCATGGGGATTGTGGATGTATCTTTTTCAGCCAATTAACATAAGTCCAAATTATCCATTTATGAAACAGTTAGATGTGCCGTCTGGCTTCATGGGGCAAACCATTATGGAACCTAACTTTGGTGGTTTTTTTGCCTTTGTTCCGGCAGCTTTGTTTGCATTTTTGCTTTGCATAGTAAGAAAAGAGGCTAAAGCAAGTGGTATTTGGGGAATTAACCTCTTTTTCGTTGGCTTTGCTGCTGTTCTTTTGGTGGTTGATACTGAGATTGTCGGTATCTCGACAAGATATTACAGTGAATTCGGCTGGTTGTTGATAATTGGTGCGATATCCACAGTGACTCTTTATGTAAAGAAGTATTCGAGCGAAAGGATTTCGAATCTCTGCCTTAACGTATTTGTCCTACTGACGTTAGTGGGTGTATTCTTGAGCTATCTGAATCTCCTATCAGATGGGAGATATGGATATTTAAGCAGCTCCAATGATGCTCTATATCGTGTGATTGAATCTTGGTTCAGTTTTCTAAGCTGATTTTTAGGAGAGGTGAGCAACCACCTCTCCTAAAAATCATTTCATAAAGTATGCGAGTATCTTGTCCGTGAGGGGATGAACGAATAGAGTATCTATTATTTTTGCAATGCAGCTCAGAACTAAGAACACGATGATGACGATGAAGAATGCTGAGACAATTCTGAGTAGCAAACTGTCGGGCGCATAGCAAAATTTAGACACATATTCCCATAAGATCCTGAATCCGAAAATATTCTCATGAAGAAGATAGATTCCAAACGTCGTTGAAGAAATCCCTACTATGGTTCCACTAACAAGCTCTGGGACTCTGTCGAAATTAATGCGTGAGATGATGATGAAGACGAATGCTCCTATCGCTATTGGGAATAGTGCTATTCCGTTGTGAATTTGGTTTGTCCAGCCGAGTGCACTGCTAATGGGTGATGATGACGATGCGAAATAATTAAATAGCAGCATTAACAGTGTCATGAAGACGATGCCTGCAAGCATGGGGGCTGTGCGCATTCGTTTCGAAATCTCTGTATTGTTCTTTTTGATAAAAGCGCCAATCAGATAACCGAAAATGGCATATGTCAAATTGTTCCAGTTGGAAACTCGTCCAAAGATGAGGATCTGGATGCTTAAAAAAGAAAAAAGAACGAGCAGACTTAGATTAGCGCGCTTGGAAAGTGATTGACGTAAGGAATTGATGAACGGCGCACATAGAAGCATGAGTATGTATGCGCTGATGAACCAGTAGCTCCCATAGAAGAATGGGAAAAAGCTAGCGGCTATAGTTCGGAATAGCTCGCTCCCTTGCATTAGCGGTTGTATGACTGTCGGGTATTTATAGAATGCCCCAATGATTAAAAGTGTTATAAAAAACCCGCTTGAGTAACAAAACATCTGAAACCATGTTTTGAAAATACGTCTTCTTTTAAAAGTCTTATCTACCAGGAAATAGCCAGAGATTATAAAGAAGATAGATACGCCAACTTGTCCATATTGCACAATCAAGAACTTGAGAGCGTTCGTCCATCCTGGTTCCTGGATGAGCATTAAATCATAATGATGTGTATTCCAGTTGAAATGAATGATGAAATGGCATGCGACAATCAGCAGCATGGCGATTATCCGAAGAAGCTCAATTGATACATTTCTCTTATTGGATGATGTGTTCACTTTTTATCAGGTCCTGTGTCTTGTGTGGTGTATTTATCGTAGCAAGACAAGCGGATGGTCGGTTATGTGCTGAGGATTTTGCGAAGAAAACGGTAGGGGCATTATCTTGGGGTCGTAAGTCGATAGACTTGTCAGTCGTGAATACATTTGTGAAGAGGATTCAAGAGCGCTACCACTATTCGCTGGTAGTGTTGAAAGAGCTTGTCAAGACGGATTTTAAGCTCCGCTATCAGGGGTCGTTTCTTGGAGTTGCATGGTCCGTTCTGCGTCCATTGATGCTTTTTTGTGTGATGTACGTAGTGTTTGCGAAGTTCTTACGCATGTCGGACGGAACACCGACGTATCCAGTTGTTCTGCTGCTTGGAATTAGTACGTGGCAGTTTTTCGGAGAAGCCACAGCAACTGGTTTGAGGGCGGTTGTGGATCGTGGTGACTTGCTTCGGAAGATACATTTCCCTAACTATATTGTGGTTGTCTCTGCCACTATTGGTGCATTGATCAGTTTGGGTATCAATCTTTTAGTGGTTGTGATTTTTGCTATCTTCTCCAAGATTCAGTTCACTTGGAGAGTTTTGCTGTTGCCCTTAAATTTCATTGAATTGTATGTGTTGGCACTGGGCGCAGCTTTATTGATGGCGACGATGTATGTCTATTTCCGCGATATCGCTCACCTATGGGAAGTTCTGCAGCAGGTACTGTTCTATTCGATTCCGGTTATTTATCCACTTTCCATGGTGATGGATAACGATTCTTTGGGCAAATGGGGCTTGATTATTGCGAAAATACAGCTCCTCAATCCGATTGCGCAGACTATTCAAGATATTCGACACAATCTGATTGCTCCAGAAACGCAACCTACCGTGTGGACGCTTGTAGGGAATCCTTTGATTGCGGTCATTCCTGTTATTCTCGCGTTCCTGTTGCTTGCGCTGGGCGTGCATGTGTTCCGGAAGCATAATCGTAAATTCGCGGAGGTCATGTGATGTTTGATACACAGTCTCAATCTGCTTCCATCAAGGAAGTGGATCGTCCGGTTGTCCTTTCAGTTGAGCATGTTGGCAAATACTTCAAACTTCCAACAGAGCAAGCGAGCGGTTTGAAGCAGGCTTTCATTAATTGGACCAGAGGCATCAAAGGCTACAAAGAACAGCATGTGCTTCGAGACATCAATTTTGAAGTCCACCAAGGTGACTTCTTTGGAATTGTAGGCCGTAACGGCAGTGGCAAGTCAACGTTGTTGAAACTGATTTCCGGCATATATGTTCCAGATTCCGGAAGGATTGAGGTAAAAGGTAAGCTCGTTCCTTTCATCGAGCTTGGGGTCGGCTTTAATCCTGAGCTGACCGGTCGAGAGAATGTTTTCCTCAACGGAGCTTTGCTTGGTTTTACCCGTGAAGAAATCGAGGACATGTACGACGACATCGTCGAGTTTGCTGAGCTTGAAGAATTCATGGATCAGAAGCTAAAGAACTATTCATCTGGTATGCAAGTTCGTTTAGCGTTTTCTGTTGCTATCCAAGCCAAGGGCGACATTCTGGTTCTGGATGAGGTTCTTGCTGTCGGTGATGAAGCATTCCAGCGTAAGTGTGATAACTATTTCGCGAAGGTGAAAAAAGATCCGACAAAGACCGTTATTTTAGTGACGCATGATATGGGCGCAGTGAAAAAGTACTGCAATAAGGCGGTTCTTATTAAAGATGGCGAAGTCATCGTTAACGGGAACAAAGATGATGTTGCTAACCGCTATACCTTGGAAAATATGCGTGCTGATAAACGCGACACGGATAATGACAAAGCGGATGAATATCCAACAGGTTTAAACGCCAGAGTCCCAATGTTGCGGATTAATGCGCTTAGTAAGCAGATTCTGACATGCGATGATACGTTCCAGTTTGAAGTGGAATACCAGTATGACGAGCCAAATTCGTATTATCTTGCAATTGCTATGCACGACATAAAGCGTGGCGGAGTTACTTACGATACTGGAGCCAATGTGATTAAGCTGAATCAGCATGGTCATTGCAAGGTGAAGTTTGAAGTGCCATTGAAACTATTTAACAATGGGGAATTCAAGCTTGTCGTGTCGCTACGTACCCAGAATGCAGAGAATCCAAACCTTACCGACATGGTTGCATTCACGAATGATGACAACTGCTGTATCTTTGCGGTTCGTGATGAGCGTACTCGTGATTATGCATTACTAAATGATAATGCGTTGCAGATCAAACAAATTAGATGAGTTGATAGGGACGTGATCGAATGTATGCTTGATCGCGTCCCTATTTTTATTTGTCGAGACAGCGATGCATGGAGTTCTGTACTGCTTCAGAGTTCAAATAATTGTTGGCAACGTATTCAAGGGAATTAATATCTTTTGGAATTCTAAAATAGTTTCCGTAGTAACGGGTAGGATAGGTATTCCATGCGGGACACGCCATCATAGAGAAATCTTGGTATCTCATATTTTATGTTGGAGCCCTGAGCTGGTCTGACATCTGAGTAAGCCGTCGCAGGAGTTTCGCATTCTTGGGATATAACTGGTGCATCTTGGAATTAGCGTTTGTTTCGAATGCATGAAATGAGCGTAATGATGGTGGACAAAAAGATGTTGCTTGATTCTTTGAAGTAGAGGCATTCTTCCCCCCCCCTCGAGTATGTTGCTTAACAACATACTTCTTTGGACTCTGAGGCAGGCGGCTTTTCTGATGTAGTTACATTAACCGAACATTATGTGTGAGAATAAAAAAGATGGCATTAGTGGAGATGAAAGTGGGTTACGCTGTTTTCTATGCGACATTTTTTTCAGGTTGATGAGAGAGACGCGGCGCAACTGAATCAGTTGAGTGAGCGTATGCAACGGCTGGTTTATGGTGCAGTGGATTATAATTCGCTGATTCAGCCAGGAAGAACTTTGACATATAAGTTGTATATGGGTGAGAAATGGCAGTATCCGCGTTTGACTGATACTTCTACACTCATCGGGGACATTACTGAGCAGGTAGGGCTTACTCCTTTCATGACTTTTAAGGCCACCTCTACCAGTGTGAATCAATCCTATTTTTCGCCTCACTATTTTGCAGGTGATGACCAGATTCTCGATCATAATGTCCGTCATATCTTGTTGACGCCGGATGATGCGACGGACAGGGATGTCGAGCTCAATCATCCAGTCGACAGTAAGGCTGTCAAACTTTATAACACTTTGGAATCATCCATGCCTACGGCCTTCGACGTATTCCGAGATGCTAAACGTACGATGCGTGAGCATGTTGGGAAAAAGCCAATCCCAATGACCATGGCTCGAAGTGCGGATAACGTTAATAAAGCTGAAAAAGTTCAACATCCGTGGGTTGAAGTTACACCGGGGAGGGCTCCAAAAGGAAGTCCTCGAGCGGTAATTGTTGCTATGCATTGGTTCCAAGCTGGCGGGGCGGAACGTTGGGCTCTGGAGACAGTGAAGCTTGTTCGTGATGCAGGCTTTATCCCAATTGTTATCACTGATCGTGATGGGCACCAGCCATGGATTACTGATCCGGCATTTGATGATGCTATTTTGTTGCCTATGACTATGCCTGTGCAGGAGCGTCCAGGTGATTCCCCCATGCTACGTGCATTGTTTGAGCAGTTCGATATTGCCGGCATTCTGATTCATCATTGTCAGTGGATGTACGACAACGCTTGGTGGGTCAAGACGCACTTTCCGAAGACAAGGGTTGTTGATTCTTTGCATATTGTGGAGTATTACTTCCACGGTGGATTCCCCAAGGAATCCGTAGCTCATGATGAGTGGATTGACCTGCACCATGTCATTTCCCCCCAACTCGAACATTGGTTAATCAACGATCATCAGATTGCTCCAGAGAAAGTTGTAGATGCTCCTTTGGTTGGCCTGACTGCTGATGCTAAGACTCCAAGTTTTAAAGAGCGAGATAAGACGAAGCCTTTTACTGTGGCTTACATTGGTCGCATGGTTCGTCAGAAACGACCTGAGGCGTTCATTCTTGCGGCTAAAGCTGTGAATGCGGCTTATCCTGGAAAAGTTCGTTTCATCATGCAAGGAAATGGAGATATGGATGCTTTTTCCGACATGATGATCAAACGATATGGGTTGGAAGAAGTCATAGAGCGCCGAGCGCTGGATGCTCCTGTCGCTCAGACATATCGGGATGCGGATGCGTTACTCATCTCGTCAATTAACGAAGGCATCACCTTAACGAGTATTGAAGCCATTAGTGCTGGAGTGCCCGTTCTCTCAGCTAATGTTGGTTCTCAAGAAACATTAATTCCTCCAAAGGGATTGTGCCGTCGTATGACTTCAAGCTTTGTACATGACGCAAAATCCGCACTATCTCATATTTTGAATAATGAAGAAGATCGTAGGAAGCTTTGGGAGAGCGAACTTGCTCGTCTTCAGAAGTTCTCTGAGCTTGAATCTGCTGAGGCATATTTCAAGAAGATGTTGAAGGAGTGGTACGACTGATGTCAACAGACGTGAGAAAAGTAGCGGCCGTTGTCGTAACATATAACCGTCTTGAGAAGTTGAAAAAAGTTTTGGCTTCGCTTGAATCGCAGACGAGACTTCCGCAGATGTTGGTCATTGTTAACAATGCTGCAACGGATGGAACTGCGGAGTATTTGCAGGAGTATGCTCAGCGATTTGCCTTGTCAGATTCCATGCAGTTGGATATTGTCACGCTTGAGAAAAATGAGGGTGGTGCAGGCGGCTTTTCTGCTGGCATGCGTCGATCTTATGAGCTGGGCGCTGATTACGCTTGGATTTTTGATGATGACGGTTATCCGGAACCTGATGCTCTAGATAAGTTGGTGCTCGGGTACGATAGCGCAGTAGCGGAGCTGGGGCCTGACGTACCTTTTGCCTGTTCCATGGTGAAGTTTATTGACGGAACTATCTCGGAAATGAATAATCCGATTCCGACATGGGATTGGGGAAGGCTGAAAGCTAAAGGACTTGACATTGTCATGGTTTCCCGATGCTCCTTCGTTTCTGTCTTAATCCCACGTTGGGTGATGGAAGCTTTTGGCTTGCCGTATAAGGAATACTTCATTTGGTTCGATGATGCTGAGTACACGCTTCGTATAACGAAGTCTTGCCCTGGCGTGCAGGTACTTGACAGTGTCGTTCTCCATGATATGGGTGTTAATCGGGGGGTTAACTTCTCCATGATTGATGAGAAAAACGCTTGGAAGTTCTCTTACGGAGTTCGTAATGAGGCTTCCTATCACTTGCATCATGAAGGTTTTTATCAGTATTTGCGTTTTTGCGCGCTGGTCTGGAACGGTATGCGACATGGAAATGTTGCAAAGCCGTTGAGAAAGAAGATGTACAAAAAGATGATTGAAGCGTGGAAGTTCAATCCGAGAGTTGATTATCCACAAGTAGCTGCAAAGTAAAAACAGCGAGTGGCGGTACACGTCGAGAACCGACTCTGATGTACCGCCACTCACTGCTTTTATTTACTTGATTGATTGAAAATTCGTTGCCAAGTATTTATGCTGCAGAAATCGCTCTCTCGATAAAGGCGAGAAAGCTTGTTCCACTGCTTCAAGATATTGGCCGCTAGATGTACGCAGCGGAAAAGCTCCTTGCGGTACAACTTGCTATCTCGCTTGAACCAGGCCGCTCCGTTTCCGTCAGCAGTAGTTACAAGTGCCGACGATACTTTGTTAAAAGCCGGCCAGATTGCATCCTTAGACATGATGGATACTTGAGGGTGAGCGTCTTTTATTCCGCTCGATTGAGAAAAGAATGCAGAAATAACGGATTTGAGCCCCATCTTCGTGACGGTTTTGGGATCCGACGGAATGAATGTCGGTTCATAGTCTGCAAGTGCCGCTGGAAAATCGTCGAGATTATGCAGAACAAGACTATCTGTGAAACCTTCTCTTGCTTTACGAACTTCTGCTAGTTTCTGCGGGAGGCATCTGACGATATATTCCGGCCCCTCGGTCAAATCGCGAAGTGCCATATGGTTTAACTTCATGGCAGAATAAAGAAGCTTTGTTCCTAGATGAGCATCTTCATAAAGCATTCGGAAAGCAAACTTTTTGCTTGGTACGGGGAAATGCATAAGAGTGCAGAGCCAACGATTCCTTTGAGCGAAATACTCCTCCCAAGTTCTGGAAATATCCTTATCATGCCATGCTTGGTGCCATACGGCGACACCGGGAAGACATATAGTCGGAATGTTGTTTTCTTTGGCACGCAAGCCGAATTCCACATCGTCATATTTAATGAAAACCGGCATGGAAAGACCAATTTTCTTCAAGACTTCCGTGGGGATGAGGCATAGCCACCAGCCGTTGAAGTCAGGATTGATTCTCTTATGCAGTTCAGGAGTATCCCTTAGCGGATTTACAGCAAAATCATGATTGTAATGTGTGCCGGTGGCTGGTGCTGGCATTGCAGAGCTTGCGTCAAAGCGCTCGCCGGAAGAGTACAGTACAGTTCTATTGTCCAGATGCAGCATTCCACCACCAACGAGAACTGGTCTGGTAGCGTAATCGGAAAACTGAAGGGCTCTTAATATGGCTTCAGGTTCGGTGATTGCGTCATCATCAAGAAGTAAAACATATGCACTTTTCTGGGCCCTGACTGTTTCATACATCCCTCGTGAGAAACCGCCAGATCCGCCTAAATTGTCTTGCAGGATATATGTTAGTTGTTGCCCTAGGAGTTCTCTCGTTTGCTGAAAATCGGGTTGATCTTGTACTCGATCTGTTCCTTGATCGACGCAATAAATTGTATCTAAATGATCTCGTAAGTTTTTTTCGGCGGCAATGGTTTGAAGTTGATTTAAACAGTATGACGGTCTATTGAATGTGGTGATCGCAATTGAAAGAGACGAGTTGTGAGGGGCGCGCCTTTCTTGGGTGGGGACCTGCCATTGGGCGTCGGTAACGGTCAAAGAGTCATTCGAAGCAGATTCCATATCGGCCCAAATGAATCCGCCATCCATGAAGCCAGATAAGCTAATGTCGGCTTCGACGAATTCATCTTCTTGTGCCACAGGAATTGTGGTAACAGTAGAGGGGATTCCTCGGGCTGATGATTTCATGACGACGATACGTCCGACGCCGCCAACTTTCGCAATAAAACGTACATTGGTAACTTTGGTCCAGCGTTGCCAGTAACTTGCCGGAAATGCGTTAAAGAAAGTGCACAATGAGACGTGCTGACCTGCTGCCAACTCAATTGAAGTTCGAGACTTAATTAAAACTGATCCCGCGGGAAGCTCTGTTTTACTTGCTTCTTGTGCTGAAAAGATCCCATTCCTGAGAGTCCCCGAGAGCTGTCGTTTACTTAAACTTGAGAAAGCGACTTTTTCCAGAGATTCTCGGGCATCAAATAGAGCTGGATCTGGGTGCGACGGTGTCCAATTGACAACGTAGAGAGGAAGCGTGCTTTCCGCGTCTGTAGTTGGGAAAACAATTCTATTAACTGCTTCCCATTCTTGGTTTTCTTCTAGTGCAGACATAACATTAGTATACGTTCTTGTTTTTCCTCCAGAGCATCCTGGCTGCCGTTTCCTTTTTATGGCACTCGATTAAACCAGTTTTCGCTGAGATATCCTTTTCCTGCGGTCTGGTCATATTGGACCAGACGGTAATCCTCCAGTAGCTGTTTTGCTTCTGATGATAGATTCTTCTTTTTCATTAACTGTCCAGAAGAATCCAGATAGCTAGTTGACCCAGTACCCCAATCGGCGTCGGTCGAGGCGAATCTGCCGATTGCCGGTACAGATTGGTGCACTTCTGTAAGCAGAGCCAGAAAAGGCGTGACTTTTGCGTCCATGTGTTTTGCGGTGCTAGCCATAAAGAAATTCGAAGACGAGTAATTGCTTTCTTCGGGCGATAACTTTGAACCAGCACTCGAAGAAGAAGAGTTAGACCATATGAAATAATCGCTTTCGTGTAAAGTGAGTTGATTTTCTTTGTACTTTGCTGCTGATGAGTAGATGCCAGGAAGATGGTCTCCGTAGAAAATGACAGTAATTGGCTGTTCTATCATATTTAGTTGATCGAGGAATGAGGCAGTGGCCTGATCGGTATAACTGATGCCTTTTGTATAGGTATCAATCTGAACTTTTTCGTTTTCATCGAGACCTGTTGAAGTATCTGCCTCTTTAAATTCATTATTGGTATAGTAGTCCCCGTATGGCAAATGGTTTTGCATGGTTACCAACTGAATAAACTGGGATTTTCCGCTAGATTGATTAAGCTGGTCGATCACATTTTGATATGCCGATGCGTCGCTAACATAGCCATCGTCAATGTGATCCTGATATTTTAACGCCGGTTCGCTGTCGATTGTACGGAAGTATTTGAAGCCGAATTTTTTATAGTTCGAATCTCGAAGATAAAAATTCTTCAAATAGGGATGAAAGGCGTACGAGCATTGCGACTGGCATGCATCATTCCAAATTTGATTGAAGGTGTATACGTTTTTTTGACTGGGTACAAGTTGTTGGTAAGGAGAAATAAGCTGATCGTTAAAATTAGCGAGATTCATTCCAGTTAGAGACTGGTACTCGATGTTAGCTGTGCCGCCACCATAGCCTGGCGATAGCATAAGTCCTGAGGTGGTGACATCTTTCAAAGCTCGAATGTTAGGCATCGGATCGATATCAAAGGAGATGCCAGGAACACGTAGAGGATCGGAAAAAGACTCGGATAAAATGAGAATCACAGTGCTATCTGTGAGGATGTTTGCCCGTGATGTATTAATTTTATTTGCTTCTTTAGTATAGCGAGCGGCTATCTCTTCCATAGTTTTTTTACTGTACCCGCTCGGCTTATCCATTGCCTTAACTCTTACGAGACTTTGAAATGTAGTGGCTGGGCCGTTTGATTGGGCATCTTCATAGGTATTCCACGGGACAGGCTTGTATCCTAAGTTGGTTGCCAGAGTATAGGACCAAGCTCCAGGAATATTGAGATTCCATGTGTAGGAAACCAGAAGAACGATGCTGAGAATTGCAGCAAGTGCGCGAGATGATGTCCCAATTATATTTTTAGCATTCGAAGAGGGGTGTTTCCAAGAGCAGTGAATAAAGCAGCGTCTTCCATCAAGAACGAAAAGAAGAAGACAGGCACAGGAGAACCAGATTAATACGGTGATTGCTCCATTAACGAGAGCTTGCTGGTCTTTCGGTATGAAAGAAAGGAGGTTCCCGCCATTGCCATTTGATACAAAGCTAAGATCTGAAGGGAGAATAGGTTCGTTACGAAGTCCCGTCTTGATGCTGTTCGCTACGCCGTAGGCAGTCATAGCGGCACCGAAAATAACGGTCGCTATCCAAAAGCGATTTAATACAAAAACTAATGCAAGGTAAATAAGCCCTATGCCAATGAAATTAAGGAGAAACTGATACTTTTGTTCAAGCCAAATCTGGCTGACGAATTTGGTGACTTGCCCTGCGACACTGTTCAGGATTTTAGTTGTCTGATCAACTTCGTCGCTTTTATCGTATGTTGGTTCGCTATACACTCCCCACTGAAGGAAGATGACTTCGGCGGAAGTCAATAGGGTGAACACGATGGCGTAGAACGCGTATGAGAACCTCATGCGTTTCTTCCACAGGGGATACGTGCTCTGGAAGAATTTGATGATGAGTTGAATAGCTTTGAAATTGGCGAAAGTTTGCCATGCGGTCTTTACCGCTGTGGCGGCGGTATGGATGGCGTGGCCGGTGGTTTTGGCGGCTTTTGCAACTGCATGTCCTGCGGTGGAGAGTGCTTTTGCCGTAGTGTGTACGGATTGTTTGCAGACCTCGATAGCCTGCATCAGAGGATGCTCGTTAGCTTGCGCGAGTTGAATTTCAGCAGACGGGGGGGCTGAATGGGTACTGTCGTTCGCAGCTTCGTTAATGGCTTCGTCAATGGACTTGTCGTCAGTCGTTTTTGGCAGATGGGGCGCATCGACTTTGGGAATGAAAACGCTTGCGTTATCGGAGATGGCGTGAATTGCTGATTTCTGCGTATACAGCTTTGAACCATGGTGATCTGAAAGGGCGGATGGAGCGCAAGCGTTGCTATCTTCGTCATTCGCAAGAGGGCGATACGTTCCGCCCGTAATCGGCTGCTTAGTAAGTTTTGCGTATGAAGGCGCACAAGTGTGACGGTCGGGCGAGAAAATAGGCATCGTCGCATCCTTCAAAAAGATGGCCCCCTTATAATTGGAGGCTCTGTACAATTAAACCGGGTACATTTTAGTGTTCAGCTGTGGACGAACGAGTATCTAGCGGATGTCTGAAAGGTGGCTGGAAGGTTAACTGGGTGACGGGCGGCAAACAGATGTGTTCAAGGTGAACAACATATGCGCGCGCAAGTGTTGGGCGTCATTCGCTGGTAGTGCACCAAAAGCGCTGTCTGCATGAAGCCTTCTACAGCAGTCCCGCCATGTAGATCGGCAGCTTGACCACGTCATTTTCCACGACCAGCGGTTTCGGATGCAGCACGTATCTGGTGCCGACCTTCTTATCGAATTTTGCCTTGAATTTGTCTAACGAGACCGTGCGGTAGCGTTTCGATGACTTGACCTCGATGGGGCTGACCCTGTACTTCATTGCCGCGTTCTCGTACGGTTCGACGATGAGGAAGTCGATCTCCATGCGGTTCGACGGGTCGTCGCGATCGCTGCGCGAATAGAAGAACAGCCGGTGCCCGTTGGCCCGGAGAAGCTGCGCGACGACGTTCTCCGCGAGCATGCCCTCGTTGATCTCGATGCGTTCTAGGAGGATGTCCCGGTACAGGTTGCTCCCGGTCTGTTCCGAGTCGGCCAGGGCGAGCGTAGTGAGAAGCCCTGTATCGGCGGCGTAGCATTTGACCGTCGAATGGTCCTCGCTAATGCTCAAGCCCACGCTCGGATCGGTGGAATTGAAACAGTCGTTGGTAATGAACGCATCGGAAAGCCAGAAGAAGGCGTCCTCGTAATCGCGGGTTTTCGCTTTCTCTCCCAGCGATGTGATGTTGAACTTCTTCTCCTTCTTGGAAAGCTGACCCACCAAGTTGTCGAAGATGCGCGTGATGCGTATCCGGTCGCTGCCGCCATGCTTGGAGATGTCCTGCCTGTACAGTCGGAGGATGTTCCGTTTGACGTTGTCGACTTTGCTGAAATCATGGGTCTCGACGTACTTCGACACAGCCTGGGGCATGCCTCCGACCAGCATGTATTCACGGAACAGCCGCATGGCTTTCCTGTGCAGCGAATCGGGGAGCGGCCTGCGCTTCTTGAACGAGTCCGCGATGAGCGTGGACAGTGGCTTTTCTCCCAAAGCCCAGAGGAATTCATCGAAATCCATGGGATTCAGGCGGATCGACTCCTCCTCTGATGGAATGAGGATGTCCTTGACGTTCTTGCGGATGGAGACGAGCGAGCCTGTCTCGATGTAGTCGTAACGCCCGTCAGCCACCAGCTGCTTGATGGCCTCGCGGGCCTTCGGGTACAGCTGCACCTCGTCGAAAATGATGAGGCTATCCCTCCTGCGCAGTTCCACTCCGTAGAAGGATGACAGGTACATGAAGAACGCATCGAGGTCGTTGCGCAGGTCGACGAAGTAGCCCAGCACGTCATCGGGGGCTTTTGAGAAGTCGACGAGCATATACGATGCATAGTTCCGTCGTCCGAATTCCTCCGCGATGGTGCTTTTCCCGACGCGCCGTGCGCCCTCGATGAGCAGGGCTGTGCTTCCTTGGGAAGAATCCTTCCAGGAAGCCAGTTTTTCGTACGCTTTTCGTTCGAAAGTCTCCATGTCTCACCGCCGTAAATACACCAAATCAAGGGTAATAACATGCTTAATTATACACCAAATCAAGGGTAAGCGAAGTGCTATTTATACACCAAATCAAGGATAACTAAGGTGTTGTATGTACACCAAATCAAGGGTAGTGTAATGGTGGTTTGCTGATCGGCTTGAATTAGATTTCTGACAGGTGGTCTTATATATGGCAGATTCTGGCGTTCGTCCGGACGTATTTCGCTTATATGTGGCAGCTCGTTTTGAGACAGGCTGGTTAGGGGGTAATTGTGTACCCTCTAACTGCGGTCTTTCTGGAATGAACTGCCATACATAGGCGAGATGCCTCCGGTCAGCCTTCCAAATCTGCCATATATAAGCCCGATATGGTGAGAAAAAGTTTTATTGTGCGGAAATCGATGGCTGAATCTCGTTGGGGGCCTTAGATGGTCTCATCTAAAGCAACGGACCGTCAAACAGTTCGTCGTGAGATTCCATGCGAATGAATCGGATTGTCGACGCTTCCGACCGCTCCGAGTAAATCACCAACACATCCATTTTCCCTTCGGCAAGATGGAATTCCGCATATCCTGAGTAGATTCCTCGTGGGCGATCAAGCATGTGAGGATTATATGATTCCGGAACGTGTCCGTACTCCTCAATGGCTTCGATCACATATTCGAGTTCCGTGACGATTTGAGGTATCCGTCGTGAGATGCGTTTGAAGTCGGTCTGAAATTGTTGGTCGAATTTGATGGTAATCATGGCGTTTTGCCTGTTCAGCCGTGATTGTTGTGCAGCCAGGTAATGGCGTCTTGCGCGCTGTTGAAGGTGGCCGCGTCGTCTGGGAGGATACCGCGTTCCTTGGCTTCGGCTTCGAGCATGGCTCGCTTGGTCTGCTCGTTTGGTTCCGCGGTGCGCACGGAAGTGTCGAAAGGCAGGCGTTGCTGATTTACGAGCTGGATGCTTGCCATGGTTACGTAAGTGTTGAAATTCATGCCTATGGCGTCGAGTGTCTGGTTGACTCGAGCTTTCAAATCGTCGTTCATACGAATGGTAATATTGCCCACCTGAATCACCTGCCCTAATTTTGCGTGCAATTAATGTGTATTTTATGTCAAATGCACGCATGTTGCAATTGATAATGGGGATAAGTGTAGTTTCTGACAAAAATGACAACTTGTCGGTTTTCAGAAACTAGTACGTTGAGGTGGGGCGAAACTGTGTGGGAGAATCATGAGTGCTGTTTCATTTCCTCATCGGATAGGTCTAGCTCTAGAAGAACCGTGATCGCATCGGGGAACCGTGTGCTGGTCGGTGCGGATGGTGCGGTTGTGGAAGTGACGTCTTACCGTGCATTTTGGCCGCTAGCTCAACGGTCAGCCTTCCAAATCTGCCATATATAAGCCAGTTTGTGGAATCGCTTTATGGCTATGCAACCCTGCCGGTACCCTGAAATCGTGAGTAGTGATATTTTCAAGCCGCGCAACATCATCGTGACCGGCGGATGTGGGTTTATCGGAGCCAATTTCGTGCGCTATGTGGCACATAACCATCCTGACGTGCACATAACCGTGCTCGACAAACTGACCTATGCCGGAAATCCGCAAAATATCGCCGGTCTTCCGCAATCGCAAGTCGAACTTGTGCAAGGTGATATTTGCGATGCTGCGTTACTGGAACGTATCGTGCCTGGTCATGACTCGATCGTGCATTTCGCGGCCGAATCGCACAACGACAATTCCATCGCCAATCCTGAACCCTTCATCACAACAAACGTGGAAGGCACGTTCCATTTGCTTGAAGCCGCCCGTAAGCATGACGTGCGATTCCACCACATCAGCACCGACGAAGTGTACGGCGACCTTGCACTCGACGATCCATGCAAATTCACCGAAAGCACGCCGTATAAGCCGTCAAGCCCATACAGTGCGTCGAAAGCGGCATCCGACCAGCTGGTGCGCGCATGGGTTCGCACGTACGGGCTTCGCGCCACGATCTCCAACTGTTCCAACAATTACGGGCCGTACCAGCATGTGGAAAAATTTATTCCGCGGCAGATCACTTCCATCATGGAGGGCGTGCGACCGAAACTTTATGGCACAGGCGAGAACGTGCGCGACTGGATCCATACGGAAGACCACTCTTCTGCGGTGTGGGAGATTCTTACACACGGGCGGATCGGTGAAACATACCTGATCGGCGCAGATGGCGAAAAAAGCAACATCGCCGTGCTGCGCATGATAATGCGGTTGATGGGGCAGCCGGAAGACGCGTTCGATTGGGTGCGCGACCGGCCGGGGCACGACCGCCGGTATGCGATCGACTCGTCCAAGCTGCGTGCCGAATTGGGTTGGAAGCCGGCGCATACGGATTTCGAAAGCGGTTTGCACGACGTGATCGACTGGTATGCGACGCACCGCGATTGGTGGGAGCCGGTCAAAGCCGCCACCGAAGCACGCTACCGGGCACAAGGGCTGTGAAGTGCCGCGCGGGGTAGCGCGGTGGTGCTTGTTCGGGACGCGACTGGGTGGCGTATGGCGACTGTAGACACTATGTTGAGTTCCTATGGCTGGTGAAGGGGTTTATAGTAATCCTGCCATGTATAACGGCAGTTTGACTATGTCGCCTTCAACTGACAGTGGTCTGGGGTGCAGGATGTAGCGTGTGCCGACTTTCTTGTTGAATTTGTTTTTGAACTTATCCAAGGAGATCGCGCGATATCGTTTCGAGGATTTCACCTCAATTGGACTCACTCGGTGTTTCATGGCTGCATGCTTGTACGGTTCGGTTATCAGGAAATCGATTTCCATACGATTGTCGGGGTTCTCTCGGTCGTTGCGAGAGTAAAAGAAGAGGCGATGCCCGCTGGTGCGCAGTAATTGAGCCACGACATTTTCAGTCAGCATGCCTTCGTTGATTTCGATACGCTCCAGCAGTATGTCTCGATAGAGGCTATTCCCTGTAGTTGCGGAATCTGCGAGCGCCAAAGTGGTTAATAGTCCAGTGTCCGCGACGTAGCATTTGACGGTGGAATGATCTTCGCTGATGCTTAAACCAACGCTTGGATCGGTGGAATTAAAGCAATCATTGGTAATGAACGCGTCGGAAAGCCAGAAGAAAGCGTCGTCGTAGTCGCGTGATTTTGCATCTTTTCCGAGCGAAGTGACGTTGAATTTCTTCTCTTTTTTTGATAGTTGTCCTACTAGATTGTCGAAAATGCGCGTTATTCGTAACTTGTTCGTGCCGCCATGTTTGGCGATGTCTTCTCGGTAGAGTTTGAGAATGGTCCGTTTTACTCTGTCGACTTTCCCGAAGTCATGTGTCTTGATGTAGGCGGAAACGGCTTGGGGCATGCCTCCGACCAGCATGTATTCCCGAAACAATCGCATTGCTTTGCGGTGGAGCAGGTCGGGGAGTGGCTTGCGCTGGTGAAATGAGTCGGCGATGGCGGTGGATAGTGGCTTTTCTCTTAGCGCCCAAAGGAATTCTTCAAAATCCATTGGATCGAGTCTTATGGATTCTTCTTCGGAGGGGATAAGGATGTCTTTGACGTTTTCTCGAATGGATACTAGGGAGCCGGTTTCGATGTAGTCGTATCGTCCATCGGCCACGAGCTGTTTGATGGCTTCGCGGGCCTTCGGGTAAAGTTGCACTTCGTCGAAAATGATGAGGCTTTGACGTTTGTGCAATTCAACGCTGTAAAAAGATGACAGATACATGAAAAACGAGTCAAGATCGTTACGTAAGTCTCGGAAATATTCCAGTACTTCGTTTGGAGCCTTCGAGAAATCGACTGTTAGGCATGTACGGTAGTTGCGGTGTCCGAATTCTTCCACGAGAGTGCTTTTGCCGACTCGTCTTGCTCCTTCGACGAGTAGCGCAGTGGTTCCTTGCGAGGTGGATGCCCACTCTTCTAATTTCCTATATCCCTTGCGTTCAAATACTTCCATAGCACGTTACCTTAGTAAAAAACACCAAATCAAAGATATGAATATACTTCAGCATACACCAAATCAAGGGTAACGGATTGGTGTTTTATACACCAAATCAAGGGTAACGAAGTGGTGTTTTATACACCAAATCAAGGGTAAAGCGTCTTGGGGGTGTATGGCAGTGCGGAGAGAGCTGTGATGCCTGTTTTCTGGATTCGATGATTGGGCGTTGGATTCAGGGAATAGAGTTGATGAGATTTTACGGGCGCGCGATAGGTGTGGCGGGCGCGACGGGGAGAGGGGTGGTGGCGAGTGCGAGCTGAAGGGCTTATGCTGGTAGGAGAAACGTTTTACAGGGGGTAGCTGATGGCGCGAAGGGCAACGCTGAAGGATGTGGCTGCGGCGGCGGGAGTGTCCGTGACCACGGTGTCGCTGGTGCTGAATGATCGGCCGGCGCGTGTTTCCACGGAGAAACGCGAGGCGATCGCGCAGGCGGTGAAACAGTTGAACTACGTGCCCAATCAGAACGCGAGGAGCCTCGTCACCAAACAATCCAAGCTCGTGGCGCTCATCGTGCCCGACATCGAAAACCTGTTCTTCGCGGCGCTCGCCAAATGCGTGGAGGATGAGTGTGCGGCGCAGGGGTATTCGCTGATCGTGGCCAATTCGGATGATTCGCGTGAGTCGGAACAGGCTTTGCTGCGCAGGCTGACGTCACGTGGGGTGGATGGCGTGCTGCTGATTCCCGCGCGCGAATCCTGCGCGGCCGGTGCCGGCGCCGCGTTGCGTGAGGACGTGGAGCGTGTCACCTGCCCGGTGGTGCTCATCGACCGACTGACGCAATGCGGTTGGTGTGACGCGGTCGGCTTCGACAACTATCTCGGCGG
>OBVU01000465.1_pt1 | contig 27840 bp, 13 predicted proteins | sample 1495171 | NCBI WGS metagenome assembly OBVU01 (sample SAMEA2580028, study PRJEB22360) | human gut metagenome | biome: human gut; feature: human-associated habitat; material: faeces | place: Denmark | collected 2008/2010
TCGGCTTCCTTGACCATGCGGTCGATCTCGTCCTTCGGCAGGCCGGAACCACCGGTGATGGTCATGGACTGCTCCTTGCCGGTGCCCTTATCCTTGGCGGACACGTGCACGATGCCGTTGGCGTCGATGTCGAAGGTGACCTCGATCTGCGGGACGCCACGCGGAGCCGGAGCGATGCCGGTCAGCTCGAAGGTGCCCAGCGGCTTGTTGTCGCGAGCGAACTCACGCTCACCCTGGTAGACCTGAATTAGCACGGACGGCTGGTTGTCTTCAGCAGTGGAGAAGACCTCGGAACGCTTGGTCGGAATGGCGGTGTTGCGGTCGATGAGCTTGGTCATGATGCCACCCTTGGTTTCGATACCGAGGGACAGCGGGGTCACGTCAATCAGCAGGACGTCCTTACGGTCGCCCTTGATGACGCCGGACTGCACGGCAGCGCCGACAGCCACAACCTCATCCGGGTTCACGGACTGGTTCGCTTCCTTACCACCGGTGAGTTCCTTGACCAAGTCCTTGACGGCGGGCATACGAGTGGAACCACCGACGAGCACCACGTGGTCGATGTCGCTCACGGAGATGCCGGCGTCGTGCAGCACGTTGTTGAACGGCGTGCGGCAGCGGCCCAGCAGGTCGGAGGTCATTTCCTCGAAGTGCGCACGGGTCAGGGTCTCGTCCAGATGCACCGGGGTGCCGTCAGGGGTCATGGCCAGGTACTGCATGGAGATGGAGGTGCTGGTCGAGGAGGACAGCTCCTTCTTGGCCTGTTCAGCGGCTTCCTTCAGGCGCTGCAGAGCGATCTTGTCCTTGGACAGGTCAACGCCGTACTTGTTCTTAACTTCGCCGACCAGCCAGTCGATGACCTTCTGATCCCAGTCATCGCCACCGAGGTGGTTGTCGCCGTTGGTGGCCTGCACCTGAATGGTGGAGAAGCCGTCGTCGTCCTTGCCGATCTCCAGCAGGGAGACATCGAAGGTGCCGCCGCCGAGGTCGAAGACCAGGATGCGCTCGTCTTCCTTGCCCTTCTCCAGACCGTAGGCCAGAGCAGCTGCGGTCGGCTCGTTGATGATACGCAGAACGTTCAGGCCTGCGATCTTGCCGGCGTCCTTGGTGGCCTGACGCTGGGCATCGTTGAAGTATGCCGGGCAGGTGATGACAGCATCGGTGACGGGCTCACCGAGGTAAGCCTCAGCGTCCCTCTTCAGCTTCATCAGAATCTGTGCGGAAATCTCCTGCGGGGTCCACTTCTTGCCGTCGATGTCGACGGTCCAGTCAGTGCCCATGTGACGCTTGACAGAAGAAATAGTGCGGTCAACGTTGGTCACAGCCTGACGCTTGGCCACCTCGCCGACGAGGATTTCGCCTGACTTGGAGAACGCGACCACGGACGGGGTGGTGCGCATGCCCTCAGCGTTGACGATAACGGTGGGCTCGCCACCTTCCAGCGTAGCGATGCAGGAATTCGTGGTGCCCAGATCGATACCAACTGCACGTGCCATAATGTGTGCTCCTTAATTATTCGTTTGTTCTTACGTTGTTCGCTCAAGTTCCTTGGTTGGTTCTTGGGCCTTCCAAAACTTGAGCCTACATCACTCAACTTCTGTTTGGCAAGTTCTATTCCCAAATTCATCACAAAAGTTGAGCGATGTAGGCTCAGGTTTTTTGGAGCGGCTCTGAGCCACCCCCAGTCAGCTTCGCTGACAGCCCCCGCCAGCGGGGCCACTCAGCAACTGACGCGGTGTGGACTACTGTTCGGAGCCCTCCTTACTGTTGACGACATTGCTGCCCTTGGAGAACCGCTGCAACAGCATGCCGGCAGCGGTCATCACCAATACGGCGACCGCCATGACGGACAGGGCTACGCCGGTGTTGGGCAGAGCGGCAGCGCCGAACTGCTGGGATTGGCCGGCCGCAGTGTCGGATGCGCCGTTGGAGGCGTTGCCGTCACCGGTCTGACCATTGCCGTTGCCACTATCGCCCGGAGTACCCGGGGTGGCGGTGCCGCCCGACTGATTATCGTCCTTGCCGTCGTTGTTGCCCGGCTTGGAGGAATCGTCCTTGCCGCCATCGGGCTTGGTCGAATCATCGTCGGCGCCGGCCTTGAGCACGGCAGCGGCGAGCGCTCCGGCCTGGTAGCCGTCAGCGCCCACGGTGGTTGCAGCATTCTTATCCTGCGTCTCCGTCACCTTGCCATCGGCGGCCAGCACGGTGTACTTGCCAGCCGGCACGGCCTCGACCGTTGCGGCCGATTCGTTGGCGTTGAACACCACCACATACGTGTCGCCGCCGTCCTTCAGCTGGTAGGCCACCACGCCGTCGGACTGCTGCAGCACCGTCATGTTCTTGGCGATGTCATCATAGCTGCTCAGGTGCAGGTTCTTGATGGACTTGCGCAGGGCGATCAGGCCCTTCACATAGTTCACGGAACCCGCCTGCTCGACCGTGCGGTTCCAGTCGATGGCGTTCACCGCGTCACCGGCGTTGTAGCTGTTGCCATTGCCGCCCTTGGTGCGCAGGAACTCCTGGCCGAACTGCATGTCGGCGATGCCCTGCGAGAGCAGAATCAGCGAGTCGGCGAGCTTGGCGCGAGCGAGTCGCGTCTCCTCGGAGTCGTTGGGCGCGCTCTTGACCAGCTTGTCGTACAAGGTCAGGTTGTCGTGGATCTCGACGTACTGCACCACCTGATCCGCGCCGCCGTAGTTCGTGTCGGCGGTGCCGTTGTTGCAGTGGCCGTTCTCATCGATGCCCTCGCGCTTGTTGTTGCAGCCGAGCACGTTGGTGGCGATGAGGTTCTCCTTGTCGGCCTTGCCGGCGATGAAGCCGGTGTCCTCGTCGGAGAACACGCTGCCCTTGATCGCGTCGCGCAGGGAGTCGTTGAAGAACGCCACGCCCTTGACCTTGGAGGCATTGGGCTGCGTGGTTTCCTGGTTGCCAATGGCGTCAGTCATATCCCAGCCTTCGCCGATGACGAGAATCGACGGATCGATCTCGTCAAGCGCCGCACGCACCTGATTCATGGTGGTCTGGTCAATCAGACCCATGAGGTCGAAGCGGAAGCCGTCCACGTTGTACTCGGTCGCCCAGTACTTCACGGAATCGACGATGTACTTACGGGCCATCGCACGCTCGGAAGCCACGTCGTTGCCGCAGCCGGAGCCGTTGGTCAGGTTGCCATTGGCGTCGTAGCGGAAGTAGTAGCCAGGCACGGTCTTGTTGAAGGCGTGTTCGGAGGCGTTGTAGACGTGGTTGTAGACCACATCCATCACCACGTACAGGCCGTTCTTGTGCAGCCCGGAGACCATCTGCTTCATTTCCTTGACGCGAGCGCTCGGGTCACTCGGGTCGGAGGAGTACGAGCCTTCCGGCACGTTGTAGTTCTCCGGATCGTAGCCCCAGTTGTACTGCGCGCCGTAGCTCAGATCGCCGGTCTCGTCCACGGAACCGTAGTCGTAGACGGGCATGATCTGCACATGCGTCACGCCGAGCGACTTGAGGTAGTCGATGCCGGTGGACGCCGCGCCCTGCTTGCCGTCGACCGTGGTGCCCTCCTCGACGAAGCCGAGATACTTGCCGCGATTGGCTTCGGAGACGCCGGAGTTCGGGTTGATGGTCATGTCACGAACGTTCGCCTCGGTGATGATCGCGTCGGTCGGCTTGCTGAACGACGCCATGCGCTTGCCGGCATCGCCCTTCTCCTTGCCGGAGAGCACGACGGATCGCTCGCCGTTGGCCACGGCGGCGGTCGCGTACGGGTCGGCGGACGTGTTGACCGTGCCGTCGGCGAAGGTCAGCTCGTAGTCGTAGGCGTAATCCTTGAGATCCTTGTCCACGGCGAACGTCCACACGCCCTTCTTGCCGGACTTCTCCAGCGTCACGGCGTCGGTCTGCGCCGCCTTCGGATCGGTGGAGTCGGCGTACAGGCGCAGCGTCACCTTGGTGGCGGTCGGCGCCCACAGCTTGAACGTGGACTTCTCGGCCTTGTAGGTCACGCCAAGATCATCGCCGTCGTAGGCGTACTTCTTGTCGAACGCGTCGGAGCGCACGACGGCGCCGAGCGACACGGTCTGCGTGCCGTAGTCCTCGATCGTCACCTTGTAGGCCTTGGTCACGTCAAGATTGTCGGCCGCGGTAATGGTCACGGTGTTCCCGCTAGCCTTCACGTCCTTGATCTTCGCACCCTCGACCGACACCGCGTCGGCCGGCTTGTCGATGGTGAGCGCCTTGTTGAGCTTGACCGTGATGGTGTTGAAGTCGGTCATTTCGGCGGAGACGATCGTGCCCTTGGCGTCGTAGAGCGTGCCGTTGGTGTAGATCGTCGTGTCGCCCTGCACCAGCCAGATTTCGGCGGATGCGGTGCCGTCGGCGTTCACGGTGATGGCGGACTGCGGGATCGTGCGGTTCTCGTCGTTCGGATCCTTGGCTTCCCAGCTGTCGCCGCCGTAGCGCACGATGAACTGCGGAGCGCTCATGCCGCTGCCCTTGAGCGTGTACTTGGCGATCAGGCCGTAGTCGTCATGCTCGGTGAACGGGTAGGCAGCACCGTTGACGCCGTCGGCCCAGCCCCAGATGTCCCATGCCTTCATGCCGTCTTCGCTGGTGTAGTCGTCGGCGAGGCGGTGGTAGTGGATGGTCACGTCGATCTGGTTGGCGGCCTTCTTGTAGCCGTCGGGGGCTTCGGTGAGCGTTTCGTCCGGATTGGCGCCGTCGACCCAGATTTCGGCGGTGCCGGTGGAACCGTCGATGGTACGGTCGCTGCCGACCTTGTCCCAGCCTTCGGTGGTGACGATCACACCGATCTTGGCGGCGTCGTACGCACCATCGATGGTGGTCTCGAACACCTTGCCGTAGGAGTCCTCGCCGGTGAAAGCGTGCCACGCGCCGTTCAGGGTGGCGCCGTTCTTGTCGGTGCCCCACATGTACACGCCGCGATCGGCGACGGCGTCGCCTTCGGCGGGCTTGTAGTGCACGATCACCTTGGTCTTGGGCTGGTACGACTGCACGTCGGAGGGCACGCCGGCGCTGGCCTCGTGGTCGGCGACCGCCGTCCAGTGGCCCTGCGCGGTGTAGTTGCCGCCGCCATTCGGGTTGTCCCAGTTGTCGCCGCCGTCGGTGAATACGTATTCGAAGGACTTGCCCTTCGGATCGACCGTAAACTTGACCCAGCCGTTGCCGGCGTCGGCCATCAGCTCGTGGCCCTGCTCGGCCCAGCCGTCGATACCGTAGTGGAGGTACGCCTGCTTCCAGCCGTCGGGCAGCTTGTAGTAGATGGTGCGGCTCGTGTCGGCCGTGGCCTTCTTGGTCTCGTCGTTGACGGACAGGTCCGGATCGGACGGATCGGACTTGGTCGTGCCGGTCCAGGAATCCTTGGTCGCGCCCGCGTAGATCGCGATGGCGGAATTCTTCGCGAGCGTCGCGTCGAACGTGCCGTCGTCCTTCACGGTCACAGTTGCAGAGCAGTCGCCGGTGGCGTACACGTTGCAGTATTCGCCGGCGGGCAGTGACGTCTGGAACGTCTGCTTGGAGTCGTCGGCGCTGTTGTTGAGCGCGAGGTAGCCGACGTCGCCGCGACCGAAGCCGAGCACGTTGGTGTCGTACGCCTTCCAGTTGGTGACGTCGGTGCCGTTGACCGCGTTGTGGAAGCCGATCATGCCGCGGATCGCGGTCCAACGTTCGGCGCACTGCCAGGTGCCGGAGGTCATCGAGCCGTCGGTCGGGCACTCCATGTCGGGCACGGAGGTTTCGGTGGCGCCGGGAGCGCCGTCGTCGGAGTTGTCGAAGTAGTAGCCGGAGTAGATGTGCGGCTGGCCGTAGTCGTACGCGAGCATGAACGCGTTCGCGAGCAGGTACTTCGAGCCCTTCTTGTAGGTGATGGCCGATCCGCGCTCGGTATCCCAGTTGGTCACCCACACTGCGGCCTTGTCGGAGCTCACCCAGCCGTCGCCGCCGACCTTCGCAAGGCCCTTGCTGGCGTCGGTGATGTCGCCGGCGAAGGCGACCGACAGGTGGTTGGTGAAGTTGAATTCGGAGACCTTGCCGTTCGCCACATAGTTGCTCGGCTGGATTTCCGCGGCTTCGGAGGCGTTGCCGATGACTTCCTGCTCGAAGAAGATATCGTCGGCGTTGCGGCCGGACTTCTCGGCGAGCTTGGCCTTGATGGCGGCCACGTCGGCCGTGGCGATGTGTTTGACCGCGTCGACGCGGAATCCGTAGACGCCGAGGTCGAGCAGGCGGTTCATGTAGTCGGCGAGCTTGTCCTGCACGTATTCCTGGCTGGTGTCGAGGTCCTGCAGGCTGGTCAGGCGGCAGTTCTGTACTTCGTCGGCGTTGGTGTAGTCGCCGATGTTCTTGGTGCAGTCGTGGAAGTTCTCTTTGGCGTACGGGATTGCGGGGAAGTTGCCCTCGCCGTCGTACTTGCTGCCGGCGACGCCGGCGCCCTCGCCCTGATCGGCGCCGGTGGTGTGGTTGATGACCGAGTCGGCGATGATCTCGACGCCCGCCGCGTTGCACGTGGCGATCATGGTCTTGAACTCGGCTTCCGTACCGAGCTTGGAGTCGAGCTTGTAGCTGACCGGCTGGTAGGAGGTCCACCATTCAGTGCCCTGGATGGACTCCATCGGCGGGGAGACCTGTACGTAGCCCACACCTTCGGGGCCGTAAGCCTCGGTACACTCCTTGGCCACCGAATTCCAGTTGGTTTGGAATGCGATGGCGATCACATCGCCCGGCGCGCCAACAGATGTGCGCGCCTGTGCATTGGCCTCGGTCTCGTCCGCAGAAGCCGGCAATGCTACCAGCGTTGTGGCAGACATTGCCACCGCTATGCCGGTTACGGCAAGGCGTTTGGCGAGCGAGCTGAATCGTCGTACGGCCATATGAGTCCTTTCTCTCATCCTTGAGCATTGACCGCACGAACCATGAAGGGGAATACCCCCTATCGCACGGTCAGACCGTTGACAACGTTTGCAACACTTTCAGCACCACTCCTGCAGAAACGGCATGCAGCACAGTTGACAGACTGCATACGTTCGCAACACTATGTCCCAATCAGCATACCACACCAAGCAACACTTCCCCTAGCTTCGCGCTAACGTTTGCAGTGTATGATACAAATGATTACACATCGTGGATGGCGCAACCCGTTAGAGGGGATTACGTGGCATAGCTGATACCACGAATTGCACGAGGAGGAACATGGGCAAGGCAGACATCTACCAAGTAGCCAAGGAGGCCGGAGTCTCCATTTCTACAGTGTCGCGCGCCTTCACCCGCCCGGAACTCGTCTCGGCGAAGACCCGCCGCAAGGTGCTGGATGTGGCCGATAAGCTCGATTTCAACATCTCCCGCTCCGCCACCGCCCTGAAGTCCGGACAGACCTACCGTGTGGCGATGCTGATGAATGAGGAGATCACCAGCTGGTTCAATACGCAAACGTTCGCGGGCATCGAATCGGTGATGCATCCGGCCGGCTATGACATCTCGCTGTTCCAGCACATCGATACCGCCGCAAACCGTCATGAGTTCTTCACCGACCTGCCGATTCGCCGCAATGTCGATGCCGTTTTCGTGGCCTCGTTCGCTATCGATCCGCACGAGGTCGAGCAGCTGCAGCGCATTCATGTGCCGATCATCGGCATCAATACGCCGTCTTCCGAAGGCTTTGACGCCACCATCAGCATCGACGACGAAAAAGGCATGTACACGGCCGCGCAGCATCTCATCAACCTCGGCCACAAGCACATCGTCTACCCCTGTTCCGAGGCCGCCGGGCTGGATTCCTCGATTGACGCACGCGCACAGGGCTTCATCAACGCCTGCAAGGACGCCGAAGGCAAGCACGACATCAATTGGGAAGTGCTCTCCGTGCCGCGCGGCCCGGCCTTCGCCGACTCCGCATTATCCGCGCTGCTGGCGATGGATGAGTTCCCGGACGCAATCTGCTGCCAGATGGATATGATGGCGATTCCGCTGGTGCTCAAGCTGGAGCGTTACGGACACCGCACGCCGCGCGATTATTCGATTGTCGGCTTTGACGACAGCCCCTATGCCGACACCATCAACTTGACGACCATGCGTCAGGATCCGTATGCGATGGGCCGCGCAGCTGCCAATAAGGCGTTGACGCTCATCAGCGGCAAGACGCTCTATGACCCACACGAGGTGCTCGAGGCACAGCTAGTGCCGCGCAGCACCGATATTCCATTCGGGGAAATGGCGTAACTAGGCCAGCGCGCCGACAATCAAAAGCACTGGATAGACCGCGTACCAGGCCCACTTGGTCCAAGACTGCTTGAACCCGACTTCGTCATTGCGGTAGTGCAGGAAGGCCACACCAATACCGGGCGTAATGCACATCACGGCACCCAGCAGCCCGGCGGTGAACATCATCGTATTTTCACGCGCGTTCAGGAAGTAGAACACCAGCACAAACAGCAACGTCAGCACACCGGTATACATAATCCGCTGATCCACGCCCACGCGCAGCAGCAACGCCCACAGCAGTCCGGCCAGAATGACCACAATGGTCAGCATCCAACGCACCGCAGCCGCACCACCTCGCCGAGCACCGGACCACGGGCGCAGACTCTCCCCGCCGTACTGGTATGCAATCCAATCCACCAGCATGAGCACGACCAGGGCGATGACCAAGCCATACACCGGGTTCTGCGCGCTCAAGTCGAATGGCTTGCCGGTCACAATCAGGTCGTACGGCACATCGCTGACCACCGCGACGATGAACAGACGGAGCACATATTTTCCAATGCTGCCCGTATGCCGGTAGCCGTCGAACAGCAGCCATGAGTAGATGGGGATGGCGCACCATGAAGCCGCCGTGCACGCCACCACCACGGTCAGTGCAGCCATGTCCTGAGTCGGGTCGCCCAACATGGCCGGCAGGACCGAGACGCCGGCCACGCCCAATGCCATGAATAGGGCGCCGATCATCTTGAGACGGAATACGGACAGGCCCTTGCGGCGGCGCTTCTCACCACGCCGCTGCTTTGCCATCTCCACTTCGTTCATAAGGTTGCGCCTTCCTGTTCTGGCTCCCCTCTTCAGAGGGGAGCCAAGTTAAACCCCACTACTTAACGGCTCAGTCCTGCAATTACGAACTCGCCTGCGGCGAGGCTCAATCCGACCTTCGCCCGGCTATCGCCTCGCTCAGGCTGACGCTACAGACAGCCCACCGGGCTGTCTGCTTAACGCGTCAGCCCTTAACCGAACCAGACATCGATTCCTGGTAGAAGCGCTGCATGACGATGAATAGGATGGCGATCGGGATGGAAATCACCACGGCTGCTGCGGCGAAGCGCGCGTACCAGTTCTGGATGTATTCCTTCTGCAGCATGAGCCACAGGCCGAGGGCCACTGTGTAATTGGACTGCGTGCGGCAGATCACCTTGGCCATCACGAAGTCGAGCCACGGGGTCAGGAAGCCGATGATGGCCTGGTAGACGATCATGGGCTTACAGATCGGGATGATGATCTTGGTGAACACCTGCAGACGGGTGCAGCCGTCCAGCAGCGCGGCCTCGTCAAGCGAGGTCGGAATCGTATCCATGTATCCCTTCATCACGTAGAAGCCCGCGCCGGTACCGGCGGAGTAGACCAGAATCAGGGCGATGGTGGTCATGCCTTCGCTGGTCAGACCCACGGCCTTCAAGATGAAGTAGATGGCGGAAACGGCCATGATGCCGGGGAACATGCCAAGCACCAGCACCACGTTCATGAACGTCTTGCGGGTGCGGAAGCGCATGCGGCTCATGCAGTAGGCCACGGACAGCACGAACACCACCGAGATGAGGCACACGAAGCACGCCACGATGAACGTGTTCATGAACATCTTCGGGAAGTTCAGCACCGAGCGGTCGGTGAACAGCGTGATGTAGTTGTCGAGCGAGAACTCGGTGGGGAAGAACGTCTTGGTGTAGGGGGCGGTGTTCTTGTTGAAGCTCTCCGCAAACACCCAGACAATCGGAATCAGCCAGATGATGGCCATGACTCCCAGGAAGAGATAGGAGAGAACGTCGCCAAGAATACGACGCTTCTTGGCGTCATGCATCAGACCGTGCGATTCGGGTCGCTTCATACGGGCAGTCGTCTGTATGGTCTGCTCGGAATGCCTGCTCATCGGAATGCCTCCTCGTTCTTGTAGGAACCGGAATTGCGGTAGGTGATCAGCGACACCACCGCGAGGACGATGAACGTCATGATGCCAATCACGGCACCGAGGTTGTAATCGTTCTTATCGACGGTCAGCTTGTACAGCCAGGTGATCAGAAGGTCGGTCTTGCCTGCGGAATCGCCGACCGGCACCGGGTTGCCGCCGGACAGCAGGTAGATCACGTTGAAGTTGTTCACGTTGCCGGTGAACGTGGTGATCAGGTACGGGGTGAGCACGAAGATGATGTACGGCATGGTGATCTTGGTGAAGATCTGCCACCAGTTCGCGCCGTCGATCTTGGCCGCCTCGTACTGATCGGCCGGGATATTCTGCAGAATACCGGTGACCTGCATGATGGTGTACGGAATACCAACCCACAGGTTGATCACGATGACCGTGACGCGGGCCCAAGTGGCATCCGTGAAGAACGGCAGAGCCTGATCAATCCAACCCCACTCCATGAGCAGGCGGTTGATGGCGCCGGTGGGCTGAAGCATGGTGCGCATGACCAGCAGGGAGACGAACAGCGGCACGGCGATGGACATGGAGAAGCACGCACGCCAGAAGCCCTTGAAGCGCGTGGTCTTGCGGTTGATGACCATCGCGAAGAACATGCCGATAAAGAAGTTCAGGAAGGTGGCGAAAAACGCCCAGACCAGCGTCCAGATGGTCACCTGCAGGAACAGGCGAGCGTTGACGGTGCCGCCGCTGTTGGAGAACACCTTGGCGAAGTTGTCGAAGCCCACCCAGTCGAACAGCACCAGATGGTTGCGGTCGTAGCTGGTGAATGCCATCGAGATCATGAAGATCAACGGCAGGACGGTGAAGACCAGAATGCCGAGCGTTGGCAGGAACATGAGCAGTCGGTGCACCTTGGCGTTGGTCAGCTCACGCAGATCGTCGCCCAGGCTCGGGGCCTTGCCCTGCTCGCGGGCCAGGCACTCGGCCTTGTATGCGGACTTGAGCGAGACCGTCCACAGATAGACGAAGAGCAGGCAGAGCACCACCGTGCAGACGCCGTACAGCAGGATGACCACGGAATTGTCGCCCTGGGTGTACTCCCAGAAGCCGTCGACGAGTACCTTGCCTTGCTTCTGGTCGCCCAGGCTGGGCAGCTTGGACAGGCACGTGATGCCGTTGGTGAACAGAAATACGAAGAATGCGATTTCAAGGACCAGCAGTGCCACGCCCTTGACGTATTGCTTGCGAACGATGTTGCCCAGTCCGAATACGACTGCGGATAGTTTGGTGAACACATCGCCCTTGGTAAGCGCGTTGCCTACCGAGTATGGCGAGGGCGCCACATAATCCGCACCCATTTTGCGGCGGCGCTTCATCTCGCGCGGGGAAAGTGCTGCTGCTGTCATTGCACCCTTCCGCCTCTCACTGTAAATGATGGAAACCGTTGCCCCGGGCCGCGATGCCCGGCTTGTTGTTTGTCTTCGCTTAAACCCGTTCAGAGCCCGGACACCGCATGCACGCTGCCCGAGCTCTGCCGGCAATGAAGGAGGAGAAACAAAGAAGGTTGAAACCGTTGGTAGGTGAGGGGCTGCGGGCGGATGCAACGGCTTCACATCATCCGCCCGCAGCTGGCGTACCTTACGGACCCCTCATATTTGATTGTTGGTTATTCGGTTATAGGTTGGGTTGGCCAGTGCAGAGGAGTGGTCCGCACCAGCCAAGTGCTGCGAGCCGTCAAGCGATCACTTGGCGTAGGAACCGACCTGCTCGACCCAGGCGTCGGTCTTGGCCTGAGCGTTGTCTACGGTGACTTCCTTGTTGAGGATGGCGTCGCCGAAGGCCTTGGCCGGATCCCACCAATCAGCCATGCCGGCCAGACCGGACTGCAGAATGGCGGTGTTGGCCATGGTATCGGTCTGTCCGATGGCCACCGGGTCATCGGCGGTCAGATCGGTGAGGGTCTTGTCGGTCGGGATGATGTTGCGCACCGTGTAGTGCAGCTTCTGGGACTCGGCGGAGCCGAGGTAAGCGGCGAACTGGGCAGCGGCCTTCGGGTTCTTGGCGTTCGGGTTGTAGGCGGCGGCCTTGGTGGCGGCGAAGGACTTCATCTGCTTCGGTGTACCGTTCACGGTGAAGGTCGGCAGCTGGGCGACGCCCATGTTGGCGCCGAGGGCTTCCTTGATGTCGGCAGCGGACCAGGAGCCGGAGAAGAAGGCCTTGACGGTGCCGGACTGCATCTCGGACAGGCCGGAGTTGTCGGCGCTGTTGTGGAAGTTCGGGTTGGCGGCAAGGTCGACCAGGTACTTGGTGATGTCGCCGGCGTCCTTCGGGAACACCATGCCGGCATCCTCGTCAGTGCCGTCCTCACCGAAGAGGGTCAGACCATCGTAGAAGCCACCGATGTACCAGGAATCGTTGAGCGGGAAGGCGACCACAGCCTTGGAGACCATAGTGTCGAGGCTCTTGATGTCATCCTCGGAGAAGGTGGACTTGTCATAGTACATGAACCAGGTGTTGTCGGTGTAGGGAACGCCGTACATCTTGCCGTCGGAGCCAGTCACGGAGGCGACTTCCAGATCGCCATTCTGCTCCTTGACCTGCTTCTCGGCGTCAGAGCCGAGCTCGCCGATGCCCTGGGCCTTCATCAAAGCGCCGAGCTGATCGGAGGCGAACATGTAGACGTCCGCGGCGGCGGTCGGGTCGGTCTGGACCTGGGTGGCAGCGTCGCCCTCGGAGAGCACGTCGTTCTTCCAAGTGATCTTGTACTCGGGGTGCTCCTTCTCGAAGTTGGCTTCGACCTGGCTCAGCCAGGAGTCGTTGCCGCCGTCCTGGTCCTCCTGCGGGGCCCACACGCTCAGGGTCACATCTTCAGTGCCGCCGGACTTTGCGTCGCCGGCATTGTTGGAGCCACCACATGCGGCGAGGGGCAGCAACATAGCTGCGGCAGCAGTGAGGCCGATAGCCTTCTCCCAATCGATCTTCATTGATCTGTCCTTTCCTGATTCGGTGTCCTAATCCGATGATTCCGATGCACACGTTTTCAGTTCTATAGGAAAACGAATGATGCATACGCTCGCATTATCGTGGTTAGCCCTTGAAATGTTTGACGTTTGCAACATTGCTGAACATCGTTGGTTTTTAGCATAACATGCATTTTGCATACGTATGCAGTTTTGCTTTTGCTGGTATTATTGCAATCGATAGGCATAGCCTTGAACCCGCATAAACAAAGGAGTTTCCATGTCAGGCCGCGTACGACACGCCGAAGCATCCCCCCGTCCATCCTGGCTGAGTTCCGCCCGTTTTTACGAGGTGTACCCCCAAAGCTTCGCCGACTCGAACGGCGACGGCATCGGTGATCTTCGCGGACTGACCGAACGACTTGGCTATATCCATGACCTGGGCTGCAACGCACTATGGATCAATCCCTGCTTCGATTCACCGTTCAAAGATGCCGGATATGATGTGCGCGACTACACGAAGGTCGCACCGCGCTACGGCACCAACGATGACCTGACCGCCCTGTTCGAGCACGCCCACACGCTCGGCATGCACGTGCTGCTCGACTTGGTCCCCGGCCACACCAGCGAGGAGCACCCTTGGTTCCAGGCCAGCTCACGTCCTGACCCTACTGAGCGCGTTACCCCCGTTGATGCCGATCGAACTATCCCCGTCGAGAGTGTTACCCCCGTCGGACAAACCACCCCCCGAATTGCTTCGCTCTTCGACCCCCGCCGGCGGGGGTCGGATTGTGAAACAATCCGGAGGGTGGTCCAGGAATCCGACACCCAAGAATCCGTCTCCGACCGCTACATCTGGACCGACTCCTGGATCGCCGGCGGCGACGGCCTGCCCTTCATTGGCGGCGAAACCGAGCGCGACGGCACCTACATCATCAACTTCTTCAAATGCCAGCCCGCCCTCAACTACGGCTTCGCCCACCCCAAACACCCATGGCAGAAGCCCGCACTCGGCCCCGAAGCACTGGCCACCTGCGAGGCGATGCTCGACGTCATGCGCTTCTGGCTCTCCCGCGGGGCAGACGGCTTCCGCGTGGACATGGCCGACAGCCTCGTCAAACACGACGACGACGGCAAGCCTTTCACCATCCGCACCTGGCAATACATCTTCTCGCAAATTCGCCCCGAATTCCCCGAGGCAGCGTTCGTTGCCGAATGGGGGCGCCCCTATGAGTCGATGCAGGCCGGCTTCGACATGGATTTCTACCTCGACTGGCGCGGGGACGGCCATCCGAACGGGTACAACATGCTGCTGCGTAATACGGATACGCCGCTGGACCACGAGAGTGACGCCAGTTACTTCAACGCCGATTCCGGCACTTCTATCGCACCGTTCCTCGAACAATATCTGCCGCAGCTGCACGACTGCGAACAAGTCAGCGGCACCTTCAACCTCATCACGTGCAATCACGACACATTGCGCGTGGCACAGAGGCTTACCGAGCGCGAGCTCAAGGTGGCGTACGGCATGCTGCTGACCATGCCCGGCTGCCCGTTCCTTTACTACGGCGACGAAATCGGCATGCGATACCGGCCGCTGCCCACCAAGGAGGGCGGCTATGTGCGCACCGGCAGTCGCACCCCGATGCAGTGGGACGCCGATAAGCCGAATCTTGGCTTCTCCTGCGCACCATCCGAGTCGTTATATCTGCCGGTCGATTCGGCCGCCGACGCGCCGACCGTTGCCAGCGAAGCCGCACGCGAGGATTCACTGTTCAACTGGGTTCGCGAGGTGCTGGCATTGCGCACCGAGCAGCCCGCACTGGCTTCCGACGCCCGATTTGACGTGGTGGCAGCGCCAGTGGATGGCCGCGCGTTTGCCTACATACGCACTCCTGCGGATGGTCACGCGTCCACCCACCCACGCACGACCGCGGATTCCAGCTCGGTCCCTGCCCCCGCCGCCACTCGCGATGATGCCTCAGACCGAAATGGCGCTACGGGCCGGCCGTTGCTCTTAGCCATGAACCCCGGTCGAGGGATTGAAACCGTGGAACTGCCGAGCGAACTCCGTCCCGATGCATCAATGCTGCTAGCCCTCGGCTCCCCCACCGTATCCGGTCGCACCTTGACACTCCCCGCCCAGTCATTCGCCATCCTCGGCTAGAGACCCACTCAGCCTCGCCCCCGCTGGCGGGGGCTGTCGGCAAAGCCGACTGGAGGTGGCCAACAGGCCGGCGCCCCCGACGCCTCCAAACCGGCCCAACTCACCGCCCTATTGCAATCGTTGTCAATATGAGCTACGGTAAGAGCAGAACAGGTTCAACATTGGTCTGTCAGATTGCCGGATCCTCAACGTAGAGCGGCCCTCAAACAGCAATGCAAACGAACAGCAGTACATGGACGCACAGCAAGGAGCTATCATGACCGAGGCGCGCAGCAATGAAGCGGCAACCAATGCACCGGACACCACACAGCGAACGGAAAGCGCCGAACGCCTTGCTCGACCGCTGATCAAATTGGCCAAAGCATCCGGGCTTGCGACCTCGTTCATCGACCAGCTCGGCACCTACACCGAAATCAGCGATGACGCATTGGTCGCCGTGCTCAAGGCCCTCGATGTGGATGCCTCCAGCGACGAGGCCATAAAACGTTCCATGACCGAACTTGAGGCCGAAAACAGCAAACGTTTGCTACCGCCCACCATCGTGGCCACCACCGGCAAGCCGACAAGCCTGACCCTGAATTGCCCGTCGGACGCAGACATCACCGGTGCCATCACGCTGGAAGACGGCACCGCATTCGACCGCTTCTCCCTACTGCCGAATCTCAACTCCGGCCAGCCGGATCTCGCCATCGCCCCCGACCTGCCGATGGGTTACCACACGCTGACCGTCACGGTTGACGGACGCGAAGGCAAGGCGACCATCATCGCCGCCCCCGCACGCATCGCCGTGCCGAAGGCGGTTGAGGAGCATCAGCGCTGGGGCTGGATGACGCAAATGTATTCGGTACGCTCCCACGATTCCTGGGGCATCGGCGACTACGGCGATCTGAAGCGTCTTTTGGCGGATGCCGCCGAGAAGTCCAAGGCCGACTTCATGCTCATCAATCCAATTCACGCCGGTGCGCCGATTCCGCCGCTCGAGCCTTCGCCGTATCTGCCGGAATCGCGCCGGTTCCTCAACGTGACGTACATTCGCCCGCAAGACATTCCCGAATACGCCACCCTGCCGGATGACGTGCGCGCTCAGGTGGATGCACTGCATGCCTCGGTGGCCGCACGCAATGATGAACCCACGCCGATGGATATCAACGCGGCGTGGGAGGCCAAGTGCCCGGCCCTGCGCCTGATCTTCGATGCGGGCCGCAACAACAAGCGCGAGCTGGAGTTCGAGCATTTCAAGGCCATGGCCGGCCCGGACCTCAATTCCTTCGCCACCTGGTGCCTGTGCTTCGAGGTGTGGGGCGCACCCTGGGGCGAGAACCGCTGGTTCTTCGAGAAGACCATCGACGACCCGACCGTGCAGACGCTGGTCAAGGACCATCATGATCTGTTCGAGTTCAACCGCTGGCTGCAGTGGATCGCCGCCGAGCAGGTGAACGACGCTCAGCACACGGCCTTGAATCATGGCATGACACTTGGCCTTATGCAGGATATGGCCGTTGGCGTGCACGGGCTCGGCGCTGACGCGTGGGCCAACCCGGAGCGTTTCGCCTCCGGTGGCGTCACGGTCGGCTGCCCGCCGGACTTCTACAACCAGCAGGGCCAGGATTGGGGCCAGCCACCGTTCAACCCGCGTTATCTGGAAGCCACCGGCTACCAGGTGTACCGCGAAATGGTGCATTCCATGTATGAGCATGCGGGCGCGGTGCGTATCGATCACGTGCTGGGACTGTTCCGCCTGTGGTGGATTCCGCAGGGACTTGGCGCCCGCAATGGCGCCTACGTGATGTACAACCACGAGGCGATGCTCGGCGTACTGGCCATCGAGGCCACGCGCGCCGGCGGCATGGTGATCGGCGAGGATTTGGGCACCGTACCGGATTATGTGCGCCGCATTCTGGCCGATCATGGCGTGCTTGGCACCGATGTGGAGTGGTTCAACCGTGTGGACGATTCGCCGAACGCCGGCGATCCCTACTGCGCGCCGCAGGAGTACCGCAAGCAGGCACTGGCATCGGTCACCACACACGATCTGCCGCCAACCGCCGGCTATCTGAACTTCGAGCATGTGAAACTGCGCGAGGAGCTGCATTTGCTCAGCGAGCCGGTGGAGGTGTTTGCCGCTTCGGCCATGGCCGAGCGCACCGCGATGATGAACCGACTGGTGGAGGGCGGTTATATCACGCAGGCTGTGGCCGATGACGTGGAAGGTCATGTGCAGGAGATCGTTGAAGCCATGCACGCCATGCTCACTGATACGCCGTCGCTGTTGTTGCAGGCTGCGCTGGTGGACGGCGTGGGCGAATGCCGCTCGCAGAATCAGCCGGGCACGTCCAGCGAGTATTCCAACTGGCGAGTGCCGCTGGCCGATGGCGAAGGGCACGTGGTGCACACCAACGAGGTCTTCAATCTGCCGCGCGTGCAGTCTCTGTCCGCCGTAATGCGCTGCGAGAAGCGCTGAAACGCTTCCTGATGGCAGAAAGACTGCCTAAATCAACTTCGAGGGGCTGATTTCGCGTTTGCCAGAGGTCTACCTCCACTTCAAGGGGCTCTTCATCCGTTGAAACGGAAGTAGAAACGGCTTTGCATCAACGTCATTTTGCCGTTTTGTAGCTGTGTCTACTTTGGCACCAGCCCCTCGAAGTGAAAGTAGATGTCCGGAGCAAGCCCAATCAGCCCCTCGAAATCGAGTTACGACAATCTGGCCGCTTTTTGAATAGTCCGGCACCCGAAACCGTTCATATTCCCAACGCGGAATCGCAGACGCGCGGGGCGCTTATTTTGTCGGACGTGCGGCGTGCCGGGCGAGGCCGGCAAATTCCCGATCGCGCTTTTGCTTACGTCGCATCAATATGACGATGAAAGCGAGCAGCATGGCCAAAAACACTATGGCTCCCAGTGCCAGCCATGTGGTGTTGATGCCATGCACATCGTCCGGGTCAGGCACTTCCTCCGGGATTTCGGCACGCACACCGGAGACCAGTAGGCGATGAGAATTGACACCATAAGGCGTACAGGTCATGAGGGTTACGCGATCCTCGCCTTTGGTGATGCGCAGTTTGCTGGAATCGTCGGGCTTGATCACGGTAATGCGGTCGACCTTGTAGCCGAGTGTCTTGCCCATGACCTCGATGTAGAAGGAATCACCCTTCTTCATCTCATCAAGGCGAGTGAACAGCAACGAGTTCGGCAAACCGCGATGGCCGGTGATTACAGAGTGTGTGGATTTGCCGCCGACCGGCAATGAAGTGCCATAAAGGTGTCCCGCGCCCACGGCGAGCGCATCTTCGCTGGTGCCGTGGTATATGGGCAGGTTGACGTCGATTTTAGGAATGCGGATGGAGCCCATCACGCCTTGGCCGGCGTCGAGCAGACTCTGATATTCTTGATCTTTGGCGGCCATCGAATCATCCGCGCCGGAAGTGGTGGACTGGCCGGCATTGCTGGCAAAAGGATCTTTGACCTCGCCGATGGCGGCCTGGCCGCCAGTCACGAGTTTCTTGTTGTACTCGCGGGCGGTTTTGAGCTGGTTCTCCGCCTGTGGGTACGGCCAGCCATCCACCTCGCGCTGCGCCTGCTGCACGGTGGCGTTCTGCTGGTATTCGCTGATGGCGCGCATGACGAACGGCGTGGTGATGATGGCAAACCCGATCAGCAAAAACAGCACCGACAGCACAGTAAACACGCGCGACTGTGTGCGCGTACCACTTTGTTTTGCTCCGGTGCTGCTTCGCATTGGATGGACTCATCTCCGCTCAATAAACGACACTACCCCAAGAGCTAAGAAAACCTTGCGGATACGGGACTTCATGATAATTGTTTGCATCATTCGGTTCTCCAGAATCAGCAAAAATAAAGAAATATGGAAAAGTCTCCGGGCGCATCGATCGGGAACAAGACGATGCGGCCGGAGACGGAGCAGGAACGGCGGCTTGCGAGGGGTAAGTGCGGTGCGCCGGCCGCCGTTCCTTAGCTATCTAGGCGTGTCCGCTCAGGCCTTGCGGCGAGCGCGGAGGGCGAAGATACCGGAGGCCGCGATGAACAGTGCGCCGACGGCCACAATCATGGCCAGACCAACGCCACCGGTCTTCGGCAGCTCGGTGATGTTCTTGGCGTTCCAGATGTTCAGCGTCTTGCCGTCCTGGGACAGCAAGGCACGCACGTCGGCGCCCTTCGCGAGGCTCAGCGCCACGACGGTGATGGTCTTGCGTCCGGCGACCTCATTGCTGACGGTCGGCGTGATGGTGAACTGGAACTTCGGCAGACTAATCGCGGTGTAGCCGTCCGGCGGCGCAATCTCATGGACCTCGTAGGTGCCGGCATCGAGGCCGGAGACGTTGATCTTACCGTCTGTGCCAGTGGTGAACACACCATCGGTATCAGCGACCGCCGGCTCGCTATCGAGGTAGCTCCAGCCATCCTTGCCATAAGAACCGAGGTACTTGCCGTCGTGCTTGCTGGTACCGGAGACTGCCTTGATCGTGAACTTAGCGCCGGGCAGCTTAGTGGTACCAGCCTTATCGGTCTTCAAGATGTCGAACTTATAGGCATACACGGGCACTTCCGGGCCAGGAACCTTATGGGCGTGGTTCACTTCTTCCGGGTGGTTGGAGTATTCGAGGTCGACCTTGTTCGGGTTCTTCTGCAGATTGCCGGGCTCGGAAATCAGCGCATCCTTGTTGAGCTTAGCCTTGACGATCACGGTGACGGTGGCGCCTTCGAGGATGCCGTCAGTAGCGGACTTAGAGCCCTTGGCCTTGTTGACGTACTTACCAAGGTCGATAGTGGTCACGTGTCCGCCCTTGTAGGCATCGGTGTTAGGAGTGTTCACATCGCCATAGCCAGCGACGGTAACGGTGTAGTCATTGTCCTTGACCAGAGTGACGGCCGTACCCTGAGCAGGAGTCAGCTTGACAGATTCGATGACGGTGTCGGCGGACACGGTCAGCGCCTTGCTGGCGGTGTCATTGATCTTGAAGATACGGGTCTTGGTTGCGTCTTTCATCGTCGAATCGATGTCGTAGCCGGTGTAGACCGGCACGGTGGAGGTCAGCTCATAGTAGACATCATCGCCAACTGCGTAATCCGGCTGAGTGTTCGGCGTGTAGGTGCCGTCGTCCTTGGAATCAACCAGCTTCTTGTCGATGGTCGGGGTGGTGTTCTTCAGCGTCACCGTGCCCCAGCTGTCGGCGCCATCGAAGGTGGTCGGCGTGATGATCGGGATGGAGTTGGTACCCTTGGTGTCATCCGTGGTCGTGACATCCTTGAGGAACCACAGGCCCTGTTTGAGTTCCTTGTTCTCACCGGTCTTCAGTGCGCTGTCACCGGTCTTATCGGCAGTGGGAGCACCGGCCTTGGCAAGTTCCTTGGACAGCGACTTGGCGAACGCACGCAGCGCGGAGCTATCGCCGCCCCACGGGCTGGTCAGCTCGCTCAGCGCCTTGCCAGATTTATCCTTAAATACCTTCTCGACCAAGTACCCCATCGGGTTGGCGACGGCGTTGTCGGTGCTGTAGTAGTTGGCGTCTTTCTCGTATGCAACCTTTTGATCGCTAGTCATCGCGGCAACAATGGTTCTGACCATATTGTCATCGGTATCGATGAGGAAGCCGTTGATCTTGTTAGTACTATCCTTGGTGACGTTGGTCAACGATGCCAGGTGCCAGCCATCGAAGCTGTGATCCACCTGACCAGCGTCTGACTTGTTGATGGTGATGCTGCCGGTGGTCGGATCCGCAGCATACGCGGTGGAGACGCCTATGGCTAGACCGCTGACGGCGATGCCCAGAGCGGCGGCTCCGGAGATCACCCTCTTGAATATGGTGTTCATTTCTCTTTTCCTTTCTCTGAAATGGAGAAGAAGATTGTGTTGAATATTGGTTATTCAGTTATGAGTGTTGGTAGGCGGCCAATCGAGTGGCCTAGGGAGAAAAATCAGTCGGAGTCCTCCTCCCGTCGACGTTTGGCCAGTTGATATCCGCCGGCGATGAGAACGCCAGCAAGTATGAATCCGTCGCCGACCAGAAGCACTAGGCGTCCGGTCCAGTCGGCGCCCGTGGTGGGCAGGCCGGTGAGCACCTTGGTGTTCACGAAGGTTGCTTCGACGGCAGTTCCGGCGCTGCTGCCGGTGGACGTTGATGACCATGTGCCGATTATCTTTCCGCCACCAGCTTCGGCATTGCCGGAGTCATCCTTGATGCGTGTCATCGTGGCGGAGACGGACAAGCCGGACAGCTTTCCGCTGGAATCCTTGGCTTGCTTGAGCGTGACTACGACTTGGTACTCCGCCTTCGAGTAGCGCAGGTTTTCCACCGCGTCGGCGGAATCTGGCACAATCTCGGTGATCTTGTAGGTGTAGGTCTTGGCGTAGTCGCTGGCGTCGCCAGCTGCCGCCGCGAGGTTCGCGTCGGTGAACGTCATCTTGCCGAACTTGGCTATGACGTTGGACAGATCATCAGCGTCAGACTTCGGAGCCAAGGAGATGGTGCAGTCATTCTTGGTCGCGTCGCTGCTACTGCATTCGGCAGGCATCGGCGCGGCGGGGTTCGCGTCCACAGTCGACTTGGTCGCTTCAATCTTGAAGTTGAAGTTGACGTAGTTGCCGTTGCTGTCCTTTGGCCACGACGTGTATTTCACGCTCTTCTTTACCGGGATTTGGATGTTCACCGGAGCCGAAGCGTTGGGGACATTGGCCGCAGCTTCGCGATTGCCGCCAGAACGGGTCGTGGGCCTATCGGTCGCGGTCTGAGCCACAACGGTGGAAGCTTTGGTGTCAGAGATGGTAAGCGTGTAGACCGTGGTTGTTGCCACGTAGCCGTCTGGAGCCTTAGTCTCGGTTAGCGTGTACGTGCCGACCGGCAGGCCCCTGACCGTGATGACGCCGGCCTCGTCTGCGGTGTTCGCGGCATCGGACAGCTTTTCGCCAGTGCAGCCTGTGAACTCGATGCCTGCCGGCGTGGTGGCATCATTGGCATCAACCGTCACGTTGTCGGCCACGCAGTACACGTCCATTGCAGGGCTTGGACCAACGATCTTCCACTGGGAACCGGCAAGTTTGCCGCCCTTGGTGTCGACCTTGTTCCAGGTCACTTCGGTAGGGGTGTCCGAGATTGCGTTGTTGTCACCGGGCTTCAGCTTTTCATCGATGGCGCCAGTCGCCTCGCCGCTGGCCCAACCGCCGTTCCACGTGACGTTGCCATTGGCATCAATCGTGAATTGGTACAAGGTCTTATTGATCGTGTATCCGTCCGGAGCCGTGGTCTCATGGAGCCAGTACGTGCCGGCATCCAGACCACCGACCTTGAATTTGCCGGCCGCGGTGTCCATATCGCACTTCACGCCGGGCCGACCGTTCTCGCCGTCGGCTGCCGTGCAGGAAATGGCCTTTGCACCATCGTCAATAGCGTTTTCGGCAACACCGTCAGCATCACTGGGCTGCGGGTCATCGGCGGGCGTCGCGTTCTCGTTGAGCACCGCCGCATCATTCGACTGGGCAGCAGCTGCGGCAGATGCAGGGCAGCCGGTCGGAGCGGTGGAGACCTGTGAATCGTTATACAGGTTCACGACTTGCACTTCGTTGCCCGTGAACTTGAAATCGCTCTTATTCGACCCCTGGTACCACTTGTTGGTGCTCGTGTTTTCATCGTCACCGTGGAACAAAAATTCCGTACCAGGCGACTGCTTCGGCAATATGGCATACACATAATCACCGCAGCTCTGGCTCATCTCCACGAACTTCCAGTTATTGTTGCCAGCGTTGTAGTACACGTAGTACTTCGACCAATTCATCAACGACTTCTTGAAGTACACCGTGGTAGACGGCACCTTGACCGTGAACGAAACCTTCTTGTCGCCGGCCTTCGCGGTGATGACCGCAGAGCCGAATCCCGTCATCGTCACGGTTGCTTTCTGACCGTTCTCGCCGCTGGAAGTAACCGTTGCCACGCTCTTGTTGCTCGACTCCCAAGTAATCGGGACAGCCGGAGTGGAGGAAGCGGTGAACGTCAGCGTGCTATCCACTGCAGCAGCGGTGATGGTGGAATTGTTCTCAACAGTCCGGTTCGAGGAATCCTTGACGGTGAAATCCTTGACGCTCATAGCTTTCACCTTGATGGTGACCAGGGCGCTGCACACCTCAGGATTGGAGACCGAGCATGCCTTCACATACACAGTGGTATCAATGCTGCTGATACCGGTGACGGTGGTTTTCAGATTACCCGTACGGGTCAATACCGCAACAGTGGACGAATCGACAGCATTGCCATCTTTATCGGTGAACGTCCATGCAACCTCTTGCAAGGCATCCTTCGGATCGACGGCTGCGGTCAAATCGGTCTTCCACCCATTGGTAGAATCCAACGTGGCTGAGGTCGGATTGACCGTTACGCCGGTTGCTTTGCTGGTGTTGTCTGTGACGTTCCAGCTCTTAGTGGCCGCGCCATCTTTCACCTGCTGAATCTGCCATTGAGAGCCAGCAAGCTCCTTGTTAGTGTCGGCATCGACCTTCGACCAAGAAACCTCATGGCCGTTCTTTTTGTTGACGATCTTGCCATCGGTCATGTCGGCTTTGCCGTACGTATAAGCACCGTCCGTCTTTGTCACCGATTGCGTGACATTGACCGGCGTTGCCGATGAGTCCCCAGTCGCTACGTAATAGACGTTCGTATTCAGCTGGTAATCGTTGCCGGCGGAGACTTCCTTGATGTAGTAGGTTGCGTTGGGCTTCAGACCTTCCACAGTGAACCGGCCATCGGCAGAGTCCTTGTCGTAGAACGCGTTATCCTGCACGGTAAGCAGCGCGTTCTTTCCGCTTGCGGCATCATCGTACTTACCGTACACAGCCCACGTCGTGCCACCGAGCAGGGTGCCGCTTTCATCGGCCTTCTGCCACGCGATAGCGGAACAGGACTCGGTGTACGAACCGTTCCACGGGAAGTTGTGACGCTCCTGATCCATGTCGAGCACAGAGGCGGAATCACCATCGTTCGCACCGGCTTGATTGAACACCCATGCCTTGTATGGGTTGTACATGGAGAAGTCGCCACCCGTGTACACACGGCCGTTGGTGGAAACATGCGATTCGAAGTTGCCCCTGACGATAATGCTGCCCATCATCGCGGCGGCGGCATCATCCTGGGTAATTTTATCGGCATTGGTGTTCGTACCGTCCTCATTGGCCACGCCACCGTAGATGGTGAGGTTATCGGTATTGCTGAAGTTCCATAGAATCTTCTGGGAGGCTTTGTCGTATGCAGCCGACTTCTTCTTCAACTCGTCGGTGTTGTTGTAGTTGGAGTAGCCATCGGAGATTTCCGCACCGTTCCACCAGAACTGCCAACCGTTGTGGAACGAGATATTACTGGCGTTGCCGGTCACATTGATTACGACAGATGCAGTGTCGGCGATGTTCGTAAAGGCGAAACCTACGCCACGGTAGAGGGTGCCATTCTCATCGGTGTCGCTGAGCATGCTGGCATCGAGATTGAATACCTCCATGCTGGCATTGTTCGTGCCGGTGAACGTGATGAGCTTTTCGCGATTGGTGTACGGCGTTGCGGAAGCAATGCCGCGGCCGGTACCGTGCTTGGTGGTGTCGTCGTATTTGAAGGTGTAAGATATGCCGCTAGCGGCGTTGGTGCCTTCCTCGAGATAGTTGTACTTATGGCGAGTAAGCCCAGGCCACGTGGAGATGCTTGAACTCACTGTACCGGTATTATTTTGCTTGGCCAGCGGGCTAACGATATCGTCGACCACATACCCTTGATAGAACGTATCCTTCGAAAAATCTTTGTCAGTGGCGGCACCGCCATCGGTAGCCTTGACTGAAACTTTGGTCAGATTGCCGGCGTCTTGGTTCTGAGTATTCCCGGACTTGTCCTTCTGCCAGTTGACGGAAGCACCGTTATAGCTGCCAATCGACGACGTGCCGTCCCTGCCCCATACATCCGACTGGCTACCGGAGAGTGAGCCGACGTGCGAATGTCCATCAATAAAACCAGGCTTATTCCACGCTTTCACAGCAGCGGTGGAAGTGGCACTATCCATTACGGTTCCGGTATTGCCGCCAACTACCAATGCGGTGCTGCCTTCGGCGGGACGATACTGCGTACCGAAGCCGGCAACGCCGAAACGAAAGCCCTTGCCGTTCCACGAATTCTTCTGAGGATGCAGCATGAGCTTGCCGTTGACCACAGTCAAGCCTTCGGCTTCTGCGGAATATGAAGCATCAGGACCGTCAGCATTGGTCAGGTTGTCGGACTTCTTACCGACATACATATCGCCGCCAACCCAAGTGGCAACGCCGGAATCCCTCTCAGTTGCGGGATTTGCTTCAGTGCCCATCGACTGGCTGGTCGGAGTGCATAATGCGCCGTCGCTCAGATCGGCGGCATAGGCAAGTTTGTTATTGGAAAATGCGAGTGAGCCAGTTGACGTCACCAGCACGGCAGCGGCAAGCAGGGCAGCGGCGGCAGCCTTGAATTTCGCTACCCCCCCCCCGGAACTTCTCGCTATCATCATGCTTTCCTCGTCTCCGGCGAACCGTCGTCTAACGCGTCGATATCGGTGTATCGCTACAGCGCGCTCGTTATGCTCACGGGTCGTGGAGCGAGCACGCAGCTTTGCGGAATATGCCCACTTCATTAGCGAAATCGGTTTTGCACACGTTGGCTTTTGGCCTCCCCGAAGTCGACTCCAAACAACCACTTACCACTGGTCGACTTCGACGTGCATCACTTCTCTCGTGTGCACAACATCATACTGCAAAGGTTGTCATTATTTCAACCCGCATGCCCTCTAATTAAGGGGGTATGGGTTCTCTTCCCGCATAGCAACAGGGGAAATGCGTTGAATATGTTGACACTATACGCCGGCGTGTCGAAAACATTTACCCCCCATACGGGGGAATCTACGTATTGCATGCATATGCATTACCATCTATTCAAAGGGGAACGGCAGAGGCCAGGACCCCGCCATCGGGAATCAACAGCGAATTGTCCCATGCCATTATGCAAACGATGTCAATATGTACAACACACCCCATGTCGGCGAATTTCCTCACCGCCGCTTTCGACACGTCACGCAGCGCGAAGCAGATTCCCGCTGCCGAGCAATCGACGGCATTACCGCCACCGGGCATGATACCGTTGTCATAGCAATGACAATCGAAACGCACACACCGACGGCGCAGCGCAACATACACAAGAACAAGGCAACACGCATCCGCACAGCAGCAGAGGATAAAGACTATGGCAAAAGCAAGCATTCAAGCGGTGGCAAAGGAAGCCGGCGTCTCCGTATCCACGGTGTCCCGAACCTTCGCCAAGCCCGACCTGGTACTCCCTGAAACTCGTGACAAAGTAATGGCCGCCGCCGAAAAGCTCGATTATTCCATCTCCCGATCGGCCGCCGCGCTGAAGTCCGGCCAGTCGTTCCGCATCGCACTGCTGGCCAGCGAGACCATCACCACCTGGTTCAATGCGAACATCTTTGCAGGGCTCGACTCGGTGCTGCGCCCTGCTGGCTATGACACCGTGGCCTACCCCATGCGCAACGCCGAAGAGCGTCACGATTTCTTTGCGGACCTGCCCGTGCGCCGCAATGCAGATGCGGTAATCGTCAGCTCGTTCAACATCGAGCCGGCCGAGGTGGAGCGCCTCAAGCATATGCATGTGCCGATCATCGGCATTAACATCCCCTCCACGGACGGGTTCGACTCCGGCGTAAGCATTGATGATCGTACCGCCACCCGCGCGGCCGTCGAACACCTCATCGCGCTGGGGCATCGGGGCATCGCATTCGTTGGCGGCACTCCCGCCGAAACCAATATGCGCTATAGCGCCGAATCGCGACTGCAGGGCGTGCTGGACGCGCAGGCCGCGCACCCGGAGCTCACCGTGACCAACCTTCAGGTGCCCCGCGGCGCAACGGAGACCAGCGCGGCTCTGAACGCGGTACTGACCGCCCCGGCCGGCACCACTGCATTCTGTTTTGAGGACGATGAACTGGCGCTGCCGGTGCTGTATCCCCTGCGCCAGTACGGCAAACGCGTGCCGCAGGATATTTCGATTGTGGGATTTGACGACGTTGAAATGTCTCAGGCCGTGGGGCTAACCACCATGCATCAGGATCCGTTTGCCATGGGTGCCGACGCTGGGCGCATGGCGTTGGAGGCCATTGCGGGCGGGCCGATTGAACCGGCGTTCATTCAGCCCGACGCGCCGCTCGTGCTGCGTGAGACCACTGCGCCTCCTGCCGCGCCCGTGCCTGCGCAGGGGTGATTGGGCACGGTGCACCGCGTCCCACCTCTGCCCTCAATGTCTTTTCTGTGTGGACTAAGGTGAGCGTGACCACGTTACCACCACGAAACGCCGATGCTTGTACTTTCACATAAATCATTTGCATGATACCGTTGTCATCAATGTGATAAGCAAGCATGGGTTCACCGTTGCAGTTCGAGTCCTGCTGAACCCAATAACCACTAACCCACAGCAATCGGGCGCAACACACCACGTGAGCCACACAATCACGCACGCACAGAAAGGAATCGGCATGACCGCCAACAACCTCAATGACGACTGGTGGAAGCAGGCCGT
>OBVU01000503.1_pt1 | contig 25735 bp, 19 predicted proteins | sample 1495171 | NCBI WGS metagenome assembly OBVU01 (sample SAMEA2580028, study PRJEB22360) | human gut metagenome | biome: human gut; feature: human-associated habitat; material: faeces | place: Denmark | collected 2008/2010
GCCACGGACAAATACATTGTAGCCAATCCACGCCTTATCGCCGGTTCTCTTGACGTCGATGGGCACGCTGAGCACGCCGCCGGCCTCGGAGGGCTCCTCGGCCGAGAAGAACCAGGCGCGCTCGGATCCGCCCGCGCACTCGACCATGTCGCCCTCGACGATCCGCAGCGTGGCTGTCGGGCCGTCGGCGCCCGTCGATGACATCAAGAAATGTAAGGTTCTCATCCCCGGGGCAGGCAACCCGGGAAGTACGATTCTCGGAAAACCTAAGCTTAGTGAACCTGGCACGTGCAGCTCAAACACATACAACGTAATCGTCCTTGGCACTTCCGTTTCGGAGGCGGGAAATCTGATTGCCTATCTTAAGACGCGGTTTGTTCGGTATCTCGTTGCGACAAGAACGTCCACGCAAGATATGGCTCCAAAGGCTTTTGAGTTCGTTCCGGTTCAAGAGTGGAGCCATATCTGGACCGATGAGGAATTGTTTGCAGAGTACGTCTTAGACGAAGCGGAGATGGCTGACATTTGCAACTCGATCCCAGAAATGGAATAGCCATGCCCAGTCAAGACTTCTTTCCACAACGCCCGGATTCTCATCCGTCGATCTACGCCTATAAGGACACTAATCCCAACCATAATGGGCTCCTCAAAGTTGGCTACACCACGCGCGACGTCGAAGTGCGTGTGTGTGAGCAATTTCCGGTGATTCAACCCGAGGAGCGACCCTACAACATCGTTTTCGCAGAGTCGGCAGTTCGCGATGATGGCACGGTGTTCCTTGATCACCCGTTGCACCACTGGCTTGAAAGACATGACCACGAGGGGATGGGTGGCGAGTGGTTCCGCTGCACGCCAGATGATGTGCGCGCTGCATGGGTCGCCGTACGCGACCGCACCGAGAACGTCGAGGAGCGTGACCAGAACTTCAAGATGCGCCCAGAGCAGGCGGAAGCCGTGCGGCGCACTCGCGAGTATTTCGAGTCGGTCAACGCCGAGGGTTCTAAACGTACGCCCAAGTTCCTATGGAACGCAAAGATGCGCTTCGGCAAGACGTTCGCCTCCTACGAACTCGCCAAGTCCATGGGCATGAGCCGCGTGCTCGTGCTCACGTTCAAGCCTGCCGTCCAGAGCGCGTGGGAGGAAGACCTCAATCGCCATGTCGATTTTGAGGACTGGCAGTTCGTGTGCCGCGAGGGCCAACAGTACGAAGACTGCGACCCGTCGCGTCCCATCGTCTGCTTCGGCTCGTTCCAGGACTACCTCGGCCTCGACTCAAACGGCAACATCAAGGCCCGCCACGAGTGGGTGCGCCTCACCGACTGGGATCTCGTCATCTTCGACGAGTATCACTTCGGCGCGTGGCGCGACTCCGCGCGCAAGCTCTTCGCCTCGATCGGCGAGGACGACGAGAAGGCCATCCACGAGGACGTCAAGGTCACCGGCAACGAGCAGGACGAGACCTGGCTGCCGATTGTCACCAAGTACTTCCTGTTCCTGTCAGGCACGCCGTTCCGCGTCCTCAATTCCGGTGAGTTCATCAAGGAGCAGATCTTCAACTGGACTTATTCGGACGAACAGGCCGCGAAAGCCGCTTGGAAGCCCTCCCAAGGCCCCAACCCCTATGCTTCGCTGCCGCGCATGGTCATGCTCACCTACCAGATGCCAGAGGACATCAAGCGCATAGCGCTCAACACCGATACCAACCAGTTCGACCTCAACGTCTTCTTCTCCGCGGAGGGCGAGGGCGAGGCCGCGCAGTTCAAGTTCAAGAGCTACGTTCAGATGTGGCTCGACCTGATGCGCGGCCAGCACATGCCTACTACGGTCGACGAGCTCAAGCTCGGGGAGAAGCCGGCCATGCCATTCTCCGATGTGCGCCTGCTTTCCGTGCTCGGCCATACCCTATGGTTCCTGCCCAACGTCGCATCGTGCTTCGCCATGAAGAACCTGCTCATGGAGCGCCAGAACACCTTCTTCCACGACTACCACATCAACGTGTGCGCAGGCTCGGGCGCGGGCATCGGTCTTGCCGCCCTGCCGCCCGTGCAGAAGTCGATGCGCGATCCGCTCGAGTCGGAGTCCATCACGCTGTCCTGCGGCAAGCTCACCACCGGCGTCACGGTGAAGCCATGGACCGGCGTCTTCATGCTCTCCAACGTAAAGAGCGCCGAGACCTACTTCCAGACGGCGTTTCGCGTGCAGTCACCCTGGACGGTCAAGGACGACGACGGGAACATGCAAATCGTCAAGAACGAGTGCTACGTGTTCGACTTTGCGCTAGACCGCGCCCTCACCATGGTGTCCGACTACTCCACGCAGCTCTCCACAGAGAAGAAGGGCCCCGAGCAGAAGGTTGGCGACTTCATCCGCTTCCTTCCCGTGCTTGCCTACGACGGCAGCCGTATGAAGGAGATCAACGCCTCCGAAATCCTCGACATCGCCATGGCAGGGACCTCCGCAACGCTTCTCGCCAAGCGCTGGGAGTCGGCGCTGCTCGTCAACGTCGATAACGACACGCTACGACGCCTGCTCGCCAACGACGAGGCAATCAACGCCCTCATGAGCATCGAGGGCTTCCGCAGTCTCAACGACGACATCAAGACCATCATCAACAAGTCTGAAGCCATCAAGAAGGTCAAGAAGGAGAAGGGCGACAACCTCACCCAAAAGGAGAAGAAGCAGCTCACTGAGGAGGAGAAGGAGTTCAAGTCCAAGCGCAAGGAGATACAGGAGAAACTGATCAAGTTCGCCACGCGCATCCCGGTCTTCATGTACCTCACCGACTACCGCGAGGAGACCCTCTACGACGTCATCACTCAGTTGGAGCCGGGGCTTTTTAAGAAGGTCACCGGTCTTGACGTCTCGGATTTCAACTTGCTCGTTTCGCTCGGCATGTTCAATTCCGCCCTCATGAACGACGCGGTCTACAAGTTCCGTCGCTATGAGGATGCGAGCCTTGTCTATACCGGTATCAACAAGCATGAGGGCGAGAAGGTCGGCCTTTACGATACGTCCCTGTCCAATTACGACTACCTCTACGCGAAGCAGCAGGAGTCGATGGTGGCTCCCGACGGCTCCGCTCTGGGCAACGGCGCTAAGGCAGAAGCTCCGTCGCCTGCTGTTGCGGTAAAACCCTCGGTCAAACCGTCGGCATTGAGCGTTTCAAGGTCGACTGCGAAAGCAACGATGCTTGGAGAGGCTCCCCTCAAGAAGGACTGGGTCGTCGGCGTCCTCGAGTCCCACAACGTCCGTATCGCCGATCGCCGCCCCAAGGGCGGAAGCCTTTGAGCCATCGGCGGTGGTGAGCTAGACGTCGTCATGAACGAGCTTGCCGCAAATGGCGCACAGTTCACCTACAAGCTGGAAGGCGGCAAGGCAACGGGCTTCAAGGCCGGCTGGTGGCTTTCCGGTTATCCGAAAAAGACCGAGCCCAAGGCATTGGAGCCTGAAGGGCCAGCCATCACCGAAGACGACCTCTCCAAGATCGAGGAGGGAACGCAGGTCTTCCACAAGAGCTTTGGCTACGGCGAAGTCGTTTCGATTGGCAGTGACAGAATCGCCGTGCGTTTCGACAACGACAAAAAGAAAAAAGAACGCGAATTCATGTTCCCGTCGACCTTCTTCCAGGGGATGTTGCAGCTATGAGATCCGCAGATGCCATCAAGTCGATACTTGAGGAGCAGGGGCGTTCCCAACGCTCCCTTGCCATCGATCTCGGTCTCACCCCGCAGGCGCTAGACCAGCGCCTAAAATCGAAAACTATGAAGGTGGAGACCTTATGCCAAACGGCGGCGCAGCTCAATTACTCTGTGAAGCTGGTTCCGAACGATGGCGGCGAGAGTATAGAGATCGAGGGTTAACCGATGGGCTCAGAGCTTGACCTGTTGCTTCCTGATACCGAAAACGACGCGGGCGCGCCCCAGGGCGCCCCGCGAACCATTGAGCGCTCGCCGAGAAATCTTATCGGGGAGGCTCGCTTGGCGTTCGATGCCGGTTTGCTGATCTCATGCCTGACGGTTCTGGTCACCATTCCGGATGTTTGCGCGAACCTGATTGACCCCAGTAATAAAGATGGACAGCGAAATTGGTGCACGAGGTATCTCGGGTTTCCTAGCACCCCTGTGGTTGACGACATCGACAGATCTCGCAAGCAAAGTCGAGACCATATCGAGCGAACGATGGCCGCGCTCATGCGGGAAGACAACTTCACCGCATCCGATTTCTGCCAACTGCGAAACGCCGTGCTCCATACCGGATCTTCGGTTATTAATGGCGCGGGGGCAAAATACTCGCCGTTCCATTCGATCGGCATACAGGTCTTCGACAACGACAGCCAGCTGGTCGTCGGATATGGATCCACCAGCTCACCAGAGCCGGATGGGGTTGAGAACGACTGCCGCATAAAGATCAGCATCAACTTAACTGCCCTGCTTGCGCGCATGGAAAGGGGCGTTGAAAGGTTTTTGAGCGAGTATCCTGAGCTCGATAAGGAGAAAGGGAAATGGGAGTACCTGACTTGGGGAATCGTTGATTTTCGAGCTCCGACCCACTGAGGGCTCCTCTGTTCATGGAGTGAAGCGAGCAGCCTTATCGAGCAGTGCCAAAGCGTGATTAGGGGCATGCGCGAAGCCGCCTGCGACGATTCTTTCAGTCATCGCTCTTGCGTATCCCTCCTGAACCTGCGGGAACGCAAGACGATAAAGCCACAGGCTACGATTTACTGTGCGAAACAGGCGACAAAGAAGACAATCGGGCGTTTGACCATTCGTTTCGAATGATTTTGAGCCTCAAAACCAGCCCGTTTTTGTCCCCGGGACAAAAACGAAACTGCAGGCTCGCGGTTTCGAAATGGTTCGCGGATTTGTCCCAGGATTTGTCCCAAACACCTACGCGAAGTCACGCGGCGGGATTCGGCGGTATGACGGTCAAGATCAACGAGCCAACTGGAGTCAACTGGAATGGCACAACAGTAAACGAGCGCGAAAGAGTGGGAATAAAGCGATAGCAATACAGATTGCTTAGAGGGGAACGATGTCATTCGATGTCGTTCCCCTCTACCATGCTTGACCCTGATTCTTTTGTGAGGTTCGAAGAGAAGAGAATCGTGAAATCGCAACAGCAAAGGGATGGAAAACTGTGAAGCGTTTTGTCGGACTTGACGGTATCAAAGGTCTGGCACTTATCGCCATCGTGCTATATCACTGCGTGCAGCAGAAGATGCCAGGCGGATTCTACGGCGTTGACGTATTCTTCACGGTATCCGGCTTCCTTATTGCCATCAGCCTTTTCCGTTCGCTGTCCACCACTGGCTCGTTGAATCTTAGGCGGTATATTCCTCGACGCTTGGTTCGACTGTATCCGGCTTTGCTTTTGCTGATTCCCGTTATCGTCTCCGTCTGCTGGCTGACCGAACGGGATTTGCTGGTTGCCATCCGCAATCAGGTCATCACCGTGCTGTTCGGCTGTTACAACTGGTATGCCATTGCCGGCGGGCAAAGCTACTTCGAGCAGACGAATCCACAAATTCTACGGCACTTGTGGTTCATCGGTGTGCTGACGCAGTTCTATATCATCGTGCCGTTCATTGCATGGGCGATGTGGAGGATTCGCGATACCCGTTTTGCCTCGCTTATTCCTCTGGGTCTTGCTGCCCTCAGCGGCGCTTCCATGTGGCTGATGTACAAGCCGGGCGCAGATCCGACCCGCGTTTATTTCGGCACCGATACCCATAGCGTGGGTCTCATGCTCGGCGTGGCCCTGGCTTGGTGGCTGACTCGCCACAATCAGGCAACGCCGCAAGCTCCCCGAGTCGCCGGAGCGGCTGCGGACTCAGGTTCCGTGCATGTCAATATTCCCGCAATACCCAACAATATTCCCAACAACATTGCCGAGGTCGCAGCGAAAACCACACGGCAACGTCTCTGGGAAACGATTGCACCAGCGATGTCGCTGACAGCGCTGGTGGCACTCATTATCATGACGGTGAACGGGCAGCAAGATAACTTTGCATTCCGCGGCGGCATCATTATTGCCAGCGTGCTGTCTGTGGCACTGATTGCAGGCACCATCAGCGATGACTCGTGGATGCAGGACCTGATGAAGTTCAAGCCGCTAGCGGCATTGGGGCGCTACTCATACGGCATCTACCTGTGGCACTGGCCAGTGTGGATTATCGTCCGGTCCACGTTACCTCGCATGATTCAAGGTCCGTCGTACAGCATCATTCTGGCTATCACCGCCATACTAACCGCCCTGGCTGTGGCGTTCTCCTGGCTGATGGTTGAAAAGACGGCCGCTGCTCAATCGGCACTGGAGGTTCTGGTGCCGTACCGTAACCCTGTTGCAAAGCAGATAGTCTGCGCGGTGGTAGTGGATATCGTTTGGGCCGTTGCTCTGGTTGGATGTGTGCAGGGCCTTGTGCATGCCCCGGAGAAAACCTCTGTGCAGATTCAGTTGGAGCAGCAAGCTCAGACCCTGCAGCAGCAGAAGCAGTCGCAACAGGCAAGTCAGGCGCAGCAGACAGCCAGCGATCTTATGCGATCCCCCACACCTCCGCCAGCCAAGCCACGACATGGCATGCCGACCGGTGACCAGATCACCGCAATCGGCGACTCCGTGATGCTGGCTTCCTCGCAGGGATTATCCGCTGTGTTTCCGGGAATTCAGATTGACGCCGCCGTGTCACGCTCTATTATGGTGGCCCCTGGCATGGTGAACAATGACTTGAATGCCGGAACGCTGCGCAGTTGGGTCATTCTCGGGCTTGCCACCAATTCCGCAATAAGCACCGGTCAACTCGATCAGCTGCACAATCAGATTGGCCCTGACCGTGTGCTGGTGCTCGTCAACGGCCATGGCGACCGCAGCTGGATTCCCGTGGCCAACCAAGCGTTGTCCGACTATGCGAACACCCATCAAGACAACGTCGTGCTAGCAGACTGGGACTCCGCCGCACAGACGAATACGCAGCTGCTGGCCTCCGACGGTATTCATCCTTCCGCAGGAACCGACCTGTACGCGCAAACGGTGAAACAAGCCATAGAGCAATGGGTGCAGGCCGGCCACTAAACAGCCGCGATGCAGACAAAGCAAATCCGACCCGCCCTGCAAAGCCGTTAGGTGAACGCCAAGCAACGCAAGGGTGTCTTTACGGTCGTTAAGAACAGCTATGCTGGTGGGTGCATCAGCGAGACCACATGTTGGGAGTAATGGTGAGCGCAATCCTTGAAGGAAAGCCCGATAAGAACCTCATTCTCGTCACGGGAAGGGTTCATCCGAAGTTAGCGCAGGATGTCGCCGATCAGCTCGGTATCGATATCTTGGAAACCACCACATACGATTTCGCCAACGGCGAGATGTATGTGCGCTACACCGAATCGGTGCGTGGCGCCGACGTGTTCGTGCTGCAGAGCCATTACAAGCCGATTAACAAGGCGATCATGGAACAGCTCATCATGATCGACGCCTTGAAGCGCGCCTCCGCCCGCTCCATTACCGCCGTGTGCCCGCTGCTCGGTTATTCCAGGCAAGACAAAAAGCACCGCGGCCGCGAACCCATCTCCTGCCGTCTGGTCTTCGATTTGCTCAAAACCGCCGGCGCCGACCGCATCATGTCGGTCGATCTGCATGCTGCCCAGTCCCAAGGCTTCTTTGATGGTCCGGTCGACCACCTCATCGCCATGCCGGTACTGGTCGATTACATCCGCGATCGTTTCCAGGGGCATCTTGACAACGTCGCTGTCGTCTCCCCCGATGCCGGACGTATCCGTGTGGCCGAGCAGTGGGCCCAGCGACTCGGTGGCGGTCCTCTTGCCTTCGTGCATAAGACACGTGACATTACCCGCCCGAACCAGGCCGTGGCCAACCGTGTGGTCGGCGACGTGGCTGGCAAGGACTGCGTGCTGGTCGACGATTTGATTGACACCGCCGGCACTATCGCGGGCGCATGCCACGTGCTACAGGAAGCCGGTGCGAAGTCCGTGACCGTGGTCGCCACCCATGGCGTGCTGTCCGGCCCGGCAATCGATCGGCTGAAGGAAAGCGGTGCACGCGAGGTCGTGCTCACCGACACCGTGCCGATTCCGGACGAGAAGCGCTGGGACGGTCTGACCGTACTGTCCATTGCCCCCTTGCTTGCCAGCGCCATTCGCGCGGTATTCGAGGATGGCTCGGTGGCTGAACTGTTCGACACTTACCCCGAACATCACGGTCAAGGATTCCTCTTTGCGTGAGTCCTGTTGCTTTTTCATGAAGCGACGCGAACGACATGGCATGGGCTTTCAGTAATTCCAGCCGTGTGGTATAAATGAACACTTGTGGGCGCAAGCTCACTGCTCCCCCATGGTGTAATGGCAGCACACGGGTCTTTGGAACCCTTTGTCTTGGTTCGAGTCCAGGTGGGGGAACCCAATGGCGGTTCCTTGTATGAGGAATTGCCGCAAATCAAGAAGCGCGAGTCGTATCAAGGCTCGCGCTTCTTGTTTTCTCTGTTCACTGCGTTATTGCCGATTTCGTATGGTTTGCTGGATTCGATGGCAATGCTGGGCCTTGTCTTCGGGCATCCCGCCGCGACACAACACCGTGAACGATAACAACGACCACTACAATGAGATATGGTTCCACATATGTTGCACATCAAAGGAGACAGACACAGTGACCGTGACCCGTGTATATATCGCCAGCCCCGAAGGCGCTAATGGCCGCAACGTCGTTGCGTACGGCGTGCTCAATGCATTGACTTCCAAGTACAAGACCATGGTGTTCCGTCCGGCCGTGTCCAACCACGACGACTTCACCCCCATTCTGCTCGCCGCGTCCAATGCTGGCCTTGGCGTGGCTCTGTCTACCGGACTTGACGTGCACAAGGTGCGCACCGACAAGGGCACCGCCCGTGGTGACATCGTCGGTGCCTTCAACGACGCCATGGATGTGTCCCGTGCGGATGCCGCACTGATCGTCGGCACCGACAAGTCGCATGTCAATGATCCGACCAGCTACGAATTCAATGCGAATGTGGCCGCCGACCTGAAGGCCGGCGTGTTCCTGGCCGTGTGCACCATCGACCGCTGGCCGCACGAGCTGGACGAGACCGTGCATCTGTCCATCGAGGGCATGGAAGCCGCCGGCAACAAGGTGCTCGGCATTTTCGTGACCGGCTGTGAACCGCGCCACGCCTTCTCCGTCAAGGAAACCCTCGCCAAGTACGGTCTGCCCGTCTGGACGCTTCCCCAGATTCCGTTCACCGACGAATCCACCAAGGATCTGGCGCTGGCGACCTTCCGCAAGAACGCCCCCACCGATGAAGTGCTCGCAGCGCTCGATGTGGAGAACACCGCACCCATCACCCCGTATGCCTTCCAGTTCGACCTGCTCGGCAAGGCCAAGAGCAACAAGAAGACTATTGTGCTGCCTGAAGGCGAGGAAGACCGCATTATCAAGGCGGCTGACTACCTGCTCGAGCGTGAGATTGTGAATCTCATCATCGTGGGTGATAAGAATGCCATTCTGGCCCGCGGCGAGGAGCTCGGCCTCAAGTTCCTGGACCGCGCCCGTTTCCAGGCCATGGATGACGAGAACGTCTTGAAGCCCATGGTTGCCAAGCTGTGCGAGCTGCGCGCCAAGAAGGGCATGACCGAAGAGCAGGCTCGCAAGCAGCTGGCCGACGCCAGCTACTTCGGCACAATGCTCGTGGTGCTCGGCTACGCCGACGGCCTGGTCTCCGGTTCCATCAATTCCACGGCCAACACCGTGCGTCCGGCCCTGCAGGTCATCAAGACCAAGCCAGGTCAGAAGCTCGTTTCCGGCGCCTTCCTCATGTGCTTCAAGGATCACGTGGCCGTGTTTGCCGACTGTGCCATCAACCTGAACCCGGATGCGGAGCAGCTCTCCGAAATCGCGCTGCAGTCCGCCGAAACCGCACGTGCCTTCGGCATCGACCCAAAGGTCGGCATGCTCTCCTACTCCACGCTCGGCTCCGGCAAGGGCCCGGATGTGGATATTGTCGAGGAAGCCACCAAGCTGCTCAAGGAGAAGGCACCGGACCTGCCGGTGGTTGGTTCCATCCAGTTCGATGCCGCCTGGTCGCCCGACGTGGCCGCCACCAAGGCCAAGGGCAACGATGTGGCCGGACATGTCAACGTGTTCGTGTTCCCGGATTTGTGCGCCGGCAACATCGGCTATAAGGCCGTGCAGCGCTCCTCGGGCGCGCTGGCCATCGGCCCGGTGCTGCAAGGCCTCAACAAGCCGGTGAATGACCTGTCCCGTGGTGCCCTGGTGCAGGACATCATCAACACCATCGCCCTCACCGCCATCGAAGCGCAGTGATTCCGACTCCGGCTCCCCTCTCTGAGGGGAGCCGCTGTAATGCCACATTTTGTAGCAAGCAACGAGTAATCTAATCAACGGTAACCCGTGTATCCACGGGAACATTCAATTCACAATGGAGGATGCCCACAATGGCGAAAACCGTCCTTGTCATCAATTCTGGCTCCAGCTCGATCAAGTACCAGCTGGTTGATCTCGAATCCGGCGAAGGCCTCGCTTCCGGTCTCGTCGAGAAGATCGGTGAGCCGGTCGACGGCCACTACAAGCACGAGTACAACGGCGAGAAGCACGAGCTTGAAGAGCCGATTCACGACCACGAGCAGGGCTTGAAGCGCGTGCTCGGCTTCTTTGAGGAGTACGGCCCCAAGCTGTCCGACGCCGGCATCGTTGCCGTCGGCCACCGTGTGGTGCAGGGCGGTTCCATCTTCCCGAAGCCGGCCCTCGTGACCGACAAGACCATCAACCAGGTCAAGGATCTGGCCGTGCTCGCCCCGCTGCACAACGGCCCGGAGGCCAAGGGCGCCGAAGTCATGCGCTCCCTGTTGCCGGACGTTCCGCAGATCTTCGTGTTCGATTCCTCCTTCTTCTTCCAGCTGCCGAAGGCCGCCAGCACCTATGCGCTGAACAAGGAAATCGCCGACCAGTACCACATTCGCCGCTACGGTGCCCACGGCACCTCCCACGAGTACATCTCCTCCGTGGTGCCGGACGTCATCGGCAAGCCGGCCGAGGGCTTGAAGCAGATCGTGCTGCACATCGGCAATGGTGCTTCCGCCTCCGCTGAAGTCTCCGGCAAGCCGGTTGAGACCTCCATGGGTCTGACCCCGCTCGAGGGCCTCATGATGGGTGGCCGTACCGGCGACATCGACCCGGCTGTGGTCTTCCACCTGATCCGCAACGCCCACATGAACGTGGACGAGCTCGACGCCCTGTTCAACAAGCGTTCCGGCATGATGGGCATGACCGGCTTCGGCGACCTGCGCGAAGTCCACCGTCTGGTGGGCGAAGGCAACGAGGACGCCAAGCTGGCTCTGGACGTCTACGTGCACCGCATCGTCAGCTACATCGGCAACTACACCTACCAGATGGGTGGCTGCGACGTGATCACCTTCACCGCTGGCGTGGGCGAAAACGACGACATCGTGCGCAAGATGGTGTGCGACAAGCTCGCTCCGTTCGGTGTCAAGCTGGACGAGGAGAAGAACGCCACCCGCTCCAAGGAACCGCGCATCATCTCCACTCCGGACTCCTCCGTGATCATCGCCGTGATTCCGACGAACGAAGAGCTGGCTATCGCCCGCAAGTCCGCCGCAATCGCCGAAGCCGGCACCGACACCTACGGCAACACTTTCGCCAAGTGAGTGGCCGCCGTTAGGGCATTAACTAGTCTCTAGTTGCAACACGAGTGTGGGGCTGATTCCAACCGGAATCAGCCCCACACTCATTTGTAATGCCGTGATTTGCCCGATGCGTCGCGCTCCCCTCGGTCGCCTCCGGCGACGGCTCCTCTTAAAGAGGGGCGCCGGACTCTTTAACTTGGCTCCTCCCTGAGGGTAGCTGTCCGCGCAGCGGACTGAAGGGAGCTGAATTATGCCAGCATCCCGTTCCACATACCAACGAAATCAGGCAGGGTCTTGCGCGTGGTGGCCACATTAATGACCTGAATATCGGGAATGCGCAGTCCCAGCATCGTGGCAAACGTGGCCATACGATGGTCGGCGTAGGTTTCCATATTCGCCTCATGCAGTGTCTCAGACGGCACTGGCTCGATGCGCAGTCCGTCGGGCAATTCCTCGGCCACTCCCCCGATGCGGCGAATCTCATTGACCAAGGCTTCCAGACGATTCGTCTCGTGGCCGCGCAGATGCCCGATACCTACCATATCGGTGGGCTTATCGGCGAATACCAGAATCGCCGCCAGCGAAGGCGCAATCTCTCCCGCTGCGGTCAGATCAAACGAGCCTAGGCCGCGTACAGTTCCATCGCCGGTCACTTCGCAATAGCGCACGCCGTCAATCGTCGGGAACGATACCTTGGCACCCATTTGCTCCAAGTATCCAGGCAGCAGACCGCCCGGCTGGGTGGTGGTTTCCGGCCAATGCGGTACACGGACCGTACCACCGGCAATCAAGGCCGCACCGAGGAATGGCGCCGCATTCGACAAGTCAGGTTCGACAGTCACCTTATCCAACAGCTGTATCGCGCGAGGCTCGACCGTCCATGTGCGGGCGGACTCATCGGCTTCAATTGCACCGCCGGCACCGGTCACATCGACCACGGTCATGCGGATGTGCGGCAGACTCGGGGTCTTTTCTCCTGTGTGCGTCAGTCTCAATCCACCGGGCAGTTTGGAACCAATCAACAGCAAGCCGGAGATGAACTGGGAGGAACCGGACGAATCGATACTGACCCGAGCCTGAGCAGCCGGAAGCTCGGTTGGCGGTGTAATGGTAAACGGCAGTCGTCCGACTTCCCCGTGGTATTCGATCTTGGCACCAAGTTGCTTCAGACCGTCAAGCACCGGCCTCATCGGGCGGGCGTAGGCTTGTTCGTCACCGTCGAAATGCACTGGCCCATCGGCGAACAGTGCCAGTCCCGGTACAAAACGCATCACCGTACCGGCCAAGCCGCAGAACACATCAACGTTGCCATTGAATCGGCCGGATGAAGGCGGTGTGACCGTTACGGTGGTGTCGGTTGTGGTATCGACATCACATCGCACGCCCAATGCTTCAAGAGCGCCCATCATCAAGTCGGTGTCACGCGAACGCAGCAATCCGACCAAAGTGACGGGTTCATTGCCAAGTGCGGCAAGTATCAGATAACGATTGGATAACGATTTGCTGCCCGGTACCGTCACCGTGGCGTTCAACGGTCGTGTAGCAAGCGGCGCAGGCCAGAGATTCGAGAGTTGTTCAGTCATAAGGCCAAATCTAGCAAATGAATGGGCTCAGCGGTCGGCAGCGATGCGAGATTCAATTTGCTGTTCCGGTTCAGCAGCGGGCTGTTCCAGTCCACCTTCGATGGCTTGGGCATGCAAGAGCTGCGCGGCAATACGATCAGCTTCGATGGCAGCGATTTGACGAGAGAACACGATGAACCAACCGAGGAACGCCAGTCCAGCCAGAGCCTCCACATTGGTAAGCGTGTTGTGCCCCATCATCATATTGACCCAGAATGCGGCGCATACGAGTGCAGCCAAATCGGAGGCCACCATCACCGCTTTGGACAGTCGGGGCGCCAGCCATGGCAGGAGGACAAACAGCAGCAACATCACAAACGGCAGGCCTTTGGCGCAGATGTTGTGCAACAGATTGTGCGGTGTATAGCGGAACACGCCAATGCCGATGAACGCCAGGCCGGCCACGGTCAGCAAAATGGACAGGACGACTATACGGAACATGAAATGCGAAATCTCATAACCGCGGTTCGGGTCGGCTTTGGTGTGGTCATGCCACAGACGCTGCAGCCGTTCGGTGGTCACCAGCTCGGAGATGGCGAAGTAGCTGACGATGATGATGCATGTGCCGGCCAGAATCAGCGTGGAGTTGAACATGCGTGCCGCGAATGTGGTGCGGTCGCCCAGCTGGGAGAAATTGTTGTGATACCAGTATGGATCGTCGGTGGTCATGCCGGCGGTAACCACGCCGGAGATGACGAAGAACGGCAACAGGCTGGCGATGGTTTTGGCATTCATCATCTCCGCCTGCACGAAGGTCATATACCCCACCACGCCGGCGAAGGCCGCGCAGACGCTGGAAAGATAGCCGGAGAACAGTGCCTTGCCCATCATGTCACTGGCCGCGCCGATCAGGGCGAACGAAGACAGGAAGATGGTCGAGGCGTATACCACCGACAAAGCGATGATTTCGAACATGCGACGAATCGGCGCGAGCCAACCGTGTTTGAGGTTCAGCGAGCGTGACTTGCTGGCGTATCCGATGATGAACGAGATGACACCGCACGCGGCCACGATGCCCGAACACACCATGAAACGGCGTTGGGTCAGCTGCCAGATGGCCGGCGCGAATTGCAGGTACAGGTTCATGGACACCGCGCCGACGACGGCACAAATCAGAAAGGAGATGAGGCCGGAGGTTTCCGCACGTTGGTGACATCCCATGCCGGTCCTCCCCTATCTATTCGATACCGCGTTATCTTTCAACAACAAACAAAGCTCCCCCCGAGGACAACGCTTTACTAGCAAGCCAGCGGGATTTGGCTGTCGCCATTCTACTGAAAATCTGAAACACTACAAAAATCTTGTAATTCCCGTAATGATGTTCAGAATTGCTTGCGACGTAGAATCTTGAGATAGTTCTTGCGGAAGTCTCTCCGATTCTTGAATATTTTCCGATCAGTAGCAGTTTCCGTGCCTTTATCGAACTTCAACGCAGTCAGTTCGACAGTACACATCAGATCTGCCGCCTGTTCAAGACGATAGTCCTTTGGCTGTGCATCACGGTATACAACGGTCTCCTTAGACAGCGCATAGCTGATAGAAGTCTTCAATGCATTTGCAACAATCTGCTGACCATTGTCGTAATACACCTTGATTATCTCGTACGACTGGAATTCGTCCAGATGCGACAGGAAGAAGTCGGCTAAGTCACGTTTGAGCTGAGCCTCAAATCGGATTTTGTTGCCATCAAACATGGTCTTGAGATGCGCGAATGTCACATATCGGAACGGAAGGTTACGAGCGAGCGTGAAGAACGCGAAGAACAACCGCTTACGGTCCGCAAATGAAATGTCTTCGTAACCGTCATGCCCATTAAACAATGGACCAGCATGGAATGGAATATCAGGCAAGCCTGAATCAGCCAGATGGCGTTCATACTTATCAATATGTTCCGCTACAGAATCGGACTGGACGTGAAGCACCAATGTGATGAGATAGCATTCGGACAGCTTACCCCACTCGCCAGATTCGTCCGCGAAGATGCTCAATTCGCTCAAATGGGCTCCTGACAACATTGGAGGAAAAGGAATGCCGGGGGAATACCCCCGGCGACTTGGAGCCTCGCCCTTGCGGGCCAAAGCACTGTTTATTATGCCAAAATACGTGACGACTCGCAACATCCTCATGAATGTTGTTACTGAATTTAAAATAAATAGCAGATGCAGATTCAAACCTAGTCGTTGTAGAGCATCATTGTATAAAGATGTCGCTCATACGCTATCAAGAGAATCCGGAACCTTTTTGAATTCATATGCTCGACACGCAATGTATCCAGCGTCGTTTATAATAATTCCTTGTGCCTTAATGGCGTATCGGGCTATAGCGCAGTTTGGTAGCGCGCCTGCTTTGGGAGCAGGATGTCGTGGGTTCAAATCCCGCTAGCCCGACAAACAAAAAAGCCTGGAATCTCAACGATTCTGGGCTTCTTCTTTTATCCGACCGCTAAACGATTTATCCGGTTTTATCCGATGACCGTAGAACCTATATGGCCTTGCGGTATAAGGGACTTTTGTGATGTTGGGACCCCAACCTGCTAGTCAGTTCGATTCCATGCGACATCGATTTCCGCTTCCCAATCTCAAATGACACCAAAATACCTGCAACGCATTCCGGGATATCCAGGCGTCATACGGCAGTTTCGACGACTATATTTGGCGGTTCACCGGCCGTCACGTCATCTACGAGACAGGCATGACTACATCCCCTCTGTCCGACGCCATCGCAGCGGATCTCAAGACGTACGGCATGCGATTCATCGGTACCACCATCGTCTACGCCTATCTGCAATCCATCGGCGTCCTCAATGCACATGAGCCTGGATGCTTCCTGCATCGGGAAAGATGACCTGTGCCGGATTCATAAGGTCGCTCGGGCAGAATCTCTCCGAGAGGAACCAGTGCTTCTAGTTATTTTGCTTATCGAGTTCTTGGTAGCGCTCTTTGACCACGGTGAGGATTCCGGCAGATTGTTCGCGCTACTGCGCGGTGAGCGCTTCGAGCAGTTCGCCGAAAGTCAACCCACCTTCACTACCGGATGACGGATGACGGTTTTGAGGTTTTCCGGTTTTGCTCGGCGCGGATCGGATATGTAGATTTCGTGATGTCGGCGGGCGTCGGAGAGGTCGAGCTCGTAGCCTTGCGAGCGCGCGTAGTCATCCAGAATCGCCACGGTTGCGGGCTCGTCGTCGTACGGGCCCTTGTGCATGACCTGCGCGACCACGCCTTCATCGAAATCGAAGAGATATGCGCGATTGACGTCGGATTCCGGGTGTTTGGCGGCAAACGATGCCTTGGCCCACGCAAAGATCTTATCGGTCACGAATTCCGGCAGACGAATCATCGAAGTCCAATGGAAGTCGGCTTTGTGCGCGTAATCGACGCCGGACACACCCTCCCCCATGCTCCATAAGCCCTCCAGCGGAGGCACGGTGTAGTCGAAGTACCCGTCGATATGCTCGGCCGGGTTCTTTGACTTCTTGCTCATTTTGACGGTGAACGAAATGCCGTAAAGCAGTTGCATCGCCTTGGCGTAATCGCCGCCTTCTTCGTTCGGGTCACCCACACCGTCCACCGCGACGAACCGCATCGCCGGTACCATGACGATGGCCGGCATGGTCTTCGGCTGATACAGGTCCTTATACTCCTTCTTATAATCGAACGCCATCGCTCATTCCCCTTCCGCCACCGCATCGATCTCGTCCTGATGCCGCCACCGCTTGAGGTTTGGCAGCAGCGCCGACATGCAATCCTCGGCCTGTTCGACGCTGATATGGCAGGATTCCGCCATCATCGGCGCACACGCGGCGACCAATTCATCGCTATTGGCATAGTCCTGAAGAAAAACGCCGTCGTCATAGCAGTAGTTGCAATAATCTCCGCTTCGCGTTCCATCCGGTTCGGTGCCATGGTCTTCCGGGCGATAGAACGGCATGGCGCAACTTTGGCAAAAACCGTTGTCCGGCATCTCCATAAGCCTCGCCATCGGCACCTCAAAACGGGTGCTGATAAGCCGAATCATGTCGATGCTCGGCTCTGCCGTTCCCTTCTCCCAGCGGGAAAGCGCCTGTTGGGTGACGAACAGCTCGTGCGCGAACTGCGACTGCGTAAGACCTCGCTCCTCGCGCACGACTTTGATAACCTGACCGATCGACATGACTACCTCCCGACATCGGAAAACGATTCGAGCGCCTCGCTGTGCGCTTGCTGATTCCAGTCTAAGGGCATGGCCCGTTCGCCAAGCGCGGGTACAACAAACCGTTGTTCGCGCTTGCATCCCGGAGGAAGAAACGGCTCGGTCGAACCTATTTCCTCTCCGCACCCTTCAATTCTCCCGGTTCCTCTGACTCCTTTGCAAGCGCGGCGGACGGGATAAGCACGCTCACGTATGGGGTTGCGCCGGACAGGACGTCGTCGTAGAAGCGCTGTTTGGCGTCGATGAAGTCGATGGAATCCTGGATTTCCGCAAGCTGTTCGACCAGCCGCGCCCGCTTGTCGGCAAGCATCCGCTTGCGCTCGGGGATGCTCGGCTCGTGGAGGAGCGTAAGGGGCGCGAGTAGGAGTTCGCGGCTTTGCTGCGGTCTCTCCCTCACCCGGCTACACCGGGAGCTCCCTCGTCAGAGGGAGCTTGACTTCGGTCTGGTTATAGGCCCATGGGCTTTTTGGCGCTCATGAGCATGAGGAAGCTGCGGGACTGGGCGGTGATCATGAAGCCCGCCTCATAGCTCAGCGCCGGCTCATTCGGGTTGTGCGTATCCACGACCAGCTGCCATTTGCGGCCGTATCGCTCATCCGGCAGGGTGAACATAATCGGCTCGTAATGCGCGTTGAAGATCAGGATGAAGTCATTGTCGACCATCCGGTTGCCGTACCAGTCGACCTCCGGGATATCCGAACCGTTCAGATAAATCATCATGGAGAACGCATGCGTGTTCTGCCAGTCGTCCATATCCATGATCGAGCCGGTGTGGTCGAACCATTCGACCTGCGGAATCGTGTTCGAATCGTCGCCGGGCTCACGGCCGGTGAAGAAGCGACGGCGGTGCAACACCGGATGATCCAAACGCAGATGAATGAGTTTGGAAACGAAGGCGAGCAGTTCCTTGCGTCCTTTGTCAAGATGCCAGTTGGTCCAGGAGATCTCGTTGTCCTGACAGTAGGCGTTGTTGTTGCCCTGCTGGGTGCGGGCCACTTCGTCGCCACCGCAAATCATCGGGATACCCTGGCTGAACAGCAACGTGGCGAACATGTTGCGCATCTGACGCTGACGCAAGTCGTTGACGTCCGGAATATTGGTCGGGCCTTCAACGCCGCAATTCCAAGAGCGATTGTTGCTCTCGCCGTCGCGATTGCCCTCGCCATTGGCTTCGTTGTGCTTTTCGTTGTAGCTGACCAGGTCGTTCATCGTGAAACCGTCATGCGCGGTGATGAAGTTCACGGACGCCACCGGTCGACGGCCGTTGACCTGATACAGATCGGAGCTGCCCATGAGGCGTGATGCGAATTCGGGCAACGTGGAGGGCTGTGAGCGCCAGAAGTCGCGCACCGTGTCGCGGTAGCGGCCATTCCATTCGGACCAGCTGGACGGGAAGCCGCCCACCTGATAGCCGCCGGAGCCCAGATCCCACGGTTCGGCAATCAGCTTCACGCGCGAGATGATCGGGTCCTGCTCCACGATGTCGAAGAACGCGGACAGCTTGTCGACCTCCTGGAACTGGCGTGCCAGCGTGGCGGCCAGATCGAAGCGGAAGCCGTCGACGTGCATTTCGGTAACCCAGTAGCGCAGCGAATCGGTAATCAACTGCAGCGCGTGCGGCGAGCGCATAAGCAGCGAGTTGCCGGTACCGGTGGTGTCGAAGTAGTGCTGCTGGTCGCCTTCCACCAGTCGGTAGTAGGAGGCGTTGTCGATGCCCTTGAAGCTCAGGGTGGGGCCCATATGGTTGCCTTCGGCGGTGTGGTTGTACACCACGTCGAGGATGACTTCCATGCCGGCGTGATGGTAGGCCTTGACCATGGACTTGAATTCGTTGACCTGCTCGCCGCGTTCCCCGGAGGAGGAGTAGGCGTTGTGCGGCGCGAAGAAGCCGATGGTGTTGTAGCCCCAGTAGTTCGACAGGCCCTTCTCCTGCAGGAAGGAGTCGTTGACGAACTGGTGGATCGGCATGAGTTCGATGGCGGTGACGCCGAGCTTCTTCAGGTATTCGATGACGCTCGGGTAGGCCAGGCCGGCGTAGGTGCCGCGGATGTCCGGCGGCACGTCCATGTTGAGGTTGGTCATGCCGCGCACGTGCGCCTCGTAGATCACCGAATCGTGGTACGAGATGTAGGGGTGCTGGTCGTTGCCCCAATCGAAGTAGGGATTGATGACGGCCGACTTCATGGTGTGGGCGGCCGAGTCAAGGTCGTTCATCGCCGAGGTGTCGTCCGGGCTTTTGAACCAGTAGGAGAACAGGCTTTCGTCGCCGTCGATGTTGCCTTCGATGGCCTTGGCATACGGGTCGAGCAGCAGTTTGTTGGGGTTGCATCTGAGGCCGTGCATCGGGTCATAGGGACCGTAGACGCGGTAGCCGTAGCGTTGGCCGGGCTGGAGGCCGGGGATATAGTTATGCCATACGTATGAGTTCTGTTCGGTCATTTCGATGCGCGTTTCCGCATCGTGCTCGTCGAACAGGCATAGCTCGACTTTCTGCGCAACCTGTGAGTACAGCGCGAAGTTCACACCGGCGCCGTCATAGCTGGCGCCCAGCGGATACATTGATCCAGGTCTGATCTGCATAGTTTTCAGTATCCCACTTTCTTGTGTCACTGATGTGCCGGGGAGTTGAACGTCAGGAGAACAGCGACGGCTTGTCTTTGTCGGAGTTCCTGACGATGAGTCTGCGTAACGCCTCATGCTGGATGGCGATCATCGAATTGGATGAGGTGATGCGCGTGGCGGCAAGGTCGCTCCACGGAATCCACGCGGATTCCACGTGCTCGTCCGCGTCGAAATGGCGCTGCTCCCGCCTGAACGGGCCCAAATGCAACACCATGATGTGGGCCAGTTCGTCGGTCATGCCTTCGGACGAGTAGAAATCGCCCACGAAGTCAACACCCATGGTGTCACGGTCCGGCACCACGCCGGTTTCCTCGGCCAGTTCCCTCAGGGCCGCGTCCATGATGTCCTCGCCCTCGTCCATGAGACCGGCGGGAAGCCCGTAGGCGAACATGTCCGATCCGGCACGGTATTCGCGTTCGATGAGGTAACGGTCGGTGGACATGTCGTGCACGAGCATGACCACACAGGGGGCGTGACGCAGCACCTGGCGGCCGATCTCGTGTTCCTTGCCCTGCTTGTCGGTCAGAGCGATGCGCATGTCGTCCACGTGGAAGATGCGCCCGGTATAAACGGTTTCGCTACTGATCACTTTGGCGGGCACGTCCATGTCGATGCCGTCCGAGGAGGCGTTCAGCTTATGGTCGAGCCGATGCTCCAGTTGTTCCTGCTTGCTTCCGCCAGACATGTCATCTCCTCGGAAAAAACGTTTTTGCCACGTTACTATAGCGTCTTAATCTCGATGCGCGGTAATGGACAGCGTCCATGGATCGGTCGTGTCGTGGAACCACTCGACTTCAGGCCTTGCTCCGGTCGCTTGTTCGATGGCGGCTGGCACGTCATCGATCGCGTAGTTGAACCACATGGATTCGATGGCGGCATGAGGGGTGTTGATGAAGCAGGGACGCACATGGCTCTCCCCCGCCATTCCATGGCCGAGCATGATGCCTTGGGACCTCATACGGGCTTCATACCGGGCTTGTTCGATGGCGTCGGTCACCGGGTGGTGACGCAAATCGCTGGTTACGTACACGTCCGCACCGGTGGCACGTACCTCGTTGAACAGGGAGTCCCCGGAGCCAGGCAGAATGGCCACATACTGAACAAAAGTGTCCGAATCGCCGCATACCTGGATGCCGAGCGCGCTGGTCATGCCATGATCGGACACTTCGTCGAATACTCGCTGAGCGAAATCCTTCAGGGCAACAGGCTTCGGCAAACGACCCACACGCCCCAAGCCGACCGGATGAGAGGCGTTTGCATCGTCAATCGGCACGAGTGGTTTCTGGTCGATGAGTCCGAAGTAGTCGGCCGCCGCCTGTCCCACGCCGCGATACGCAGCGTCGGCATTAGTGTGCCCTACCCACAGCCCGCAGCCGTGCTGGTAGAGTCTGCGGACGATGTCGCCCCGGAAACCGAGTCCGCTCGTCTCGTGTACGGAACGGAAGAACAACGGGTGATGGGTGATGAGCAGGTCCGCGCCAGTAGCGATGGCCTTGTCAATGATGGCGGAGGTCGGGTCGGCGGCGAACACGATGCGGTGCACGTCGTGACTCAGATCGCCGACAATGAGGCCCGGCTCATCCCATTCCTCGGCGTAGCGCAATGGGTACAGGGTCTCGAGAACGTCGATGACTTGCTTGAGATTCGGCATATGTCCCATTGTAGTGGGCTATTGCTGCAAGGGACTCATTCTGCAATTGCGGACAAGCCATGCTCGTGCTCTTCATTGCTCGACTATCGGCTCGCCTTCGCCTACAAACAATCCACTGGACTGTTTGCTCAACGGCTCAGCCCCCTCACCCGAGGGGAGCTAGAAATTGTCAGTGTGCAGCGAGTTGCCAGTCGGAACCGATGCCGCACGATACGTCCAGCGGCACGGCAAGGTCGACGGCGTGTTCCATGGCGTTGCGCACCAGTTCGGTGACCTGGTCGCCTTCTCCCGGCGCGATTTCCACTACCAGTTCATCGTGAATCTGCAGAATGATACGGCTCTTGACGTGAGCCTCGGCCAAGGTCTGCTCGGCGCGAATCATCGCAATCTTCATGATGTCGGCGGCGGATCCCTGAATCGGTGCGTTGAGTGCCGCACGTTCAGCGGCCTCACGCGCAACACGATTGGTCGAATGCAGGGCCGGGAAGTAGCGACGTCGTCCGAAAATGGTTTCCGTATACCCCTTCTCTCGGGCATTGGCCACCAGCGATTCAAGGTAATCGTGCACCTTGCCAAAGGTATCGAAATACCGGTTTTTCAACGCTTCCGCTTCACGTGGCGCGATCTTGAGTTGCTGGGCAAGACCATACGTGCTCAGACCATAGGCCAATCCGTAGCTCATGGCTTTTACGTGGCTGCGCTGGTCGCCGGTGATCTGGTCGACCGGCAGCTTGTAGACCATCGAGGCCACGTATTTGTGGAAGTCGGCTCCGGAGCGGAACGCTTCGATCAGCGCCTCATCATCGGACAGATCAGCCATAATGCGCAGCTCGACCTGTGAGTAATCGCAGCTCATCAGGGCCTCGTACCCCTCCCCCGGCACGAACACGCCACGAATCTCACGGCCGGCGGCGTTCCGATTGGGGATGTTCTGCAGGTTCGGATCCACGGAGCTCAATCGGCCGGTGGCGGCAACGGTTTGCTCGAAAGTGGTGTGGATGCGCTCATCTGATGTGTTGGTGGCATCGATCAGCGTTTGGACGATCTGCTTGAGCTTGTTGATCTCGCGATGGCGCAGCAACGCTCCGAGGAAACCGTTGGCCCGCTCATTGTCCACTGATTTGACATACAGATCCTGCAATGCGGCCGCATTCGTGGTGTATGAGCCGGACTTGGTGCGTTTGGTGGGTTTCAAACCCATATCTTCGAACAGCACCTTCTGCAGCTGCTTGGGGCTTTGCAGGTTGATTTCGGTGCCGGCATACTCCCAAGCCATTTCCTGCGCTTGGCGAGCCTCGGCGGCAAACTGGTCACGCATGGAGACGAGTCGAACGCTATCGACTTTGGCTCCTGTGTGCTCCATGCCGTGCAGCACGCGGGAAACAGGAAGTTCAATCGCGCGCATCAGCCAGCATTGTTCACGCTCGTCGATAATCGGCCCGAGCGTGACGGCGAGGCTGCGGATAATGGCCAAATCACGCAGACGATGTTCGTTCGGATCTTCTTCGACCTGATCGTCGTCGAAGTCCAACGTGCCTTGCGAAGGCTGTTCGGTTTCGGTGAAGTGGATGTCGAGGAAGTGCTCGGCCGCCTGCTTGAGGCTATCGGCATGGAAATCCGGTTGGGCCAGATACCCGGCAAGCTTGGTGTCGAACATCGGCAGGTCCATGTCAAGATCGACCGCGCCCAAAAGATGCAGCAATTCTTTATACCCATGCACGATGGTGCGGGAGTGTTCGCTTTTCAGGAACCGCGCAAGCTGTGCTCGCAGGGTATCGGTGATTGGAAGGGGCACTATGGCCGCTGATGTTGCCGTGGCCACGGCAATGGCTTGTGCCGTGGCACGCCCCGGCCTTTCGTCGCCCCATGCGGCCACGGTCCAAGCATGGCCGACCGCGTCGCCGCAGATGGCATGCCGCTGCGAGCCATCGCCATAGTCGGAAACCGTGAAATCGGCGATTTCACCGGGAACCTTGACTTCGACGCGATGGGCCTTGACCCATTCGTCGAACTGCTCCGGAGCAGTGATGCTCGTGGGTTCCGGCAGGTTCAGATCGAGGCTGCTATCCTGCTCGTTCTGCTCATTATTCGTAGACTCGCCAGCTCCGGATGTGTTGGATGCCTTGGCCCCGGTATTGAAGGTTTTCAGTACACGACTCTTGGTGCGAGGTCCGAATTCAAGCTCCTTGAACAGGGCGTCGATCTGTGCCACGTCCACGGTGCCGAATGTCAGATCCTCGATATCGACGCCTAGATCGACGTCTCGTACCAGTGCGTTGACTTTGCGATTGAGTTTGACCTGGTCGATATTGGCCCGCAGTGATTCGCCTTTTTTGCCGCCGATTTCATCGGCGTGCTCGCAAATGCCGTCGAGGGAACCGAATTGGTTGATCCACTTGGCCGCAAAGCCGTCGCCTACGCCGGGCACACCGGGAATATTGTCGGCGGTTTCGCCTCGGAGTGCCGCCAGATCCGGATATTGTGCGGGAGTGACTTTGTATTTGTCGATGATGGACTGCGGCGTCATATGCTTCAGGTCTTTGAAGTGATGGCCCGGGTACAACACGGTGACGTTGTCATCCACCAGCTGGAAAGCGTCTCGGTCACCGGACAATACCAGTGTGTGGTAACCGGCCTTGTCTCCCATGGTGGCGAGGGTGGCGATCACGTCGTCGCCTTCGAATCCCGGCTTCTCGATGTAGGTGACGCCGAGGGCCGTGAGCATGCGTTGAATCAATGGCAGCTGGGTGAGCAGCTCTTCGGGAGCCGCCTCACGGGTGCCTTTGTATTGCGGAAGCATCTCATTGCGGAATGTGCCGCCCTTCACATCGAAGGCGACGCCCAGATGGTCGGGCTTCTCCGCATCGATCACCTGCGCGAGCATGGTGGCAAAACCCCAGACGGCGTTGGTGGCCTGGCCGCTGGAGGTGCTGAAGTTGTCGACCGGCAGGGCGAAAAATGCACGGAAGGCCAGCGAGTGGCCGTCCACCACCAGCAATGTTTCATTGGTGGGTACGGTCACGCTGGCCTCTCCCATAGTGTGTTTGTGTTGCTTTACGACTCAGTACGGCGACGCCGATAATCAGCGTTCGCCCGAATCAGAAGGCTTCGGATCGCCGTACTTGGCGACGATGGCCTGAGCCAGGCGCTTCTTGGGGATGCGCTGGTCCATGGAGGTCTTCTGAATCCAACGGAAGGCACCCTGCTCGGAGAAGTCCGCCTTGTCCATCAGCAGACCCTTGGCGCGGTCGACGAGCTTGCGCTCCTCAAGCGTGTCTTCGGCCTTCTTGAGCTTCTCTTCGGTTTCCTTGAGCTGATCGGTGGTTTCCTTGAGCTTACGTTCGCTGCGCTCCACGCTGTCCAGCAAATCGTTGATCTCGGCGAAACGGCCCATGGCCACCTCGAGGGTCGGCAGCAGCTTGGATTCCTCGTACGGCTTGGTGACGTATGCCATGGCGCCAGCGCCGGTGGCCTTCTTCACCAGATCGGTCTGGGAGAATGCGGTGAGCATGACGACGGGGGCGATGTTTTCATCGCAGATAATGCCGGCAGCGGTGATGCCGTCCATACGCGGCATCTTGACATCCATGCACACCACATCAGGGCGGTACTTGCGGGTCAGTTCCACGGCTTCCTCGCCGTTGGCGGCCTGACCAACGACCTCATAACCGTTGTCTTCCAGCATGGCGACCAGATCCATGCGGTTCACGGCTTCGTCCTCGGCCACGACAACGGTACGCGGACCGTCCTCGGGCTTGGCCTTGCGCTCAGCAGGTTCGCTTTCATTGGCCACGGCCTTGAGCTCTTCGTCGGTCAGCACCTCATCGATGTTGATACTCGGTTCTTCGAACTTCTTCCTTGCAGCCATGCCAACCTCTTTCTTGAATTACCCAACAATGGGGTTCACAATAATTTCAGCGAACTCCTAACTAAAGTGCCCTCGGTGGGACTCGAACCCACACTGCGCAGATTTTGAGGCTGCTTCC
>OBVU01000523.1_pt1 | contig 24598 bp, 24 predicted proteins | sample 1495171 | NCBI WGS metagenome assembly OBVU01 (sample SAMEA2580028, study PRJEB22360) | human gut metagenome | biome: human gut; feature: human-associated habitat; material: faeces | place: Denmark | collected 2008/2010
GAACTGTTCCTGTCGCGCAAGGTGCCGGCTTCCGGACGATCCCGCAGCATGTTGTCGGGACGTAGCGTGCCGCGTTCCGTGCTTGCCTCCGTCGCCGCCGAATTGGTGACGATCCACGGCCAGGCCGACCAGTTACGTATCGCGACCGTTTCGCGGCAGCGTGAATTCCTGGACCGCTACGCGGGGGATGAAGTGGCGTTGGCCGCCTACGGCAAGACGTGGAACGCGCTGCGCGCAATGGACGAGCGTTTGGAAAGGCTCAGCAGCCAGGAATCGTCCATGCGCCAGCAGGCGGATTACCTGCGTGAGTCAATCGAACGCATCAACCGTGTCGACCCGCAGCCGGGGGAGATGGACGAATTGCGCGCACGGCGGGACCGCATCGAAAACGCCGCCGAAATCGCCGAAGGCGTGACCCGCGCATTGGGTGCGTTGGACGCTTCGCAAGTGGCGGATGACGTTGAATCGGCCAGCGCCGCCGATTTGATCGACCGTGCCTCGCAGGCATTGCGCGCCATCCACGTGGAAGGCGTGTTCTCCGAACTCGCCGACCGGCTCGACTCCATCAGCACCGATTTGTCCGACGTGGTGTTCAGCCTGTCCGGCGAAGTGGACAATGAGGCGAGCGTGGAGGATCTGGATGCCATCAACGGGCGCATCCACGAGTTGGACGAGCTGACCCGCCGGTGGGGGCCGGAATTGTCCGACGTGATCACGTGGAGGGACAAGGCCGTATACGATTTGGAGGATTTGGACGCCTCGCCGGAAAAGGTCGAACAGCTGGAAGCCGAACGCGCCCAACTGCTTGAGGCTGCGAAAAAAGCCGCGCAGGCTGTGAGCAAACGGCGTAGAGCCGCGGCGAAGGAACTCGCGTCCAAAGTCACCGCGGAACTTGATTCGCTGGCCATGGGCACTTCGAAACTTGAGATCCGCGTGGCGGAACGCGAACAGTTGGACGCCACCGGAGCGGACGACATCGAATTCCTCTTCACCCCGTTTCCCGGCTCCCCGCAGCTGCCGATGGGCAAAAGCGCGTCCGGCGGCGAATTGAGCCGTCTGATGCTCGCGCTTGAACTGGTCGCCGCCGAAAAGCATGTCGTGGCCGGCGGAACCGTGCCGCCGATGACGTTCATCTTCGATGAGGTCGATGCCGGCGTGGGAGGCAAGGCCGCTGTGGAATTGGGTGCCCGCTTGGCCAAACTCGCCCAATCCGCGCAGGTTCTGGTCGTCACGCACCTGCCGCAGGTCGCCTCCTGGGCGGACGAACAATATGTGGTCGCCAAAGGCGAAACCAAGGATGGTTCCATCGCCACCACCATCAGCCAGGTGCGCGGGGATGAGCGCGTGCACGAAATCGCCCGCATGCTGTCCGGCAGCGAAAGCGAAACATCTCTGGAACATGCCGAGGAACTGCTCAAATCGTCGGTGCTTGACTGACGGCGGATTCAATCGTAAAAAGTAATCGCAAATCGTAAAAGCGGTAATTGCAAAACAAAGGAGCCGATATGACACAGAAAACCAAGGCGAACCAAGGCAAAGGCGCCATCTTCGACCTTGACGGCACGCTACTCGACTCCATGGGCGTGTGGGATCAGGTGGACGTCGACTTCCTTGCCAAACGCGGCATCGAGGTGCCGGACGACTACATGCAGAAGGTCGCGGCCATGCAATTCCGCCAGATCGCCGAATACACAATCGCACGATTCGGCCTGTCGGACACTCCCGAAGCGTTGATGGAGGAGTGGGACCATATGGCACGTGTCATGTACGCCACGGTGGTTGAAGCCAAACCGTATGCGCGCGAATATCTGGAATCGTTGAAGGCGAGCGGCGCGAAACTGGCCGTGGCCACATCATTGCCACCGATGTTGCGAGAGCCGGCTATGAGGCATGTCGGCATTTTCGATTATTTCGACGAGGTGGTCAGTGTCGACGATGCGGGCGATATCGGCAAGGACAGGCCGGACGTGTACCTGCTGGCCGCGTCGAGGCTCGGTATCGAGCCGACCGACTGCACCGTATTCGAGGATCTGCTCGTCGGCATGCGCTCGGCCAAGTCCGTCGGCATGCGGGTGTGGGCCATGCATGACGATTCGTCCAATGCTGATTGGTCGGCGATTTGCGCTCTGGCGGATGGTGTCATGTTCGACTTCCACGACGCGCCTGCCGTATTGTAGGAACCGGTGTCGTACGGGGATATATACATTTGGGGCTTTCCGTTGATTCGGAAGACCCCAAATCCGTTCTCCATAAGAGTCTACCGGTTGGCTCGGTTCAGATGTCCTTGCTACCGTAAATATGCAGCGATATCTTGCTGGAGAACGCCAAGGCGAGTACGTCGATGATCAAGAATGCCGCTAATGCAATGGCTTGGTGCCGGCTGATCGCCTCGGCCAGCTGTTCGACGGTCTTTTCGAATTCCGGCAATGCCTTGCGCAGTCCGATGACCGTGCCCACGATCACGCCGATGCTCAGAATAATGGCGGCCATGGCACGATAAGGGGAGAACCGGTACAGGAACGGCTGCACGATGGTGTTGAGTAGCACGAGGGTCAGCACGGTCATCGCGGCGAAACCGATCGCATCCGTCACTTTAACTGGCTCGTGCATGATGATGCTGGCGCAGGCGATACTGACGGCCACTTCCAATCCCGCCACCAGATCGCAGACGATAAGGAATGCGAATCGTCCGAGGATCTGGTGGTTGCGGTTGATGGGCACGATGCCGTTCATCCAATGATGGTTGTTCATTTGTTCATAGGAGAACAGGGTGATATTAAGCATCAGGAAGCCGGAGGCCGCCCCGCCGATGGCGGCTCCCGCAACGCTGTCGAGAGTGGACCCTGTGGCCGCCATCAGGCATGTAACACCTGGAGCGTACGTGAAGAAGATGGCTATGTACGACCGCCCGTAGCTGATGGTGCGGTTCCAGTCCAAGGAAATCTGCCTAAGGATGGCGGTCATGGCGTCCGCGTTCGCTGTCGTGTTCATCGTACGTCTCCTTTGTTAGTATTGCCGATTGCCGTATGTTCCGCGGCATTGGTCAGTCTGATCACATCCTCAATCGAAGCATGCTGTGTCAGAAGACCGTCGGTGCCGCCGATGTGTGGGATGTCCTGCGTGCGGACCAACGCGTCGAAGCCGGTTGCGTATGTGCGTATGCCGACCATTGCCCGCTGTAGACCGTCCGTAAGCTCATCCGGACCGCCCTTGACCAGACGGAACGCGTCTTCGAACTCGTCTTTCGGTCCGCTGTAATGCAGCATGCCGTGCGTGATATACGTGAGGAAATCCGCGCAACGCTCCAAATCGGCGGTGATATGCGTGGAGAAGATTACGCTGTGTTCGCCATCCGCAACATAATCGGACAGAATGTCCATGAGCTCGTCGCGGGACAGTACGTCCAGACCGCTGGTCGGCTCGTCGAGAATCAGCAGTTTCGCATCGTGGCTCAACGCCACGGCGAGCATGAGTTTCATCTGCATGCCGCGCGACAGGTCCTTGATCTTCTTGTTCCGTACGAGTCCGAACCGTCTGAGGTATGCGTCGAACAGATTGTGGTCCCACAGCGGGTACATTGGGCTGCTTGTCCGTTCCACCGCGTCGACCGTCATGTATTCGATGAAATAGCTGCTGTCGAGTACTACGCCCAGCTGCTCTTTGGCCCGCTCCTCATCGGCCATCGCGTCAAGGCCGAGCACTTCGATTCGTCCCGCGTCTCGCGTGGTCATATTGAGGATCAGTTTGATCAACGTGGATTTGCCGGCGCCGTTCGGACCGACCAGACCCATGATGTAGCCGGACGGCAGGTCGAAGGTCACGTCATCCAATGTGAAGCCGGAATCATAATGCTTCGTCAATCCGGTTACGCTCAAGGCCAAGGTTGGCCGTGTCCCGTGGGGGAGCGAGGAATCGTTCATGATTGTTCCCTGTATGCTTTCTCGAACATGCCAAGCAGATCAAGCAGGCTGATGTCGGCGGCTTTGGCCTCGATGGAAACTTCACGGAGCTTGTCCATGATGCGTTCGCGCGCACGTTCCTTCATGAGTTCGTTGCCTCGTTCCATCACGAACGTGCCTTTGCCCTGCACGTTCTCCACGAGCCCCTCGTCAGCCAGTTCGTTATACGCTCTGGTCACGGTGAGCACGCTGACGCGCAGTTCCTTGGCGAGCTTGCGCAGTGAGGGAAGCGCCTCGCCTGCCGTAAGCTCACCCGACATGATCACGGACCTGATTTGGCTCTTGATCTGTTCGTAAATCGGTTCTCCGGACACGGATGAGATGATCAGCTTCAATCTGTGCCTCTTTTTCTGTATATTCCGTAGGTGATATATCTCCCAGCTGAACAGTTAGATGCAAACTGTTCAGCTGTTATATATAACAGTAACACAGAAAACCCGTACTGTTATTGCGTGTCGCATAACAGTACGGGTTTTGTCGGAATATAAGGGAATCCGCCGCTCCATGAACGTCTCTTGCGGTCGGCGATTGACGGAAGCGACATTTACTTGCGTTCGCGGATTCCCGTATGGACGGTTATACGCGAGTCGGATGGATGATACGGCGGAAACACAGGTAGATCAGCCACGCCAACGGCATGATCGTCAACATAGGCAATGTAGGGAACCGGCGATGAGTCCCACTTCAGTCATGATTGCGATTTGCTTCGCACCGAAGGAGAGAGCGTCCCTTTTGGTGCGATCCGTCGCTTGGGTGGTGTTGCTATCTTGCTGCATGATTGTTTATTAGGGAAACCGTCTGTTATTCCATTCCCTTATAGAGTTCTTTGGCGAGATCAACCAGTGACTTGTCTGAGCCTGCTGGGCCAATAAGGCATGCGCCGCATGGCAGTCCATCTGCTGTTTCCAATGTCGCGTATCGTCCGTTCATAATAAACGGAAACGAATCGACTTCCTTCGCAGATTTACAAAAAGATACATCTCGCTTTTTCATGAAGGCTCCTGGCTACAGTACCTTGCGCGTTTTGCTCTGTAAGGCATCAATACTCGTGGAGGGAGATGCCGACGAACTCGTTGTGCAGCGTGCATACCTTGACTCGTACGGAAGGCTTCCGATTCAGGACGGCATTGACGTCATATCAGTAAGGGGGGTCACTTTCTTAAGATTTTTGGAAATCGCTCGAAAAATCGAAAAAGATACTGTTGTCATTACCGATAATGACGGGAGCGTCGAAGCTCTTCGAAGCAAATACAGGGACTATCCTTTTATTAATTCGCCAGAAGCCACCAATGCCCATCAAGTTATTTCTTATGATGAAGGCTATCTCACTGAGGGGAAAGCGAAAAAAGTAAACTACAATACCCTCGAATCTGAGATATACGAGTCGGCAGGTGCGGAAAAGTTAGCTAAAATTCTGGGCAGATCAACTAATAACCGCGATGAAACACTCGACTATATGGAAAAACATAAAACCGAAGTGGCTCTAAAAATATTTTCTTCTCACCATACGCACCATACAAACGATGCACAGTCAGATCGGCATCCGACAACAACGGAAACGTCAAATGCTGTCGGGCTACTGGCGAATTGATGCCGACGTGATTGCTTCTTACGGTTCTTCGGACTTCGTGCCGATATAAAGCGCGAATAGGCGCCTGTTGAGGTCGGTCGGAGGGCTGTGAGCCACGGCCGGCCTCAACGTGCTAGATGGTTGTTAGAGGTTAGAAGACGCTGTAGCCGCCATCTACGCGAATATCAGTGCCAGTAACGTACGAGGAGGCGTCGCTGGCGAGGAAGAGTACCGTGCTGGCAATCTCGTCATTCGTGCCGAAACGGTGCATTGGCACGACTTCGAGCATAGCGTCGTGGCCAGGCATGTCGATACGGCCATTGAAAATTCCAGACCACACGTATCCGGGGGAGATGGTGTTGGAACGGATGCCGTCCTTGGCGAGCGCTGCGGCAAGGTAACGTGAGTGTTCCATGATGGCCGCTTTGGTGGCGCCATACGCGTTCACCGGCGTCGGACTTCCCATCATGTAGTTCGCGTTGTGTCCGGACAGGGAGGCTGTGAAGATCAGTGAGCCGCCATGACCGTGTTCGCGCATGATTTCATGCGCGATGCGGCCGGTACGGTAGGTGCCGTTGAGGTTGATGTTGATGGTGCGTGTCCATACTTCTTCGGTGGCGTCTTGATCGTCGCCCGGTACGTTGACTCCGGCGTTGAGGAATGCGAAGTCGACGGTGCCCAGCTGTTCCACCAATTGCGTTTTGAGTTCCGCGACTTGTACCGTATCGGTGACGTCGCAGGTGAGCGCGATGACGTTGGTGCCGAAACGTTCGCTCATGTCTTTCGCCAGTTCGGTGAGCTTGTCTTCTTGGCTGGGCAGGTCGACTAGTGCGACGTCTGCTCCGGCTTGGGCGAGTGCGGCTGCGGCGTTGCGTCCTAGACCGCCTGCGGCTCCGGTGACGAAGCCTTTGCGGCCGCGCATTGAGAATTTGTCGAGTATCGAGTAGTTTGAATCCTTCCATTTGTCGAGGGGATAACGTTCGTCGAAGATTTGTTCGACGGTTTTCTCTGGAATCTGCGATGATTCAACTGCCATGTTTCGCTCCTTTGCGTTATGATGACCGCTTTTAGATGCGTTCGCGCATCATGTTTTGCGCATCTATGGACCATGTTTGCGGTTGCCTATGCTCGTGTCTGCGGTTGCTCGACGTCTATGCCGAACCAATTCGAGTGTAGCAAATAAAACGATGGCGGTGCTGTCAGTATTTGTCAGGTAAAGCGTAGTGAGGAAGCCGTAGAGTCAAGACCAGAAGATGGTTGGCGATCAAAAGGGGAGTGGTGATGACGGAGTTGAAAATGTTTTCCAAGCCTGTGGTGTTCACGGATTTCGATGGGGTGCTCAACGCCTTTCCGGATGACAAGCTTTTGCGCAGGGGCGGCGTGAACAAGGTCATGACCTGGGCGAAGCCCCGACAGTCCCTACGCGAAAATGTACAATCCTGAAAAAGCGTTCCACTTGGACAGTAACGAAAAAGCCCACACGCCCGTAGGCTCATGGCGTATTCATTGATCCAGTGAACTGTCCGACGCGATGTATGCGTTGGCGGTCGACGGTATCGTGGAATTGTGGTGGCTGTCCACCTGGCAGCCGTACTGCAGTCAGATTCTCGACCCGATGCTCGGCTGGGATTCCATGCTGGTCGATGTCGTCACCTGGTATGATCCTGTCACCAAATGGGGACGTGAGACGGGCAAATGGCAGACCATCCAACGACGCGTACGCATCGAATGCGAAGAGAATGAACCCGCGCCGATCGTATGGATCGACGATGATGAATGCTTCGAACAGCGCGCGCAGCTCTTGGAGGAACTCCAGCCGAAAGCGCCGGTGCTTATGGTCCGTCCGGACTATCGTATCGGCATCAGCCGTCGTCAATGGAAGCTGATCGATACGTTCGTGCACCATCCCGAACAGTTCGACACGGTCACGTTCGACATGGAACCAACCTGCAGGATATACGACATCCACCACGGTTTCTAGCCTAAATGAATTACCATGGGAGGATAGTCGAGCGGAATGAAGGAAGGATGGGGTTATGGCGGAACGTATCGTGGAGCGTCTTATCCGAGAGCGTGATACTCGATATGGTGACGGCATTTACACGACTACACAAATCCAGTTCGCATGGAATTCCAATCATATGGAAGGTTCCACCCTTACTGCCAAACAGACCGCGCAGCTATTTGCCACCGGTACCTATACCACGGATGGCAGCGAACAGGTCAATCCTGACGATGCGTTGGAAACCCGTAATCATTTCGCTGCGTTCCGTTGGATTCTCGACCATGCTGATGAGCCGGTGGACCGGGATATGGTCTGTCACCTGCATGCCATTCTCAAGCAGGGCACCAGACAGGTCTCCGACTCGCTTTTCAACGTGGGCGGCTACAAGACTCGGCCGAACTTTATTGGCAATCCTGTCACTCCGACAAGGACTGCGCTGCCGCAGGATGTTCCCGAATTTATGGACAGGCTGTTTGATATGTGCACGAAACTTGAGGATGAACCGTATCAGATCGCCCGTGTCCATTGGACGTTTGAGAAGATTCACCCATTTTCGGACGGCAACGGTCGAATCGGACGGCTTATCATGTTCAAGGAGCTTTTGCGTATCGATGCGTTGCCTGTCCTTGGCCATGACGCGTATCGTGCGGAGTACGTCAATGGCATCAGCAAGTTTCCGGACGAGCCAGGATGGCTGGTTGATACGCTTCTATTCGAACGGGACCTTTACCGGTCGCATGTTCTGAAAACGGATGCCGAGGCATTGCGTTACACGTACCATGACCAATGGAATATGGCTGAGCATCGGGTGGAACGAGATGAGGATCTGGAATTCGCCAAGCTCATCGACACGAAGGCCCAGCCGTTGTTCGATGAGGAGTATCAGCAGCGCGAACGGCTCCTATGGGGCGAATAGCGGTCCGACTGTGTTGTTGTGGTGGTTCCTCCTTCCAAACGTGACATGAACCGAATGTGCATTGAGATGTGCAATTTGTGCACATTGCGGTCGCCGGCCGTTCACCTTGGTGTAAGAAGGAATCAGCCTTCGGACTTTAGCATGAGATGCAATGGCGCGTATTGAATGCGCGCATACGAGGAAGTGAGAGCTGCATACATGCGTGTATTCGACTTCGATGGAACCATCTATGACGGAGAAAGCCTGTTCGACCTGTACCTGTTTTCGGCCAAATACAATCCGAAGGTATTGCGGTACATCGCCCCGGTGCTGCGCTATGCCATCAAATACAAGCTCGGACGAGCCACGTTCGATCAAATGGAATACGGTGTGGGCAAGCTATGCCACGGATATTTAAGCGAACTGGCCGAATCATTGGAATTCGAAGAATTAGTCAACGCCTTCTGGGATCAGAACATGAAGCACATCAAACCCTGGTATGAGCCACGCGAAGACGATGTGATCCTCACCGCCTCGTTCGACATCACCGTGGGCGAGGCCTGCCGCAGGCTTGGCGTGCAACATTTGGTCTCGTCCACCATCGACGGCAACACGTTGAACGTAAACTACCTCAACTTCAACACCAACAAGCCCAAACGATTCCGCGAACTCTACGGAGACAACGTTCGAGTGGACGAATTCTACACGGACAGCCGATTCGACCAGCCCATGATCGACATGGCCCGACGTGCCTACATGGTCAAAGGCAACAAAATCCACCAAGTCAAATAGCCGGAAAGGCTGGAACGGAATACGGCGGCAAGGGCCGATCTTGACATCTCCCCTTCGGCATGGACGCCTTGCACGAGCCAGGATGGGCGTCGGTCGGTCATATTGCCGTATATGGAAAATACGACCGACCGCAAAAACAGTTAGAACGACACGCGCCTGGAATGGTTTACGGCAGAAACCTCGCACACGATGCCAACAACTACCGCGAAACACGCTTCACACACAACAAATAAATCAACCAAGCAACAGGCATCGCCAACATAAACACCGGATAAAACCACACAGCAGACAAACGCCCATACACCAAACCACCCACAAACGGACCAACCGACATACCCAAATCAATACCCGCATAATACGTACTATTCGCAATACCACTGCGCTCGCGGCCTGCGATTACCACGGCCTGCGCCTGCGTGACTGAACTCATCAGACCGTAGCCGACAGCGGTGAAAATCGCAGCCAACAACAGCATCCAATCATTGAACAGGAACGTCATGCATGCGAGCATCGCCAGCATGCCCAACGAGCAGACCGTCAGCCAGAAACGGAAGCCCTTGCTGTCGAACAGGTCGCGCAAGCCCAGTCGCAACACCAATAACGCGACCGCGTAAAACATGAAAAACAGGTCGGACGATACCGGCAGATGACGAGACTGAACATAATTCACGATGAAGGACTGATTCGCGAAATACGCTATCGCAAACATCATGAACGTCAGCGACAACGGCACCACACGCGGTTCCAGAATCGAACGGATCGAAAAACGATGCTTTTTGGTTGCGCTAGCAGAACCGTCAATGTCTACGGCAGTGGAGGGATTCTCCGTTATGGAAGTCTGCTTTTTGCGTACCGGTTGTCCGCCATTCTTCACCATCAGTGTGGCGATCAGCATGATCACCGCCAGCACCAGCGAACTCAAAAACGTCAGACGATAACCGATGTATTTTTGCGCGCGAATACCCAATGCCGGTCCGACCGCCATAGCCAGCGCGTTCATCGTGCCATACAATCCCATGCCGGCACCCATATGCCGGATCGGCAGCAAAAGCGACATCCACGTGGCCAGGCAGACCGAGCAGCATGCGAAACCAACGCCGTTGATCACGCGAGCCATGATGAGCATGATGGGGGAGTTTGCGAAATAGTACAGCAGTCCGGCGGCGAAATAGAGCACCGTGCCAACCGCCACAAGCGTGCGCTTGCTGGTTTTGTCGGAAAGATTGCCTGCGATAGGGCGGCAGAACAGTGAGATGAAACTCATCGACCCGGCCACCGCGCCCATCAGCATGCCGTCCGCGCCCAACGATTCCGCATATCCGGCAACGATCGGATTGGCAAGCATATTGCTCGACATGAAACAGAACGTCGCAAGCATGACCAACGCCATATCACGGGTGATGAGACGATCATGCTTACGCCGGGGCTGTTCGGGCTGGTTCGATTGTTGTGCCGGTTGCTTCTGTCGTACCGATTCAGATGCGGGTATCGTTGGTGCTGTCATGCTCGTTCGCCTCCGAGCATGCAACTGTAGCAGCCTTGACGAAAAACGGCCGTCCACATATTGCGGACGGCCGATGGAGATGGCTTTAACGATGTGAAAGTATGCTTCGCTTACAGAGTTTTTACAGAGCTTTGGCGGCCTGCTCGACAAAACCTTCCATACCGTCGATGTCAACGACATGGTCGAAACGCACGTTGGCGGTCTCAAGACCGCGCAGCGCGGCCGGAGCGGTGGTGCCGGTGGCCTTGGCAAGCACGTCCATGCATTCGAAATCGGTGCCGGACGCGTCAAGACCCAGAGATTCGTTGACTACGCGCGGGAACTTGTACGGGCTGGCGGTGGACAGCAGCACGCGCGGCGTGAGCGGATCGCGCGGCATCTGCTGCATGACGTAGTAGCCGCATGCGGTGTGCGGGTCGATCACGTAATGGTTCTTGTTCCAGCAGTCCGCGATCATCTCGCGCACCTGGTTCTCATCGGCCCAACCGGTGCCGAAGATGGAACGAATCTTCTTCATCATCGGCTCGGGAACCTCGTAGGCGCCCCACTGGCTCAGATCGTTCATCAGCATGGAGATCAGGCGTGTGTCCTTGTCGGACATGTAATACAGCATGCGCTCCAGGTTCGATGAGATGAGGATATCCATCGACGGGGAAATGGTCTGGAAGAACGGACGCTGACGGTTGTACGTGCCGGAAGTCAGGAAGTCGAACAGCACGTTGTTCTTGTCGGACGCCACCACAAGATGCTTGACCGGCAGGCCCAGCAGTTTCGCGTAATAGCCGGCGAGGATATCGCCGAAATTACCCGTCGGCACAACGAACTCGACCTCGTCGCCCACATTGATGACCTGGCGTTCCAGCAGCTGCGCGTACGCGGAGAAGTAATAGACGACCTGCGGCACCAGACGGCCCACATTGATGGAATTCGCGGAGGAAAGCACCACATGCGAATCATCGGCGAGACGTTCGGCAAGCTCCTTGTCGCCGAAGATGCGCTTGACGGCGGACTGCGCGTCATCGAAATTGCCCTTGACCGCGCACACGTTCACATTGGAGCCGGACTGCGTGGTCATCTGCAGCTCCTGCACCTGGCTGACCTTGCCTTCCGGATAGAACACGGTGATGCCGGTGCCCGCGGCGTCCGCGAAACCAGCCAACGCGGCCTTGCCGGTGTCGCCGGACGTGGCGGTGACGATCATGATCTTCTCATCCGCGTCGCCATCCGCCGGAGTGGTGCGCGCCATGAAACGCGGCAGAATCTGCAGCGCCACATCTTTGAACGCGGAAGTCGGACCGTTGAACAGTTCCATCACATAGTCATCGCCGAGCGGCTTGACCGGAGTGATCTTCTCGTCGGACCACTGCGGGCCGTACGCCTCGTCGATGCACTCCTTGAGCTCGGCCTCGGTGTAGTCCGGCAGCAGCACGGACAGCACATCGAACGCGATCTGCTGGTAGGACTTGCCGGCCAAGGAAGCGATATCCACATGGGTCTCACCCAAGGAGTCGGTCACGAACAGGCCGCCATCATCGGCGATGCCCTTGCGGATGGCCTGCTTGGAGGTAAGCGAATCGGTGGTGCTGCGTGTGCTGTGGAACGTGGTCACTTGATTTCCTTAGCAATAGAACGGACAGATTACGTCAAACGTGCTTCTCAGTGTACCGGCACAGGTGGGAAGAACGTCGCCTCGCGTCCGTGGAATGGGACGCCGACCCCATACGATTGCCGACGGAAGGTCCTGCTTTTCCACGTGGCACCGCGATCGTGCCGTCCATGTCTTCGCGCGCAGGCGGTGCCATATTTCCCACATGTTTCGAAACCCGGTTTTCCTCCGATCGTTTTCACACGTACACTGCTCTGTAACCCGCGGTACAGCGGATGATCATTCCGAAGTCAAGGAGGGCTTCATGACTGCATCACCTCTTGCGCAAACACCGAACGACATGTTCAACGCGCCCATCGCCGAAGCGGATCCGGAAATCGCCGAAATCCTCGACGCCGAACTATCCAGGCAGCAAAACGGACTCGAAATGATCGCATCCGAGAATTTCGTGCCTCGCGCCGTCCTACAGGCACAAGGCTCCGTGCTGACCAACAAATACGCCGAAGGCTATCCGGGACGCCGCTACTACGGCGGCTGCGAGCAGGTGGACAAAATCGAAACCATCGCCCGCGAACGCGCCAAAAGCCTATTCGGCGCCGAATACGCCAACGTACAGCCGCACTCCGGCGCACAGGCCAACGCAGCCGTCTACCAGGCGCTCGTCAAACCCGGCGACACGGTCCTCGGCCTCGCCCTCGACCACGGCGGCCACCTCACCCATGGCATGAAAATCAACTTCTCCGGCCGCTTCTACCACGCCGAAGCCTACGGCGTGAATCCCGAAACCTTCCGCATCGACCCGGAAATCATCCGCCAGCGTGCGCTCGAAACCCATCCCGCCATGATCATCGGCGGATGGAGCGCCTACCCGCGCATCGAAGACTTCAAAGCCATGAAGGAGATCGCCGACGAGGTCGGCGCCAAATTCTGGGTGGACATGGCCCACTTCGCCGGCCTCATAGCCGCCGGACTGCATCCAAGCCCCGTCCCATACGCCGACGTCGTATCCTCCACCGCGCACAAAACCCTCGGCGGCCCACGCTCCGGCTTCATCCTCGCCAAGCAGGAATACGCCAAGAAACTCAACTCCGCCGTATTCCCCGGCCAGCAAGGCGGCCCGCTCATGCACGTCATCGCCGGCAAGGCCGTCGCCTTCAAAGTCGCCGCCACCCCGGAATTCAAAGACCGCATGCAACGCACCCTCGACGGCGCCAAGATCCTTGCCGAACGCCTCATGGCCGACGACGTCAAAAACAACGGCATCAGCGTCCTGACCGGCGGCACCGACGTGCACCTGGTCATGGTCGACCTACGCAACAGCGAAATGGACGGCAAACAAGGCGAAGACCTGCTCGCACAATGCGGCATCACCATCAACCGCAACACCGTCCCGTTCGACCCACGCCCCGCATCCGTGGCCTCCGGCCTGCGCATCGGCACCAGCGCACTCGCCACCCGCGGCTTCGGACCCAAGGAATACGAGGAAGTCGCCGACATCATCGGCACCGCTCTCGCCGCAGGACAGGACGCCGACGTCGACGCGCTCAAGGCGCGCGTCGACAAGCTTGCCGAAGACTTCCCGCTTTACCCGGGACTCGACCAAATCCACTGATCACCAGCCTCGACTGACGAAATCGCGCCCCGCCGCGCAACCAACGACCCGAAAATGGCCGTCATTGCCCAGCGAGGCGTGATTTCGCGCTATTCTAAGAGACTATGACGAATCCACAGAACCAAGGCACCGCCATGAACGCCGACGTGTTCGAAGCAGTATGCGCCATGGGCGACGCAGCCCGCACCGCGCAATCGCAACTTGCCCAGGCAAACACCGAAGCCAAAAACCAACTGCTCAACGCCATCGCCGACGCACTCGACCAGCATGCGGACGACATCGCCGCAGCCAACACGCTCGACATGAACCAAGCCGAAACCGACGGCATGGACGCCGGCAAACTCGACCGACTCAAATTCGACCAGCAGCGCATCGCCGCCGCCGCGCAAGGCGTACGCCACGTGGCATCCCTACCAGACCCCATCGGCGAAATCGTACGCGGATACCATCTGGAAAACGGCCTACGCCTGCAGCAGGTACGCGTCCCCATCGGCGTGCTCGGCATGATCTACGAAGCGCGCCCCAACGTCACCGTCGACGTGGCCTCCCTATGCATCAAATCCGGCAACGCCGTCCTGCTGCGCGGCGGACACGCGGCCGAACACACCAACGCGGCAACACTCGCCGTCATCGCCGACGTACTCACCAAACACGGATACGACCACAACATGATCGCCACCGTAGACCAATACGGACGCGACGGCGCCACCGCCATGATGGAAGCACGCGGCCACATCGACGTGCTCATCCCACGCGGGGGAGCAGGACTCATCCAAGCCGTGGTACGCAACTCCAAAGTCCCCGTCATCGAAACCGGAGCCGGCAACGTGCACATCTACGTCGACCGCACCGGCAACCCCGACAAAGCCATCCCCATCCTCATCAACGCCAAAACCCAACGCGTCGGCGTATGCAACGCCACCGAAAAACTCCTCGTCCACAAAGACATCGCCGAAAGCTTCCTGCCGAAGGCCGCGGCAGCGCTCGCCGCAGCGGGAGTCGAAATGCATGCCGACGAACGCGCGTATGGCATCATCGAACATGCCGGAATCGCAAATGCGCAACTCGTGCATGCCACCGACGAGGATTGGGACACCGAATATCTGGCACTCAAAATCGGCATCAAGGTGGTCGACTCGCTTGACGAGGCCATCGCGCATATCAACCGTCACTCCACCGGGCACACCGAATCCATCATCGCCGAAGACTATTCGGCCATCGAGGAATTCACCGCCCGCATCGACTCGGCGGTGGTGATGGTCAACGCCTCCACACGTTTCACCGATGGCGGCGTGTTCGGATTCGGCGCGGAACTTGGCATCTCCACACAGAAGATGCATGCGCGCGGTCCGATGGGGCTGCGCGAGATGACCACGACCAAATGGATTGGCTACGGAACAGGACAGGTGAGAGAATGAGCGACGAAGTCATGCAGGACAATATGCAGCACACCATGCAGGACAACAAGAACCCATGGAACGCGGACTTGACCGACCCAATGCTCAGATTGCGATTGGCATCCGAACGATTGAGCATCGTGCGGTATGTGTTCCTTGTGCAGGTCGAAGACGGTATCGCGTCCGCGGACGAACGCGCCTCGCTCGAATACGCCGACGCGGTGTTGATCGGCTGGCCCGAAACCGACGCTTCGGACGTCATCACTCCCGATGCCGCCCAGCTTGACGATATCGACGAGCAGATGCGGGTCATGGAACAGCACATCGCCAAGTTCAGCGCGATGGAACGAGATCATGACATCGTCGGCATGACCGACACGCTGATTCGTGTCACCGAGCGCGTTGCCGGAATCCGCAGTATATACCAGCCGGATTTCCCGCTGCCGACATTCGCCGAGATTCGACGTGTGGTGCAGGACGAGTGGGATGAGGATATGGACAAGATCGATCCCGACAACGCCTCACCGACCGCGGACAGCATCGAGCAGGAAACCGCCGACGCGGACAAAGAGCAGCAGGCCGAGAAACAGGCCGAACAGCAGGCCGATGGCGCGCAAAAGAGCGGAGCGTCCGCATGACCGGACCAAAACGCATGCGGCCGGAATCTGCGGAGGCCGATTCCGAACTGACCGTCAGCTACGTGGTCGAGCCGGAACGACGCATGTCGGAACTATCCGTAGACCGGCCGCAATCAGCCGTGACCACCGGACGCAGGTCCGCACGAGGCAACTGGCACAACCGGTTGCGCATCGGCATCATGGGCGGCACTTTCGATCCGATTCATAACGGCCATTTGGTCGCAGCCTCCGAAGTGTCCTGGGTGTACGACCTCGACGAGGTGATCTTCGTGCCGACCGGACGGCCGGTGTTCAAGTTGGACAAGAAGGTCACCAATGCGGAGGACCGGTACCTTATGACGGTCATCGCCACCGCGTCGAACCCGAAATTCACCGTGTCGCGCGTGGACATCGACCGTCCCGGCGTCACCTACACCATCGACACCCTGCGTGACATCCGCGCCCAGTATCCCGATGCGGAACTGTTCTTCATCACCGGTGCCGACGCCGTGGCGGAGATCATGCAATGGAAGGACGCCAACAAGATGTGGGAGCTGGCGCATTTCGTGGCCGTGACACGTCCCGGTTATTCCTCGCCGGACGGCGTGAAATTACCTGAAGGCAAGGTGGATACGCTGGAGATTCCCGCATTGGCGATTTCTTCCACGGATGTGCGTCGCCGCGCCGAACATGGCGAACCCGTCTGGTATCTCGTACCCGACGGCGTGGTGCAATACATCGGCAAACACGGCCTATACCGATAGAAGGTGGACGGAACGATCGCATGGTCCCCCGAACACACGGGGTCGGTGAGGTCTGCGCGGCCGGTTAGTATGGGTCACATCCACTTCGCTAGAACAGACGTTTGGAGACACGGTGAGCGCAATCCTTGAAGGAAAGCCGGATAAGAACCTTATCCTTGTCACAGGCAGAGCACACCCGAAGCTGGCGGCGGAAGTCGCCGAACAGCTCGGCATTGATGTTCTGGAAACCACAGCATACGATTTTGCGAACGGCGAAATGTACGTGCGCTACACCGAGTCCGTGCGTGGCGCGGACGTGTTCGTACTGCAGAGCCATTCCAATCCGGTCAACCAGGCCATCATGGAACAGCTCATCATGATTGATGCGTTGAAGCGTGCTTCCGCGCGTTCCATCACCGCGGTCTGCCCGCTGCTGGGCTATTCCCGCCAGGATAAGAAGCACCGCGGCCGCGAGCCCATCTCCTGCCGTCTGGTGTTTGACCTGCTCAAGACCGCAGGCGCCGACCGCATCATGAGCGTCGATCTGCATGCGGCGCAGTCGCAAGGCTTCTTTGACGGCCCGGTCGATCATCTCATCGCCATGCCGGTGCTGGTCGATTACATCCGTGACCGTTTCTCCAACCAACTTGACAACGTCGCTGTCGTCTCCCCGGACGCCGGTCGTATCCGTGTTGCCGAACAGTGGGCGCAGCGCCTCGGCGGCGGTCCGCTCGCCTTCGTGCACAAGACCCGCGACATCACCCGCCCGAACCAGGCGGTCGCCAACCGTGTGGTCGGCGACGTCGCAGGCAAGGACTGCGTGCTTGTCGACGACCTGATTGACACCGCGGGCACCATCGCCGGCGCATGCAACGTGCTTAAGGATGCCGGAGCCAAGTCGGTGACCGTCGTCGCCACGCATGGCGTGCTGTCCGGCCCGGCCGTGGACCGACTGAAGAACTGCGGCGCACGCGAGGTCGTGCTCACCGATACCGTGCCGATTCCGGAAGAAAAGCGTTGGGACGGTCTGACTGTTCTGTCGATCGCGCCGTTGCTGGCAAGTGCCATCCGCGCCGTGTTCGAAGACGGTTCCGTTGCCGAACTGTTCGACACGTATCCGGAACATCACGGCCAGGGCTTCCTGTTCGCCTGATTTTCTAGGAAACTCGGATACTTCTGACACTTCAGATATTTCGAGGTTTTACGTTATACGGGTTCCGGTTCATTCGGAACCCGTTTTCTTTATGCTTTTCGCTGCATTGCACGCTGACGGTTGCGCGGGTGGGGGTGTTTCCGCCATGCCGTACGGGCCGATCCGACTTGTTCGAATGGTAATGCGTGCGGAACGTCATGATGCCCCCGCATCTTAAAAAAACGTCAGGCCGGCATCAGACCTGTACGCCTGCGAGCTTCAGGAACTTCTTGTCGGACTGGATGCCTTGAGTCAGGAACTCTCCGTTCTTGAACAGCGCGTAGGTCGTGACCGGAGCTGGCGTATTCTGGGCCTGCTCACGGCTGATGATGTGAATGGTTTTTAATGGAATGCTGTGCTCTTCCGCCACCGCTTCCACGCGTGGCACCCAGTAGTGGGTGAACGGACACTGGTCCGTGTAATAGAGAACGAATCCATCACCATCCGCCGTGGGATATTTGGCGCATTCTTTGAATTGCGGAGGCTCCGTGTCCGAACCGAACGGCAGGTACATGAGCATGATTCCGCATGATGACGTGTCCGCAACCATGAAACCCTTGTGCGCAAGGTATTTCGCGTCGGAGAGGAATTCGCGCTTGCGTCCTTCGGCAGACAAAATACACAATCCCTTCCGCCCCTGCTCCTTCGCATCCCTCACGCACTCCCGTAACAGGTCGTTGGAATATCCGTGCCCTTTCATGGAGCCGGCGACCCATAGACAGTCGATGTAAAGATACCCATCCGCTTGGATAGGAACCCACGCGTTCTCCGCGGGGATATATTCGATGAAGCATTTTCCGCGTTCTACGCTGCGGTAGAAGATCAATCCTTCGTCGAATCGACGTTTGAGCCACTCCTTTTTCGCAAGGGCCTGTTTGCCGGACATGGCGCAGCAGACGTGCTCTGCATCGATGTTGTCCCTGGTAATTCGAATGTATTCCATTCGGGACCTCCTTGTCTTGCGCGGTTCCGCCCATGTTGCCGCCTATGGCGTGGGATTATTGCCGAGTCTACTGGAAGGCGCCGTTCCTTGACATCAGCGTTGCTCCGAAAAAACGAGATTCCGGTTTCCATGACGTTTTCAGACTTCCGTATTTTAGATATTTAGACAAACGTCTAAATATCTGATAGGATGAATATCGCAATCCGATACTGGAAAGAGAGCGATGATGGCAGGAGAAGGATTCAAGGCGCTCGCCGACCCCACGCGGCGTCGTATCCTCGAGCTGCTGCGTGCGGGGGATATGACCGCGGGGGAGCTCGCGGAGCATTTCGACATCAGCAAGCCATCGCTCAGTCACCATCTGGCGACTCTTAGGAACGCTGGTCTCGTAACGGACGAACGACATGGGCAGAACATCGTGTACAGCCTCAATACCACAGTTATGCAGGACTTGGTCGGATGGTTCATGGGCTTCACGGACGATCCGGAAGACAGGCAATGAAAGGTCTGACAATGCAAAAGCAGGAAAAACCCGAGACAACCAAAGCCTCGACCGGTATTCCGGCCCGTGTATGGGTCGTCCTCATGCTGCTTTGCGTGCTGAACGTCGTGGCGCATCTTGCCGCCATGCCGGGGCTACCTGAGCGCATTCCCATGCATTGGGGTGCTGACGGCGGTGTGAACGGATGGGGGCCACGTTGGATGGCATCCGTTCTGGGTGCGCTTCCATTGACGTTTCTCGCACTGTTCTATGTGGCGCCGCGCATTGATCCGAAAGGTGCTGCATATGCCAAGTTCGGCGGATTCTACCAAGGATTCGTGATCTCGTTCACGGTATTCATGTGCGCCATCAGCTGGCTTGGGGAACTCACCGTCTGGAACCTCCTTCCTGGCAAGGGCGCGGTCAACGTCATCGTGTCCGGGGCGATCGGCGCGTTCTTCATCGGCATGGGTAATTATCTACCTCGTGTGCGGCAAAACTACACGCTCGGCATCAAAACGCCATGGGCGCTCGACGACCCCGACAACTGGCGCCGCACCCACCGTTTCGGCGGAGCCTGTTTCATGGTGGTGGGCGTTAGCCTGATTGTGCTGGGATTTTTAGGAGGTATATTGCCTGAAACCTGGATTCTGGCAGTGATTATGGTGCTTGCGATTGGCTCGGTCGCAGCCATGTATGTTTACTCGTATCTCATCTGGCGCAAATCCCACAACAGCTGATTGGGTAGCACCCCCGGTTTTCTTCAGCGAAACCACAGGGGAGTCCGACCCGAATTGCCTGACCGTGCGGGTCGTGTTGACGCGGATAAACGGATAAAAGACGCCCCGGTGACATGGAAACCAGCGGTTAGCATGGGACTCGTACTTGTAAGTGCAACAGGCATTCCGATGATGTTTGATTTTCCTGCATGCAAACCCGTCGTGTTCTTTATTTCTGTTGTATTGCGAGCAGTACGGTGGCGCGCAGGACGTCCTCGTCGGTGAAATTCAGGCCCCATATGATCTCGACCTTGTCGGTGAGGCGCTTCTGCACGCCGCCGACGATCGCCGTGGCGTCGGACAGTTGGAGGCTCTTCGGACCTTCGATGGCGATTATCGCTCCCGTGACCTCGTCGGACGCGACGCTCGAATCATGGAACCGTCCGTCGAGCGCCTCCACGATGCCCGTCGACGACCCGCTTTCCACGCGGATGACCGTGGTCAGGGCGCCGGCGCAGACGCTTCTGACGTCGTCCCCATCGATGTGGATGTACTTGTTGTTGCCGAGGAATCCCTCCAACGCCGCGACGGCATCGTCCATCGTCGTGGCGGGATCCTCTTCCGGGACGGGCAGGAGGTCCACGTCCACGCGGTCCGTGGCGTCCGTTCCGGCTGCCGGCATGCGGACGGTCAGTTCCCGTTCGCCGTCGTTTTCGTTCCATAGGATCTTGACGACATGGCTTCCGTCCGTCTTGTCCGTGGCGTCGATGTGTCGTGCGGTCATTTTTGGTTCCTTTTCGATGAGGCGGGTTCGTTTCTTTCCGGGGCATGTCCCGGCCGTTCTTACTTCTGTCGATGCCGGACGGGCGTGTGGTCCGATCGGGGCGAGTGCGAATCAGGACGGGGGTCGGCATGGGCGTCGTGGATCGGCGACGAGTCCCAAAAACGTCACCGATCCACGACGCAATCCCGACACCCGTTTCGCAGCCGAGGACGATGGCGGAAGGGGCATTGGCGCGGTTCTTGCCGGCCACGACGGAAGACGTGGTCTGTGCGAGAGTGCTATGCCTTGGCTAGCTTCTTATGTCTGAGGGTGTAAACGGCATCGGCGGAATCGGCGACACGTTTGGAATGCGTCACCACAATGACACATTTACCGAGTTGATGAGCGGCATGCCGCAAAAGATCAATCACCTCATCAGTCATTTCCGGATCCAGGCTGCCAGTCGGTTCGTCCGCCAGAATCGCGCGGCCGGGCGCCACTAGGGCGCGGCCGACCGCCACCCGCTGACGTTGGCCACCCGACAAGTGCATGATGTTGCGCTTCGATTCCTCACGGCTCAGCCCCAGATCCTCGAGGATCTTCATATCGGCCTTGGGATTGACCAGGCGCAGATTCTCTTCGGGGGTGAGATAGTCGATCAGATTATGGTCCTGGAACACCAAGGACACGTGCTCGCGACGGTGTTTTGAATAACCCGTCGTAGCTATATCCTCGCCCTCAAAACGAACCACTCCATCAGAGGGGGCATCCAGACCGGCCAGCAGAGACAGCAAAGTGCTCTTTCCCGCTCCCGATGGACCGGTTATCGCATACATCTTTCCGGATTCGAAATCTGCGTTCACGTCCGAAAGAACGCGAATCTTCGCCGCGCCGTATGAGTAATTGACATGGTCCAATTGCAGACAGATAGTCATGATTAGTATCTCCTAACGCATAGAGGAAAGAATGGATTTCGGGGATTTGGCCAGCACTGCGGCGCACGACACGGCAAGCGCGATTGCGATGACCGCGCATCCGAGCAGCAGGATGAGCAGCGTCTGTTCTGGCGGCAGAGCCTCCACCTGCAATGATTCAAGAGGTGCGACTCCCGAATCGTGCAGCAGGAGCGAGGACACGTAACCGGACAATAGGGAGCCCGTTCCCAGCGAGCACAGGGCGGCGACCACAGCCATGAGACCGGTTTCGATCGCGAACTGGGCGATAATCTGCATCTTGCCGATGCCGAGGGCCAGAAGGGTGCCTATCTCATGGATGCGTGAGCGAATCCAGAAGACAAGCGCCATGCCCAATACCAGCACATCGGCCAGGCAGACGGACAACAGCACCATGCGGACCAGATCGCGTACCGTTTCCACCGACTGCAGCACGCCGGAAAGCTGCGCCGAGTCATCGGTGACGCCATACTCGCTTCCGGCGATTTTTTTTGCTTGGGCCATTGCTGCGGAAAGATCCCGCGGATTATCCGAGAGGCACCGGATCGTGCCGACCCGTTCCTCTCCAGTCAGCGCGGAAACCACTTGAGCGCCCGAATAGATGAGATTCTCCGATGCGTCCGATGGCATAGGGCTCTGTGCCTGTACATTGCCAGAGAAGATTCCGGCCACGCGAACGGTGGAATCGCGGCCTTCCTGACTGAGTCGGAAGGTCGATCCCACCGATAGTCCATTCTCACGTGCGAAATCCCGGTGAATCAGTACGTTCCGGCCATTACCTGAAATGTGGTGTCCTTGTTCCAACCGGTACAGGCCGCTTTGGAACTCTTCGGACAACGAGGAGTCAGTGGTGCCCAGCACGCTGACCTGCGTGGATAGGCCGGAATCCAGTCGAGGACCATGTTCGGGGACAACCGGATGCGCGCCATCCACCTGCGCCAGGGTCTTACGTTCGTAAACGGTTTTCCCTACGCCGGGGATGCGTGAGAACCGGCTCGCTTCCTTTGGGCTGACGGGATTCTCGCCGGTGTCGACGGTAAAACCTATTCCCAGGCTTCCGCCGATATCGTCGGACATTTTCTGAAGCGCCGTTGACGCTCCGACCTGAGCCACGAGACTGGTGAAAACCATCAGCATCAACAGTCCGATGATTCCGCTGCGTACCGGTTTACGTACGATTGCCAGCGTGGCACGCTTCCACACGTTCATGCCCGTCATCGGAGCTCCGACAGGCTTCGTGGCGACTTGCGCAGCATCGGTATGCACGATATGGCGACGCATACCAGCATCACCGCCAGCAGGCCGAGCGATACATACAGTACGGCGGTTGTGTCGATCGATACCGTGAGCGAATCCAAGGTACGAACCGACATATTGGACTCAAGATCGCCGCCGACCTGTCCCATGCTGCTCAGTTCCTTCGCCGCGGAGGCGTTCACGGAACGGAGGGCCGAGGTGCCAAGCCATTGGGCCGCTCCCCGTGCGCACAGCCATCCGAGGACCAGGGACGGCAGGCCGATCAGAATCATCTCGGTTAGATATTGGGCGATCAGGGATGGCTTGCCGATGCCGAGGGACACCAATACGCCCATCTCCTGACGTCGGTCGTTCATCCACAGCAAGAGCATGAGGCTGAGGACTATCACTGCCGAGATGGTCACGCCGATCAAAGCGCCGCGCATCATGGAGCGCACACTTCGGGCGGCATTCAGCATGCTCGACGTATATTGGTCATTGCGCGTGATCTGGTAGTTGTTCCAATCCACCGGAAGCTTCTTCGCCGCTTCCATGGTTTTCTCCACGTCGACACCCCTGTCCAGAACGAAAGTGGCATCCTGGTATATTTCCTTGCCGACCTTGTACTGGTACAGAGTACTTGTAGTGTCCAAATCGGTGTACACAGTGTTGGAGGTGAGTTCCGCGCGGCTGGATACCTTTCTGTCGCTGTCCCCTTTGAATATTCCGACGATGGTGGTTTTGACAGTTGCCGTCGAATGCGACTCATTGTCGGCATCATATGGATTGGCCTTGAGCGTGAGGGTATCGCCGACTTTAAGCCCATTGGTTTTGGCGAGATCCTCATGGACCATCGACATATGCTTATCGGACGCCTTTAGATGACGTCCTTCGACCATGCCGAGCGTGTGGGACGTGAACACATTGAGTTTTGACGAATCGTTTGTGCCTATGACGTTGGCCGTATTGCCGAACTGCTGTTCTTTCTCCGCATCGTAATCATCGCCGCCGGGGACCTTCACCACGCTGGCTCCCACGAGATCGGCGGTGGCGTTCTGCCTGACCATGCACGAGCCAACCCCGGACAGCTTCGAGATTCGTTGCACATCAGCGGGACGAACCATTCCGCCTCCGCGAGGCGTCAGCATGCTGCCTTGCAGGTTACTGGCCAGCACGAATCCGCTGACCGCCTGTTTTTCAATCTGTCTGGCCTCATGTTGAGCTGCCTGAGAAACCGCGGTTGCGGACAGCATACTCGCCGTTATGATGGTCAGCACAATGAACAGCACCGCGGTGCGCACTCGTTTTCTGAGCACATAGCGCGCCGCCCGTGAGATAAAGGTCATTAATACCCCCTGTAAAGCTGGGACCTTCTCGGTAGTGCCCGAAAAGATGTGCACTTTGGACCATGGCCGTCCATGGCACGATGATCAGTTCGCTTCCGCGAGTTTGTCATCGAGCCGGGACCTGTCGAGATAGCGGCGGGTCGACGCTTTCCTCGCGCCGTCTGTGGCGCTCGATGACCGCGGATTCGAAGACCTCGCCCTTGAGCTTGGGCACCTTCAGGCCGAGCCTGCCGGCCTTGGCGGTCAGGCTCCGGTCGTAGTGGCC
>OBVU01000534.1_pt1 | contig 23870 bp, 13 predicted proteins | sample 1495171 | NCBI WGS metagenome assembly OBVU01 (sample SAMEA2580028, study PRJEB22360) | human gut metagenome | biome: human gut; feature: human-associated habitat; material: faeces | place: Denmark | collected 2008/2010
ACTTACCATTCTGCTGTCCCCCTCCCCCCCCCCCCGCCACTTCCGGCGTGATCAGGCCGGACTCCACGAGACGGTCCATCATCGCGTCGCGTTCGGCGGTGGCGGAAGCCTGGAACTCCTCGACCGGGCCGGACAGCAGGTGCAGCTGTTCGCGCAGCTTGACGTGCTCGAACTGCAGGTAGCCGGCGGTCGGCGGCAGGTCGTGCGTGGTGACGGAAGCCAGCGCGTACTTGCGGTACGTGGACGGATCGGCGTACGGGTCGCCGGCGTTGGGGGAGTCGTCCACGCGGGCGAACCATTCCACCATGCAGCCCAGCAGGCCGTGCTCGCCGAGTACCGTGCGTACGTAATCAGGCACGGTGCCCAGATCCTCGCCGACCACCAAACCGTTCACGCGGGACGCTTCAATGGTCAGGATCGCGATCATCGCCTCATAGTCGTACGTAACGTACGCGCCACCGCGCGCGCCTTCGCCCTGCGGAATCCACCACAGACGGAATAGGCCGAGTACATGGTCGATGCGCACCGCGCCCGCGTGCGAGAACATGTTGTGCACCATCTCGCGGTACACGCCATAACCAGTTTTGGCCAGATAATTCGGATTGAACGGCGGCTGGCCCCAATCCTGACCCTGCTGGTTGTAGAAGTCCGGTGGGCAGCCCACGGTTACGCTGCCTACTGCGAAACGTTCCGGATTCCACCACACGTCCGCGCCGAGCGAGTGCACGCCCACGGCCATATCCTGCATGAGGCCGAGTGCCATACCGCTGTCACGGGCGGCGTTCTGCGCGGCTGTCACCTGCTCGTCGGCGATCCACTGCAGCCAGCATTCGAAATCGACCATATCGGCGTGCTCGCGCATGAGCTCCACCACTTCAGGCGAATCGCGGTTCGTGTCCTTGAACCACGTGCCTTCCCACGGCGCGCCCCACACCTGGAACGCCACCGACCATGCGGCGAACGCGCGCAGATCCGGACCCGCGGCCTCCTTGAACGCGTCGAACGCGGCCTGACGCTCGACGGAACGCGGCACGTTGTACACAAGCTGCAGCGCCTGGCGCTTGTGCCACCAAGCGGAATTGATGTCGAGCGGCTCGATACTGTCGTTGGCTGGCGAGACTTCCGCGTGCAGACGCGCCACTTCGGCCTGGTCCGCCTCGTTGAGTTCCGCATATTCAGCGATATCCTGCGGACGGATGTACGTCACATTGAGAAAACGACGCGATTCGGGAAGATACGGCGACGGCTCCAGCGGCGGCACTGGCGCGGTGGCGTGAATCGGGTTGATAAGCATGAAATCGGCATGCGATTTCGTTGCCGCGTCGGACAGCAGCAGCTTCAGATCGCCATAGTCGCCCACGCCCCAGGATTCAGCGGAACGGATGGAATACATCTGTGCCATCCAGCCCCAACGTTGCTTTTCCGCTACTGCTGGCGGCAGTTCGATGCGTGCCGGTGCGCAGATCAGCGCGGCTTCGGCGTGCAGCGGGCCGGCATCGACGGCCAGCGTGTGGTAGCCGGCGGGAATATCGTCCGGCAGCGTCAGTTGCAGCGAGCCGTCATCTGCGTTCGAGCCCGTCAGATACGCGGTCAGATCGCCCGCATATTCCGTGCCGTCTTCCAACGTCAGCTTCAGCGCCACGTCGTTTCCTTTCGCGCGGATTGGCGTGACGGCTTCCTTGCCGATGAACTTCACGACGGTCGGCTCAACAAGTGTGTCTGCGATGCGCTGCTGGGTCGCCGCATAGGAGGCGGTGATCGCTTCGTCGCTGGATGCGTCCACGCCGAGTGCGGCCAATACGGAGACGAGCACTTCGTCGCGGATTTCCACATAGGTGCCGAGCTGGTCGATATACGACGTGGAAATGCCATTGAGCTTGGCGAGCTGGATAAGAGGCCGTGCGATGCGTTCTGCGCTTTCGGTCTGCTGGGTCTGTGTCATAGGTCCCTTCTTTCCGCGCCGTTTGTGACGGCTGACATGCTACATTGCTTGCGATTGCCGCAGCTTCGATGCTGGTGGCATTCGCACCAAAGATAACTATATCACGGTATGATATCGTTTTCAAAGCGTGTTTTGCGGTAAGAGAGTGTTGCTATATTGCGATTTTGCTCTAATTTCAGGAATATAGATAACCGGAATTGTTTTTCCATATTGACTATCGTTTGCAATACGAAGGCGCAGCGCTCCGCATTGCAAACGATTATTCCAACGGGGCATTGCTCGTCTGCTACTCGGCTTCGAGAATTGCAAAGCTTTGCAGACCTAGACGCAGCGAAGTGCCGCTAATTTCGTTTTCGCCGATGCTGAAAATCGTCCGATAACTACCATCTGGTAACTGCAAAGCTTTGCAATCGCGGCTTGGATTGACGGCTATGATCAGCTTCTGCAGGTGGGTGGAACGCTCGAAAACGAACACTCTATCGCGTTCGATTGCATGGAACGTAGCCCCCGACCGCAAGGCGTCGCATTCCCCCTTGACGTGGAGTATGGAGCGCACCGTATGCCACAGTGATTCGGCGTCGGCCTGCTGTGCGGCGACGGTCGGGGCGTCGGCGGACGGGTCGGCGGGCAGGTAGCTGCCACCGGTCACATCGCCAGCCCGAGTGTCCGATTCTGCAGAATCGGACACGTGAAGTGCTCCGGATGCGTCGTTCGCACCCCACTGCATCGGTGTGCGCGAACCGGTGCGCACGTAGCCGCCTTCTTTGCCGGGCAGTGCGCGGTATCGCATGCCGATTTCGTCGCCGTAATACAGGAACGGCACGCCCGGCATCGCGAACAGCGTGCAGTATGCCAGGGCGATTTCGCGCTGCGACAGTCGCGGCGCCACGCGTGCGGTGTCGTGGTTGCAGGTGATGAAATTAAAATTTCCGTCGGCCGTTTCCGCTTCGCGCAGACGCGGCTCGTACTCGTCCAGGAATTCGCTGATCGGCGTGCCGGAATCGGCGTTGAAATAGCTCTTGTCGCCCTTGCGGCTCAACGGGTCGTCCACGTTGCGCAACAGCATGTTGTAGCCGTTGGGAACGCCGTCCCAACGCCAATCGAGATAGAAATCCATGTCGAAGCCGGCGGCCATCGACTCCTCTGGCCGTCCCCATTCCGAAACGAACGCGGCTTCGGGGAAGGCCGGGCGGATCCGGGCGAACATGTACTGCCAGGTGCGGATGGTGTAAGGCTTGCCCTCATCGTCCTTTTTGACGAGGCTGTCGGCCATATCCACGCGGAAGCCGTCTGCGCCACGGGAAAGCCAGAACCGCATGACGTCCACCATCGCGTCGCAAGTGGCCTTCGCGTCCGGACCAAGGGCTGGCTTCTGCCAGCTACGTTCGGGGTGCGCGAAACCGTAGTTGAGCGCCGGCTGGCATTTGAAGAAGTTCAAGATGTAGGTACCGTTGCGGGGCGATTCGCCGCCGATGAATGGCAGTCCGTCGCCACCGGAGATCCATGAGTCTGTCCAGATGTAGCGGTCGGAATAATTGTTTCGTTCGACCTTGCAACTGCGGTGGAACCACTCGTGTTCCTCGCTGGTGTGGCCTGGCACGAGATCGAGGATCACGTGCATGTCGCGCCGGTGGGCGGCGTCGAACAACGCAATGAGATCGTCGTTGGTGCCGTAGCGTGATGCCACCTTTTTGTAGTCGCGCACGTCGTAGCCGGCGTCTTTGAATGGCGAGTCGAAACAAGGATTGAGCCAGATCGCGTTGCATCCGAGATCCTTGATGTAGTCCAGTTTTAAAGTGATTCCGGGGATGTCTCCGATGCCGTCGCCATTGGAGTCGACGAAGGACTGTGGATAGATTTCATAAAAAATTGCGTCGGCAAGCCATTTGGGGTGGGGGTGTTTCGCGGGGGGAAGCATGAGGGTGTGTCTCCTTGATATTTCGCGGTTTGCGGTGTTTCTTTGAAACAATCATAACGCTGAATTGCAAACGTTGGCAGAAACGTGCTACACTAACAATCACTGATACATTTTTGGTGGCCCCAGTGTTGTTGGTAATCATCCAAGAACGATGATGTGAACGTATGCAGGGTTTTGGTCCGTACCATTTAACCGGAGATGTTGAGGAACACAAGGTTATGTGAGGAAAGGAAGATCAATGAAGATCGATTGGAAGAAGGCAATCGGACTTACTGCTGCCGTTTCTATGCTGGTTCCGCTCGCTGCGTGCGGTGGCTCCTCCGACGGTGGCGATAAGAACGCTTCCGGCTCCACCGAGGCCGTCACGCTGAGCGTGTGGGCCCCGCAGGAAGACCAGGCCAAGGACACCAACTGGCTGGGCAAGGTCGAAGAGAACTTCGCCAAGGCGCATCCGGAATACAATATCACGTGGAAGAATGACGTGGTCTCTGAAGGCGATGCTTCCAAGCAGGTCAGCACTGATCCGTCCGCGGCGGCCGATGTCTATATGTTCGCTTCCGATCAGTTGGGTGTTCTAATGGATGCCAAGGCCATTGGCCAGCTGGGCACCGACGCTGAGAAGCAGGTGAAGGAACAGAACGGTGACCTCGAAGTCAACTCCGTCACCGGCACCGATGGCAAGCTCTATGGCGTGCCGTACACCGACAACACGTGGTTCATGTACTACAACAAGTCCAAGATCACCGAGGATGAGGCCAAGGACTTCGATACCATCCTTTCCAAGGCCAAGGTCGCGTTCTCCCTGCAGAATTCTTGGTACATCAACGGCTTCTATGATGGCCTGAGCCTGTTCGGCGAGAAGGGCAATGATGCTGACGCAGGCATGGTCTTCCCGAAGGACGGCGCCGATATCACCTCTTATCTGGTTGATGTGGTCGCCAACCCGAACTTCTCCAACGACGATGGCGCTTCCGGCCTCGCAGCCATCAAGGATGGCTCCGCCGACGTGCTGTTCTCCGGTACCTGGTCCGCTAAGGACGTGAAGGAGGCCCTGGGTGACAACTACGCCGCCACCTCTCTGCCGACCTTCACCGTGAACGGCCAGAAGAAGCAGATGAAGTCCTTCGCCGCCACCAAGGCCGCTGCTTACAACCCGAACGCCAAGAACCCGAAGGCCGCCGCTCAGTTCGCGGCTTACCTCGGCTCCACCGAAGCTCAGAAGCTGCACTACGAGATGCGCGCCATCCCGCCGACCGACAAGTCCCTGTCCGACCTGACCGCCGACGACATCGCAGCCAAGGCCCAGGCCGACACCATGGCCAACACCGCCCTCCTGCAGTCCGGTCTGTCCGGCATGAACGATTGGTGGACTCCGGCCGAAACCTTCGGCAAGGCCCTGGTCAACAAGGAAATCACCAAGGACAACGCTGCCGCCAAGTACCAGGATTGGGTCAAGCAGGCCGGTGGCAAGATCGCTGAGTGAAATCAGTAATCCTAAAAATCCAATAACTGAAGAATGCAGGTGGTTGGCACTGCCAAATCCCCCCAGCCATCCTGCAGCTTTGAGAGATGCTTCGAGTCGCGGTGTCTCTCTCCACTTTGCATAGTGGCTCACTCCTCCTCCGAGCTTTGCATTCCCGGGCAAGGTTTTTAAATTCTCCTTCCCCTTGTCCGGGAGCAAAGCTTTTTTTATCTTTCAATATCCATATGAGAGGGCAGTCGAAATGACAGCAACAACTCTTTCCCCACGGGAGATGAAGCGCCTTCGGAAGCAGGGTGCTGATTATGTTTCTCCGTCGCCTTACACGGTAAGGGCGGCGTTCCGGCGTGGTGACCTGTTCACTAAGCTTTCCGCAGTGGTGTTTGGTCTTGGCGATATCGTGCGCAAGCAGTATGTCAAGGGCATTGCCATGCTGGCGCTGGAAATCGCATACTTCGTGTTCATGGCAATCAATGGTGTGGACTATCTTTCCAAGTTGCCGACCTTGGGCACCAATGCAGGCGGCAAGAAGCTGGTCGACGGCTTCTGGGTCTACACCGAACCTGACCGTTCCGTGGTCATCCTGTTGTACGGTGTCGCCACTCTGGTTATCACCGCTGCCTTCATCGGCCTGTGGGTCATGTCCGTGCGCTCTGCATACAAGTCCCAGGTGCTGCTCGAGGAGAACGGCAAGGCTCCGAGCTTCATGGACGATGTCCGCGAGCTGCTCGATGCCAAGGCGCACGTTCTGCTGATGTTCCTGCCCACGCTGGGCATCGTCGTGTTCACTGTGCTGCCGTTGATCTTCATGATCTCCATGGCATTCACCAGCTATGACCACAAGCACCTCGTGCTGTTCCACTGGGTCGGCTTTGAGAACTTCGCCAAGGTTTTCTCCAACAGCGGCGGCACCGTTAACGCCGTACTGTTCGGACGTGTGCTGGTGTGGACATTGGTCTGGGCCTTCTTCGCCACCTTCCTGAACTTCTTCCTCGGCATGTTCGTGGCTATGATCATCAATCGCAAGACCACCCACTTCAAGGGTTTCTGGCGTGCCTGCTTCTCCATGTCCATCGCCGTTCCGCAGTTCGTGTCTCTGCTGGTCATGCACACCATGCTCCAGCCGCAGGGTGCGGTGAACCGCATGCTGCAGACGTGGGGTTGGATTGACGGCCCGTTGCCGTTCTTCACCAACGCCACTTGGGCCCGCGTCACCGTGATCATCATCAACCTGTGGGTCGGTATCCCGTACACCATCATGCAGATCACCGGTATTCTGCAGAACATTCCGGCCGATCAGTATGAGGCGGCGAAGATCGACGGTGCCAACTGGTGGCAGATCTTTACTAAGATCACCATGCCGTACATTATCTTCGTGCTCACCCCGTATCTGATCACCACTTTCACGGGCAATGTGAACAACTTCAACGTCATTTACCTGCTGTCCGGCGGCGATCCTACGCCATTGGGCGATTCCGCAGGCTCCACTGATTTGCTTATCACCTGGCTGTACAAGCTGACCGTGGACAAGCAGGATTACAATCTCGGTGCCGTGATCGGCATCATGACCTTCGTCGTGTTGGCCATCGTTTCGCTGATCACCTACCGCAATTCCGGCTCCTATAAGAATGAGGAGGCATTCCGATGAGCAACAAGCATTCCGCAACCAAAGTGGAAAGCCACGGCCTTCTGCACGACCAGAAGATCCGCCGTATCACCGGCGACGTGTTCGCCCACTTGTTCCTGGCCATTCTGGCCGTCATCTGGCTCGTCCCAATCGTATGGGTGTTCGCGGAGTCGTTCAATAAGAACACCGCCCCGTACACCAGCTCCTTCTTCCCGAAGGAGTGGACTCTGGACAACTATAGGGTGCTGTTCACCGACCGCAACGTGTTGGACTTCCCGAAGATGTTCGGCACCACGTTCATCATCGCCTGCTTCACCTGTGCGATTTCTCTGATCTTCGTGCTCTCTGTGGCATACTGCATGAGCCGTATGCGTTTCCGTGTGCGCAAGACTTTCATGAACGTTGTGCTGATTCTTGGCATGTTCCCGGGTATCATGGCCGTCACCGCCATCTACTTCATCTTGAAGGCCTTGGGCCTGTCAAGCGGCACCATGACTACCGTGGCGTTGATTCTCGTGTACTCCGCCGGTTCCGGCGCTGGCTTCTACGTGATGAAGGGCTATATGGACACCATTCCGACCTCGCTGGACGAAGCCGCCCTGCTCGACGGTTGCACCCGTTTCCAGGTGTTCCATAAGATCATCATCCCGATCTGCAAGCCCATGATCGTCTACCAGGCCATCATCGGCTTCCTGACCCCGTGGCTCGACTTTGTCATGGCCAAGGTGATCTGCCGTACGCAATCCAACTACACCGTGGCATTGGGCCTGTGGCTCATGCTGCAGAAGGAATATATCCAGAACTGGTTTGCCCGCTTCGCCGCGGCCGCGGTCGTGATCTCCGTTCCGATCGCCATCCTGTTCATTGTGATGCAGCGCTTCTATCAGGAGTCCATGTCGGGCTCCGTGAAGGGCTAAAGAAAGGCAAAGGATATGACGCTCGTAGACAGCTTCGCACAGCCGAACACGAGCGTCGCCGAACCGTTCCCGCTGTGTCTGGAACGGCCGCTGGGTGCCGTTGTTACTGAAACCGGCACCCAGTTCGCTCTCTGGGCTCCTTCCGCACAGAAGGTGACCCTGAGACTGTTCTCGCGTGGCTCCATGGGGGAAAGCGGCGACGCTCTGATTGGACAGTACACGATGCGTCCGGAATCCGACGGTTCCTGGACGTACGATTTCGCCGACAACAAGCACGGCGTGTATTACGACTTTTTGATTGAACGCGATTGCGGTTCCGTGGACCGCGTCGCCGATCCGTGGGCGCGCGGGGCCGGTGTGAACGGCCGGCGCAGCATGGTCGTGGACTTCAGCCGCACCAATCCGGATGGTTGGTACCGCGACCATATGCCGGACGTGCCGCTTGCGCAGACGGTGGTCTGGGAAACCCATGTGGGCGATTTCAGCAATGATCCCGCCGGCGGTTTCCCCGAATCGCATCGGGGCAAGTACCTGGCGTTCACCGACGACGGTACGTCTCTGGACGGGCATCCCGACTTTCCCACGGGCATCGCATATCTCAAGAAACTTGGCGTCACCGCGGTGCAGCTCATGCCGATTTACGATTTCGGTTCCGTGGACGAAGAGACCTGCGATCGCTACAACTGGGGGTACGATCCGGTCAATTACAACGTGCCGGAAGGCTCGTATTCCACCAATCCGTTCGACGGGTCGGTGCGCATCCGCGAAGTGAAGCAGATGGTGCAGGCGCTGCACAACGCCGGCATCAAAGTGATCATGGACGTGGTCTACAACCACATGTTCTCGCCCGATAATTGGTTTGAGCGGTCGGTGCCGGACTATTTCCTGCGCCGTAAGCCCAACGGCGCGCTGGCCAACGGATCCGGCTGCGGCTGCGATATGGCCACCGAACGCAAGATGTTCCGCCGGTTCATCGTGGAATCCGTGACGTTCTGGGCGCGCGAATACCACATGGACGGCTTCCGTTTCGACCTGATGGGTCTGATTGACGTGGACACCATGAACGCCGTGCGCGCCGCGCTGGACGAGATTCCCGGCCGTGGACGCGACATCCTCATGTACGGCGAACCGTGGTCCGCGGGCGCCACCGCGCCGCTGCCCAGCGACACCGTGCTGGCTGACAAGTCAGGCCTGTCGAAGCTTGACAGTCGCATCGGCCACTTCTGCGACACCACGCGAGACACCATCAAGGGCCATGTGTTCTTCTCGGACCGCCCGGGTTATGTGAACGGTGGCATGCACGAGAACGTAGCGGCTGCGCGTGAGGCCGTGGACGCGTGGCGTCGCGGCAAACATTCGGAAGGAGTGGCAGGCCAGGTCATTCAATACGTGTCCGCGCACGACGACCTCACGCTGTGGGACAAGTTGTGCGCGAGCTTTGCGGCTGGTTCGTTGGGCAGCACCGTGGCCGAAGGCGTTAACGAAAATACCGTGGATGTGCCAAAAGTCATGTATGACGCCGATTTCTCGGCGGAAGGGCTGGCCGGTGTCGGTCCGCAGATTGCGGCCGCGCTGACCGACGTGATGGACGCCAACAAGCTGGCTGTGGGTATCACGCTTACCTCCGCTGGCATCCCGTTCATGCTGTCCGGCGAGGAGTTCGCACGTACCAAATTCGGCAGCTCTGATTCTTACGATTCCGCCAAAGAGCTTAACTGGCTCGATTGGAACCGTGCATGGCAGAAGCGCGATTTGATTGAGTATTACGCGAAGTTGATTGCATTGCGCAAGTCTGATCCACAGTGGTTCGACGGCAATCGCAATATCGTCGATACGGAAGGCGACGAACTCGTGTTCCGCGTCGGCGATTATCTGATGGCCGCCAATCCAGGCAGACACGTCGGCGTTATTGACGTGGCCGTAACGGGTTTGGAACCGATTGGCGGAATACGGAGATACTGGTGTGGTCTCGGCTCGTCCGTCAGTCCGGTGGAAGGCAATGTGAGCGCAGGTGATGGCGATTATTTGATTGTTCCACCGCATACGTTTGCAATCTGGCGGTTGCAGTAATACTCTCAGTAGGGAAGCTACAAAACGGCGACCGCAAAGCTGCGGTTGCCGTAACAGATACGGCAATGGGGCAGGAAAACCAGAAAGGATACGACAGTGGGAATCGGAGCGCGCAATCCGCGGTACGAGGTGGTGTTTTTCGACCTGTACGGAACGCTGATCGACATTCGTACCGATGAGCAGAGCGAGGCCGCATGGCAGGCGCTGTACGATTGCGTGACCGAATTGGGCGCGCAGTACGAATCCGTCGACGTGATGCGCGACCAGTTCGAAAAGCTCGAAGCCCGCGAAATGGTCCACCAAGCCGACCGTGCAATCGTTCGCAACGGGTGGGACGAATTCGACATCCTGCCGGTCTACCGGTCCCTGCTCATGAATCGCAGCGAGGAAGCGGAAAAGAAACTCGCGCTACCGCAGGCCGCGCTGAAAGCCGCATGGGCGTTCCGCCAAGGCAGCACCAGCCTGTTCCGGCTGTACCCCGGCGCGCTCGACATGATCGAACAACTGCAGGACGCCGGCATGGTCGTGGCGCTGCTGAGCAACGCGCAAGCCTGCTACACACGCCCCGAACTGGAAGAGACCGGCCTTGCCAGCGTACTGGACGACGTGATCATCTCCAGTGAAGAGAAAATCCGCAAGCCCGCACGCGACCTGTACATGCTGGCGCTCGACCGTGAATTCGTGACCGCCAAGCACGCGCTCATGGTCGGCAACGATGAAGCAAACGATATTATCGGAGCCAATTCCGCCGGTCTCGACGCAGCATACTTCCGTACGGAAATTTCGCCGATGAGCGACCCGCCCAAGTCGGAGCATGCGGTATGTTCGTTTACCGGTGCCGACTACGACGGTCTGCTGAAATTCGTGCTGAACGCGTGAAACGCGCGTAGGTTGCGTCTTGGGCGTACTGGGCGTCTTGGGCGCACGAAAGGCCGTATGCGGAACTGAGGAGGACATATGGAAAGCTATGTCGAGCAGGGTGCTGGAGCTGATTCGATTGAACAGATCGGATTCGGCGGCGCTCGCCGTACCAAGAAGAAGCACCGCGGACTGACGGTGTTCCAGCTCAAGGTCATCGGCGCTGTGGCGTTGGCTCTGTCAGCTGGTAGCACCACCATTGTGCCGCTGTTTTTCGGTTCCGACGTCAATAATATGACGTCGCTGACGGCGATGGTCTTAAGCGAGGTCGTATCTTGGTTTGCTATTCCGATTTACGCGTGGCTGCTGGTGCAGGGTTTCCGTGAAACACATAGTCGCGTCGCGTACGGCCTGCAGCTGTTCATCCTCGCCGTGGTGTGTGAGGTGCCGTACGACCTCTGCACGTCGCATAAGGCTTTCGATTTTGGCTCGCAGAACCCTGTTTTCGGTCTGTTCATCGCGTTCGTTGTGCTTGCCGTGTTGGATTGGGTGGCGGCGCGCTACCAGAAGTCAATGAAGATTGTGCTGTCGGTCGGTCTGGTGTTGATCGGACTGTTGTGGGATCTGCTGCTGCGCGTCGGCCTGCGCCAGCATATGATGAGCGTCGGCTCGGTGACGCTTGGTTTCGTGCTGATTTTCACGTTGATGCGCCAGCATGAGAATTCGATGATGTTCACTGCCGGCCTGTTTGGCGCGGTGATGATGATTATGCCTGGCATTGGCGTTGCATTCGTGCATTATTACAACGGCGAGTTGGGTTATAAGCGGCAGTGGACGAAGTGGGCTTTTTACGCGGCTTATCCAGTTATTTTGATATTTTGTGCTATTGGTGCAACATTAGCGTGATTTTTGACAACGTTCGCAGTATAATAGTAGCAATATGGGAGAGCATTGCCGCTCGGGCAAGTGTTTCCAAGGCTGGGAACGTTTGTGATTATGATGCAGAAACCGCAAAGGGGTTGAGAGATGGATAGAGCAGGCATTCGCGAGGTGGCCAAGGCCGCGGGTGTGTCGATTTCCACGGTGTCGCGCGCGTTCACGCGTCCGGAACTGGTGTCCGAACGTACACGTCGCAAGGTGCTGGAAACTGCCGACAAGCTTGATTTCAACATCTCCCGTTCCGCCACATCGTTGAAATCGGGCCAATCGTACCGTGTGGCGATGCTGATGAATGAAGAGATCACTAGCTGGTTCAATACGGAAGTGTTCGCTGGAATCGAATCCGTCATGCATAATGCCGGGTATGACGTATCGCTGTTCCAGCATGTCGACACGGCCGAGAATCGCAAGGAATTCTTCATGAATCTGCCCGTCCGCCGCAACGTGGACGCCGTATTCGTGACGTCGTTCGGCGTGAATCCGAAGGAAATCCAGCAGCTCAAGCGCATCCACGTGCCGATCATCGGCATCAATACGCCGACGCAAAACGGCTTCGACGCCACCATCTCCATCGACGATGAGGACGGCATGTTCACCGCCGCCCAGCATCTGATCAATCTGGGGCACAAGAATATCGTGTACGTGTGCTCCGATGCGGTCGATTCCATTAATTCCTCCATCGATGCGCGAGGACAGGGCTTCATCCGCGCCTGCAAGACGATGGAGGCCTCCCATGACTTCAAGTGGCGCGTCGTCTCTGTGCCGCGTGGCAAGACCTTCGCCGACTCGGCGTTGACCGCGCTGCTTGCGTTGGACGAGTTCCCGGACGCGATTTGCTGCCAGATGGATATGATGGCGATTCCGCTGGTGTTGCGTTTGGAACGTTACGGCCACCACACGCCGAGTGACTATTCGATTATCGGCTTCGACGATTCGCCGTACGCCGACACTGTGAGCCTGACCACCATGCGCCAGGATCCGTATGCGATGGGTCGCGCGGCCGCACAAAAGGCCATGAAGCTTATCGAAGGTGAGCCGCTTGAAAACGCGCATGAGATTGTGCGCGCCCAGCTCGTGCTGCGTGGCACCGATTCCGTGTATGGCACTGGCCGCTGAGAGCCGAGTCTCATTGTCCTTCCGCAGCCCGTCAATGCCGACGGGCTGATTGTGATGGCCTGGGGTGGATTGATAAGGGATACCCCCACTGTAGTCACGGTGTGTGGCATACGTTTTCAGGAAAAAAAATGAAACAATTTGCAGTGATGTGTTTCATGACACGCCAATCGGGGGCTGATGAATGATGAATTTCATTCAATGATCAGCATGTGTTTTTTGATTTTGCAATCGTTGACAAACCGTTGAATATCAGGCTTTAAAGCGTTGTCCCCGTGAGAGGGGACGAAAAAACGTATCGGGGGAGGGGGTGTGGGTTCTTTTTGTTTCATTTTGTTTTCATAACTGCAAAGGTTATCATAGTAAACCGTAGGTCAGAGAAAAAGGGAAAACAGAGGTTTCCGGCTGTGTTGCCGGAGATGGGAACAGCGCAGAAGCTATACGTAAAACAGAAGTGATAACGGCATTATGCAAAGGATATCAACCCTCGAGTTGAGGGACTCAGAAGGGTGAACACTTTGCGGATAGGGGACAAGATGAGGCAATGGCGTAATGGTGTCGGCAACGCACCACGACACTATGCAGGAACGCGATCGGCAACCGGTCGCGTGCTTTCGCGTACCCGCTCCCTGACCGCCGCCGCCATAGCGGTAGCCATGATGGCCACCGTAGCAGTAACTTCCCTTCCCCACCTACAATGCCAAAGCTGACGAAAGTCACAATGACGGCGCAATCTGCACGCCTACCAGCATTTCCCTTGGCACCGATACCGGTAGCGGAACTGTGGATTCCGGAATCGCCACATATGTTGGCGGTGATATGTATGTAGGCCAGAAAGCCTCATCCGGCAATATGAATAACGTCAATGGGCCGTCTGGTTCATACGCTGCCGAAGCCGAGGGCTTGACCGCGGTGAACGGCAAGCTGCTTATGCATCCGCTTAAGGGGCTATGGACTTCGTATTACACGGATAAAGATGGCGTGAAGAATGGTTATATAAAAGACTACAAGGGCTTCCGTTTTGGCATTGTGGGCTTTGGTGGTCAGTATCGTCCGGCAACAGGTTCCTCCACGCTTGAGGTGAGGGGTAATAGCTCCGATAGCGACATCAGTTGGGTCGGCGGTGCGCAGGCTTGGGGTAATGCCGGATGGGTCGGCCAGACCAAGACTTCGGAGCCGAATTACACGGCTAACATTGCTGGCGCTTCAACCAACGTGTACGGCGGTTCGTCCAACGACATTCTCGGTGCGTCTTACGGCTCGCAGAATACCGATAAGAACAAGTACGACAATCGCAACTCCGTTTACGTGCCGAGCGATACAAGCGGTACTGTCAACTGGAATCAGAATGATGATCAGATAGGTTCCACCGGTCAGACATTCACCGAGTTCGGCTCCTATATCAAGACGCTGTCGGGGAATCTGAGCGGCCTCAGCAAGCAGCAGTCAAGCAGCGTCTACGTGGCTGATGCGACAATCTCGTCAGATAACGAAAATCAAAACGGCCTTGTTCGCACGAAGTTCGATGGAAGCTATACCTTCACCATCAACAACGTGCATGAGAAGATCATCAAGTTTGTAGGCAATGGCACGTCCTCCATGCAGGTGTTCAATCTGCCGGCAAGCATGCTTAACGAGTCCTCGTCGTATACCGGCGTGAGCTTTAGCTTCTCGAATATTCCGGACACCTCTTCTGTGGTCATTAACGTGACCGGGGGAAACGTGGATTTCCACAACGGCTGGCGCTTCTGGTGGACTGATATGAATAATCAGACCAGTGAACTGAGCGGCTCCTACACCGACAACGCTTACGCCAAGCGCGCTCAGCAGATTATGTGGAACTTTGCGGATGCGAGCAATGTAATCATCCGCGGTGGTCAGGGTTCGGGTACTACGACTCGTAATGTCGAGAATTCTGCAGCTGAGGGGAATGATGGCGTGTGGGATGGCTCGTTCCCCATGAAAACCAACGATGACCCGGCTGCGGGCATGCTCGGCAGCATTCTCGTACCGAACGGCAGCTTTGAATCGCATGTGAGTACCAACGGCCGCGTATGGGTCGGCGGGTCTTTCGCCATGTACAACCCTGATGCGGTGGGCAATACTGGTCAGGACGGCAAATTCTATCTGTTCATCAACTACGAACGTAGCCATTCCGCTTCCGCATTGGATATGGATCAGGAGCGCCACAATCTGCCTTGGAATGGTTCGTATTCCACCTCCTGCGCCGCGATCAAATGGGATAAGGTCGATGCCGAGGGCAAAGCCCTGAAAGGTACTTCGTGGACGGTGTACGGCACGAGGGATAATGCCGTGAATGGCACGAACTCCATCACCACGGTTGCTGATGGCGGCTGGAATGATGCGGATGATGCGGATAACGGTAGCGTCACCCTGGGTAGCTTGGCGAAGAACGCCACATATTATGTGAGGGAAAGCGGCACTGGCAGCAGCCAGTATGCGTTGAACACGAACATCTATCGCATCGTCACGCACGACAGTACGGATACTGTTTCAACCATCGACAAGGTGTACGATGCCGACGGCACTGAAATCACCGATGACACCGCCAAGCAGCTGAACAATGGCGCTATTGTCAACAAGAATTCAGGTACGTCCATCGCATGGTCGAAGGTCGATGGCACTGACGGAAGCACGTTGCTCGCGGGTTCCACTTGGGAATTGACCAAGAAGGGCGATCCCGACCAGTCGTGGACCATTACGGACGATGATTCAGGCAGCGAGGTTGCGGGCATCAAGGTCACGGTTAATGGGCAGGAAGTCACTTCGTGGCGCTTTACCAATTCGACTCCTGCAAGCATCACCTACGTTGCCGTGGATAAGGATGGCAAGGAGCTCGCCACGAAGGTGCAGTGGAGGTCCGAGGATCCGGCCATTGCCACCATTGCCAATAATGGCACGCAGCTGCAGCCGAACAGCAGCGGCTTCACGAACATCGTGTTCACGGCAGGCGACAAGACCGTGACATTCCCCGTTACGGTAAGCGGTGTAACCGTGGAAAGCTTCGTGAGCATCGGTAACTATACCGAAGGCCAGAAAATCAGCCTGGAACAAGGTAAGACCATGACGCTGACGGCTACCGTGGCACCTGAAGGCAACACGGTGAACTGGTCTTCGAGCAATACGGATGAGGTTTCCGTAAGCCCCTCAACCGGTACTGCTGTTACGGTAACCGCTAAGAACGCGACTTCAGGCTATGTGACCATCACTGCCACCGAGCAGCGTAGCCAGAAGAAAGCCACCCTGAAAATTAAGGTGACAAAGCCTGCTGCGACCACCACCACTGTGTATTTCAAGATGCAGGATGACTTCAACCAAAATAACGGTCAGAAGCTATTTCTGGAATGGAAGTACGCCAATGGAAGTTGGCCTGCAGACAAGGGCGATCAACCGAACCGAAAGCAAATGACCACCGCAAGTGGGTGTGGCGAATACGTCTCCTACACCATCAATTCGGTGATGCCATCTGATGCCATCTTCCGAATTCGCAGGGATAAGGCTAACTGGACCACTCCTCAATCCTTCTATCGCCCGAATACCGATGGCGGATACTCGTTCAACGGTGGAGACGTGGTGACGCTGGAAAGCAACACTAACGTGTATTACAGCGCACCTTCCGGCTGCACGGTGACCAGCGCATATGTGGAGAATCGCTCCCATCGTTCCACGGTGAAGAACGCGGTGTTCTATGACCAGCCGGTGGTCCGCGCTATTACCAATACGACTGCCAAGGCAGCTGACACGCGGCAGGATGAGGATCCGAAGGGCGGCCAGTTCAAGGTGTCCGACCTTACGGATGGCACCTACACGCTGAAGGAAACCAGCGCCCCGAACGGTTTCGATGTCAGTAAGACGAAGACTTACACCATCGTTATTGAGAATGGGCAAGTCACGAGTTCCGGTCTTCCTAGCGCGGGCAACATTGAGAACTCGCGTCTTACCGGTACGGTGAACTGGAAGAAAACCGACGAGACTGACACCAGCAAGCTGCTGGCCGGTTCCGAATGGAAGCTGTACAAGACTAGGAACTTCTCGTGGGATAACGGCAACGCGGTTTATACCGAGACCGGCAGTACTGATCCGGTCGCAACCATCAAGGATTGCGTGAACAGCAGCGAGAAGACCTGCTCCGCGCAGACGGGACAGTACACGGATCGTGACGGCGAAGCCGGCAAGTTCTCCATCGTCGGCCTTGAGTGGGGCGAATACCAGTTGGTCGAGTCCAAGGCTCCTGACGGGTACAACATCGATACGACTCCGCACGTGTTCCGCATCGGGCCGGCCGAAGGCGCGAACGTGAAAGGCACGTGGTACACGTCTTCCGGTTTCAAGCCGGAGACTACCGCCGACTATCAGAAGTCTGCCGCATTCACCGTTGACGGTGGTTCCATTACCAACACCCCCGGCGTCGTTCTGCCTGGTACAGGCGGCGAGGGAGTAAACAAGATGTACGCTGCGGGATTCCTCGCAGTGGCGATTGCCGTGGCCGGTCTGGCCTTGAGCCTCAGGAGGCGGCAATGATGAACTCGTCTAGGGCAGGGGGGCTGGACCGTAGCGTAGCGACCCAATGCCCACTAGGCAATAACTGAATACACATAACTGAAGATTTCCAAGATTTCAAACAAATAAGAAAGGGAGAACAATGAACAAGGTTCTCAAAGGCCTCGTAGCCGTGGCAGCCACCGCGGCAATGGCCGTCGCCGGTTTCGCCGGCGCCTCCACCGCCATGGCGGATGACCCAACTGGTGGTATCGCGGTTGAAGCCAACGATACCCACACCTATTCCGTCTACCAGATTTTTACTGGTACGTACGGTAGTGATGGTTCTCTTGGCAACGTTGCAGCTGGCCAGAACTTCAAGACCGCGAATGGAGCTGGTGATGGCGGCACTAATCTGTCAGCCGCTGATGCTGCCAAGAAGGTGGCTGGGCTTGAGAGCAGTGCCTCCGATTCGATGAAGCTTGAAACTATCAACAAGTTCGTTGATTTGACTGGCGATGCATACGGCACAGTATCGGCCGCAGCTCAGCTGAGCAAGGTCCCGGCTGGTTATTACCTCGCCAAGGACAAGGACACTGTGACCGGTAATGATGCAGCTACTTTGTACATTGTCAAGGTTGTTGGCAATGAAGTCGTGACCATCGCCCGCAAGGCCGATAAGCCGACCTTCGAGAAGAAGGTCCAGGATGCCAACGACTCCGAAGGCACTACCACTGGGTGGCAGGATTCTGCTGACTACGACGTGAACGATACGGTTCCATTTAAGCTGACCGCCACCTTGCCGACGGACAAGGACGATTTCGCGGCGTACAAGACCTACAAGCTGGTCTTTAAGGATACGCAGTCGGCTGGTTTGACTTATCCGGAGGCTTCTGGCTTCATTGTTAAGTATGAGGAAACCGTCGTTCCGGCGAGCCAGTACACCCTGACTCTGAACCCGACTACTACCACTGCTGATAGCACGTTCACCCTCACCATCAACGATGTCAAGTCTCTTACTGATTCCGAGGGTCAAGCCATTGCTGTTGCTGAAGGTGGCAAGTTCACTGTCGAATATGCATCCACGCTGAACAAGAATGCTGTGATTGGTTCTGCGGGTAACCCGAACGAGGCTAAGCTCGAATACTCCAACAATCCGAACTACACTGGCGATGGTGCAGGCTCTCCGACTGGTGAGACTCCGAAAGATAAGGTCATCGTCTTCACCTACCAGCTGAACGTCAACAAGACCTTCGATCAGGGTGACCCGGCGGAAAGTGATATGCCGAAGTTCACGCTGTACAAGAAGTACAAGAATGGCGAGAGCGAGGAGTGGAATAAGGTCGGTAAAGAGATCGCTCTGACGAGGGGCGGCACCGAGGGGCATTTCACCTACACTGGATCTTTCTCCCGCATTGATGATGGCGAGTACAAGCTCGTGGAGACCCACACTCCGGCAGGCTATAACACTGCTGCTGACACGCTCTTCACCATCACTGCTGACCACGATGTATTGTCTGACAATCCGGCGCTGACTTCTCTGAAGATTAATCAGACTGACGGTGATAAGACGAATGGTACCGTTCAGGCCGACGTCGTGAACAAGAAGGGCTCCAACCTCCCGTCCACCGGTGGCATGGGCACCGTGCTGCTGTACGTGGCTGGCATCGCCGTGTTCGTGCTTGCTGGCGCGACCCTGGTGATGGCTCTGCGTCGTCGCAATGCCTGATCCTCCGGATTCCATAAGAATCTGAAGTAACCATGCGAAACCCGTGAGCCGCGTTGACGCAAGTCAGCAGCGGCTTACGGGAATCGCAATACATAATTTAAAAACTAAAAATTAAATAATAACTGAACCCACATATGCTGGGCTGGACCACCTCAATCCCTTGTACACTGCCTAATTTTCTTGAGTATCCAGCCTGGCTCCATATATTTTCCGGTTTGCCGTTGGGGGCGAATCAAACATGCTTACTTTCCAATCCACAGAAGAGGGGTCGGCAATGAAGGAACGCACGATCGCAAGCCGCGTCATCGCCGCATGCTGCGCAATCGCCGCCACATTCGCCGCGGCAGCCTGTGCATTCACTACTCGCGATGCCGTCGCGGCGCCAACAACAGACTCTGCCAGCGGCAGCATCGCCATTTCTTACCAACATAAAAGCTCGGACTCCGAAACTGGCGACGATTCTACCAACTTCGCCATTTCGGACGCCAGCTTCAACCTCTACAAAGTCGGACAGATCCCGGCAAGCGGCGGCGCCACATTCGAACCCGTCGCACCGTTCACCGACTCCACCGCCTACCCCGTCGACTGGTCGAAGATGACCGGCAAGGACGCGCAGGTGTGGCGAGACATGGTCAACACGCTCGCCGGACTCATCGCGGTGAACCAACCCGACGCCACGGCAACCGGTGTCACCAACGCTTCCGGGCATCTGACCTTCACCGGACTGTCCGACGGCCTGTACTTGGCCGTGTCCGACAGCGTTGACGTGAAGGTCGCCAACGCCTCCGGAAAGAACCAGACATGGACGTGCTCTTCCGGCAGCATGCTCGTCGCAGTGCCCGAAGACGGCGTCTCCGGCGGGTCGCGTGTGCTGAGTATCGAACCGAAAACCGAATGTGTGGCGCAACCGCCGAAAACCGTGGAACGCACTGTGCGCAAAATCTGGAATGACCGGAACAATTCCGACGGCAAGCGCCCCGAATCCATCACCGTGAAACTCCTGCGCGACGGCGAGCCCGTGGAAAACGTGAAGCTGAACGAGTCCAACAAGTGGACGCATTCGTGGACGGATCTCGACGCGGACCACGAATGGACCGTGGTCGAAGCGGCGGTGCCCGACGGCTACACCACCATCTCCGATGTGGAAGGCGACTCCACTGAAATCACCAACACGCACACGCCACCCACCACGCCGGACCAGCCGCACACCGGCGCCGACGTGCAGCAGGCCGCTTGGATTGCCGTGGCCATCTTGGGCGCGGGCTTGGTGCTGCTGATCGTTGCCAAGACGGCTTTGCGGAAGCGGGCGTAGCATAAATAACGTGACGGATGAATCGGACGCCAAGTCAGCTGCGCAAGTCGAATTGGATGCGCAGGTTAAACCGGGTGCCAAGCATAAGAAATCGAATGCGCTGCTCAATGTGATGATTGCCATCTCCGCAATCGCCATGATCGGCGCGCTGGGTCTCATCGCGTATCCGACATTCAGCGACTGGTGGAACCGTATGCACCAGTCGTACGCCGTAGCAAGCTACGTGGAACACACCGAAGACATGTCCGGCGCCGAACGCAAAGCAATGCTCGACGCGGCGCACGCATACAACGAGCGGCTCGCGGCCAACGGCGACCGATGGCACATGACCGACGAGCAGAAGCGCGAATACAACGAGACGCTCGACGTGACCGGCACCGGCATCATGGGGTACGTGACCATACCGCGCATCAAAGTGAAACTGCCCGTATACCACGGCACCAGCGACGGCGTACTGCAAATCGCCGCCGGACACCTGGCCGGAACCTCGCTGCCAGTAGGCGGAGCGACCACGCACGCGGTAGTCTCCGGACACACCGGACTGCCATCCGCGCGACTGCTCACCGGCCTCGACGAACTGAAAAAAGGCGACACGTTCGCATTCCACGTGCTCGACCAAACGTACACGTACCAAGTGGACCAGATCTCAGTGGTGCTGCCGAGCGAAATCAGCAAGCTGAATATTGAGCAGGGGCGCGACTACGCGACGCTGATCACCTGCACGCCATACGGAGTGAACTCGCACAGGCTGCTCGTGCGCGGGCACCGGATTCCGAATCCGAAAGTGCCAGACAAGACGCAATACGACGAGCCGGGCGAAATGACAGCCGTGGCGGCTGCGGTGATCGGACTGCTCGTGTTTGTGGCTGGCTGCGCTTTTGTGGGGCTCGCGCGGCTATGGCGACGCTCCTGGATTGTGCGGCACGGGTTGTGCGCCGGGGCCGGCGCGCGCCATTCGTCTGGTGTTCGGGGGTAGTGTCTAGCCTAGCGCCGCCGCAGGCCGGTGACATCGCTTCTCCGGTGTGCGGGGGTGTGCGTCTGGTCGTGCTCGGTATGTGGTGCGTGGTGTTTGTGTGCTTGTGGTACGTGTTGCGTTTCAGTGTGTGTACTTGTGTTTGCGTGCGTGTGCATGTCTGATGTTGCGCAGGGGTGTTGTTGCGGTGCGCATATGGCCTGAATCGTGCTGAAGCATGGGTTGTGAGCGGATGGGGGTATTATTCGGCCTGTTTCGGACGCTTTTGATGCCCCTTTTGCTCATGACTTGCGGTTTTGACGGTTTTGGCGCGGTTGTGAGCGGATGGGGGTACGATTCTGGATGTTTCGGGCTGTTTTGATGTTGGGTGGCCTCCCCTTTTGCTCACGACTTGTGAGTTGGGCTGGTTTTGCTTGTCTGTGAGCGGATGGGGGTGTGATTCGGGCTGTTTTGGGTGCTTTTGATGCCCCTTTTCGCTCATGACTTGCGATTTTGTCGGTCCGCGCGCGGTCGTGTGCGTACGGGGGTGTGTGCAATGGGTCTTGCGTGGGTGTGGGCGTGCGGGTGTGCCGGTGTAGGCGTGGGTGTAGGCGTGCGGTCGTGGTTTTGGCTGGGTATCTGGCTTATAGATGGCGGATTCGGCCGGGTGTCCGGTGGTATCTCGCTTATAGGTGGCGGGTCGGTTTGGGCAATAGGTCGTTAGGGGGTAGCATGCATGCCCCCTAGATGTCTTGTTTCCGCAAGGGGCCGCCATCTATAAGCGAGATACCATCCGTCGATCCCGCGAATCCGCCATCTATAAGCGAGAAAGCGCGTGAACCGGGCGCTGCGGCGGCGAAATCGCAAAATTATGGAATCGGCTGATTGCTGCGCGCGGCAGGTGGGTAGTATCGGGCGCGGAAGACGTGGAAGGAGCTGCCATGTGTGATGAAGGGGAAACTGCGGATCAGGCGGATGCCGTACGAACGGAATCGCAAAAGATGAAATCGCGAGCGGGGGAGACGGCGCTTGACGGGTCGGCGCGCAGCATCATCGTGCTGATTGTGGTCGGCATGTTGGTGGGGGTGCTGTCGGGCACGTTCGGCATTGGCGGCGGCACGGTGATCGTGCCCGCGCTCGTCTGGCTGGGGCTATCTCAACGCAACGCGGCCGCCACGTCCATGCTGGCGATCGTGCCGACCTCCATTTCCGGCGTCATTTCGTACGCGACCGGCGGGCACGTCGACTGGCTCCCCCCCCCCCCCCCCCCCCCCCCCCCCGGCCTCTCCAGCGACGGCAGTTGGCTGCTGTCACGGCTGCCGGAACTGGTGCTGCGGTGGATTTTCGTGGCGTTTCTCGTGTTCGTGGTGATCAATCAGGTGAGTTTTGTGCCGTCGCGCGACCACCAGATCGTCATGACGGTGGTGACCGGCATTGGCTTGGCGTTGCTGGGTGTGTTCATCGGCACGCTGGCGGGGCTGCTGGGCATTGGGGGTGGTGCGCTTGCGGTGCCGTCGCTGTCGATGCTGTTTGGCGCGTCCGACCTGGTTGCGCGCGGCACTTCGCTGTTGGCAATGTTTCCGAATTCGATCACGACCAGCGCGGCGAACTTGAAGCGCAGGCTAGCGCATGTGAAAACCGCGCTGATTATTGGTGTGACGGCGGCTGTGACCGCGCCGCTCGGCACGTGGATTGCGGGGGAGGTTTCGCCACGAGTTGGGGCGATTATGTTCGCCTGCTATCTGTGCGTGCTGCTGGTGCGGTCCGTGTTCGTGGCCGTAAAGGCCACGCGCGCGGCGCGGGTTGCGCGGGGCTGAGTGGCGCGGGCATTTTTCCCAGTGGCTGGATGATTTAGTCGCGTGAGTGGTGCGTCAGAGGTGGTTTTTATCCAGTCACTGGGATTTTTGGCGTGTGAGTGGGGTCTGAGAGGCTGGATTTATCCAGCCAGTGGGGGATTTTGGCTTGTGGGGTGCGGTGGGGGTGTTGTTTGACGGAATATGGCGATTTTATTGGCCGTATTCCCCCTGTTCATGCGGTGGATATGTTGCGGTCATCATATGGCGATGAGTGTTCATCTGCCGTTCTTCTGTAGTGCGGTGTGCGTTGGCTTGCGGCGCATAGCGTGGGCGGTGGCATCGAAAGATCCAAGCAATGCAGCCGCGGAAAGGTTCCGCGCAGCCGGAAAACATGGTCGAAACGGGCGTTACCTAACGGGCGCAACCGAAACGGCAGGTTGGACGGCACGGAAGAAACTGCATGGAAGAAAGAAGAAACATGAGCAAGCACAAAGCTTTGAAGGGCGCGATCGCAGCGGTCGCATCCGTAGCGACGCTCGGCGCATTGCAGCCATCGGCAACGGCAACGCCAAGACGAAGTCAGGCTCGCCGATGGCAAGTATGTGGCCGAATCCACCGGATTCAACGGCGATGCAGTGCTTTCCTACGAGCTCAAGGACAAGTCCGGCAACGTGGTCTCCGCTTCCGACAGCTCCACTCCGGTCTCCGGCGTGCGTG
>OBVU01000562.1_pt1 | contig 22044 bp, 30 predicted proteins | sample 1495171 | NCBI WGS metagenome assembly OBVU01 (sample SAMEA2580028, study PRJEB22360) | human gut metagenome | biome: human gut; feature: human-associated habitat; material: faeces | place: Denmark | collected 2008/2010
AAATCGATACTGGAAAAAACTCTAACTCGGTGGCCAGTTTTTGTTGACCACTTCAACCATAGAAGGGGCCAAAAAACGAAACCTTCAACGCTGCAGTTTTAGTATCTCCAGTAAAGTATGCTTTACCTTCGCTCTCGCTCCATTTATTTTTCGTTGGATCGTATCCACGGTTAAGTACACGAATCCCTCCGTCGTTCCGTTTTCCATAAGTAGCGCTGACCTGTTCCAGACCACGTTCGAACCGGTTCTCGAGGCGAGCTATTTCATACCATTTTCCGAGGTAGCGGTTGGCGTCAAAATTTGTAATCGGCTGCACACCTTTAGGTGGTGTCGGGGCCTTACATGCTATAAGAGTGAAAGAGAGTGCAATGCCAGTCAACACAGGCCATAACTTCATAATAAATCCTGTACTTTTGATAGTTGAGAGTAAGTATGAAAGATAGATGATTACGACCGATCACTTAAAGAACTTTCATACTATATTAGGAATAGTCCATAACAGAAAAATTGTCAGTGATGACGCCAGAAAGGCAATTTATTCCGTGCACTACACAGTTTATGTGTTAATGAATTAGTCAAGGGGAGAATATGATAAAAAAACCTGTGATTGGAATCAGCGGTTGTTTGGCCGGTTCTGCTGTTCGTTTTGATGGTGGTCACAAAAGAGCTGACTTTTTAATGGACAAATTAGTGGAATGGGTAACATTCAGACCAGTATGTCCGGAAATGGCTATAGGGCTGCCAGTTCCGCGTCCTGCTCTACGTCTTGTGCGCTCGACGCAAGGAAATATACGGATGTGTTTCAGCCACGACCAGAATGAGGATGTGACAGAGAGAATGACAGAGTTTAGTCGTTCTTATATGGACAAATTAAAGGATGTATCGGGGTTTGTGGTTTGTGCTAAATCTCCCAGCTGTGGCATGGAGCGCGTGCGTGTCTATGATGAAAATGGTAATCGAGGTCGTAAAGATGGAGTGGGACTATTTACGAGCACTTTGATGGAAAAGTTTTCCTGGCTACCGATTGAAGAGGATGGGCGATTACATGATCCAGTGCTTCGTGAGAATTTTGTTGAAAGAGTTTTTGCTTTGCATGAGCTCAATCACCTTTACAAGGAGAAATTATCAAGAAGAGAGTTATTAGCTTTTCATAGTCGTTATAAGCTTCAGTTGTTGGCGCATAGTCAGGCAGGCTATAAAGATATGGGACCATTTGTGGCTGCAATACACGAGTGGGCGGACCTTGAATCATACTTTGAGGTGTATCGTGATAAGCTGATGGCGATTCTCAGAAAACCTGCATCACGTAAAAATCACACGAATGTGCTGATGCATATACAGGGGTATTTTAGTAACTACTTAAGTACACGCCAGCGTAAAGAGTTGAGCGAGGTTATACTTAACTATCGTTCTGGCACATTACCTCTTCTTGCGCCGTTGACTCTGCTGAAGCATTATCTGGGTGAGTATCCTAATGACTACTTGCTTACACAGAATTACTTCGATCCCTATCCGGACGAACTGGCTCTAAGACTGATGGTAAATTAATTGTATGCGATATCATCCAAAAGGATGAGTTCCTGCATGCAGGATATTTACAATCGTAAAAACTACACTATGATACCCAGAGTGTCAGTTTGTATAAAAACTCTGTTTACGCTGAAGAAACCATTGAGATGCAACTTAAAGTTGGTAAACATGCCAGTCAAAATATATAATATTATGATTCCACGCAGCTATATATAATATAACAGATTGGTTTAATAATTTGTCTTTGTGAGTTAAATACATAATTTTATACTTGTGATGCAATGAGATTTTCCTTATTGTTGAACTGGCGAATATTGATTTTCCACCTATACTTACCTGGTGTAACCCCAATGATATCAGGTGGATAATATGCCATACATATGTTCTATCATTTTGGTGTTGAACTCGTTTGATGTCCGAATTGGTAAAGAAGATATTTTGTTTAAAAAAGGAAGTGCTGTTCTCATTGATTACAATTTAAAAGATTTTTTTCATCAAATATAGATCATGTAATGATCGTAGATGTTGAAGAGAAAACAGTTAATGATTTCTTTAAAAGCAACACACTCTCACCTTTTTCTGTAAGAAGGTTTTATCCGGCATACTTGATGGTGGAATGTGAAGATTTTTCATTGTTAAAGAACTTGATTGCATGCTTGAATTGTGATGGCAGAACTGTGGATTTTGTTAGAAATCAAATATCACTTGCATGTCTTGCTATCTTATCTTCAGAGAAAATAGTGCAAAGTTTTTATTTGGATGTCTTAATAGTTTAGGAAGTAAAGTTAAGGCTATTATTCACACGGATATATCTGCAGCATGGAGACTTTGTGATATATCTTCAAGACTGTATCTGAGTGAAAGTCTGTTAAAAAGAAAATTAAAGCACGAAGGCTTATCATTTAGTAAATTAATTCTTGAAGAGCGAATGGTGATGGCGGAAAGGTTATTAAGCTACAATTTATATTCTGTTGGAAAAGTTGCTGAGATATGCGGTTATGAAAACACGTCATATTTTGTAAGTGTTTTCAGAAGATATTTTGGTGTTCCTCCCCATCAATATTTATCAAGATTTTTTTTAGAAAAAGACATGATGTAACGTGATGCGTTTTAATGATTTTGTATTTTTCGTATTTGATAATTGTATGATGCTTTCAGCTACGCCAGAATAATCGCTGGCGTTTTTCTTTTTGAATAGATGTTCAAGCCTTACGCTAATGTAACTTCTATACCTTTCCTCTTCGTTCCGAACCGTGTACACCATCCGTTATTTGCGGAGGTGAGGCTATGAAATCCATGGATAAGTTAACAACGGGCATTGCCTACGGCACCTCCGCAGGCAGTGCTGGCTACTGGTTTTTACAGCTGCTCGATAAAGTCACGCCCTCACAGTGGGCAGCAATAGGTGTGCTGGGTAGCCTGGTATTTGGCCTGCTGACGTACCTGACAAACCTTTATTTCAAGATTAAAGAAGATAAGCGCAAGGCTGCGAGAGGTGAATAATGCCTCCATCATTACGAAAAGCCGTTGCTGCTGCTATTGGTGGCGGAGCAATTGCTATAGCATCAGTGTTAATCACTGGCCCAAGTGGTAACGATGGTCTGGAAGGTGTCAGCTACATACCATACAAAGATATTGTTGGTGTATGGACTGTATGTCACGGGCATACAGGAAAAGACATCATGCTCGGTAAAACGTATACCAAAGCAGAATGCAAAGCACTCTTGAATAAAGACCTTGCCACTGTCGCCAGACAAATTAACCCGTACATCAAAGTCGATATACCGGAAACAACGCGCGGCGCTCTTTACTCATTCGTTTACAACGTGGGTGCTGGCAATTTCAGAACATCGACGCTTCTTCGCAAAATAAACCAGGGCGATATCAAAGGCGCATGTGATCAACTACGTCGCTGGACATATGCTGGCGGTAAGCAATGGAAAGGTCTCATGACTCGTCGTGAGATTGAGCGTGAAATCTGTTTGTGGGGCCAGCAATGAACAGAGTAACCGCGATTATCTCCGCTCTGGTTATCTGCGTCATCGTCTGCCTTTCATGGGCGGTTAATCATTACCGCGATAACGCGATTACCTACAAAGCCCAGCGCGACAAAAATGCCAGAGAACTGACGCTGGCGAACGCGGCAATTACTGACATACAGATGCGTCAGCGTGATGTTGCTGCGCTCGATGCAAAATACACGAAGGAGTTAGCTGATGCGAAAGCTGAAAATGATGCTCTGCGTGATGATGTTGCCGCTGGTCGTCGTCGGTTGCACATCAAAGCAGTCTGTCAGTCAGTGCGTGAAGCCACCACCGCCTCCGGCGTGGATAATGCAGCCTCCCCCCGACTGGCAGACACCGCTGAACGGGATTATTTCACCCTCAGAGAGAGGCTGATCACTATGCAAAAACAACTGGAAGGAACCCAGAAGTATATTAATGAGCAGTGCAGATAGAGCTGCCCATATCGATGGGCAACTCATGCAATTATTGTGAGCAATACACACGCGCTTCCAGCGGAGTATAAATGCCTAAAGTAATAAAACCGAGCAATCCATTTACGAATGTTTGCTGGGTTTCTGTTTTAACAACATTTTCTTCGCCGCCACAAATTTTGGCTGCATCAACAGTTTTCTCCTGTCCAATTCCCGAAACGAAGAAATGATGGGTGATGGTTTCCTTTGGTGTTACTGCTGTCGGTTTGTTTCCAACAGTAAACGTCTGTTGAGCACATCCTGTAATAAGCATTGCCAGAGCGGCAGAAAACAACATTTTTTTCATCTTATTATCCTGCATTGTTAAAAACGGCAGAATCCTATGTGACAACAATTAAACGATAGTTAAATGGATTGATGAAAATTAAAACTATATAGGTGTACGGTCAGACTATTGGAGGTAGTCAGGATTTGAATGTCAGTCTGTTGTCGGCATTCTGGCAATGCAATTTGGATAAAGCGGGGATTAAAAAGATAGAGGCGAGCCGGTCAGGTAGAAATGAATCAGGCTCAAAGTGAAGCGGAAAAGGTCTGTGGCACAAACTGATGCTGCCATAATTACAGCCTGATGACTTGTGGAATGAAACATGTTGAACCTCCTTAATTGATGTGATTCGAGTGAGGAAGGCATTCTGTCCCTCTATAGTGTCCATTAAATCAAACGGGAAATTTGTCTCATGCGTGAGACAAGTCTCTCCATTAGTGAGTTGTATTGATCGCGACTCTTCAAAGAATCCATTACTGCGTTGATGAAAAAGGTTTGCTACGAATGAAGGCAGCTATTTCGCTGGTTTCTTCATTGGAGTACATATGCCCCCACGAACCCCAAAAGCCTGCCGTGTTCGCGGCTGCCGCAATACCACGACTGACCCGTCAGGCTACTGCGAAAGCCACAAAAGCGAAGGCTGGAAGCAATACAAGCCAGGACAATCCCGTCATCAGCGCGGTTATGGTTCGAAATGGGATGTTATCCGTGAACGTGTGCTCAAGCGTGACAAAGGCCTGTGTCAGTTATGTCGGCGTGCTGGTGTGGTGCGTGAGGCGAAGACCGTTGACCACATCATCCCTAAATCGCATGGCGGCACTGATGTCGACAGTAATCTGCAGAGTTTGTGCTGGCCGTGTCATAAGGCGAAGACGGCCCGTGAACGGCTGAAGTAAGAACCAGTTCCCACTGCCAGAGGGGAGGGGCGGGTCAAATCCCTGTGACCTGACGTCTTCCGGACTGCCCGCCCCATCGTTTTTTTATACCCGCGAAAAATGAAATTTAACCAGGAGTGCCGCATATGGCTGGAACGGCGGGGCGTTCCGGGCGTCGCCCTAAGCCAACGGCGCGCAAGGCGCTGGCCGGAAACCCCGGCAAGCGAGCCCTGAACAAAGATGAACCTGTTTTTACGCCCATCAAAGGTGTTGAGCCACCGGAGTGGTTCGCTGAAGAAGAGCTTCCTCTCGCCACGATCATGTGGCAACTGACAACCAAAGAACTCTGCGGTCAGGGCCTGCTGTGCGTGACTGACCTCGCAGTGCTTGAGCGGTGGTGCGTGGCCTATGAGTTCTGGCGACGTGCCGTGAAAAATATTGCCAGACAGGGCAACACCATCACCGGTGCAATGGGCGGCATGGTCAAAAATCCGGAGCTGACCGCCAAGAAAGAACAGGAGTCCGAGATGAGCAGCACGGGGGCAATGCTCGGACTCGACCCCAGCAGCCGCCAGCGTCTGATTGGCCTGGCGGGGCAGAAGAAAGCCACTAACCCGTTTCTGAAAATCATCGAATCATGAGCCGGAAATCTTACCCCAACGTAAATGCTGCCAATCAGTATGCCCGTGATGTCGTGCGCGGAAAGATTGTGGCCTGCCAGTTTGTGATTCAGGCCTGCCAGCGCCATCTTGATGACCTGATGGCGGAAAAAAGTAAGTCGTTTCGTTACCGCTTCGACAAGGACCTGGCTGAACGGGCCGCCAAATTTATTCAGCTGTTGCCGCACACCAAGGGTGAGTGGGCATTTAAACGGATGCCCATCACGCTGGAGCCGTGGCAGCTATTTGTGATCTGCTGTGCGTTTGGCTGGGTCAATAAAGGCTCCCGATTGCGCCGCTTCCGGGAGGTGTATACCGAAATCCCCCGTAAGAACGGCAAATCGGCAATCTCTGCCGGTGTTGCCCTGTATTGTTTTGCCTGTGATAACGAGTTTGGCGCGGAAGTGTATTCCGGTGCCACGACGGAGAAACAGGCGTGGGAAGTCTTTCGTCCGGCACGACTGATGTGTAAACGCACACCCATGCTGACGGAAGCGTTCGGGATTGAGGTTAACGCCTCAAACATGAACCGTCCGGAGGATGGTGCGCGTTTTGAACCGCTGATCGGTAACCCTGGTGATGGTTCATCACCCCACTGTGCGGTGGTGGATGAATATCACGAGCACGCCACAGATGCGCTTTACACCACGATGCTTACCGGGATGGGGGCGCGACGTCAGCCACTGATGTGGGCTATCACTACCGCCGGGTACAACATTGAGGGGCCGTGCTACGACAAACGGCGGGAAGTCATCGAGATGCTCAACGGTTCGGTACCCAACGATGAACTGTTCGGGATCATCTATACCGTTGATGAAGGTGACGACTGGACCGACCCGCAGGTGCTGGAAAAAGCCAATCCAAATATTGGCGTGTCGGTTTATCGCGAATTTTTGTTAAGTCAGCAGCAGCGTGCGAAAAATAACGCCCGTCTGGCAAACGTCTTTAAAACAAAACACCTCAATATCTGGGTGTCGGCGCGTTCGGCGTATTTCAACCTGGTAAGCTGGCAGAGCTGCGAGGATAAATCACTGACCCTTGAGCAGTTCGAGGGGCAGCCGTGCATTCTGGCCTTTGACCTGGCGCGTAAGCTGGATATGAACAGCATGGCGCGACTTTATACCCGCGAGATTGACGGTAAAACGCATTACTACAGTGTGGCCCCGCGTTTCTGGGTACCGTATGACACGGTGTACAGCGTCGAGAAAAATGAAGATCGACGGACAGCCGAACGCTTTCAGAAATGGGTGGAAATGGGCGTCCTGACCGTTACCGATGGTGCAGAGGTGGATTATCGCTACATCCTCGAAGAGGCCAAAGCGGCGAACAAAATCAGCCCGGTCAGCGAGTCACCCATCGACCCCTTCGGGGCGACCGGGCTCTCACATGACCTTGCTGATGAAGACCTGAACCCCGTCACCATCATTCAGAACTACACCAACATGTCCGACCCGATGAAAGAGCTGGAAGCGGCAATTGAATCGGGGCGCTTTCATCATGATGGCAATCCCATCATGACCTGGTGTATCGGCAACGTGGTCGGCAAAACCATTCCGGGTAACGATGATGTGGTGAAGCCCGTCAAAGAGCAGGCGGAAAACAAAATCGATGGTGCAGTTGCGCTGATTATGGCGGTTGGCAGAGCCATGCTGTACGAGAAAGAAGACACGCTGTCTGACCACATTGAATCCTATGGGATCCGCTCGCTTTAACTGAGGTAATTATGATCATGCTGATTCTCGCGCCTCTGGTGGGCGTGCTGGGTGCGCTTTTGCTGGCGTATGGTGCCTGGCTGATTTATCCCCCGGCGGGGTTTGTTGTTGCCGGGGCGCTGTGCCTGTTCTGGTCGTGGCTGGTGGCGCGATATCTCGACCGTACACAGCCGTCTGTCGGCGGAGGTAAATAGTGTTCTTTTCGGGATTATTTCAACGAAAAAGTGACGCACCGGTGACCACGCCAGCAGAGCTGGCGGATGCTATCGGGCTGTCATATGACACCTATACCGGAAAGCAGATCAGCAGCCAGCGGGCCATGCGACTGACGGCGGTTTTTTCCTGCGTCAGGGTGCTGGCGGAGTCGGTCGGGATGTTGCCCTGCAACCTGTATCACCTGAACGGCAGCCTGAAACAGAGAGCCACCGGCGAACGTCTGCATAAACTGATCTCCACGCATCCCAATGGCTATATGACGCCGCAGGAGTTCTGGGAGCTGGTGGTCACCTGTCTGTGCCTGCGGGGAAACTTTTACGCCTACAAAGTGAAAGCATTTGGCGAAGTGGCTGAACTGCTGCCCGTCGATCCCGGCTGTGTGGTACCGAAGCTTAACAGTAGCTGGGAGCCGATCTATCAGGTCACATTCCCGGATGGCTCCACGGATGTACTGAGCCAGGAGGATATCTGGCATGTGCGCACGCTGACGCTGGACGGACTGGTGGGGCTGAATCCCATCGCCTATGCCCGCGAGGCAATATCGCTGGCAGCTGCGACCGAAGAGCACGGGGCCAGACTGTTCAGCAATGGCGCGGTGACGTCGGGTGTGTTGCGTACAGAGCAGACGCTGTCAGATCAGGCTTATGAGCGCCTGAAGAAAGATTTTGAGGAGCGTCACACCGGGCTTGGCAATGCTCACCGCCCGATGATCCTTGAGATGGGGCTGGACTGGAAGTCGATGGCGCTGAACGCCGAGGACAGCCAGTTCCTGGAAACCCGCAAGTTTCAGCTTGAAGAAATCTGTCGTCTGTTCCGGGTGCCGTTGCACATGGTGCAGAACACCGATCGCGCCACCTTCAACAATATCGAAGAGCTGGGGCTGGGATTTATCAACTATTCACTGGTGCCGTATCTGACCCGCATCGAACAGCGGATCAACACCGGACTGGTACGAAAAAGTAAGCAGGGCGTTTATTACGCCAAATTTAACGCCGGGGCGTTACTGCGCGGGGATATGAAGTCCCGTTTTGAAGCCTACGCCACCGGGATCAACTGGGGAATTTACTCTCCCAATGACTGCCGCGACCTGGAAGATATGAATCCGCGTCCCGGTGGTGATGTCTATCTCACACCGATGAACATGACCACGAAACCCTCCGATGGCAGTAAAGCCGGTAAGCAGAAGGATAACGCCAATGCAGACGAAACAACGTCTTGATGTACCGCTGAGTCTGAAATCTGTCAGTGACTCCGGTGAGTTTGAAGGGTATGGCTCCGTCTTTGGTGTAAAGGACAGCCACGATGATGTGGTGATGTCCGGGGCATTTGCTGCTTCCCTGCGGGCGTGGAGTGACAGAAAAGCGTTACCTGCGCTGCTCTGGCAGCACCGCATGGATGAACCCATCGGTGTTTACACCGAAATGAAGGAAGACGATGTCGGGCTTTACGTCAGGGGACGGTTGCTTATTGATGATGATCCCCTCGCAAAACGCGCACATGCACACATGAAGGCCGGTTCGTTAACCGGCCTTTCTATTGGGTACGTCCTGAAAGACTGGGAATACGACCGGAGCAAAGAAGCCTTTCTGCTGAAAGAAATCGACCTCTGGGAAGTCAGCCTGGTGACGTTCCCGTCTAACGACGAGGCGCGGATCAGCGACGTCAAGAACGCACTGGCCCGCGGGGAAATCCCCGAACAGAAAAAAATCGAAAGAGTCCTGCGTGATGTCGGACTCTCCCGCACCCAGGCCAAAGCATTCATGGCCGGGGGCTATAGCGCACTGTCCCTGCGCGACGCTGAGGATGTGGGCTCTGCACTGAATGCACTGAAAAATCTGAACTTCTAATCAGGAGAAATACGATGGCGGTTGATATTAAAGATGTCGAACAGGTCGCGCAGGAGCTGCAGCAGAAGTTTGACGACTTCAAAGCAAAGAACGACAAGCGCGTGGATGCGATTGAGCAGGAAAAAGGCAAGCTTGCCGGGCAGGTGGAAACCCTGAACGGGAAACTCAGCGAGCTGGAAAATCTCAAAAGCGACCTTGAAAAAGAGCTGCTTGAGCTGAAACGTCCGGCTGGTGGAGCGCAAAATAAACTGGCCACCGAGCATAAAGAGGCGTTTGTGGGCTTCCTGCGTAAAGGCCGTGAAGACGGTCTGCGCGATCTGGAGCGTAAGGCATTGCAGGTGGGTACCGATGAAGACGGTGGCTACGCCGTGCCGGAAGAACTGGATCGCAACATTCTTAACCTGCTGAAAGATGAAGTGGTGATGCGTCAGGAAGCCACGGTGATCACCGTTGGCGGTTCCGACTACAAAAAACTGGCGAATCTGGGCGGTACGGCTTCCGGATGGGTGGGGGAAACGGATACGCGATCCCAGACTGCCACCTCCAGACTGGAGCTGATTGAACCTCTCATGGGGGAAATTTACGGCAACCCGCAGGCTACCCAGAAAATGCTGGACGATGCCTTCTTCAACGTGGAGGCCTGGATCAACAGCGAGCTGGCAACCGAATTTGCCGAACAGGAAGAAATTGCCTTTACCTCAGGCGATGGCACCAAGAAGCCGAAAGGGTTCCTGGCGTATGAATCCACTGATGAAACCGACAAGGTCCGGGCGTTCGGCAAACTTCAGCATATTGTATCCGGCGAAGCGACCGCGGTGACCGCAGACGCCATTATCAAACTGATTTACACGCTGCGTAAGGCACACCGCACTGGCGCGAAGTTCATGATGAACAACAACAGCCTGTTTGCCATCCGTCTGCTTAAAGACAGCGAGGGTAACTATCTGTGGCGTCCGGGGCTGGAACTGGGGCAGCCGTCCTCTCTGGCGGGTTACGGTATCGCTGAAAACGAACAGATGCCGGATATCGCCGCTGATGCGAAAGCCATTGCATTTGGTAACTTCAAACGGGGTTACACCATCGTTGACCGTATCGGCACCCGCATTCTGCGTGACCCGTACACCAATAAACCGTTTGTCGGTTTTTATACCACCAAGCGCACCGGCGGGATGCTGGTCGATTCGCAGGCCATCAAACTGCTGAAGATTGCAGCGGCGTAATCACTCAAGGGCGCGGAACCGCGCCCCCTGTTCTGACGGGTGAAGAATCATGATCCTGAAACAAGATCTGAAATGGTCACCGGACGGTATGCGTGTTGAGGTCATTCGGGCCGGTGAGTATGACGACGGGGCACTTCCTGCCCGGGTGCAGGAGATTGCACTTCAGGCCGGGTTAGCAGAGCGCGGAATCAGTGCAAAAAGCAGTAAAGCGGCAAAAGAGAAAAAAGCCACGACCAGTAAAGAGGGCTGAGTATGCTTCTGACAATGGAAGAGATTAAAGCCCAACTCCGGCTGGATGAGGATTTCGATGCTGATGACCGCCATCTGCAACTGCTGGCCTGTGCGGCACAAAAGCGGACGGAAACGTATCTGAACCGGAAGCTCTATGCACCGGATGAAACCATTCCGGACAGCGATCCGGACGGGCTGCACCTGCCGGATGATATTCGTCTGGGGATGCTGATGCTTATCAGCCATTTTTACGAAAACCGCTCGTCGGTTACGGAAGTGGAGAAACTCGACATGCCGCAGAGTTTTGGCTGGCTTGTCGGCCCGTACAGGTACTTTCCGCAATGAAAATTCGTCAGGCGCAGACCAGCGCAACCTACATTCTGCCGGACCCCGGTGAACTGAATAAACGCGTCCTGATCCGCCAGCGGGTGGATATGCCCGCGGATAACTTTGGCGTGGAGCCTCAATACCCGGTTACGTTCCGGACATGGGCGAAGGTTATCCAGACCAGTGCCACCACCTGGCAGGAAACCGCGCAGACCGGGGACGCCATCACCCATTACATCACCATTCGTTACCGCCGGGGGATCACTGCTGATTATGAGGTGGTCTGTGATGACAGTGTGTACCGGGTGAAACGTCAGCGTGATCTGAACGGGGCGCGGCGCTTTCTGCTGCTGGAGTGTACGGAGCTGGGCGAATGTAGGCAGAGTCACGGAGGCAGCAATGGCGACTCCCTTTTTTCACGTTGATGTTCAGCAGCCCGCCGAGATGCGCTTTAACCGCGCCCGTGTCCGGCGGGCGTTTGTCACGATTGGGCAGCGTCATATGCGTGATGCCCGTCGGCTGGTGATGCGCCGTGCGCGGTCGGCACCAGGTGAAAACCCCGGTTATCAGACCGGACGCCTGGCTCGTTCGATTGGTTATATGGTGCCGAGAGCCAGTAAAAAGCGAGCCGGTTTTATGACACGCATTGCCCCTAACCAGCGCAACGGGAAGGGGAACCGGATGATCTCTGGTGACTTCTATCCGGCATTTCTGTTTTTTGGTGTCCGGGGAGGAGCAAAACGTCGTCGTAGTCATCATCGTGGTGCATCCGGTGGCAGCGGCTGGCGACTGGCTCCACGTAATAACTTCATGGTGGAAACTCTTGAAAAGAACCGCAGCTGGACACGCTATTTTCTGGCGCGGGAATTGCGTAAATCACTGAAGCCGGAGCGACGACACAGATGAAACTGACGCCTGTTATTGCTGCGCTGCGTGCCCGCTGCCCGTATTTTGAAAACCGGGTGGCAGGCGCGGCACAGTTCAAAAATCTGCCGGAGGTCGGAAAGCTGAGACTCCCGGCGGCGTATGTGGTACCGGGTGATGACTCTCCGGGAGAAAACAAAAGCCAGACCGACTACTGGCAGGAGCTGAAAGAGGGCTTCTCCGTGGTTGTCATACTGAGTAACGGGCGTGATGAGCGCGGTCAGTTTGCCTCGTATGATGTGGTGGACGATGTCCGGCAGATGCTCTTTAAGGCCCTGCTGGGCTGGAACCCGGAAGCGTGCGGTAACCCGATTACCTATGACGGCGGCACGCTGCTGGATCTGAATCGTCATGAGCTGATTTATCAGTTCGATTTTTCGGTCATCAGCGAGCTGACTGAAGACGATACCCGCCAGCAGGATGATCTGAACAGTCTGGATGAACTGCAAACGCTGGCGATTGATGTTGATTATCTCGAGCCCGGTAACGGGCCTGACGGCGATATCGAACATCACACCGAAATAACCCTTCCTTCCTGAGGATCCTCATGTTTGTCAAACCTGTTAAAGGGCGGTCAGTTCCTGACCCTGCCCGCGGCGACCTTTTGCCCGCCGAAGGGCGAAATGTTGACGAGAACAACTACTGGCTGCGCCGTGAAGTAGCGGGTGATATCCGGCGCGTGAATAAAAAGGTGAACACCGATGACGATAAGCTTTAACACCATTCCGTCGAATACGCTGGTTCCGCTGTTTTATGCGGAAATGGATAATCAGGCGGCGAATACTGCACAGGACAGCGGAGCATCGCTGCTGATTGGTCATGCCAATAACGGTGCAGAGATTGTTGCCAACAGTCTGGTACTGATGCCGTCGGCAGACTATGCACGCCAGATTTGTGGTACGGGAAGTCAGCTGGCGCGTATGGTCGAGGCTTATCGCCAGACCGACCCGTTTGGTGAGCTGTATGTGATTGCCGTTCCGGAAGCCACAGGCGCGGCGGCAACGGTTACGCTGACGGTGACCGGGGAAGCAACCGAAAGCGGCACGGTGAATGTCTATGTGGGACGTACCCGCGTGCAGGCTCCGGTGACCAACGGCGATAACGTCACGACGATTGCCAGCAGTATCAAAGATGCCATCAATGCCGTTCCGACTCTGCCGTTTACAGCTTCATCTTCGGCTGGTGTTGTCACGCTGACCGCGCGTCATAAGGGGCTTTGCGGGAATGAAATTCCTGTCAGCCTCAATTACTACGGCTTCGGTGGGGGCGAAGTGCTGCCAGCGGGCGTACAGATTGCCGTGGCGACGGGGACCGCCGGAACGGGCGCTCCGGTTCTCACCGGCGCGGTGGCTGCAATGGCGGATGAGCCGTTTGATTATATCGGTCTGCCGTTCAACGACACGGCCTCCGTTAACACGCTGGTGACCGAGATGAACGATACCAGCGGTCGCTGGAGCTATGCGCGTCAGCTGTATGGTCATGTGTATACGGCAAAGACCGGCACACTGTCAGAACTGGTGAACGCAGGTGACCAGTTTAACCAGCAGCACATCACCCTGGCGGGGTACGAAAAAGAGGCCCAGACGCCTGCCGACGAGCTGGCGGCAAGCCGTACCGCCCGCGCAGCGGTGTTTATCCGCAACGATCCGGCACGTCCCACGCAGACCGGTGAGCTGGTGGGTATGCTGCCTGCGCCGAAGGGGAAACGGTTCACGATGACCGAGCAGCAGACCCTGCTGTCTCATGGCGTGGCAACGGCGTATGTCGAAAGCGGGGTGCTGCGCATTCAGCGTGATGTCACCACGTACAGGAAAAACGCTTACGGGGTTGCGGATAACAGCTACCTCGACAGCGAGACGCTGCATACCAGCGCGTATGTACTGCGCAAACTGAAATCCGTCATTACCAGTAAGTACGGGCGTCACAAGCTTGCCAGTGACGGTACCCGCTTTGGTCCCGGTCAGGCGATTGTCACCCCGGCGGTGATCAAAGGGGAACTGCTGGCAACCTACCGTCAGCTCGAGCGTGCGGGGATCGTGGAAAACTACGAACTGTTCAAGCAGTACCTGGTTGTGGAGCGTGATGCCAGCGATCCGAACCGCCTGAACACGCTGTTCCCGCCTGACTATGTTAACCAGTTGCGTGTCTTTGCCGTGGTTAACCAGTTCCGTCTTCAGTATTCAGAGGAGTCTGCATAATGGCCCGTATCGGGGGAACCTGTTATTTCAAAATTGACGGTCAGCAGCTATCGCTGACCGGCGGCATTGAGGTGCCCATGAACAGGACGGTTAACGATGACATCATCGGTCTGGATGGTTCAGTGGACCGCAAGGAAACTCACCGCGCGCCTTATGTCAAAGGAACCTTCAAGGTGCCGAAGAATTTTCCGGTGAGCAAAATCACCTCGTCTGATGAGATGACCATCACTGCCGAGCTGGCGAACGGTCAGGTCTATGTACTGTCGTCTGCCTGGCTGCACGGCGAAGCGAACCATAATGCCGAAGAAGGCACGGTTGATCTTGAGTTCCACGGTGAAGAAGGGGATTACCAGTAATGAAAGAGCTTGAGTTAAAGAAACCGATTATCGCTCATGGTGAGACACTCTCCGTACTGGAGTTTGATGAACCCACCGGGAAGGATGTCCGCGAGCTGGGGTATCCCTACCAGATGAATCAGGATGAGTCCGTCAGACTTCTGGCGCATGTGGTGTCGAAATACATTGTGCGGCTGGCGAAAGTGCCGCAAAGCTCTGTCGACCAGATGTCTCCGGCAGACCTGAATGCAGCGGCGTGGCTTGTGGCTGGTTTTTTCCTCCAGGCCTGACGGCTGAATACCTCACTGATCGCTTCTTTGACTGCGCCAGCTACTGGCGCATTAATCCCTTCGAATTGCTGAATATGCCGATCAGTGAAATTCCCTTGCTGGTCAGTCAGGCAAACAGGATAGAGCAGGAGAAACGCACACATGGCTGAATTTGAGCTTAAGGCGTTGATCACCGGTGTCGACAGGCTTTCTCCCGCGCTGTCGAAAATGCAAAAGAAAATCCGGGGATTTAAACGCCAGGCGGAAGAAGCGTCACAGGGTGGGCTGGCGCTTGGTGGCGGATTGGCAGCGGGGCTGACGCTTTCCCTGAAATCTTATGCCGATCAGGAAAACGCCGCTACCGGGCTGAAAGTCGCCATGATGGATGCGAACGGCGAGGTTGGAAAGAGCTTTCAGGACATCAATAAACTGGCTATTGGCCTGGGTAACCAGCTACCCGGTACAACGGCTGATTTCCAGAACATGATGCAGATGCTGGTGCGTCAGGGGATCCCGGCAGAAAACATTCTGGGTGGTGTGGGTAAAGCGACAGCTTATCTTGCGGTACAACTGAAAAAAACACCGGAAGCGGCTGCCGAGTTTGCAGCAAAGATGCAGGATGCTACCGGAACGGCCTCAGAAGACATGATGGGGCTGTTCGACACAATTCAGAAGGCGTTTTATCTGGGCGTTGACGACACCAACATGCTGTCATTCTTCACTAAAACCAGCTCTGTTCTGAAGATGGTGAATAAGGACGGTCTTCAGGCTGCACAGAGTCTTGCCCCCATCAGTGTCATGATGGATCAGATGGGGATGAACGGGGAGTCGGCAGGTAATGCCCTGCGAAAAGTTATCCAGTCCGGATTAAGCGTTAAGAAAATTAGGGACGTCAATAAAGTCATGGCCCGCCAGAAACTCGGGATACAACTCGATTTTACTGATGGCAAAGGGAGTTTTGGCGGTCTTGATAACATGTTCAGGCAACTGGCAAAGTTGCGAAAACTGACCGACGTTAAGCGAACAGGCGTACTTAAGGCAATATTTGGTGATGATGCCGAAACCCTTCAGGTGGTCAATGCCCTGATCGATAAAGGAAAGGATGGCTACGATCAGATCCAGCAGAAGATGAATAAACAGGCCAGCCTGAATAAACGTGTTCAGGCTCAGCTTGGTACGCTGTCCAACCTGTGGGAGGCAATGACGGGGACCGCAACTAACGGTCTTGCAGCTATTGGCGGCGCATTTTCTGGTGACGCTAAAAATATCACGCAATGGCTGGGGGAGTTAGGGGAAAAATTCACAAAGTTTGCGGATGAAAATCCCCGGGTTATTCGCGGCGTCGTCGGGCTTGCTGCCGGTCTTGCGATTCTGAAGCTGGGATTGATGGGCGTGGGCAGTGCCATCAGTATTGTCAGCAGGATCATGTCGATGACGCCGATTGGCATGATTGCGACGGCGATAGCCCTGGCTGCGGGATTAATTATCACTAACTGGGATGTTGTCGGACCTTATTTTAAGAAACTCTGGGAAACCATTGGTCCTTATTTTGAGGCTGGCTGGGAACTCCTTAAGAAAGTTTTTGCCTGGTCGCCGCTGGGGATGGTGATCAATAACTGGGGGCCGGTTGTTAAGTGGTTTCAGGATATGTGGGACAAGCTGAAGCCGATTATTGAATGGTTTACCGACAGTTCCGGTGACACGGTCGATACCATTAACTCGGCGCAGTGGGGCGCGGGTGCTTATGATGCTTATGGGACGGGAATACCGGCACGGGGATACACTCCTTATCCGGCGGTAGATCTGGCTCAGTCAAACAACGCCTCCGATGCCACAGGCCCGAATCCCTTCATGATTAACAAAGCTTCTGCGCCAAAAGTTGATGGTGAGATCAAGGTCTCTTTTGTGAATTCGCCTCCGGGTATGCGGGTTATGGAAACGCGAACCAGCGGTTTTGATGTCAGCCATGATGTTGGCTATACGCGCTTTGGCAGGTAATGAAAAATTAATCTGTTAATGAGTCCCACTTCGGTGGGCTTTTTTATATCCGGAGTTTATATGACGTGGAAAGACAGGCTTCAGGATGCGTCATTTCGAGGTGTGCCGTTTAAGGTTGAAGAAGAAAGTGCGGGAACCGGCCGTCGTGTGGAAACACACGAATATCCGAACCGCGACAAACCCTATACCGAAGATCTGGGAAAAGTCACTTTCCGCCCGTCCATCACAGCTTATGTGGTGGGAGATGACTGCTTTGACCAGCGCGATCGCCTGATTGAAGCGCTGAATAAACCCGGTCCCGGCACGCTTGTCCACCCGACATATGGTGAGCTGAAAGTCTGTGTTGACGGGGAAGTTCGGGTCAGCACATCGAAAAGTGAAGGGCGTATTGTCCGCTTTGACCTGAAGTTTGTCGAAGCGGGAGAACTCTCTTACCCCACATCAGGTGCGGCGACGGCGCAGACGCTGATGTCATCCTGTTCTGCACTGGATGACTGCATCAGTGAAAGTTTCAGTGGTTTCAGTATCGATGGCGTGGCAGATTTTGTGCAGAACGACGTCGTCGGTAATGCCGGCACAATGCTTGGGTATGTTTCTGATGCGATGAAAGTGGTGGATTCTGCCGTATCGGATGCCGCCAGGCTGTTGCAGGGGGATATCTCGGTACTTCTGCCGCCGCCATCGTCAGGCAAAAATTTCGTTGAACAGGTGCAGAAAATGTGGCGTACCGGGAAACGCCTTTATGGTAACGCCAGCGACCTGGTCACCATGATCAAAACGCTTTCCGGTGTCAGCCTCGGCAGCGATCTGCAACCGCGCGGCGTCTGGAAAACGGACAGTAAAACCACCGCTACGGCGACGCAGCAGCGTAACGTGGTTGCCAGCATCCTTCGTACGACCGCAATCAGCGAAGCGGCGTATGCCGTCACCCGATTGCCTGCGCCAACAACTTCCGCGGTGATGCAGAATGCCGCAGTGGGGCAGGCAACAACACCCGCGCAGAGCACTGGCTGGCCTTCCGTCACGCATCCGGCACTGAACAATGCACCGGCGGTGAAAAGCACGGTTGACCTGCCGACGTGGGAAGAACTGACTGACATTCGCTACACACTGAATACGGCAATTGATAAGGAGTTGTCCCGCACAACCAGTGATGCGCTGTTTCTGGCGCTGCGCCGGGTGAAAGCAGATCTGAATGCGGATATCAACACGCGCCTTGAACAGTCTGCACGGATCATTCAGCGCACGCCGGATGAGGTTTTACCCGCACTGGTGCTGGCGGCGACCTGGTTTGATAACGCGGCGCGTGACGCGGACATTATCCGGCGTAATGCCATTACGCATCCCGGCTTTGTGCCGGTGATCCCTCTGAAGGTGCCAGTGCAATGAACGATAACGTCACGCTACGGGTAAATGGCCGGGAGTGGAATGGCTGGACATCGGTGCGCATCGGTGCCGGTATTGAACGGCTGGCGCGGGATTTCAGCGTGGAGATCACCCGCCAGTGGCCGGGAGATGAGGGTATCACCACGCTTCAGCCGCGCATTAAAAATGGTTCAAAAGTGGAAGTGCTGATTGGTGATGAGCTGGTGATCACCGGCTGGGTGGAGGCGACCCCCGTTCGTTACGATGCCCGTTCGGTCAGCACCGGTATTGCCGGACGTAGTCTGACTGCTGACCTGATTGACTGTGCAGCCGAACCGACACAGTTTAACGGACGATCGCTGGTACAGATTGCGCAGGCGCTTGCTGCGCCTTTCGGCATTGAGGTGGTGAACAGCGATGCGCCGTCGGGTGTTATTCCGGATGTCCAGCCTGATCACGGTGAAACGGTGATCGAGGTGATCAACAAAATACTCGGTCAGCAGCAGGCGCTGGCTTATGACGACCCGCACGGCAGGCTGGTGATTGGTGGTATTGGCTCAACGCGGGCACATACCGCGCTGGTACTTGGGGAAAACATCCTTTCCTGTGATACGGAGAAGAGTATCCGGGAGCGGTTTTCAGTTTACCAGGTGGCGGGGCAGCGTGCCGGAAACGACGATGATTTCGGTGAGGCCACCACCACCGCGCTGCGGGCCCGCACAGAGGATGCATTTATTGCCCGTTACCGTCCGATGTATATCAGGCAGACAGGGCAGGCTACGGGGGCAGGCTGTATTGCGCGTGCTGACTTTGAAGCCCGACAACGGGCGGCGCGGACGGATGAAACCACCTATGTGGTGCAGGGCTGGCGACAGGGTAACGGTACGCTGTGGCAGCCCAACCAGCGGGTGATTGTCTTCGATCCGGTCTGTGGTTTCGACAATACCGAACTGCTTGTCTCGGAAGTCACGTTTACTCAGGACCAGAATGGCACCCTGACGGAAATCCGTGTCGGCCCACCTGATGCTTATCTGCCTGAACCCGAAGCCCCCGGCGCGCGGAAAAAGAAAAAAGCCAGAGTACAGGAGGACCCGTTCTGATGAAGGCGATTGAAACCATACAGCGACAACTCCTCGGCCTGATTGGGCGGGCGGTGGTGAAAAGCATCAGTGCCGCCACGAAATGTCAGACCGTGGATGTATCCCTGATTGCCGGTGAACCCAAAGCCGGGGTTGAACATCTTGAACCCTACGGTTTTACCGCAAGGGCAAACAGCGGTGCGGAAGCGGTGGTGTTGTTTCCGGATGGTGACCGTTCTCATGCGGTGGTTGTTACGGTGTCGGACCGGCGCTACCGCCTGAAAGGGCTGCAGACGGGTGAGGTGGCTGTCTATGACGATCAGGGGCAGTCCGTGACGCTGACCCGGGAGGGGATCGTGGTGGACGGTGCAGGTAAAACGATCACGTTTCGCAATTCACCTAAAGCACGTTTTGAAATGGACCTGGAAGTGACAGGACAGGTGAAAGACCTGTGCGACTCCAGCGGCACCACCATGTCAGCGATGCGGCTTGCCTATAACGGGCATCGTCACAGAGAGAACGGTCAGGGCAGTAACACCGACAAACCTGATAAAGCGATGGAGGCATGATGGAACTGTGGCTGACGGTGAACGGTAAACGCACCTGCGCCAGCGCACCGCTGGATCCGCTGACCCGCGCCGTGGTGATTTCCCTGTTTACCTGGCGGCGGGCGGAGCCTGATGACAACGCCGACGTCCCGATGGGATGGTGGGGGGATACCTGGCCTGCGGTACAGAATGACCGTTACGGCTCCCGACTGTGGCTGCTTCAGCGCAGCAAACTGACCAATCAGCTGGTGCTGACGGTAAGGGGGTATATCCGCGAATGCCTGCAATGGATGATTGATGACGGCGTGGTGTCCCGTATTGATCTGGATATCCGCCGCACCGGGATTAATGAACTGGGTAACAGTATCACTCTCTGGCGTCGTGACGGACCGGTAATGATTTCTTTTGATGATCTGTGGAGTGCGATAACGCATGGCGGACAGTGAATTTCAGCGCCCGACGCTGGCTGAAAATATCAGTATGCTCCGTAACGATTTATTCGCCAGGCTGGACGTCAGCGACACGCTCCGGCGCATGGATGAAGACGTGCGGGCAAAGGTGTATGCGGCGGCGCTGCATACGGTTTACGGGTACATCGATTATCTGGCAATGAACATGCTGCCTGACCTGTGCGATGAGTCCTGGCTGGCGCGACATGCTGCGATGAAACGGTGTCCGCGCAAGGGGGCCACGGCTGCCAGCGGGTATATGCGCTGGGAAGGTGTCAGCGATGGCCTGAAGGTGACCGCCGGGAGTGTTATTCAGCGCGATGACCTGGTTCAGTATACTGCAACTGCCGATGCAACCAGCTCCGGTGGTGTCCTGCGCGTGCCGATCGCCTGCTCAAATGCAGGCGCGGTCGGTAACGCTGACGACGGTACGGCATTAATCCTGGTCACGCCGGTGAATGGTCTGCCGTCTTCCGGTGTGGCTGACACCCTGACAGGCGGATTTGATACTGAAGAGCTGGAAACGTGGCGCGCCCGCGTCATTGAGCGGTATTACTGGACGCCGCAGGGCGGGGCTGACGGGGACTATGTCGTATGGGCTAAAGAAGTGCCCGGCATTACCCGCGCATGGACATACCGTCACTGGATGGGAACGGGAACTGTCGGTGTGATGATTGCCAGCAGTGACCTGATTAATCCCATTCCGGAAGAATCAACGGAAACGGCGGCAAGACAACATATCGGGCCACTGGCCCCGGTGGCAGGCTCTGATTTGTATGTGTTCAGGCCGGTGGCACATACGGTGGATTTTCATATCCGCGTGACGCCGGACACACCGGAAATACGGGCTGCCATCACCGCGGAGTTGCGTTCGTTCCTGCTGCGTGATGGTTATCCGCAGGGAGAACTGAAGGTATCGCGTATCAGTGAGGCGATTTCCGGTGCGAACGGGGAATACAGCCATCAGTTGCTTGCACCGGCAGACAATATCTCCATTGCAAAAAATGAACTGGCGGTACTGGGGACGATTTCATGGACGTGACAAACGATGATTACATCCGTCTGTTGTCGGCACTGTTGCCCCCCGGTCCGGCGTGGTCAGCCAGCGATCCGGCGATTGCCGGTGCGGCACCGTCATTAACCCGCGTTCATCAGCGTGCGGATGCCCTGATGCGGGAGCTGGATCCGCGCACCACCACTGAACTGATAAACCGCTGGGAGCGTCTGTGCGGTCTGCCGGATGAATGTATTCCCGCAGGGACACAGACCCTTCGCCAGCGTCAGCAACGGCTGGATGCGAAGGTTAACCTGGCGGGCGGCATCAACGAGAATTTTTATCTTGCACAGCTTGCTGCCCTGGGCAGACCAGACGCTACCATCACGCGATACGACAAAAGCACGTTCACCTGCTCATCGGCCTGTACTGACGCGGTGAATGCGCCGGAATGGCGGTATTACTGGCAGGTCAACATGCCAAGCCCCCCAAAAACATCAAAGTAG
>OBVU01000567.1_pt1 | contig 21647 bp, 20 predicted proteins | sample 1495171 | NCBI WGS metagenome assembly OBVU01 (sample SAMEA2580028, study PRJEB22360) | human gut metagenome | biome: human gut; feature: human-associated habitat; material: faeces | place: Denmark | collected 2008/2010
GGATAATTCCTTACTGGATGTAAGGGATATTAACCATAAATATATTGTAGTAGGAAGAAAGAAATTGAACTTGCCAGAAAATATGTTGATGAAGTTATGCAGACAAAATATTCCTCTATAGAGCAGGAAATAGGAAAGCTTTCAGGAGGTAATCAGCAGAAAGTTATTATCAGCAGATGGCTTCTGGTCACAGAAAAAATTCTTATTCTGGACGAGCCGACAAGAGGCATTGATGTAAAAACAAAATCAGATATTTATCATCTGATTGATGATCTGACAGCAACAGGTTTATCAATTATTTTCATATCTTCGGAGATGCCGGAGCTGATCAACATGTGCGATCGTATTGTGGTAATGAATCAGGGACACACCACAGGAATATTGAACAGAAATGAATTTAATCAGGAAAAAATTATGGCGTTTGCGACAAAGGAAATAGGGTGACGATTATGGAAAATAAAAACTGGAAAAATTTATCTGTAATACAGACAATTAAATCTAATATGGGTATTCTTGCGGGACTGGTTATTCTTTGCGTTGTATTAAGTTTTACAACCAGCAGTTTTGCAACAGTTACAAACTTATTTAATGTAGTCAGACAGATTACAATCAATTTGTTTCTGGCATGTGGAATGACTTTCGTAATTCTGCTTGCAGGAATTGATCTTTCTGTAGGATCAGTAATTGCGGTTTCAGGATGTATCAGTGCAGGACTCATTTCATGGAATGGACTTCCTGTTTATGTTGGTATCCTTGGAGGAATCCTTGCTGGAGTTGTAATTGGTCTTATTAACGGTTACATTGTTTCTTCTACAAATATTCCGGCATTTATCGTTACTCTTGCAATGATGAATATCGGTCGTGGTATTGCCCGTGTTTATACAAAGGCTCAGACAATTTCTGTTCTTGATGACAGCTATACTTTTTGGGGAATGGGTACTATCTTTGGAATTCCGATTCAGTTATATTGTATTGTTGCAGTAATTGCAGTTTCTTCTTTTATCCTTAATAAAACAAAATTAGGCCGTCATATTTATGCAGTTGGTGGTAATAAACAGGCTGCTGAATATTCTGGTATTAATGTAAAAAAGGTTACATTTTTCGTATTTGTATATAGTGCGTTACTTGCATCTTTAGCAGGAATCCTTACAGTAGGACGTACTTTTACTGCAATGATGACACTGGGAGACGGAGCTGAAATGGATGCGATTTCTGCAGTTGTTCTTGGTGGAACAAGTATGAACGGAGGTCGTGGTACCATCGCAGGAACTGTTATCGGTGCAATTGTAATCGGTGTTCTGAAAAATGGTATGAACCTTCTTGGTATTGACTCTTCCTGGCAGTATATTGTACAGGGTATTGTAATTCTGATTGCAGTTTATATTGACTGGTTTAAACAGACCGGATTCAAATTTTCCAGAAAAATAAAAGCCTGAATAAAAAAGGCAATGGAAAAGGAGATGATAGAAATGGAAAATTCAATTATACTGGAGGAAATTCTTGAAGAATTGACAGAAAATGCAAAACATATTTCTTCTTCTTCACTTGAAAAGTTTGCTAATGAGATTATTAAAGCTAGGCATATTTTTGTAGCAGGAGCTGGACGTTCTGGGTTTGTAGCAAGAGGGTTTGCAAATCGCCTGATGCATTTGGGGTTGGAAGTATTCTTTGTGGGAGAACCGACAACACCGGCAATTGAAAAAAAAGATCTTCTTATTATCAGTTCAGGTTCAGGAGAAACTGACAGTTTGATTGTTATGGCAAATAAAGCAAAAAAAGCAGGAGCATCTGTTGTGACAGTAACAATTCATCCGGAAGCTTCCATTGGCAAGGTATGTGAAAGCTGTATCGTAATTCCGGGTGCAACTCCAAAGAGTAACCTGGAAGATACAAGTGAATCTGCTCAGCCTATGGGAAATGCGTTTGAACAGATGAGTTGGATCGTTTATGATGCAGTTATTATGATTCTTATGAAGAAACTTGGAAAAACAGAAGAAGAAATGTTTAAGAATCATGCAAATTTAGAGTAGGTGGCATATATGGAGAAAAAGATTAAATTTGGCTGTGTGGCATGGGGACTTCCTGGTGGTGGATATTTTGGACCACAGATTGCAAAGGAAGCTGGACTGGATGGAATTCAACTTGAACTTGGAAGTTATGAATGGGGTTATCCGTTAGCTCAGAAACAGGTTCAGGAAGCGTATCTTGAAGAGGGAAACAGGTTAGGAATCGAATATCCGTCTATTGTTCTTAATGATGTGATGGATCATGAATTTATCCATGGAAAAGATACAGAGAATGGAAAGATCGCGTATGACCAGATGGAACTGGCAGTTCAGGTAGCGGCAGAAATGGGAATATCCAAGATCATGGTTCCAAACTTCCTTGGAAATCTGATTACAGAAGAATCTCATGTAGAAGCAACAAAGGATGCACTGAGATTTATCTGTGAAAAAGCGATTAGGAAAGATATTACTGTTATGACAGAAAATGCGCTGGATTATAAAGAACAAATTCAGCTGCTGAAAGAAATCCGTATGCCGAATCTGACAGTACACTTTGATACACAGAACTTCAAATTTAATTTTAATATGAACCAGTGTGAACAGCTTGAAGGTCTTTATCCGTATATGGATAGTCAGCTTCATGTAAAAGATGGTATCAATGAACCAGGCGGCTGTCTGCTGGGAGAGGGAAACACAGATTTCTTCCCTCAGATGGAAATCCTGAAAAAACATGGCTATGAAGGATGGATCATCATTGAGAATTATTATAACCTGCTTCCGTTGAGAAAATGTAATGAGCAGAATCAGATGCAAATTATAAATAAGGATTTGGAAACGCTGAGGACTGTATGGGGCGTTTGAGAAAAATATTTCTTGCATTTTGTAAATAGTTATGATATGATGCTGCTCAAAGAAAAGGGAGTAGCGGCCATCGTTATGAAGAACTGGACTTGTTTTTCCTATAAATGGTACATAAATGCGTCAGAACGGCAGATTAAGAATGCCCGCATTATGATATAATCGGCAAGACTTTTGTTTTAGACATTAAGAGAAGAGCTCATGTTATGTCTGAAATGAAAGTCTTTTTCTTTTCTTCAGAAATTTTTAGAAGCAAAAAATTTAATTATGCCAAATGGTGAAACGGAGGAGAAAAGTGAACGAAAGAGTAAATCCATTTAAAAAATTACAGAAGCCGGGAAAACATGTGAAACGTATTGTAATAGGAGCAGCAGGGTTGGTGATTATTGCAGGGCTTGCAGGAGATGCTACCTATCAGATCCAGGAGCAGGAACAGGCAGTATTGACAACTTTCGGAGTGCCGAAGGCAGTGGCAGAAACAGGACTGCATTTTAAGATTCCTTTTATACAGAAAGTACAGAAAGTAAATACAACGATCCAGGGATTTCCTATTGGATATAGTATGGGAGATAATTCGGTGGTTGAGAATGAGGGCATTATGATTACCTCGGATTATAACTTTATTGATGTGGATTTCTTTGTTGAGTACAGAATTTTAGAACCGGTAAAATATCTTTATAATTCAGAGGAACCGGAAGATATTCTAAAAAATATTTCTCAAAGCTGTATCCGTACAGTAATCGCAAGTTATGATGTGGATGAAGTGCTTACCACCGGAAAAGGTGAGATCCAGAGTAAGATTAAAGAAATGATCCTGAAGCAGATGGAGGAACAGGATCTGGGGATTCAGCTTGTGAATATCACAATCCAGGATTCAGAACCGCCCACACAGGAGGTTATGAAAGCATTTAAAACAGTAGAAACTGCCAAGCAGGGAAAAGAAACTGCTTTGAATAATGCCAATAAATACAGAAACGAAAAGCTTCCGGAGGCTGAGGCAGAAGCAGACCAGATCATTCAGGATGCTGAGGCGCAGAAGCAGGTAAGGATTAATGAAGCGGAAGCTGAGGTTGCACGTTTTAATGCCATGTATGAGGAGTATGTTAAGAATCCGGAGATCACAAAGAAGCGTATGTTCTATGAGGCAATGGAAGATGTGCTGCCGGGAATGAAGATTGTGATTGATAATGGAGATGGAGTGCAGAAGGTTCTGCCGCTAGATTCTTTTACAGGGAACAGTTCAGAGAATCCGGCAGAGACACTGAACACGGATCCTGCTCAGGACACACAAGATTTAAATGATTCTGAGAACGAATAAAGAAATGACAGAAAATATTTCATATAAAAAGTGTTTTGGTAAATGAAATACGAAGGATAGAGATATAATTTTGGAGAGGACTAATTTATGAAAGGTAAGAAAATTGGAATATTAATTGGTGTGTCTGCAGTGGTTATAGCTGTTGGAGCGTCGGTAACAGTAACTCAGCAAAATGAATATAAGCTGATCCGTCAGTTTGGTAAGGTTGACAGGGTGATCAGCTCATCGGGAATCAGTTTTAAGATTCCATTTATAGAGAGTACACAGTCATTGCCAAAGGAAACACTGCTGTATGATCTGGCAGCATCTGATGTAATTACAAAAGATAAGAAAACGATGATCAGCGACAGCTATGTTCTCTGGAAAATCAGCGACCCGCTTAAATTTGCACAGACATTAAACTCTTCTGTGGAAAGTGGTGAAAGCCGAATTAATACTGCTGTGTATAATGCCACTAAAAATGCGATCAGCAGTATGTCACAGGATCAGGTGATCACAAGCCGTGACGGAGAACTGTCTGATATGGTTATGGAGGCAATAGGAACAAACATGGATCAGTATGGAATTGAGCTTCTTAAATTCGAAACCAAGCAGCTGGATCTGCCGGATGATAATAAGGAAGCTGTGTATGAACGAATGATATCTGAACGAGATAATATTGCAGCGACTTACAAGGCAGAGGGAAACTCTGAAGCAAAGGTGATTCGAAATAAAACCGACAAAGAAGTAGCAATCCAGATTTCTGATGCTAAAAAACAGGCAGAGATCCTGGAGGCGGAAGGGGAGCAGGAATATATGAAAATTCTTGCGCAGGCTTATGGAGAAGAGGACAGAAGTGAGTTTTATTCATTTGTGAGAAGCCTGGATGCGCTGAAGACATCTATGAAAGGTGAGGACAAAACAGTGATACTGTCTGCAGATTCACCGATCGCTCAGATCTTTGAAGGAAAATAAAAGAAAGTAACAATAATACACTCTAATTTTTCACCAAATAAATGGAAGATAGACATAGAAGATAAGGAATGTTATAATTTTTTTACAAAGAAATCCTGAAGCAAAAAATGTAAGTACAATCTGGAAATAATATACAGAGAAAACGGAGGGATAGAAAATGCTGACATGTATCAGATCAAAACGGCAGAGAGATGCAGCGGAGTATGCTTTACGAACTATTCAGTCATCATGCATAAGGCCTTATATTAAGACAATATATCTGTATGGCAGTTGTGCACGGGGAGAAGAGAAATATAGCAGTGATGTTGATCTGTTTCTGGAACTGTCAGAGTCATTCCGCTCTCGGCCGGAACTTAAAAAATATCTTTATCTTCTAAAATCAGAAGTATCCTCTGAGGAATTGGATGATGCAGAAACGGATCTGAAAATTGTAGTTGGCGATGACTGGAAAAGAAACAAAATGCTGTATTATACAAATGTGCGAAAGGAGGGAATTCAGATATGGCCTTAAATAGTTATTTTGATTTTGCAGAAAACGATTTTCGATATTTTAAGGCTTCTTATGATGCGGGGATAGTGGCAAATATGATGGGTGCCATGGCACAGGGAATATGCGAAAAATATATGAAGCATCTGATCTCAGAATACTATAAACCGGATGATGCTATGCAACAGAAAGATTTTGAAAATATTTTGCGCACACATAGTCTGAACAGACTGATGAAATTTCTAAAAGCAAATATGGGAGCAGAGTTTTCAAAAAATACGCAGACACATATGAGAATGATAGATGGTTTTTATTTTTCGACCAGATATCCTGGTGACGATAGCATAGAGATAGATGGAGATGATGTGGAAACCTGTAATGATGCGATAGAATTGTGCAGAAAAGAAGTTTTAGAGTTAGAACGAGAATTAAAAAAGTGTGAGGTATAAACAGAAATTACGTTACGTAACACAGAAAATCTACTATGAATATCGTTGATACTGTATTTGAAATGAAAGACGGCAAGATCTCATGAGCCTGATCTCAGAGAATAGAAAAGAGGCTGTTACACTAATTGCTTATGTAGTGTGACAGCCTTGTGTATTGTGAACTGAGAATTTGTTACTGAAACGTAAGAAATAAATTTTCAAAAGTAGTGTTGATGTGTCGAAAACTATTGATTGACGGAACTGTATGTATTTGTTACACTGAATTTACATATTCAAATTCCAGACCAGCCGGTCATCTATTTCCCTTTATGAAAGCATGTACGAAAGATAAAGATTATCCGATTTATGATATTTGTGCAAATTGGGTATTCAAACATTGTTACCGTATGTTAGAATAGAAGTGAGGTATCTAATGAATAATACGATATTTGATGATGTATTTCGTACAATGATTGAGAAAATGCCATATCTGGCAGTACCTTTGATTAATGAAGTATTCCATACTTCTTATCCGGAGAATGTACCGATTGTGCAGTTGCGCAATGAACATCAGCAGGAAAACGGAGAGATTATCACGGATTCCTGTTTAAAGATTGCTGGTAAATTGTATCATATTGAATGTCAAAGTGTAGACGATACAACTATGGCAATTCGTATGATAGAATATGATTTCTCCATAGCAATTGAAAATGCACAGAAACAGGGACGCAAATACAGGATGGATTTTCCAAAGTCCTGCGTATTATATTTGAGAAGCGGAAAGAATACGCCGGATTTTCTGGAGATAGAGATGGTACTTTCGGATGAGAAAATAGTACATTATTGGGTTCCGACAATGAAATTGGAGACATATACGAGAAACAGTATTTTTGAAAAAAATTTACTGATGCTTCTGCCGTTTTATATTATGCGATATGAAAAGGATATTCATGAAATGAGTGAGAATCCGGAAATGTTCCAGAGTTTGCTAAATGACTATGAGGAAATCCGGATAAATCTGGAAAGAGAACTTTCAGGAGCAGATAAGACGGCTTTATACATGAATTTAAATAAACTGATCATAAAAATAGCGGACTATATATGCAGGAATGAAAAAACAGTCCGGAAAGGAATAGGTGAGATTATGGGTGGAAAAGTTCTTGAACTGGAATCTGAAAGGCTCGAACGGCTTCAAAAAGAGGCGGAAGCAGAGGCAAAAGCAATTGGAGAAGCAAGGGGCAGGGCAATTGGAGAAGCAAGAGGCAGGGCAATTGGAGAAGCAATCGGCGAAGAACGATTAAGCACTTTGCTTAATCGTCTGATTATGGATGGAAGAAGTGCAGAAATACAGTCTGTTGTGACAAATACAGATATTCGAAAACAGTTATATAAGGAATATGGAATTTTGTCAGAATAGGTATTAAATAAAAAGACAGTATTACTTTTTATATGTGAGTTAAGGGGTGAAATTTTAGAGATAAAATGCAACTTGACGAACGATATGAATGTGGATATAATAGGTTCAGAAATAAAAAAATTGGAATTTTTAACCGGATTTGACCGGCCCTGATATCGCTAAGGAGGAACATGTTATCATGAAAATCGGAAATGATATTTATTATGTAGGTGTAAATGATCATCAGATAGATCTGTTTGAAGGTCAGTATGTAGTGCCAAACGGTATGTCCTATAACTCATATGTGATCATGGATGAAAAGATTGCAGTTATGGATACCGTAGATGCTAATTTCAAAGATGAATGGCTTGAAAATGTAGCCAAAGTCCTGGACGGTGCGAAACCGGATTATCTGGTAGTACAGCATATGGAGCCGGATCATGCCGCAAATATCGAGAACTTCATGAAAGCATATCCTGACACAACCGTAGTTGCAAATACCAAGACCTTCACTATGATGGGAAATTTCTTCAGAAACCTGAATCTGGACGGAAAGAAACTGGTGGTTGCAAACGGTGACAGCCTTACACTTGGAAAACATGTGCTGACTTTCGTATTTGCACCAATGGTTCACTGGCCGGAGGTTATGGTTACATATGACAGTACTGATAAGGTTCTGTTCTCAGCAGACGGTTTCGGCAAATTCGGAGCACTTGACGTAGAAGAAGACTGGGACTGCGAAGCATGCCGTTACTATATCGGAATTGTTGGAAAATACGGTGCACAGGTTCAGAAACTTCTGAAAGCTGCCGCAACTCTGGATATCCAGACAATCTGTCCGCTTCATGGACCGATCCTTACAGAGAATCTGGGACATTACATTGAGAAATACGATATCTGGTCCTCCTACAAAGTGGAGAGCGAAGGTGTTGTGATCGCCTATACATCTGTATATGGAAACACAAAGAAAGCAGTAGAACTTCTGGCACAGAAACTGGAAGAAAAAGGTTGCCCGAAAGTAACTGTATTTGACCTTGCAAGAGATGACATGGCAAAAGCAGTGGAAGATGCTTTCCGTTACGGCAAACTGGTACTTGCCACAATTACATACAACGGAGATATTTTCCCATTTATGCGTACCTACATTGAGAACCTTACAGAACGCAGCTACCAGAACCGTACCATCGGTCTCATCGAAAACGGAAGCTGGGCACCTGCAGCAGCAAGAATCATGCAGGGAATGTTCGAAAAGAGCAAAAATATCACATGGCTTGAAAATAATGTAAAGATCACTTCTTCCTTAAGCGAAGCAAACGAAGCAGAGATTGAGGCTATGGCAGAGGAACTCTGCAAATAATTGATAATTGTAAACAGCAGGATCGAAAGATTCTGCTGTTTTTCAGAATAAGATAAACCCGGTTACTGAGAACGGAGTGCACAAGTAACTAAACCCGTAAGAGAAAGGCAGGAACAAAGCATGACAGTAGCAGAAGTTGTAAAGAAAATGGTAGAGTATTCCAAGGGAGATCTTCATGACATCAACCATTTCATGAAAGTATACGCATATGCAAAAACAATCGCAGAGGGCGAAAATCTGTCACCGGAGCAGCAGAAGCTGGTGGAGGTGACTGCGGTTGTCCACGACATTGCCTGCCCTCTCTGCAGAGTAAAATACGGAAATGCCAACGGCAAACATCAGGAGGAAGAAAGTGCGGCACTGATAGAGGAATTTTTCGCAGATTCAGATCTGCCGAAAGAATTTGTAGATCGTGTTTCTTATATTGTAAGTCATCATCATACAATAACCGGAATCGATGGTATTGATTATCAGATCATGATAGAGGCAGATTATCTGGTAAATGCAGATGAGAGTAATTTCTCCGGAAACAATGTGAGAAATATGCTGGAAAAAGTATTCAAAACAGAGACAGGAAAATTCCTGCTCCAGTCTATGTATCAGAAGAGGCTGAATGCTGAAGAATAAAAGGAAAACATTAAGAAAGATTATGAGTGATAAAAACCGGTGCAGAAATGTGCCGTTTTTTTTTGTGGGAAAATCTAGGGATTATAATTTGTTTGTATTACAATTATATGCGGACGAGAAGTTATAATAACTATAAAAATTCGGTACCTGAAAATTTATTTAAAAGATATGAAACTTTTCTCTATAATTCCCCATCTAATAAGTGTAAAACAAAACAACAAAGCTTCATTCGAATGAAACATATTTGTAAAAACATAAGAGCTACTGGACATGAAGTAAACAGTAACACATAAAACTCTAAGCAAGGAGGATCAGCATTTGATACAGTTGGTAAAACGCTCCATCTCAGGAGATGCGGATGCATTTCTGGAACTGATGGAAAAGAATTCTCTGGCAATGTACAAGGTGGCGAGGGGAATCCTTGATAATGATGAGGATGCCGCAGATGCCATGCAGGATACCATACTTACCTGCTTTGAAAAAATACATACACTGAAGAATCCGGAATATTTCAAAACCTGGATGACCCGTATTCTGATCAATGAATGCAATAAAATCCACAGACATTATAAAAACTTCAGCAGAGCCGAAGAACTTCCGGAAGTCCCCGGACAGGATATGTCCATTGAGGAATTTGAGTTCAAGGAAATGCTTGGAATGCTGGACGAATCCTACAGGATCATACTGGTTCTGTATTATGTAGAGGGATTTCGGATCGCAGACATTGCTTCTATATTAAATATGAATGAAAACACTGTAAAAACCAGACTGGTCAGAGCCCGTATGCAGCTAAAGCAGGAATATACTTCAGCAGAAGATAATATTCAGAAGAAGAGACTGCAGCAGAAAAAAAAGAAAAACAGAGAATTCACAGGTATAGCAGAAGGTTTGCAGAATATCAGAATGAAAATCTGAGAACAGGATCAGTAACAGCAGGAAACATAACAGTAAGTTCAAGAAAGGAATGAAGTGATCATGGCGAAGAAGTTGGATTTTGATAAAGAAAAGAATAACAGAAATGACAATGCGATAGAGGAAATCATGCAGGCAGAGTTTCCATTGCCAAAGCAGGCAGAAGATGCAAAAAACGAAGCATTTTCCAGAATCAGAGAAATGGCAGCAGCTTCTGGACATACGGAAAATACAGAGAATATGGTGCAAAGATTACAGGAGAAATCAACAGAAAAATCAACAGAAAAATCAACAGAAAAATCAACAGGAAGTTCCGGAAAGAAATCCACAGGAACAGCAAAATCGCACAAGAAATTCAAAACAGTATACAAAACAGCTTTGGGACTGACTGCAGCTGCAGCTGTATTTTCAACAGTATGTATCACAAATCCGGCATTTGCAGAGAACATCCCTCTGGTTGGAAATGTATTTAAGCAGCTCGGTAATTCCATGGGATTTTATGGCGATTATTCGAAATATGCAAAGCAGTTGACAGATTCTGCAGAAGATGCAGAGTTGGCAGATACTGATGAAAGTCAGGAGGACGGAGGTAATCCTCAAAGTGCTCAGGCTGAGGATCAGAATACAACAGAAAATAACAATGCAGATAAAACGAAAGACAATGAATCATACAGTAAAACAGTAGATGGAACAACTGTCACGCTTTCAGAAGTATACTGTAATGAAATGGCTCTGTACCTGTCCATGACAATCCATACAGAGGATAAATTTCCGGATACATTCATTACACCTGATGGAAAACCCAATATTAAGCTCAGCGAGAATTCTACAGTGAAATATGATTACATGGATGAAAAAAGTAATCTGTTCAATGCTTATCTGGATGGAAAAATGCTGGATGATAACACCTATGCAGGAGTTTTGCGTATTCCTGTAGAAGATATGACAGTGGATGATGCAGGATGGACAAAATTTTATGAGGTGCGTAACGCATTTTTCAAAGAAAAAGGGATTGATGTAGATTCTGAGGACTTTAGTTTTGATAAGTTAGCCCAGGCACTGGGAATGGATGAATACAGTGATGCGAAGCTTCCTCAGGTGGGAGGTCCGGCAATCAGCGATTATGTCAAAGACATAAAAGTACCTGACAGGTTTACCATGGAGCTGGAACTGAAAGATATTGTGGGTACTCTTCCGGATGACCAGGATACTACCCCGGATATCCCTCAGGATCTGCGGGATGAATATAATCAGAAAATGGCAGAGCATGGAATCAGCACAGATGATGCAGATTATGAGAGCCTGACAGAAGAACAGAAGGATCTGGAACATCAGTTTTTCACTGAGATGTGGAATGAGTATTTTGAACGGTATCCTGAGGCAATTGAAGGTAATAACAGATATAACTCATGGACACTGAAGGGTGACTGGAAGTTCAACGTAGATGTAGAGAAAAATACTTCCGATACGGTTAAAAAGGATGTAAATGTGGTAGATGAAAATGGAGATGGTGTTCTCTCCATTACGAAAACACCATTTGAGATCACTATGAAAATGCAGGATCCGGAAGCAAAGTATTTTGCAGTTATGCTGGATGCCAATGGAGATATCATGCCATATGGAGGCGTGTCAAACAGCAATAACACATATGCGATACAGGACAGAGACATTTCCACTGTATATATTTATCTTTGTGACTACTATGAGTATATGGATGAGCTGAAAGGCTACTACTGGTCCGATGACTACGAAGAAAAAGCAAAGACCAGGACCTTCAAACAGCTCCTGGATGAACGGGCAGTTGCCGGCACAGAAGTACATTTTGATACAGATAAATAATGATATAAAGCTTCTTTTTGTCCTTGATATCAGATGATAAAGTCCCGTAACTGAAACAGCATCTTCACAATTTTCTGCAGAAAGATGATGTTTTAATTATTTTGATAAAAAAGGTCAGAAAAACAGTAGAATCTGAGCCAAGTTAATGTTACAATGTAGGCGTCTCAAAAAAAGAGTGCAGAAGGGAGCCAAAACAAAATGGACTACGCAAAAGAATCTTTAAAAATGCATTATGACTTAAAAGGTAAAATTGAGGTTGTATCAAGAGCCAAAGTAGATTCCAAAGATGCTTTAAGCCTTGCTTACACACCAGGTGTTGCTCAGCCTTGTCTGGAGATCCAGAAGGATGTAAACAAGAGCTATGATCTGACAAGACGTTGGAATACAGTTGCTGTTGTAACAGACGGAACTGCAGTACTTGGACTGGGAGATATCGGACCGGAAGCAGGTATGCCTGTTATGGAAGGCAAATGTGTACTCTTTAAAGAATTTGGCGGTGTAGACGCGATTCCGCTCTGCGTCCGCAGTAAAGATGTTGATGAGATCGTTAAGACAGTAAGCCTCCTGGCCGGATCCTTTGGAGGAATCAACCTTGAGGATATTTCCGCACCGAGATGTTTTGAAATTGAAAAGAAACTGAAAGAATGCTGTGATATTCCGATCTTCCATGATGACCAGCACGGAACAGCAGTTATCACACTTGCAGGTGTTATCAACGCGCTGAAACTGGTTGGAAAGAAGCTTGACGAAGTGAAGATCGTTACTTCCGGAGCCGGTGCAGCAGGTATCGCTATCATCAAACTGTTAATGTCCATGGGACTTAAGAATGTAATCATGACAGACAGAAAAGGTGCGATTTACGAAGGCAGAGAAGGATTAAACCCGATTAAAGAAGAGATGGCTAAGATCACAAACTTCAACAAAGAGAAAGGTACTCTTGCAGAAGTGATCAAAGGCGCAGACATCTTCATCGGTGTATCCGCACCTGGAACACTGACACAGGATATGGTCCGCACAATGGCAAAAGATCCTATCATCTTTGCATGTGCAAACCCGGTACCTGAAATCTTCCCTGACGAAGCAAAAGCAGCAGGCGCAGCAGTGGTATCCACAGGACGTTCTGATTACCCGAACCAGGTAAACAACGTACTCTGCTTCCCGGGACTTTTCCGTGGTGTACTGGACGCAAGAGCATCAGATGTTAACGATGAAATGAAAGTTGCAGCAGCATATGCAATCGCAGGTCTGGTAAGTGACGAAGAATTAACAGCGGAATATATTCTTCCGGCAGCCTTTGACCCACGTGTAAAAGACGCTGTAGCTAAAGCTGTAGCAGAAGCAGCAAGAAAATCAGGCGTAGCAAGGATCTAAGCAAATAGAATATAGAATAATGAAGCCCTCTGTTTTCATGTGAGAAGCATGCAGACAGAGGGCTTTTTGCATAATATTCAATCTGACCTCTAAAAAATTCAAAAAATTGGTCATTGAAATAATGACACATTTCGCGTATGATAACTTCAACATATTGATGCGTCAATATATAAAAATCTGATAGTGAGAATCAAACAGGCAATCTGGCTTATTGATATGAGCTTTCTATCAGATCATATGAGAGGGGACAGTTATTATGAATACTCAGAACAGCACAATTACAAAACTTGCAGAGACAGCTCTTATGGCTGCGTTATGCTATGTATCTTTTACATTCCTGCAGATTAAGATCCCTGTACCGGGCGGTGATGCAACATCCATCCATATCGGAAATGCATTCTGCGTACTGGCAGCACTTCTGATCGGCGGTGTATACGGCGGATTATCCGGTGCCATCGGAATGGGAATCGCAGACCTGATGGATCCTGTATATATCACAGGCGCACCAAAGACATTTGTACTGAAATTCTGTATTGGCCTGATCACAGGTCTGGTAGCACATAAGATTGCAAAGATTAATGAAAGTACAGATAAGAAATACGTTTTCAAATGGAGTGTGATTGCCTCTGTAGCAGGTCTTGCGTTTAATGTTGTGGCAGATCCGATCGTAGGATATTTCTACAAACAGTATATTCTCGGACAGCCTCAGGAACTGGCACAGGCACTTGCAAAAATGAGTGCTGTAGCGACATTATTCAATGCAGTTGTTTCGGTGATCCTGGTAGCAGTGATCTACAATGCAGTACGTCCGGTACTGATCAAGAGTCATCTGCTTACAGTTACCGGTAAGAAAAAAGAACAGGCAGCATAAATGGATACAAAATGAATAAGACATAATAAAACAGCATTTCGGGTGCAGAACCTGAAATGCTGTTTTATTATGTTACAGGAAATTATTCCGTAATGTTCTGCGCAGAAGTTTTTACTTGTCTGACGAAGGAAAAACAGGCACAAGCCATAGGATACAATTCAAAGAGTATGCACTTTTTTGACCTCAAAGTAGCACTTTTTTGGACATAGTGTAATAAGATAGAAAAAAGAAATTGTGCATATTTAACAAATGACGAAAAAGAAAGATAAAAAAAATCAAACTTATGCGAAAAAGGTCTTGCTATTTCAGAAACAAAGTGGTATTATACAACTATCAAAAAACCTTATGCGCAAAAGGTAAAAAGAAACAGTTAAAAAAATGACGAGGTGACGAAAATGAAGAAAAAAGTATTTGCAACACTTTTAGCAGTATCTATGATCGCATCAATGGTTCCGGCAGCAGTATCCGTACAGGCAGCAGACGGTGACAGTATTCGTCTTGTAAACGGTAAGATCGAAGTTGACGCTCAGCTGAAGAAATTAGCTGAAATGTATGAGAAAGAAACAGGAACTAAAGTAGAAATCGAATCCATGGGCGGCGGAATCGATATCCAGGGTACTCTGAAAGGATACTACCAGTCAGATAACATGCCTGACATCTTCGTAAACGGTAGTGGAGCAGACTTTGCTAACTGGACAGATATGTTAGTAGATATGAGCGATCAGGAATGGGCTTCTGATACAGATGCAGCTTATGTTGATGAGAGCCAGGGTACAATCGGTTTCCCATATACAACAGAAGCAATCGGTCTTGCATATAACAAAGACATCCTTGATAAAGCGGGAATTGATCCTTCCACATTAACAAGTCCGGATGCAATCAAAGAAGCATTTGAGACAATTGATTCCAAGAAAGATGAACTTGGACTGACAGCAGTTGTAGGTTATGCAGCAGAACCAGTTAACCTTTACTGGTCAACAGGTAACCATTTATTTGGTACATATCTGGATGAAGGTCTTGACAGAGATGACACTACTTACATTGACATGCTCAATGATGGCGGTAAACTTGACGAAGGCCGTTTCACAGATTTCGCTAACTTTGTAGGTCTTCTGAACCAGTATTCAGATCCTGCGCTCCTTGTTTCCGGTACATATGATCAGCAGATTCTGAACTTCTCATCCGGTAAATATGCATTTGTTACACAGGGATCTTGGATCGGTGCAACAATGGTTGGTGATGACGCTGACGCTTACAAAGAAGCTGGTAACTTCGAAGTTGGTATGATCCCGTACGCATTCGAAGATGGACAGGATACAATCCTTACAAGCTCCCCATCCTGGTGGTCCGTATACAAAGATGGTAATGTAGAAGCAGCAGAAGCATTCCTTCAGTGGCTGACAACAGACGAAGCTCAGGAAGTCCTCGTAAAAGAAGCTGGATTCGTAAGTCCATTCAAATCCTGCACAATCGTAGGCGACGATCCGTTTGCTCAGACAATTACTGATTATCAGAAAGCAGAAAAGACATCCGCATGGCACTGGTCAATTCCAGGTTTCAAAGAAGGTATCGCACAGAACTATACAGGTCAGGTATTTGCTGACTATGCATCTGGAAGCCTTGATGAAGCTGGATTTGTAAAGACAATGCAGCAGGTTCTTGAAAGTGCATATGCAAACTAATAATTGAAACTTATGGGCGGCGCTTATGTTGCCGCCCACTTTTATTTGCGCTGCATACCTGAGTAAAGGTCCGGCAGACCTTTACCCAGGTACGCAAAAAGTTTAAGACGCATTGATTTTTGCTTTGAAATAAGAAATAGGAAGGATGAAGGCAAAATGAATACAAACAGTGCTAGTAAAAAAGCAATTTCCATGGTATGCCTGATAGCCGGTATTATTTTACTGGCAGCAGCATTGATTCAGGATATTTCCGGAAGCGGAGCTGGCTGGAGAGGTCCGGCGCTGATCATCGGTGCAATTGGCATCTTACTGGGAATGTATTTATTCCCAACATTAAAACATCACAGAAGCATCGTTAACTTTATATTTGTATTTCCGTTGTTATTTACATTTGTAGTAACAGTTATTATTCCATTATGCCTTGGTGTATTCTATTCCTTTACAGACTGGAATGGAATCAAGATGACAGGATTTATAGGATTTGCAAACTATAAGGCAATGTTCAGTGAACCAAGTTTCCTCTGGTCACTGATCATCACAATTCTGTTTGTAGTTCTGAATATGGTTCTGGTAAATGTAGTAGCGTTTATGCTTGCATTACTCTGTACCTCTAAGATTAAGGGACTCTCATTCTTCAGAGCTTCCTATTTCCTGCCAAACCTGATCGGCGGTATCGTACTTGGTTATGTATGGCAGTTCGTATTTAACAACGTACTGATCAAGATGACAAATAATATTTCACTTCTGTCAAAGACAAACACAGCTATGATGGCTATCATCGTTGTTTATATCTGGCAGTATGCAGGTTATATCATGCTGATCTATGTAACAGGTCTGACACAGGTACCTAAAGATGTACTGGAAGCATCTCAGATCGATGGCGCAAATGCAGTTACAACATTATTTAAGATTAAGATTCCGATGATCGCAGCTACAATTACAATCTGTACATTCCTTACCTTAACATCAGCATTCAAACAGTTCGATGTTAACATGGCTTTGACAAATGGTACAGGTTCTGTCGCAAGTTTCTTCGGAAACTATCTGACAAACGGTACTCAGATGCTGGCTCTGAATATTTACAATACAGCAATCTCCAAGAACAATTATGCACTTGGTCAGGCGAAAGCTATTCTGTTCTTCATTATCCTGGCTGCTGTATCTATTATTCAGGTTAGAATTTCCAATAAGAAGGAGGTTGAAATGTAATGGTTACGAAGAAAACTCCAAAGGTAGTGCTTACAGCTGTTGCGATTGTTATCGCAGCGTACATATTATCTCCTTTCTATCTGGTACTTATTAATACATTTAAGAATGCAAACGGTATTGTTGCCAACCCTGTAAGCTTTGCAGGTGCAAGCTTTGCACAGTTTAAGACAAATATTTCAAACGTTGTCAACAATTCTAACTTCAGTTTCTGGAGTGCATTCGGAACATCTGCGATCATTACAGTTGTTTCCCTTGTATTACTTGCTTTATTCGGCGGTATGGCTGCATGGGTTATCTGCCGTAACAAGACAAAATGGTCTACAGCTATTTACATGACATTTATCGCATCCATGACAATTCCTTTCCAGGTAGTTATGCTTCCTCTGGTTTCTACATTCCGTGATGTAGGTAAATTCCTTGGAATCAATATGCTTCAGTCTATTCCTGGTATTGTATTTGCATACTGTGGATTCGGTGGTGCTATGACGGTATTTATCTTAACTGGTTTTATTAAAGGTATTCCATATGAACTGGAAGAAGCAGCAGCGATTGACGGATGCTCTCCTGAGGGAACTTTCTTCCGCATTATCCTTCCGCTTCTGAAACCGGTTATTGTTACTGTTACTATTTTGAATGGTATGTGGATCTGGAACGATTACCTTCTTCCTTCTCTGATGTTAGGACAGAATGGTAAGGTTAAGACTCTTCCGGTTGCTGTACAGGCGTTTGTTGGTTCTTATGTTAAGCAGTGGGATCTGATCCTTACTGCAGCACTCCTGGCAATGATTCCGATGATCATCGTATTCCTGCTTGCTCAGAAGCAGATTATGAATGGTATGGTTGAGGGTGCTATTAAATAGGCTTGCAAATACTTTTTGAAAAGCTGTCGTTTTCCTCATTATTGGGGAACGGCAGTTTTTTAATGGTTTCAAAGGGGACGCGAAGAAAAATAAATGTTTTGAACCACGGCTGCGGGGGCAGGAACTCTAAGAGTTGCTACACCCCCTGTAGGACGCCACTGAAAAAGTCTTTATTTTGCATAAAGCAGTACAATATAAAGTGTTTTTATTTGTTTTAATCTACTATATAATGTGTATAAAAATAGTTTTTCAGTGGCGTCCCTGTAGATGTGGTTAAAAACATTTATTTTTCTTCGCTGTGAACTGGCTGGGACTGTGAATGATAGGTATGGAAGTGTGTTATTGGAGATGGAATGGATAGAAACGGAACATAAACGGAATAGAAAATGATAGTATAAATTTTACAGATATGGGCTTGAAATGTTGGGGCTTTTATAGTAATGTAGATGATACAACGCTTAAGGCGAGGGCTGTCTCCGGACAGTCTGTTTTTGTGAAGAAGGATGAGGAAAAATTTTATGGAGAGGACAAAAGAAAGGTCATCGTTTCGTAAGAAGTTTATCGGTGACAGGAAGTTTTATATGATGGTTCTGGCTGTGGCTGTTCCGATCATGATCCAGAATGGAATCACGAATTTCGTGAGTCTGCTGGATAATATTATGATCGGGCGGATCGGCACGGAGCAGATGTCGGGGGCTTCCATTGTGAATCAGTTGATTTTTGTCTATAATCTGTGTATTTTCGGAGGGGTGTCCGGAGCGGGTATTTTTACGGCACAGTACTTTGGGCAGAAGGATCATGAGGGTGTGAGGCAGACATTCAGGTATAAGTTCTGGATGGCTGTGATCCTGACAATCGGGACGATTTTGCTATTTCTGACTGTTGGAGAGAATCTAATCAGTATGTATCTTCAGGGAGAGGGTACTGCGCAGCAGATTGCAGATACGCTGAATTATGGAAAACAGTATCTGGATATTATGCTGTTGGGATTGCCGCCGTTTATGATGGTACAGATTTATTCCAGTACTCTGAGAGAGTGCGGAGAGACTGTTCTTCCAATGAAAGCAGGAGTTGTGGCAATCTGTGTGAATCTGTTGTTTAATTACCTGCTGATCTATGGTGTGTTTTTCTTCCCGAGACTGGGTGTGAGAGGTGCGGCAATCGCAACTGTGCTGTCACGTTATGTGGAGGCTGCAATTGTAATAGGCTGGACACACAGGCATACGGAGAAAAATGCATTTGCAAAGGGGCTGTACAGCACGCTTAAGGTTCCTGCGAATCTGACAAAGAAGATTCTGGTCAAGGGTACACCGCTGTTGTTTAATGAGACTTTATGGGCTTCTGCCATGGCGATGCTGACTCAGTGTTATTCGATTCGAGGGCTGAATGTGGTTGCTTCGCTGAATATTTCCAATACCATCAACAATGTGTTTAATATTGTGTTTATTGCGCTGGGAGATTCTGTTGCGATTATTGTGGGACAGCTTCTGGGTGCGGGAGATATGAAGAAAGCGAGAGATACAGATAACAAGATGATTGCGTTCTCAGTGATGTGCTGTACCTGTGTGGCAATGGTGATGTTTGTTATGGCGCCGCTGTTTCCAATGCTTTATAATACCAATGATGAGGCAAGGGAGCTGGCGAAGTATCTGATTATGATCACTGCATTCTTTATGCCGCAGAATGCGTTTTTGCATGCAACCTATTTTACTCTGCGTTCCGGTGGAAAGACGATTATTACGTTCCTGTTTGATAGTGTGTTTATCTGGTGCGTCAGTGTGCCGATCGCGTTTGTGCTGAGTCGTTATACAGGAATTCATGTGCTTGTGATTTATGCATGTGTGCAGCTGGCGGATTTGATTAAGTGTGTGATTGGATTTGTGTTGGTTAAGAAGGGTGTGTGGCTGCAGAATATTGTTTCATCATGATAAAAAATTTCAATAACATTTGGCTTGACTAACCGATATACTATAGTGTATTATCAGAAAAAATATTTATATTCTCTTTGCACTGCATTACATTCAACAGAATGCGAGATCAACAGTACAAACTGAGCAGGCGATGCCCGAGATGCTTGAGGGCGTGGGGCCGGGCCGCGCGAAGCGGCAGCAGATATGAAAATTTTCAGACATATCTGTGGGACAGTGTATGTTCCGCAGGTGTGTCTTTTTGTTTTCTGAAAAGTATGTTTTGGAAAGATTTTCTTTTAGAGGGATTTTTTTAGGAGGATTTTCTGAGACAGGTGCAGTTCCGAAATACAAAAAGACCCCTGTAAGACCGCACTTTGATAAGTCACAGAAAGGAAATATGTTTTCTGACTGTGGCGCAATGTATGTGACATAAGAAGAACCTGTAAACTCAAATATAGGAAAGTACAAAAGCTTATATATTTGTTGAAAAGAAAATTTAGGAGGTCCTAGTTATGGAACAGACAAAAAAATTAAACATGACAGCAATGTCAGACAAGACAAACAGTAATACGACAGCTAAGAAGGAAGAGCCTGCATGGGAACATAAGGTGGCAATGAAGGTATCAGGTGTGAGTATTGCAGTAAACCTGTTACTTTCCTTATTTAAATTACTTGCCGGAATTGTGGCACATTCAGGTGCTATGATCTCAGATGCGATTCATTCTGCATCTGATGTGGGAAGTACTTTCGTAGTGATTGTCGGTGTGAATTTATCCAGTAAAAAATCTGATAAGGAGCATCAGTATGGACATGAGCGGATGGAATGTGTATCTTCTATTATTTTGTCCGGATTGCTTCTGGCAACCGGTATCGGAATTGGTATGAGTGGAATTGAGAACATTATTAAGAGTACTTCAGGAGCAAGTATTGCAGTTCCCGGAACATTGGCACTGATTGCAGCAGTAGTTTCTATTGTAGTGAAGGAGTGGATGTTCTGGTATACCAGAAGTGCTGCGAAGAAAATAAATTCCGGTGCACTGATGGCAGATGCATGGCACCATCGTTCAGACGCAATGTCTTCTGTTGGTGCATTTATTGGTATCCTTGGTGCAAGACTTGGATTCCCGATCCTGGATCCACTTGCCAGTGTTGCAATCTGTGTACTGATCGTGAAAGCATCTGTAGATATTTTCAGAGATGCAATTGATAAGATGGTTGACCATTCCTGCGATGAGGCAACAGAAGAGAGCATGAGAGAAGTGATCATGGGAGTGAAAGGAGTGAAGGGAATCGACCTTCTCCAGACACGATTATTTGGTTCTAAGATGTATGTGGATATTGAAATCTCAGCAGATGGTGAGATTCCACTGAATGAGGCACATGACGTTGCAGAGAATGTTCATCATACTATAGAGAAAAATTTTAAAGACGTAAAACACTGCATGGTTCATGTGAATCCGGTGAATGAGTAAATAAAAAGCGAGACTGTCCGAAGTATAATCTGGGCGAGGGTGTAAAAATTCTTGTGTCTATGGAAAGTAAATCTTTCTGATAAGAAATAG
>OBVU01000571.1_pt1 | contig 21503 bp, 23 predicted proteins | sample 1495171 | NCBI WGS metagenome assembly OBVU01 (sample SAMEA2580028, study PRJEB22360) | human gut metagenome | biome: human gut; feature: human-associated habitat; material: faeces | place: Denmark | collected 2008/2010
AAACAAGTGAGTCTTTTTCCTTTTCTTTCATGTTCATAAAGCCCCTTAAAATTCATACTATAAAAAGTCCGTTATTAATATAACTATTATATGGCAACTTTTTTACATCCTATTAACTAGACTTTACCTTACCTGTCCAAGAATTTAATCCATAAGACAGGATATAGATATCTGAAAACCCTTCTTTTTTCAAATAGACGGCCGCATTGGTCACACGAGAACTACGACTATTTTCGTACAATAAAATTGGTTTGTCCTTGCGTAATGCACCTGTACTCAACTTCAATTGACTGGAAGGAATATTACGTGCACCCAAGATATGCTTAGCATGAAACTCGACAGGCTCCCGCAGGTCAATCAATTGCCCCTTACGAATGAGTTCTTCAAAGGCTGCATTGTCTACAAATTTCGCAGCTTTTCGGATGCGGAAATAATTAAATATCATCCATCCGACCAAGCCTAAAATTGCCAACCACAAAATAATATTTCCCATTACTCTACCTCACTCTTTTTCAAAAATTCCAATTCTTGTTTGTGTTCTCTTCTTAAAATCGTCTCGGCTTCTAAATAATCGAGCCGTTCCATCAAGCCTGCATCATAGAGGCGTTGAAGTTCAATTTTCATCAATTCAATGTCATAGAGACGTTTCCCAACATAAATGATGATTCCAAAACGTTTGTTGAACATCATACAGGTTTTTCATGTTCATTATTGTATCAAATTTAGAAAGTCTTTACAAGATTTTCCAGCAAATGATCTTTTTTAAATTTTTTTTACGAATAAATAAGTATGATGAACTTTTATTTTTTTACAATCGGCACTTGTATGGCCTCGTTTTTAGGATTGGTTGTTGATCGCTTCCCTAATCAATCCATTCTAGCTCCCCGCAGTCACTGCGCTCAGTGCCAGCACGTTCTTGGATTTTGGGATCTGATTCCTATTGCCTCACAAATCTTCCATCGTTTCCGTTGCCGCTATTGCCATCAGACCTATCCTGTTTGGTATTGTCTTTTTGAAGCCTGGAGTGGACTGCTCTTTTTAGCCTGTACCAATGGTTTTCTAGCCCTTTCTCAACTCTTGACCCTACTAGGTTCAGCTGTTTTAGCTATCTATGACCTTCGCTTTATGGAATACCCTCTTATCCTATGGTGTTGTCTCCATGCTCTGGTCCTTCTTTTTTCAGGAGGCAATCTCCTTATGCTGGTCTTTGTCCTCCTTGCGATCGGTGCCCATTTTTTCTTCGTCGGAATGGGAGCGGGGGATTTTCTCCTACTCGCTACCTTCTCACTGACCTTCTCTTCTACCAAGATTCTCTGGCTCATTCAGATCGCTTCTGTTTTAGGAATTCTCGTTTTCACCCTCAAAAAAGAAAGAGACCGGATTCCTTTTGTTCCTTGTCTCTTTCTCAGTTATCATGCCGTATTACTGTTTTCAATGTTTAGCAAATAAGACTACTTATTTTGCAGCTTTGACTTCTAAATAGTCTGCAATAGCTGCCACGTCCTTGTCTCCACGTCCTGAAACGTTGATGATGATGATCTGATCTTTGTCCAATTGTGGAGCACGTTTAACAGCTTCTGCAATGGCGTGTGAGCTTTCGATGGCTGGGATGATCCCTTCTGTCTTACTGAGAAGAAGAAGAGCTTCTACCGCTTCATCATCTGTTGCTGCTACATATTCGACACGTCCAGAATCTTTAAAGAAGGCATGTTCTGGACCAACACCTGGATAATCCAAACCGGCAGAGATGGAGTAAACTGGTGCAACTTTTCCATCTTCACCAAAGACAGCGTAAGTCTTCATACCATCCACAACCCCTACAGTCCCTTTGGTCATGGTAGCCGCATGCTGGTCTGTGTCCAAGCCATGTCCTGCTGCTTCTACTCCAATCAAGCCAACTTCCTCTTCTGCTACGTACTCAGAAAAGGCACCGATCGCATTAGATCCACCACCAACACAGGCGATGACATAATCTGGCAAGCGCCCTTCTTTTTCTAAAATTTGGCGTTTCGACTCTTCACTGATGACTTTTTGGAATTCATGTACAATGGTTGGGTAAGGATGGGGCCCAACAGCAGAACCTAATACATAAAAGGCATCCAGATCCGCCATCCATGCTCCAAAAGCAGCATCTACGGCATCTTTCAAGGTCTTGGTTCCTGTTTCAACCGAATGCACTGTGGCCCCCATCATTTCCATACGGAAGACATTGAGACGTTGACGTTCAACGTCTTCTGCTCCCATGTAGACATCACAGGCCATACCGAACTTAGCTGCCGCAGCTGCTGTAGCCACACCATGTTGACCTGCTCCTGTTTCAGCAATCACACGCGTCTTACCCATGCGTTTGGCCAAGAGGATTTGCCCTAAAACGTTGTTCAATTTGTGCGAACCTAAGTGATTTAAGTCTTCACGCTTCAAATATATTTTTGCCCCACCTAAATGGTCTGTCAAACTTTCCGCAAAATAGAGAGGCGTTTCACGACCAGAGTAATCTTTGAGGTAATGTTTGTATTCTGCGATAAATTCAGGATCATCTTTGTACTGTTCAAACGTTGCTTCTAATTGATCCAGTAAGTGTTGAATGGGTTCTGGTACGAAAGAGCCGCCGAATTGTCCGAAATAGCCTTTAGTTTCTGTCATAATGTTATCCTCTTTTCTATATCCTCATTCTTGTTTATGATGTTTGTCTCTCTCCGTCCACATGAGCTGCAGTCTCACAGAGTCCTTTGAGATACAAAAAAACCTCACACAGAAAAATCTGTGTGAGGACGATTCGATACCGCGGTGCCACCTCAATTGTAGGAAGATAGTCTTTCTCCTACATCTCTGACCTGTCTAACAACAGGGTGCACGATAAGGTGTGCTCACCGAATTTTTATTGTTTCAAATTCATCATCATAAACCGCCATCAGCCCACTTCGAGATCCGCCACTGCTTGTTCACAATCACCACAAGCTCCCTGAAAATGGTTAGAATCTTTACTTTTCTGATGTCTTGAAGCTATTATAGCGTCCACCCATCACTTTGTCAACAAAATATTTAAAATCTTCCTGAAACGTTCGGGTTTTCTATTTATTTTCTGAAAGGCTTAATCTATCCTTTAGGTAGCAAAAGCCTAGATAAGCTAGGTAAGCTCCTAAGGTGTTGGTCCACAAATCATCCACTTCAAAGACACGGTTGGCATCAAACAAAAGATCTAACAACACTTGACTGCATTCAATCCACAAGCTCATGGAAAAGCCAAAGAGCAAGACTCGTTTACGACTTCTCAACCAAGGCCATAGCCAAAGGAGTTGAAAGATCAGCGGACTTAATAAAAAGATATTGGCTACATTTTGAAGGATGACCTTAATGAGTTGGAGGACACTTGTGATCTGGCCGATATTCATAAGTGAATTAAGAGGAATCAATAACACGACAATCCGTCCGAAATGTTGAATACCGGGTGTTTCCATACCTGGCTCAGGCTGTTGGGGCAAAAAACACATCAAACACAAGAGGAAAAAATAGAAGAAACTGCCACATAGTAACAGTTTTCTTCCTCTTCTCGTTGGTTCTGTATGATCTATTAGCCCTTGTTTAAGGTTGTGCATGTTCAACAATCGCTTTCTCCCGATCCCGTTTCATCGTATTGGAACGCAATTGGCCACAAGCCGCATCAATATCTGTCCCGTGTTCTTGGCGGACTACACAGTTGACACCATGTTTTTTCAAGGTATCATAGAAGGCCATCACCCGCTCTTTTGGACTACGACTGTATTGGTCGTGTTCCGTAACTGGGTTATACGGAATCAAGTTGACATAAGACAATTTTTTGATATTCTTGAGCAATTCTGCTAATTCCAAGGCTTGCTCCACACCATCGTTGACTTCATTGAGCATGATATACTCAAAGGTCACCCGACGGTTCGTGGTCTCGATATAGTATTCAATCGCCGCAAACAATTTTTCAATTGGGAAAGCCCGGTTGATTTTCATAATACTTGAACGAAGTTCGTTGTTTGGCGCATGAAGAGACACTGCCAAATTGACCTGCACACCTTCATTTGCAAAGTCACGAATTTTATGAGCCAAACCAGAGGTCGATACGGTAATGTGCCGAGCACCAATCGCTAGCCCCTTATCATCGTTAACCGTCCGGATAAATTTCAAGACATTGTTGTAGTTATCAAATGGTTCTCCGATCCCCATAACAACGATATGGCTGACCCGTTCATCTTGGCCCCGTTCGTCAAAGTATTTTTGAACCAACATGATTTGGGATACGATTTCGCCATTGTTCAAATCGCGTTGTTTTTTGATCAAGCCCGAAGCACAGAAGGTACAACCAATATTGCAACCCACCTGTGTAGTCACACAGACAGATAGACCATAGTGCTGGCGCATCAAGACCGTCTCAATCAGCATACCATCTGGCAATTCAAAAAGATACTTGACCGTACCATCTGCTGACTCTTGTACGATCCGCTGTTTGAGCGGGTTGACCACAAACTGGTCATTTAACTTCGCAATTAAGTCTTTGGATAGATTGGTCATTTCTTCGAATGACTGGACACGTTTACGGTAAAGCCATTCCCAGATCTGTGCTGCTCGGAATTTCTTTTCGCCGTTTTCTAACGCCCAGTCAATCATTTCTTGGCGCGTTAAGCTATAGATGGATGGTTTCATTTTTTACTCCTCTTTCTGTCGAATCACAAAACGGTGTTTGGTATCTGGCTTGCTAGCGTTTTTGTTTTCACCAGATGATCTTGTTTTTTTCGTATTCTTTGATGGCTGGCTCTTGTCTCGTTCTCGTTTTTGGAAACGATCTCGTTGCTTACGATTGCGCGAACGTTTTTTGGGTTCTCTTTCTTCCGTATGAGTTTTTCTGCCTGGTGACTTTTTATCAAAGGAGGCACGATGAGGCTCCTTATTTTCAAGGACAAAATAAGCACAACCGTAGCTACAATATTCCAATAGATAATCGTCTAGGCGACTCAGCTTATCCATCGTTGCGACATCGCGATCTTCCTTATAGAAGCCACGCAAACGTAATTGCTCGTTACTCCAATCACCAACAATATAATCGAACTTGGTTAAAATCTCAGAAAAGCGTTGACCAAAAACAGTCGCATCAAATGCTTCCTTCTCATTTTGCAAGAGCTCAAAGGTGAGTTTTTCTGAAAGGATCTGGTCTCCCACCTGACGAAACACAGGTCCAGGAAATTTATTGTAATTATATAATTCGGGGTCAATCTCTTTTCGCATAGTGTTCCTTCATCAAAATCTATTTACTGTAACACTTTATTTTATCATAAATTTGATGACTTGCGTCAGATTTGACTAGAAAAGAGTTGAAATTCCTTTGACAGCAAAAAGAGACAAAGAAGGCAATCTTTGTCTCTATGAAGATTCATCGCCAGATGAAAGGGGCAAATAAAGTGTGATTTTCGTATAGCTATTGGCCTTAGAATCTATCTCCATATGATAGGCTTCACCAAATTGGAGACGCAATCGTTGGTCCACATTTTTCAAGCCAACGCCTCCTAAACGAAGAAGGGTTTGGTCTGTTGATCCGGATAAATCAAACCCTTGTCCATTGTCAAAAATCGATACGCAGGCAGAGTCTCCACTGACTTCAGTTGTCACTCGAATGAGACCTGGCCGATCGATCTCTTTAATGCCATGGTAAATCGCATTTTCCACTAAGGGTTGAAGCACTAATTTGGGGAGCTGATAATCGACCAACCGTTCATCTTCTAGAATTTCATAATTGAGCTTTTCACCATAACGTTGTTTTTGAATGAAAAGATACTGGCATGGTCAATTTCATCTCTCAGTAGGATTTGTTCTTGACCTTGGTTGAGAGCCAGTCGAAAATATTGGGCCAGAGACTTGGTGATGTTAACCACGCGCCGACTATCATTAAACTCCGCCATCCAGACAATCGTATCCAAGGTATTGTATAGAAAATGCGGATTAATCTGAGCCGAAAGTGCCCGCAGCTCGTAACGCCGTGCGTTCTGCTCCTCTTCCTTTACCTGTTGCATGAGGTTATCGATTTGATCCAACATGGTATTAAACGCTTGAGCGAGGTCGACTAATTCTGGAGATCCTTTGGCTGTAGCCCTCAAGTGTGCATCTCCTGCTCCAATCCTCAAAATGATGGTCTGAAGGTCTCGTAAGGGTTTGATCCACAAACGCAAAACAAAGCCGATCCCTATTAAGCACATGAGCAAGGCCAGTAATCCTAGACCAATGAAAGAGTATAGGAGTTGCGACTGAAGCATCTGAAGTCCTTCAAGTGAAGCTACTCCAATCAAGGTCCAATCACTATCTGGAATCGGAACCTGATAGATAAAATTCTGTCCTCCTTTAGCATAGCCATCTGTCACAGCAATATAGGGCTGCATGGCCTGCATCTCTTGGCTGGAGGAATAGACCGCTTTTTTAGGATGGTAAACAAACTCATGCTTTTGATTGATGATAAAACTAAAGCCTTGTTTCCCTAGTTGAAGGTGATCCAAATAAGCCTGTAAGCTATCGTAGCCAATATCCAAGCGTACGACCCCGAGATTTTGGCCAGCCTGATCGACCACTTCTTGGGTAATAGAAACCACCCATTTTTCTTTTTCCGAGGTCAAGGATTCCTTTCGAGCTGGCGTCAAAACTGGCATGGCTCTTTCCTTAATTGCCTCTTGATACCAGCTTTCATTCATCATGTCTGATGAAGTCTGCATGCTGATTTTGGAATCTGTCGCTACCAGACGTCCATCCTTGGTCACCAAGACCGCAGAGACCAAGTCCGGATCTGTTTCAATCATCGTTCGCATCAGGTGTTGAACCGTTTCTTGATTCGCACTCTTGTCTTGGGCAAATTGGCGAACAGCCTCTTCTTTACTAAGAACCGTCGTGGTCTGCTTTAATTTTTTTAGATAGGAGGTAATAAACTGACTGCTTTGATCGATACTATTTCTTGTCGTCCGCTCTGTTAGCTGGCGGATCGTTCCTGAACTCGTTTGATAGTAAAGGCTACCGATGAGACCAAAAAGTAAGAGAATGAAGAGAAAAAAGTAGAGGACCAGCTGGATCAGCAAGGGATATCGTTTCATTCATGATCTCCTTTTTTGTACTGCCTTGGTGTCACCCCAACCACCTGCTTAAAGCGTTGAGAAAAATAGTTCATATCTTCAAAACCAACCTGATCGGCGATCTCATAAATCTTTAGATCCGTCGTGAGAAGCAAGAGTTGAGCCTTTTTCATTCGCTCTTGGATGAGATACTCTTGAAAAGGAAGACCTAATTTTTTCTTGATCAATACACTTAGATACGAGGCACTGAAACCAAGTTGATAGGCTAAATCCTTTAGGGTTAACTGAGAATCTGCTAAACGCGCATGAATGGCTTCTTCCAATTCTGTCGAATAACCATGGCTGACCAAATCTTCGACTTGCGCCTTCTTTCGCTCTTTGTCTAGCTTTCCTTTCACCTTGGCTAACATCTCCTCAATATCATCTTTTGAAAAAGGCTTCAGCAAATAATCATCTGCACCTAACTTGATGGCTTTCCTCGCAAACTCAAAGTCATCATAACCTGTCAAAAAAATGATATGACAAGATGAAGATTGCTCTTTAACGAGATGGGCCAGATCCAAGCCATTCATTTGTGGCATATTGATATCGGTTAAGAGAATATCGGCTGGTTGCTCTTGAAACTTCTCCCAGGCCTCACGTCCATTTTCTGCCTGATTGATGACAGTCATTCCAAACTGTTCATAGTCGACCAAGGAAGTCAGTCCTTGCCGAATCAGCTCTTCATCTTCCACAATCATGATCGCGTACATGTCTTTCACCTACTTGTTTTTGCTATACTTATTATAGCAAATTATGAGCTGAATTGTCTCAGACATAGTCCAATAAATAACCGTAGCCTTTTTCTTTCATTTCTGCTTTGGGAATGAAGGTGATAGACAAACTATTGATGCAATAGCGGAGCCCACCTTTTTCCTTGGGACCATCTGTAAAGACATGGCCTAGATGAGAATTTCCCACACGGCTCCGAACTTCTGTCCGAGTCATATTAAAACTCTTGTCCTCCTTATAGACCGCCACATCAGGACTAATAGGCCGACTGAAACTTGGCCAACCACAACCGGAATCGAATTTATCCTTAGAAGAGAAGAGGGGCTCACCGGTCACGACATCTACATAAATACCAGCATCAAACTGATCCCAGTAACGATTAGAGAAGGCCCGTTCGGTATCATTTTTTTGTGTCACCGCATACTCTTCAGGAGATAACTTCTTTTTGATCTCCTCATCACTCGGCTTGGAGTAGCGGCTTGCATCAATCACTGGATAAGAAGCTTGATTGACATCGATATGACAGTACCCATTTGGATGTTTCTTTAGATAATCCTGGTGGTAGTCCTCAGCCTTGATGAAATTGGTCAGTGGCTCTTTTTCCACTGCTAACGGTTTGTCGTATTTTTTTGCTTCTTCTTCAAAGACTTGGTTAATGGTTGGAAGGTCTTCTTGGGAGACATAATAGACACCTGTTCGGTATTGAGTCCCTTGATCATTTCCTTGACGATTCTTCGATGTGGGGTCGATAATTCGGAAATAGTGCAGGAGCAATTCTTTCAGAGATACCTTCTTGACATTGTAAGTGATGTGAACTGTTTCAGCATGGCCTGTTTGAGGGACCAATTCATACTTGGTTGTATCTCCCTTCCCATTGGCGTAGCCTGATACAGCATCAATCACACCTGGAACACGGGAGAAATATTCCTCTACGCCCCAGAAGCAACCACCAGCCAAATAAATTTCGCGCTGATCCTTTGGATCAACTTTTTCATTTGTTTTCTTTTTGACTACTGGAGTCTGACTCATCGATGCTTTTTTAATCATCTCAGTGCTTGTTTCTGATTGATCCATTCCACTTGATCCCTTGCTAAAGAAAAAGAAACCAATCGATAATAAGCCAATGAGAAGGATAGCAAACACTTTCCATTTTGTTTCCATTGTCTATCTCCTTACTGCATGTTCTCTAGGGTCTTGAGGATATCCTCTTTATTCATATAGCCGATATGACTCTTCGATAAAGTCCCATCACTATTGATAAAGAGTGCCGATGGATAAGACCGAATCCCATATTCTTTGAGCAAATCTCCTTTATTATCCAGCAAGACCGGGAAATCCTTGTAATCCAAAGACTGATACCAGTTTTTGAAATCTGCTGCTGATTTTTCACCATTAAAGGTTGGAGCTACAACGGATAAAACCACGTAATCCTTACCTGCCTCTTCTTTTGCCAACTCATTGGTATCCTCTAATGTCGACAGGCAAATAGAGCACCAGGAAGCCCAAAATTTGAGGTAAACTTTCTTCCCTTTGTAATCAGATAAGCGGTAGGTCTTGCCATCCACTCCTTGCAGACTAAACTCCTTCACTTTCTTGCCTGATGGTTGCCTAGCCCCAGCTTGGGCTGTTTGTTGGCTCATGTTCTTATTGGAAGTGGCCATTCCTTGGCTCGAACAAGCGCCCAGAAGTCCAGCGCATACAAATCCAGTAGCTACTAAAGCTAATTTTTTCATCATTATCACCTCTTTAAATAAGGAAAACGTCATCCTCATATAACTTAGAATGCAGACAAACTGTTTTTTAACATAAAACAACCTAAGTAGTGCTATAAACATAGAATGAGAAAGCATATTAGGTACATTGAAATACACACTGAAACTTTCCGCTGTGAGAAAAGTGTTAGAAACATAAATGTTTCTAACACTCGGGAGTTTTGGAACTTCTTCGAAGTTCGCTGACGTCCGTCCTCACCTAAGGAAAGTTTCTAAGATGACGTTGTCTTCAATCTGAGTCATCCTCAGATGACCTCTCCCTTCTTTCATTAATTGTCTGATTTCATTTCTGATGAGTTGCTCGTATCCTCCTTCTTACTAGAGTCGCTAGAGTTCATCTCATCTTTTTTCATATCATCCTTCATTTCAGAACTGCTATCGGACATCATAGATGAATCTTTCTTGTCCTCTTTTTTCATTTTATCATCGGACATGGACGAATCCTTCATGTCATCCTTCTTCATATCGTCCTTCTTCATCATGCTACTATTGTCCATTTTTTTCATATCTGAATCTGATTTCTGTCCAGAACAAGCTGCTAAAGTGACGATGCTAAGTGTAGTAATGGAAAGTGCAAGAATTTTTTTCATGATTTTTCTCCTTTAATCCTTTAAGATTAGTGAAACAGGGATGCGAGGCTATTAAGATTTCCTAGCATCAGCAAGATACCCATCAAGATGAGGGCACCACCAATTTTTTTCAAGGTTCCCATATGGGGCTTGAGTTTAGCAAAATGTTGTAGAACCCAGCTAGAAGCTAGAGCCAAGACTAAGAAGGGTAGCGCCAAGCCCAATGTATAGACCAGCATCAGGAAAGCACCTTGTAAAGCCCCATCTCCTCCAGAAGCGGCAATGGCTAGAACAGAACTCAGAACTGGCCCGCCACAAGGGGGCCAACCAAAACTAAAGGGGGCCCCTATCAGAAAAGCATTGAAGAATTCATTGCGCTCCCGATTCTTTTTGAGTTGGATAGTCTTTTGCTTTTGGAGTTGTCTCAGATTGATCACTTCCATTTGGTGAATCCCTAAGAGGATCACAACCCCTCCTAGTAGATAGCGAAACCATGGAGCATAAAGTACATGGCCAAGGGCCCCTGCACCGTATCCTAGAATCAGGAAAACAGTTGATAGACCTGCGATAAAACAAAGAGTCTTCACCAAGCCATACCAAGAAATTTCTCTTCCAAAAATCCGAACAGTTTTCACACGTTCAGAATCCAATAGAATCCCTACATAGACTGGCATCAATGGTAAAATACATGGGGAGAAAAAGGATAGAACTCCCGCTAAGAATACTGAAATGGAAAACAAACTGGTTTGAATCATTTCACTACCTCCCTTTCTTTCTGATACCAGTATAAAGAAAAAATCCCTCTAAAAATAGAGAGATTGATAAGCAAAAACTTGAATTTGATTAGAAGGTGAATCTTCCTATCTGCCAACTCTATCTCGTACTTTCAAGTATGAGACTGATCTAGCAAGATACTTCTACTTCTTTTTCAAATAATCAATGGCGTCTTGAAGGTTTTTGACGGGAACGATTTTCATCTTCGAATGGATTTGTTTCGCTGCATCTTTAGCGGTTTCGTAGTTTGATTTAGCCTTGGGATTGGCTTTCTTTTCTTCTTTGGAAACAGGATTATTAGGGGCGAAGAAGATTTCTGCTCCTTCTTTATCTGCTGCGACGACTTTCTTGTCAATTCCACCGATATCGCCAACCGTTCCATCTTGGTTAATGGTTCCTGTCCCTGCAATATGGCGTCCCTGACGAAGATCTGGATCCGCCACTTGGGTGTAGATGGCTAGGCTAAACATCATGCCGGCACTCGGTCCACCAATTCCTTGAGTCGCAAACTGGACAGGAACATCGCCTTTGGCTTCCGTCCGGTCGATCAGGCTAATTCCGATTCCGTTTTTCCCATTGGTTAATTTGATGATCTTCCCATCTGCTGTCTTGGTTTGTCCATCCTCAATATAGGTCACCGAAACGGGATCGCCAATTTTTTGAGACCCAACATAGTCAATCAATTCTTTAGAGCTCTTAAAAGTCTTGCCATTCACACCGGTGACGGTATCCGCAATGTTCAAGACTCCTTTAAAGGTCGAATCGTCTGCCACCTGCATGACGTAAACTCCTAGAAAGTCCATCTGGGTTTCTTTGCCAGCTGTCTTCAATCCTTGGTAGATGGCCATATTTTGCGAGGTTTCCATATAAAATTGGTTGATTCGCGTGAATTCTTGACTCGAACTACCACCGGTCATATCCTTGGCAGAGTAGATATCTGTAAAAGGCGTTGCCCAGGCATAGATCAAATCAGCTGGGGTCGCCTCTTTCACTGCTACGGTTACAAAATCATAGGATCCTGACTTGGTATCCGCTTTTCCATCGACGGTCATGACTGTCCGAATATCTTCGGCCGTGCCCGGCATCTCAATATAATAGGGAAGGCGAATCACAAAAGCAGCTAGCAAGAGGAGCAAGAAAAGAACTCCTGCAATCGGCCATCGGTATTCTTTTAACCGTCCTTTTTTCTTTTTAGGGGTCAAGCTTGGTTTATTCGCTTGCGTCATCTTTGATTTCCTCCATTACACTCTCTGGTACATACGGTGAGATATCCTGCTGAAAAGCCAGCAACTCTCGAATACGGGTGGAACTAATGGCCTGATAAGGAGGCTGGGCATAGAGATACATGGTCTCCAATTCAGGTGCCAACTGGTGATTAAAATAATCCATATTGGCTTCGTAAACCAAATCCTGTGCATTGCGCAAGCCTCGGATCAAGGTGATGACACCAAGATTGCGCGCCACTGTCACAGCCAATTCTTGAGTTGACGTCACAATTTCAACATTTTCCAAATGAGCCAAGGCCCCTTTCACCATGCGCACGCGCTGCTCAATGGAAAAAAGCCCGACTTTTTCCGAATTATAAAAAATTCCGACATAGACACGGTCAAACAAGCGGCTAGCCCGCTCGATCAATTGCACATGCCCAATGGTAATCGGATCAAACGATCCTGTAAACAATCCAGTTCTATCTGACATATACTGTTACCTTACTAATTCCATAGATTTTTTCTTTCCAGATTCCCACTTGTCCGATTTCCTCAGGAAGTTCTACATGTTTATCGGTTTCGCACACAATTAGGATATCCTCTGACAAGAGTTGACGCTCGCACAAGGTTTCGATATCGCGGACAATCTCTTCCTTGGCATAAGGAGGGTCCAAAAACACCAAATCAAAGGTGCCCGTTAAAAGCCCCAAGGCTTGCTTGGCCTCCATTTTTAGCAGTTGAAACCGTTTCTTTTCCTTGGTCATGGCAATATTAGCTGCTACAATCTCCTGCGCTCGACGATCTCTTTCCACTAGAACCGCCTCTGACATGCCTCGAGAGACTGCCTCGATAGAAAGGCCACCACTGCCTGCATAGAGATCCAGCACTCTTCCACCATCAAAGTAAGGACCAATCATATTGAACATGGCCCCTCTGACCTTATCAGAAGTCGGCCTGGTTGTTTTTCCTTCAAGTGTTTTGAGGGGACGTCCCCCATAGGTTCCAGATACTATTTTCATAGGGACCATTATACCAAAAAAAATCAGAAAATTGCGATTTGATATGGTCAAGCGACATGTAAAAGAGCCGAGCGCTCTGCTCGACTCTTTCATCCTTATAAGATATTTTCATATTCATCGCGGACAGATTGAGGCCAGACACTGGTTTGGACTTCACCGATATGTTTCTTACGAAGCAAGAACATAGCCAAACGAGATTGCCCGATCCCTCCACCAATTGTGAGTGGGAAGAGACCATTTAACAAGGCCTTGTGCCACTCTAATTGAAGACGATCTTGGTCTCCTGTAATCGCCACTTGGCGACGAAGGGTTTCCTCATCGACACGGATTCCCATTGAAGACAACTCAAAGGCGGAACCTAAAACGTCGTTCCAGACGAGGATATCGCCATTCAAGCCCTTGTAGCCATTTTCAGATTCGGTTGTCCAGTCATCGTAGTCAGGTGCACGTCCATCGTGTGGTTTGCCATCTGCAAGCTCTCCACCAATCCCGATCAAGAAAACGGCTCCGAATTCTTTGGCAATGGCATTTTCACGTTCTTTTGGAGTTAAGTCAGGATAGCGTTCCACCAACTCTTCCGTGTGAACGAAGGTAATTTGTTTTGGAAGAACTGATTCAATATCATAACGCGCTTCCACTGCTAGTTCTGTCAAACGAATTGCCTTGTAGATCTTTTCAACCGTTTCTTTGAGGTAGGCGATGTTGCGTTGACCATTTGGGATGACCTTTTCCCAGTCCCATTGGTCTACATAGACAGAGTGGATAGCGTCTAGTGAATCTTCATCTGGACGAAGAGCCTTCATATGGACGAAGAGGCCTTCGCCTTCGCCAAACCCAAAACGCGCCAAGGTATGGCGTTTCCATTTTGCAAGTGAATGCACGACTTCATAAGTCTCATCAGGAATTTGAAGGACCTTTACAGATACTGGATGTTCAATCCCAGAAAGGTTATCTTGCATCCCGTCGCCGACCTTACTCAAAATTGGCCCTTGGACTTCAATGATGTCCAATTTATCTTTTAAATACTGCGTAAAGGTCGTTTTAACAAACGAAATTTCCTTTTGTTGATGGATAAAACTTTTTTTCATATAGTTCCTCATTTATAGACATTTTAGAATTGATTATACTCTTTTTTCAATCAAAATCAAGTCTTTTCATTCGTTTTCAACTGAATTTTTCTCTTGCAAAAGGGTTTCGTTTTTGATAAACTATATGTAACTTTTAAAACGTTACATAGGAGGACTGACATGTTTGATGCAAAAAAACTAAAAGAAAGACGCCTAGAAAAAGGCTTGACCCAAGCTGATGTCTATGAGGATCTCAAGATTTCTCGCAAGACTTACTCTAGTTGGGAGAATGGCTTGGCGGAGCCACACGAAAAAAATCTCAGGAGGTTGGCCAAGCGCCTCTCCGTTAAAGAGGACTACTTTATTAACAAAGACTCCGCACTCTACACCTACCCTTTATTAACCCCACCTCACCAAAAGAAAGTCGACCAATTGGCCATCCAGTTATTGGAACAGCAGCAAAAAGTTGTTTCCTTGACGGCCTATAAGGTTCTTTCGATTGAGTTGGCAGCTGGTTTGGGACATACCTTTTATGACAATGAGACCGACTATGAAACCGTCTATTTTGACAAAGAGATCCAGCACGACTTTGCCTCTTGGGTATCCGGAAATTCGATGGAACCTCTCTATCCCAACGGCTCTGTTGCCCTCATGAAGCAGACTGGATTTGACTACGATGGGGCGGTCTATGCCCTCATCTGGAACGGGAAGACCTATATCAAGAAAGTCTATCGGGAGGCTGAGGGTTTGCGCCTAGAATCCATTAACCCTGACTACGATGATTTATTCGCTCCTTACGAAGACGAGCCAAAAATCGTCGGCATTGTGGTCGGGCATTTCCTACCGCTTGAGGTGTAAGTATGCTGTTTGATTATTCACGTGAGCCTCATTCGGATATTGCTTTTGTGGATATGAAAAGTTTTTATGCCAGTTGTGAATGTGTCCGTCTAGGACTCAACCCCTTAACGACTTCTCTGTGTGTCATGAGTCGAAGCGACAATTCTGCTGGCCTTATTTTGGCGAGCTCTCCCGTTTTCAAACAGGTCTTTGGCAAGAAGAATGTGAGCCGGAGCTACGACCTACCTTTTGATCTCAAGACTAGAAAATTTAATAGCTACGTCTCAAAAAAACAAGGATTGCCAACAGATCCAGCCTTTATCGCTTACATTGAATCCTGGGCCAAGAGGACTCTGATTGTGCCACCACGCATGAATGCCTATATTCAGGTCAATATGGAGATTCAGAAGGTTTTTCAGGAATTTGCGGCACCAGATGATATTTTTCCTTACTCGATTGACGAAGGCTTTATCGATCTGACTTCTTCCTTAAATTATTTTATTCCAGATTCCTCCCTCTCGCGAAAGGAAAAACTGGACCTTCTTTCTGCCCGAATCCAAAAAAGAATCTGGCAGGAAACTGGAATCTATTCTACCATTGGCCTCAGCAACGCCAATCCCCTTCTTGCCAAGCTAGCCTTGGACAATGAAGCCAAGCATTGCCGAAATATGCGCTCCAACTGGTCTTACGAAGACGTAGAAAGCAAGGTCTGGAAACTGCCCCAGCTCACTGATTTTTGGGGCATTGGACGTCGCACTGAAAAACGATTGCAAAGGATCGGGATCACGTCGATTGCTGAACTGGCCCAGGCTCACCCAGATCTCTTGAAGAAAGAATTCGGAGTCATGGGGCTTCAACTGTGGTTCCATGCTCATGGCATTGATGAAAGTAATGTCCACAAACCTTATCGTCCGAAGTCACGAGGCATTGGGAACTCTCAAATCTTGCCCTATGACTACCACCTACAAGCCGACATTGAACTGGTATTTCGTGAGATGGCTGAACAGGTGGCTATCCGCTTGCGACGGAAAAAAAAGAAGACCCAGCTAGTCTCCATTCATGCCTCCTACTCCAAAATTGAGGGGCTTCCGTCCATTCATTGTCAGCAAAAGATTGAGCCCACTCAATCTACCAATGTTTTATCCGATACGGTTCTTCGGCTTTTTCGCTCCAAGTACGAAGGCGGAGCCATTCGGCAGATTGGTGTTTTTTATGGAGAATTGGTCGAGGAGTCCCTCCAACTTTTTTCTCTCTTTGATGATCCGATAGCCCTAGAAAAAGAGGAAAAACTCCAGCAGACCATTGATCGCATTCGGGACCAATTTGGCTTTACCTCTCTTCAGAAAGGCTCCTCATTACTAGAAAACTCACGCGCCATTGCACGCAGTAAACTAACAGGCGGACATTCCGCAGGAGGCTTAGATGGATTAACATGATCGACCGTTCTTATCTCCCTTATCAATCCGCACGCGAATTTCAAGACCGTGGCATGGCCAAATGGGCTGGCTTCTTTTTATCTGAGCACACAACTGCCCTGCAGACAAAAGAAATTGACCGCAGTCAACTCAACGTTCTTCCACTTGCTGAACAGATCCAGCTCCTCGAGCAGGCCTTTCAACAACAAACGACGATCTCGATCACGACTCTAGAGGGGAATCAATTTGCAACCTACACAGGTTCGATTCACATCTTATCTGCTTCTGAGCTTCTTCTCAAAAGCGAGGACCACTACCACCGGCTCCTTCTGACCTCTATCATTTTTATTGAAGCTGAGGAAACAGCCTATGAAACCTATTCAGACTAAACACGAATTACAATTTGATTATTTTTCGGATAATTACCACCAATTTGAGATGGACTTTTACAAGTGGGCCACTACTTCTACACCGCTCGTCTTTTTAGAAGATGATATTCTCCACTCTATGGCCACAGGCCAGCGAAACTATTTTCGTCTTCACCACACCAAAAGTCGAGACCATCGAGACCATTATTTCTACTTTAAGGTTTCCACTCTTTCCCAATCACCTCTGACCCGTATTTACACTTATACAGGACATTTCTTACAAAAAAAGGATAGCTTGATCTGAGAAGCTATCCCTTTTCTTAATTTTTTCTATTCACTACAGTCCGTACGAGTGATTAGAATCCATCCACGTTTGTGTAGATTTTTTGAACGTCCTCATCATCTTCAAGAACGCTGTAAAGTTTTTCAAAAGTTTCCAAATCTTCACCTGACAACTCAACTTCTGATTGAGGAATCATCGCCAGTTCAGTAACTTGGAATTCTTCCACACCTGATTCACGCAAAGCAACGATGGCTTTGTGAAGATCAGTTGGAGCAGTGTAGACTGTGATCGTTCCTTCTTCAGCTTCTACATCATCTACGTCGATATCAGCTTCTAGCAATTGCTCAAAGATAGCGTCCGCATCATCACCTGCAAAGACAATAACACCCTTGTTGTCAAAGAGGTAAGATACAGAACCAGAAGCTCCCATGTTACCGCCGTTTTTACCGAAAGCAGATCTTACGTTAGCTGCTGTACGGTTGACGTTTGATGTCAAGGTATCCACGATCAACATAGAACCATTTGGTCCAAACCCTTCGTAACGCCCTTCTGTAAAGGTTTCGTCAGTGTTCCCTTTTGCCTTATCGATCGCTTTGTCAATCACGTGTTTTGGTACTTGCGCTTGTTTTGCACGGTCGATAACGAATTTCAAAGCAGTATTTGATTCTGGATCTGGTTCACCCTTTTTAGCAGCTACATAGATCTCAACACCAAATTTAGCATATACTTTTGAGTTGGCACCATCTTTGGCAGTTTTTTTAGCAACAATATTGGCCCATTTACGTCCCATGAGGATTCTCCTTAAATTTTTTCAAATTATTTTCAATCTTTTATATTATATCACAAATCATAAGACTTGAACTAGATTTTTCTATTTTTAGAAAGGATACTATTCGGCTTTCAAATGTCGATAGACATCATCAATGAAAATATTGGCAATCCGTTTTTTAAAGGCTTCATTGTTGAGAAGTGCTCCATACAAATCTTGACTTTGAGAATACCCTTCTGTTAATGCATTGTCTATTTCTTCTTCAAAAGCAAACTTAAAATCTTCCCGAGAGTTGACATGTGCTGATTGTTTAAGCCTTGGATTCTTCTTTAGTAACTCGCGAATAGAGACCGCACCGCTCATTCCAACTTCAGGTTCAATATTCAAATCAAACTGTTCATTTATTTCTTCCAAGATTTCTGATAAGCGCTTTTCTTGGTCTTCTGTCACTGATGTTAAACTTGGTTTAGGTAAGTTCACCTCATACTTTTGATCTAATTCAGAAACTCCCACAAATGAACCTGTCTTTTTATGTTTCATATAATCAACGACTATCTTATCGGCAATCGTAAAGTCATCACTACCAATCCGAACATCAATCATCTTCACTAAGCGTTGAAGATAATTGTATCTCTCGTGTAAGACTTCATTTTGATAAGCAGTTGCTTGAATCAAGAAGGTATACATGCGTAAGAAACCTCGAATCACCTTACGAATAGATAACTGTTCTTTATCAGTGTAGCGTCTGACTCTCTCATAGCCTTGATTCAGAAGAGCCACCATCTTTTGTTTATCTCGACTAGAGCGTTTCTCTTGATACAAATATTGATTGAACTCATGGACAATCTCTGTATCTAAAATGCCATATTCGTCTAATTTCCGATCCAAATCTAAGACATCCCGAGGCGAAACTGTTTCTGATAAAATCGTTGTTCGATAATAAGGAGCAAAAGAAGATTGAATGTCTTCATAAGTGTTTTTAAAATCAAGAATAAAGGTTTTCTTATTGTAACCTCTGAAAATTCGATTCAGACGGGACAATGTCTGAACAGCTGCAACACTCCGTAATTTCTTATCAACATACATGGCCACCAACTTGGGTTGATCAAATCCTGTTTGGTATTTGTTGGCCACAATCAAGACCTGATAGTCAGCTGTATTAAACTGATCTTTTAGGGCATCTTCTTTACAGTGATTCATCTGTGATTCAGAGTACTCCTTACCACGATAATTTACCTTACCTGAAAAAGCAATCAAGGTCCCAATACTAGTAATACTATGGTCTTCGAAATATTTCTGAAAGGCTAGTTGGTACTTCACCGCAGCTTCACGTCCAGATGTCACAATCATTGCCTTCCCATGTCCACCTAACTCAGCCATAATATCATGGCTGATAAAATGATCCATAATGATCTCAACTTTTTGATTGATATTTTCATCAGATAATTCAATAAACTTAGCAATCTTACGTTTGGCAATTGTGGTTTTCAGTTCAGGATCTTCTTCTACAGCTTTATTTAACTTACAGTATCTCTTATAAGTCGTATAGTTGTTCAGGACATCCAAGATAAAGCCTTCATTGATTGCTTGTTTCATACTGTAGACATCAAATGGAGATTTCGAGCCATCTGACTGTGTTGTACCAAACAACTGTAGGGTGGTTGCCTTAGGAGTAGCTGTAAAGGCAATGATTGAAACGTTATCTTGCTTACCTGTACGCGCAATCTCCTGCTCAATCGCATCCGCAACGGTTACTTCCTGAACCTCATCGATGGTTCTACCTTCTGTATCCGTTTCAGTCAATACCTGACTAACTGAACTCATATAAGAGCCTGTCGTAGAGCTATGCGCTTCATCAATCAAAATAGCAAACTTCTTGTCGGCAGTATTACCTACAGACATCCAATCCGACTGATTAATCTGAGCGAACTTATGGATTGTGGTAGCAATGATCTTTGTGTTCCCTGCAATGGCATCAGCTAAATCACTTGATGTCTCACGATCACCCATCACTTTCACGACACCATTCTTATGGTTGATCTGTCTGACGGCATCTTGTAACTGACGGTCTACTACAATACGGTCTGTGACAATCAAGACTGTATCAACGATATTTCTATTTTGATCATCATGAAGAGACACTAAGCTGTGGGCAAGCCAAGCAATTGTATTTGTTTTCCCTGAACCAGCTGAGTGTTGAATCAAATAATTATTATCCGTATGGTTGGTCTTCATATCTTCCAGAAGACGACTAACGGCTCTACGTTGATGATATCTTGGAAAGATAAGAGTTTTCTTTTTAGAGTTGCTCTTATCGACTTCATAAAAGATGAAACTCTCAACCAGTTGGAGAATACTGTCCATGGTTAGGACGTCTAGCCATAAATACTCTGTGTCCACTCCATCTGGATTATGGGGGTTCCCACTTCCTGTTTCAATCCCTTCTCCTTTCCCCATGTTAAAAGGTAAGAAATAAGTTTCTTGACCTTTTAACTGGGTGGTCATGTAGACCTCCAAGGTATCTACAGCAAAGGAAGCCAAAACTCCCTGCTCAAAACGAAAGAGTCGATTCTTGGGATTGCGCCCCTTGAGTTGCTTGATAGCATCCTGGACCGATTGACCGTTTGGATTGAACTTGAGTTCAATGGCAAAAAGAGCCAATCCATTGATAAAGATTACAAGGTCGATGCGATCATCTTCTTCATAAACCACTTCTTCAATCACAGACAAACGATTGGCTTGGTATTGCTGAAGGGCCTTTTCATTAAAACTAGTCGCAGGTTTGCGATAGAGGAGGCGCAGTTGCTTGTTTTCAATAAAGACACCCTCTTTTAAGGCGAACAAAAACCCACCCTTGACGATTTCTGTATTGATGAGATTGATGATTGTCTCCTTACTCAGCTTTTTAAGGAGATAGTCCATGGTCTCCTCTTGGGTTTCCATCAGAAAGTCCCACAAGAGTTCCACATCCATGGCTAATCGAGGGTCATACTGAGCAGCATCCCGCTGGATATAACCATTTTTTTCTTTCAAGTCTTTGATAATCCACTGCTGGAAATCATAGCGCTCCTTCAAGCCCAAATTTGCCATAGTTTCTCACTTTCTAACATTTCATTGTTTCAGTTCACTTCTTAAACGTAATTTTTTCTTCATTGAGAGTTTTTATTATATACTCATCAATCAGTTTATTATCTTCTTCATTCTTTGAAAAATAAGTTTTAATATTAATTGGAGTTCTACGCTCTAATAAACGATGAATAACCTCATCACTTCTATCATCGAACCAAGTCCAGTCTACTTCAGGATAAAGTCCTCGAATATCTTCTTTGATATCTTTTAAAATATCAAACTCTGAAAAATATCCTTCCCTGCTTAGATTATATAAATCACCTACTGATTGTTTTCTTGGATCAGGAATGGTTATTATGCCGTCCTCATGACCTTCATTAATTCTTTTAATCAAGTGTTGGTAGATTTTATGTTGTAGCTTAGGAAAATCGTATACTTTAGAAAGTATCAGTTCAATCACTTTGTAATAAATGATATTTTCTGACTCCTCATAAGCGCTTAGAATTCCT
>OBVU01000589.1_pt1 | contig 20656 bp, 17 predicted proteins | sample 1495171 | NCBI WGS metagenome assembly OBVU01 (sample SAMEA2580028, study PRJEB22360) | human gut metagenome | biome: human gut; feature: human-associated habitat; material: faeces | place: Denmark | collected 2008/2010
GCATGATGCCGATCACCTTGGCGCGGGCGGACATGTCGGTGTAGCCGAGGAAGTCGATCGGGCTGACGAGCGTCTTCTTGAAGTCGTCGTAAACGGAAAGATCCACGTTGTGACGCTTCTTGAGGGCGTCGGCGCGGGCGCGGGACTTCTGCTCGGCCATGAGTTCGCGGAACTTGGCCTCGTCCACCTTCACGCCCTGTTCGGCGGCCATCTCGAGGGTCAGCTCAATCGGGAAGCCGTAGGTGTCGTGCAGCTTGAAGGCGTCCTCGCCGGCCACGACGGGCTCGGCGGAATCGCTCTTGGCCTTGTTGACGGCCACGTCGAGAATCGTGGTGCCGGTCTCAAGGGTGCGGCGGAAGGCGTCTTCCTCGCCATACGCGGATTCGGACACCTCATGGAAGGTGTCGTTGAGCTCCGGGTAGCTGGCCTCCATGGCGGCCTTGGAGGTCGGGAAGAGGGTGGGCAGCACCGGATCGGTCACGCCGAGCATGCGCATGGAGCGCACGGTGCGGCGCAGCAGGCGGCGCAGCACGTAGCCACGGCCCACGTTGGACGGGCGCACGCCGTCGGACATGATCATCAGGGCGGAGCGCACGTGGTCAGCGACCACGCGGAAGCGCACGTCGGCGTCCTCGTTCTCGCCGTACTTCAGGCCGGAGAGCTGCTCGGCGGCCTCGATGACCGGGAAGACCTCATCGGTCTCGTAGATGTTGTTCTTGCCCTGCAGCAGGTAGGCCAGACGTTCCAAGCCGGCACCGGTATCGATGTTCTTGTTCTCAAGCTCGCCCACGATGTGCAGGTCGGTCTTGGACTTGACGTTGTCGACCTCGTAGTTCTCGAACACGAGGTCCCAGATCTCGATGTAGCGGTTCTCGTCGGCAATCGGGCCGCCTTCCTTGCCGAAGGCGGGGCCGCGGTCCACGTAGATTTCGGAGCAGGGGCCGCCGGGTCCGGGGCCACCGGTGGTCCAAAAGTTGTCTTCCATGCCCATCTTCTGGATGTGCTCGGGGTCCACGCCCTCGTTGATCCACATGGAACGGGCTTCGTCATCGTCGGTGAACGTGGTCATCCACAGCTTCTCGGGGTCGAAGCCGTAGCCGCCCTCATCCTGCGAGGTGGTGAGCAGCTCCCAGGCGTAGTGGATGGCCTCTTCCTTGAAGTAGTCGCCGAAGGAGAAGTTGCCGAGCATCTGGAAGAAGGTGCCGTGGCGGGTGGTCTTGCCGACCTCGTCGATGTCGAGCGTACGCACGCACTTCTGGTTGGAGGCCATGCGGCGCTTCGGCGGGGTCTGCTCACCCATCAGGTACGGGATGAACGGCACCATGCCGGCGATGGTGAAAAGCGTGGTGGGGTTCGGGGAAATCAGGGATGCCGAGGGCACGATGAGATGGTCGTGCTTGGCAAAATAATCGAGGTATCGCTTTGCGATGTCCGCAGTGCGCATGAGCGGATGAACTCCTTGTTTGGGTAATGGGCGCAGTTGCGCCTGGTATTGGTGGAAAAGACTGGATTATGAGGATTAGTTTGTTCTAGCTGATTCAGTGACTAGATGGCAAGGCGGCATGCGCGTGTCAGTTGGCGCGCTCGATGTACTGACGGTTGAGCTCAGCCTCGCGGGCTCGACGGGTGGCATTGAACTCGTTGACCAACCCTTCGAGTGTTTTCATCGGCACATTGTCCTGATCGGGGCCAAGCAGGAACTGGCGTGCCGCATCAGGCGTATTGGCCTTGACATAGGCCTGTGCCTTGGTGACGGCAACGATTCCGATGGCCACGCCGACGCCGACCCAGAAGATGCGTTTGAACATCACTCCCCCTTCTCGGCGGTGTCGTTGACGGTGGTTTTCGCGGCGTTCTTCGCAAGGAAGGACTGACCCGTGGTTTTCAGCGCGTAGAAGGTGGAAGCGATCTTGATGATGGGCTTACCGAGGAAGGAGCCATACAGATCGGTCAACGCACCAACGTTGTTGGCGGTGGTGGAAGCCGCGGCGGAAATCTTGTTCACGTCTTCGAGCGACTTGTTGACCTGCTTGACGGTGGTCACGCCTTCGTCCAGCGCGGGGATGGCGTGTTCACCGGACTCCCGGACCGTCTGCGATATCTGATCAAACATCTTGCCCAGCCTGATCAGCGGATAGATCATGAAACCGGCCAATACTGCGAACGCGATGGCCGCGATCAGGCCAGCGATCTCTCCGACTCCCATTGTTTCCTCCTTGCGGTCACACTTACTCGCCTAAGGGTAGCACTCCTTCCCTATTTCTTGGCATACCATTGCATGCGCAGGGCGAAAACCGTGCGCGTGGGCGTATGCGGCTATAGGCGAAAGGCTGTCCTGCTGACGCTTTCGTTTGCGGCGTGCCGCCGTGGACCGTACGTGCTATTCGATATGTATTGCTTGCTATTTGCTACTTGCCGTACGAAACGATGGTCACGGCTTCGCCGAACGGCTTGTCGGTGTCGAAGTCGATCACGGTTACCGAACCATTGGCCGGGCGTTCGTTCAGATCGAGGTCAGGGCCGCCGAACCGGTGACCGAGGCTAAGCAGTGTGTTGCCATGCGAAATCTGCAGCACATCGTCGCCGTCCTTGAGATTCGGGTTGTCGGCGATAAGACGGAACGCACCTTCGACGCGCGTCCAATATTCCTCATCGGATTCCGCGTCGTGGAAGGGATCGGCTTCCTTGAGAAAATCACGCGAGGCCCCCAACCCGAACTTCTCGACGATTTGGTTGTAGGTTTTGACGCCGTGGGGCGCTCCCGCGGCGTACCAGGCCATGGCCATGTCAAGTCCCTCGTAGTAGCCGTAGAACTGCTCGCGGAAGTGCATGTCCGTCACGAGTGCGGGGCGCGGGTTACCCGCGGCTTCGTTGATGTCGAGAATTTTCTCGGCCGTCTGCTGGGCACGCGTGGTGTCCGAACAGTAGGCGGCGGCGAACGTCAATCCTTTCAGTCGCTCACCGGCCTTGACGGCATCGGCGACGCCCGACTCGGTCAGCGGCGAATTCGACCATCCCTGCAGACGGTTGTATCGGTTGAAATAGGTCTGTCCGTGACGGACCAGATGCAGATGAAGAATCATGGTTCTGATTATGTCACCATTCCGGCGGTTTCGGTGCGGGTTGCCGGAAGTCATAAATCATAACGGCATAGGTCACTACCTGAGATATGCGTAATCCGGGCAGTATACCTAACGATTCCTGAGAGTACACTTAGAATACTGTGAGCATAACCTTGAAACCTGCACCATCTCGATCGTCTGTGCCTGCCCATTTCAGGGGTATCGATGGACTGCGCGCTCTGGCGATTCTTGGAGTCATAGCATTCCACACCCGCCCGTCGCTATTGCAGGGCGGATTCATTGGCGTGACGATGTTTTTCGTTATCACCGGTTTTCTTGCCACACGTTCGGTACTGAACATGGTGGACCGCACCGGGTCCTTTGGATATGGCCGATATCTGATCCGCCGCATTACTCGTTTATGGCCGGTGATGCTGGCGACCATTGCCGTGGTGCCTTGGCTCACTTGGATGTTCGCTCCCAGCCTGTTGCAGAAAGTGGTTTCCGATTCGCTGCCGAGCGCCTTGTTCGCCAGCAATTGGGTGTACATCTTCCGCAAGGTGCCGTATTTCGAGGCGGCCGGATTGCCTTCTCCTCTGACCCATCTGTGGTTCTTGGGCGTGACGATGCAGTTCTATCTGGTTTGGCCGTTGCTGATGGTGGTGCTCGGCAAAATCACCAAGTCCAAATGGGTGCGCTCCATGGCGATTCTTGTCATCATGGCTGCTTCCACCGCCGACATGGTGCTGCTGTTTGACCCGGCCAATACCTCCCGCGTGTATTACGGTACCGATACTCGCCTCGCCGAGCTGGCCGCCGGCGCGCTGTTGGCTATCTGGATTGCGCCTTCCTCGCGAGGTACGGAAGCTGCGGAAGCTGGAGCGGCTTCGCAAACAGTGCAGATCGAACGTCAGGCCGGCGACAAGACGGGCGCCCGTCTCACTATCGTCTGCAATGTTCTTGGCACCGCGGCTTTGGCGGCACTGCTGACCGGATTCTGGTTCGCCAACGGGTATCTGTCGTACATGTACCAAGGCGGGTACCTGATTACCGCGTTCATATCGTTGTGCGCCTTGGCCTGTGCCGTGAACAATGACTCAATCTGGTCGCACGTGCTGGGTTGTGCTCCCCTACGCTATATCGGGTCGCGATCGTTCTCGCTGTACGTCATGCATTATCCGCTGCTGCAGTTCATGAACCCGGCGACACGAACGCAGGCGTTGCCGTGGTGGGGTTGGGTTCTTGAGGCCGTCGTGGTGTTGGCGGCGTCGGAAGCCTTCTACCAGCTGGTCGAGGCGGCCCGTAAATCGGTGCAGATGCCTCGTAGCCAACACGCCAAGCCGCTGCCGAAAGCCGGCTACCGGCTGCGCCCGGGCGCGTGGGTCATGTCGGTTATCGGATTGGTGACCGTTGTGGCGCTGACGTGGGCACCGGTGGACTGGAATGGCATCGCTCAAGCGCGAGCCATTCAGCTGCGCCCCGAACTCGCGGCACCCGCCAAGCCGGTCAAGAAACCGGCGAAGCCCGAGCCCGAGTCTTCTGCCATAAATGCCGCGAACGGCGAAACCAATACCGCTGACGCGAATAAGAACGGTTCGGATTCTCAGCCGCCCATCATCAAACCGATTGCGGAAAAGGTGCCAAACAATCTTGACATTTCGAAGTACGCCTATGATCCGGCAACGGAAAGCTGCAACGCGGATATGATGATGGTCGGCGATTCAGTGACGTCGGGTACTTCGGACGCCATCCAGGCCGCATTCCCGAACGCTTTTATCGATGGCCTGCCGAACCGTCAGCTGCCGCAGGCGGTGGATGTGTATCAGCAGGACACCGCTGCCGGCCACAGTGGCAGTGTGGTGGTGTTTGGCCTCGGCACGAACGGCGTGATTTCGAATGAGCAGGAAGTGCAACAGCTCATTGACCTGACCGGCGGCAAGCCGACATACTTCATCACCATCCGTATGCCATACCCGTGGCAGGAGAACAACAACAATACGATGCTGCGTGAGGCCGCCAAGAAGAACAAGAACGTGGGCATCATCGATTGGCATGGGTATAGCGAAGGTCATAGCGAATACCTCAACGATGACGGCATTCATCCGAATATGACCGGTGCCTATGCGTACGCGACGATGATTCGCCAGGCGGTGTGCGGCCAGTAATCGCCCTACAACGCAGGAACCCCGCGGCTTCTCGAAAGAAGCGCGGGGTTCGAGCGGTATGTCCTGGATTTGTTGACCAGAGGGCCCGGATCAGCGGGCGTAGAATTCGACCACGTACTGGATGTTGACCTGCACCGGGATCTCTTCGACCTCCGGCTTACGGGTCACAGTGGCCTTCAGGGACGGCAGGTTCACGTCGAGGTAGCCGGGGACCGCAGGCAGCACGTCACGGTGCACGCCTTCGGCGGCGATCTGGAACGGAACCATGGTCTGGCTCTTGGCCTTCACCTGGATGGTCTGGCCGGGCTTGACGCGGTAGGACGGACGGTCCACCACGTTGCCGTCAACGAGGATGTGACGGTGCACCACGAACTGACGGGCCTGGGCGGTGGTGCGGGCGATGCCGGCACGCAGAACCAGGTTGTCGAGACGGGTCTCGAGGTCGGTCAGCATGGCGTTACCGGTCTGGCCGGCGGTACGGGTAGCCTTCTCGTAAGCGGCGCGGAGCTGCTTCTCGGAGATGCCGTACTGAGCGCGCAGACGCTGCTTCTCGCGCATACGCACCGCGTAATCGGATTCGGTGCGGCGACGGTCGCGACCGTGCTCGCCAGGAGCGTACGGACGCTTTTCGAAAATGCGCTGAGCCTTGGGGGTCAGTGCGATGCCGAGGGCGCGGGACAGGCGCACCTGACGGCGAGAACGCTGAACGTTCGTCATTGGATTATTCCTTCTGTCGTTATCTGAACGGAACGTTTGGTTTCGTATGATTCCAAACGCTGAGTCGGGCCTCTCCAACGCTTCGTCGTGATTGCTCACGAGCGGGTTGACGTTCTTGCGATCGCCTACCGCCGACCCGTTGACGGGCTATGACTCCAGACGGCATCTACCAGTCGGCAGACACCAGCGAACAATATTACACCGCAGCCATGGACAGCACTCCGGCATCCATGCGGTATACCTTGTCCGCATACTCCAGCGCATCCGGATCATGCGTGACCATGAGGATCGCCGTACCGTTATCGGCTTGGCTTCTCAGCAGTTGCATCACGATGTCAGTGCTCTCTTGGTCGAGATCGCCGGTCGGTTCGTCCGCGATAAGCAATTTGGGCTGATTCATCAGGGCGCGGGCGATGGAGACACGCCGCATCTCACCACCGGATAGTTCGCGCGGATAGCTGTCTGCCAAATCGGCGGCACCGAGCTGGGTGAGCAGATGCTTGGCGCGCTCGGTAAGCACATCAGGCTGTCCGAGCGCTGAGTATAAGGATTGGTCGGTGCCTGTGATTGGCGCGATGACATCCGGCATAAACGGATCCGGCTCGGTGGAAGACTCAGTACTGTTTTCATCGGATGCGGAATCGTTATCGGCCTCAGATTCGATGCCGGGCACGGTCTCAGCCGTACTGTTCTGTTTTTGCGCGGCTGCATCGTCCTTATTCTCAGCCTCCATGAACGGCAGAGCATCTGGGAACATCGTCGCGGGCAGGATCACATTGTCGAGCACCGTGAGATTGCCGAGCAGGGTCTGGCTTTGGGTCACGAAACCGATGGTTCGGTTGCGCAGTAGGGACAGTTCCTTATCGCTCAGCTCAGTCACTTCGCGCCCATCCACATGCACGGTTCCCGAACTTGGGCGCACCAATCCGGCGACCATATTAATCAGGGTGCTTTTACCGTTGCCTGAGCGACCAACGATGGCGACGAATTCCCCAGCGTCAATCGTGAGATCGACGTGACTGACCGCGTCAAACGGCGTGCCGCGACGGACGAACTGGCGGGTCAAATCCACCAATTCCAGCAGATGAGATGCAGTTTCGGTCATGTCACTCCCCTTCTCGCAGGGTCAGATAGGCTTCGGGGCGGCCAAGTCGCCACATGGTCAGCAACGAGCCGACAATGCCGATGGCGGTTGAGCACACAATAGTTATGGCAATGAATCCGATAACGGAGGCCGGTCCGGCTTGCAGATATGGCAATTGCAATTGTTTGCCGATTAGCGAACTGAATGGGAAGATCACGAGGCTCGCCACGCCTACGCCGATTACACCGCCAATCAGTCCGATAATGGCCGATTCCTTGAGAATGATGACGTTCAACATGCCACGCGTGGCTCCCATAATGCGCAGGGACGCGAACTCGCGCTTGCGTTCGTTCGCCGAAGAGGCGAATACGGCGAGCAGCACGATCACACCCATCACCCAGATCACGGCCACGAACACCTTGAGGTAGGTGACCAATGCGGTCAGCGAGGTCTTGGTATTGGCGGTGATGCCGCCGGGATACACGTAGCCCAGATCGGCGAATCGGGAGTCAATGCGTTTGATGTTCTCGGCCACGGTTTGCGCCTCATACCCCTGCTTGACCTTGATCATCACGGTGGAGACGGCCTTGCCCGCATATTCCATGGGCATGACCTGCTTGGAGACCTTGGACGATGCGGCGACCATGTCGGGTACAGTGGCCTGGTTGATGAACACCGAATTGTCGAGGCTGGTGCCGGTATTGGCCAGCTGAGCGACCACCGGCCATTTACGGCCGTATAGCTCAATGGTGCCATCGGTCGACACATTCACGTTCGCGCCGGCGATCATCTTGCCGTCTTCGAGGGTGCCTTTGAATTGGGACGCAACCCATGGCTCGATAACGAAGTCGGTGGACGGGTCGTAGCCGATGATCTGCAGTTTTTCGTCGCAGCAGGCGGCGGCCAGTGACGATATGTAGGTTTGTTCGCTGGCTTGTTCGATGCCATCCGCTTGCTTGACCTCAGTGGCGATGTCTCTGGTGAAATAGAACGTGCTGGGGTTGCCGTTGGTCAACAGCGCTTCGGCTTTCTGCGCGGTGTCCTGAGGCACAACCATCAGGTCGGCGCCGAGGCGCTTCTCCATGCTGGTCATACCGGTGTTGAGGTTCATGGTCAGCATGGTGCCGCCGAAGAATGTCAGCGCAAGAATGGTGACGACGGCGAGCAGGGCGCCGGTGCGGAATGGCTTGCGCTTGAGATTTTCAAACGGCAGGCCGCGCAATGCGATATGCGATGGCACGATGGGGGTCCTTATCAATTATGGTGCGGTTGCAATAAGCGAGACCGGAACCCGACTCCTGGAATGAAATCGGACCCCGGTCACACGAGGTCAAGTTCAGTGCTTGGCCGCTCGGGAATCGAGCCAGATGGCGACAGCGGCGAACACGAGAGTGAGCACGCCGAGCACGATAAGCGTGGGCAGCATGACCATGCGGCAGTGCATCATGGCGCCCTTGCAGATGCCGATCAGGAAGGTGGGCACAGCAAGCAGCAGCAACGCGTTAGCGATGGCGGCGATGTTCAGACCAATACGGACCTGGGCGTTGACGAACAAGGCCACGACGCCGAGCACCAGAATCACAACGCCGATACCGGTGGCGGCCTGCTGCGAGTAATGGCAGGCACCCGGCATGTCATGGCCGGTGCAAGCGTGAGCAAAGGTCTGGGGTGCGATGGCAATAAGCGCACCGAACAGAATATTGGGCACGGATGCGAACAGCTTGTTCTTCATAACTTCCTTCCTCTCCCCTGCTACCAGGGGTTCGTGAGCACAACCTCCGCATTATGGCCACAGTATGATGAGGAACACAAGTCTTGTTTTTTATGAAATTATCTGGTATGCGCTTTCAGCTCACAGCTTTTCGATCGGTGCCACGCGGAGCATAAGGCGTTTGACGCCGGCGGAGCCGAAGTCCACGGTGATGACCGAATTGCGGCCCTTGTCCTGCGCGTCGGTGACCTTGCCGAGACCATACTGATCGTGGCTGATCATGTCGCCCACAGCAAAGTCAGAGATATTCAGTCCATTATCTTTAGCGAGCTTGGAACTTGGCATGGAAGATCCGGCGGAACCGGACTTCGGCGTGGTGTGGCGCGTAGTGACCTTGCCGCCACGAGTGCCGCCGGACGCCGAACTGGAACGGGAACGAGAACCATATGAAGAGCCGGAACCCGAACCATAGGACGAACCCGAGCGCGAGCGGGAACCGTAGGAGGAGCCGGAACGTGAGCCATACGATGAACCGCCCGAACGGGAGCCATAGGACGAGCCAGACCCATAGCTTGACGAGCCGTAATGAGATCTCGAGCCATACGACGAACCCGAACCGCGAGAGCCGAATGTCGAGGACCCACCGAACGTCGTACCGCCAAAATCGTCATCATCCCAGCCGCCGTAATCGTCGGCGAATCCATCGGATTCCCAGTTGGCGCGCATGCGTTCCACGCCGGCCTCACGACGCTTCCAGTCGATCAGCGAATCCGGAATCTCGTCAAGGAACTGGCTGGGCATCATATCGGCGGCCTGACCCCACTGGGAGCGTACAGCCGCGCGCGTGACGTACAGCCGCTGCTTGGCGCGGGTAATACCCACATAGGCAAGTCGGCGTTCTTCCTGCAGTTCTGTGGTGTCTTCCATCGAGCGCGAGTGTGGGAACGTACCCTGTTCCATACCGGTCAGGAATACCACCGGATATTCGAGGCCCTTGGCCGTGTGCAAGGTCATCAGCGTTACTTTGCCGAAGTCTTCGTCTTCGCTGGGCAGCTGATCGGAATCGGCCACGAGCGCGGTGGTCTCCAGGAATGCGGATAGCGTGGCGTCGGGCGTGTTCTGCTCGAACTCGGCTGCGGTGGACTGCAGCTGGGAGAGGTTTTCCAAACGTGAGGCGTCCTGCGGGTCCACGGACTTTTCCAGCTCTGCACGCAAGCCGGACTTCTCCAGCACTTCGGCCACAATCTCGCTGGGCTTGGCGTCATGTGCTCGCGTGAATTGCGAGAGCTCACCCATCAAATCACGGAAGGCCTTGAGCTGCGTGGCGGTACGCGTGGGCACGTCCTGAATTTCATCCAAATGCATGAGTGCATAGAAGAAGCTGGTGCCACGTTCGCGCGCATAGGCGAGCAGGATGCCCTCGGCACGATTGCCGAGCCCGCGCTTGGGCACGTTCAAAATTCGACGCAGGTTCACGTCATCATCCGGGTTGACCAGCGCCTGCAGGTAGGCCAGCGCGTCCTTGATTTCACGGCGCTCATAGAACTTGGTGCCGCCGACGAGCTGGTACGGCAGCCCTGCGTTGATTAACGCCTCTTCGAGCGAGCGGGACTGCGCGTTGGCGCGATACATAATCGCCATGTCAGAGTAGGCGATATCTTCTTCGGCGTGCAGTCGGGCGATTTCGGTGGCCACCCACTGGGCCTCCTGCTGGGCGTTATCCGCCGCGTAGCCGACGATTGGCTCGCCTTTGCCGAGTGCTGTCCACAGTTTCTTGGGCTTGCGTCCCTCGTTGTTGCTGATCACCGCGTTGGCCGCGTCCAAAATGGTCTGCGTCGAACGATAGTTCTGTTCGAGCATGATGGTCTTGGCGTTCGGGAAGTCCTGTTCGAAATCCTGGATGTTGCGGATGTCGGCGCCGCGGAAGGCATAGATGGACTGGTCAGAATCGCCCACGACGGTGATCCAAGCAGGGCCCGCCTTGCCGGCGTTCGGCGCGCCCGGAATGGCCTTCTCCCCTGTGTCCACACCGGCCAGCTCGCGTACGAGCACATACTGGGCGTGGTTGGTGTCCTGATACTCGTCGACCAGAATGTAGCGGAAACGGTGATGGTAGTACTCGGCGACGGCCGGGTCGGTGCGCAGCAGTTCGACCGTGCGCCCAATCAGATCATCGAAGTCGACGGCGTTGGCCAGAGCGAGCCTGTGCTCGTATTCGGCGTATATCACCGCGTAAATGGCTTCAAGGTCACCCACCGTGCCGAACTGGTAGCCGCGCTGGCCGGGCGTGAAGTCGGGCGCATGGACGGCGAGGTTTTCCTTCCAGCCGGTCAGGTTGTTCTTGAGGTCGGAGATGTGGCCGAGGATCGAACGCGGGGTGTAGCGCTTGATATCGAGGTTGAATTCGGTGGCGATGATTTTGACGAGTCGCTCGGAGTCGGCGGAATCGTAGATGGAGAAGCCGGATTTGAGGCCGATGGATTTGCCGTCGCGGCGCAGGATGCGCACGCAGGCGGAGTGGAAGGTGGAGACCCACATACGCTGGGCCACCGGGCCAATCAGCGAGCCGAGTCGTTCACGCATCTCGGCGGCGGCCTTGTTGGTGAAGGTGATGGCCAGAATCTGGCTGGGCCATGCGCCGAACTGGCTCAGGATCCATGCGATGCGTCGGGTGAGGACTCGGGTTTTGCCGGAACCGGCGCCGGCTCCGATCAGTAGCGCCTGGCCGCGGTATTGCACGGCTTCGGCCTGCTGCGGGTTCAGGTCGCCTACGAGTTCCTGCGCGCTGCGGGCGATGACTTCCGGCTCGTCGTACACTGTTGCCTCCCTTTGAATCGCGACAATCATGTTTACCACATGCACGGGTCAGCGGCAGCTGAAGAACCGGCTCGGGGGTGGGCGTCTGGCACCCGAATTGTCACGGGCTCCTGGTGTTCCGGCAGCCAGCTCATCATGTGGCGAAGAACCGCCGCCGCACCGCCCCTCGCATCGGACAACGTACACTTTCAGATATCCATATCATCCATATCGGTTGTGGCACACGATGACAGGAGGTCCGATGCAGGAACTTGAGGAACGAATCCAGAGCGAGGGAACGGTAAAGGCAGGTGACGTGCTCAAGGTGGACGCGTTCCTGAACCACCAGTGCGACGTACGTCTGTTCGACCGTATGGGAGCCGCGTGGGCCAAGCATTTCGCCGGCAAGCACATCACCAAAATTCTGACCATCGAAGCGTCCGGCATTGGCATCGCATGCGTGGCCGCCCAGCATTTCGGCAATGTGCCGGTGGTGTTCGCCAAGAAAGCGCAGTCCATCAATCTGGACGGCGACCAGTACACCACCACCGTGTATTCCTTCACCAAGCAGAAGGAATTTCCGGTGATCGTGTCCAAGAAGTATCTGAATGCGGGCGACCATGTGCTGCTGATCGACGATTTCCTGGCCAACGGCAAGGCGCTGCGCGGCCTGATTGATCTGTGCAAGGCGGCCGGCGCCACGGTCGAGGGCATTGGTATCGCCGTGGAGAAGGGCTTCCAGGGCGGCGGCGACGCGCTGCGCGCCGATGGTTACGACGTAGATTCGTTGGCCATTGTCGAATCCATGGATCCCGGAACCGGCGAGATCACCTTTAGGCACTGAGGACTATTGCCCGCTCCCGCTGGCGGGAGCTGTCACGACAGTGACTGAGGGTGGTTCATCTTGACCGCAGACCACCCTCAGTCGGCTACGCCGCCAGCTCCCGCCAGCGGGAGCAAACACAAAAAGGGAACAGAGAGAAAGAGAATCATGTCAGAGAAGAAAACCAAGAATTCCATATCATTTGAGGCATTGTCCTCGCTGGACGCGCCCGTATCCTTCTGGAAGGGCATTCCGTTCGGCCTGCAGCATGTGATGGCCATGTTTGTGGCCAACCTTGCCCCGATCTTCATCGTCGCATCCGCCGCGAAGATGACGCCGGCCCAGTCGGCCACAATCATTCAGGCCGGTCTGCTGGTGGCAGGTCTCGGTACCTGTCTGCAACTGTATGGCGCGTGGCTCATCGGCTCCCGGCTACCGATGGTCACCGGCATCTCCTTCACCTACGTGGCGGCCGCCGTGGCGATTTGCGCGGACAAGGGTTATGGCGCGGTGGTCGGCGCGGTGATGGTCGGCGGCCTGCTGGAACTCGTGCTGGGCTTAACGGCCAAATATTGGCGTCGGTTCGTGCCGCCAATCGTCTCCGCCATCGTGGTCACCTCCATTGGTTTCTCCCTGCTCAACGTGGGCGCCACGAGCTTCGGCGGCGGCAGCGGCGCCAAGGACTTCGGCAACTGGCAGAATCTGACGCTCGGGCTTATATCTTTGGTCGCCTGCTTGGCATTCCAGCTGTTGATGAAGGGCACGGCCAAGCAGCTGTCCGTGCTATTCGGTCTGGTGGTCGGTTACGTGGTGGCCATCTGCATGGGCAAGGTCGATTTCTCCGGTTTCCAGAACCTTGCCATTGTGTCTGTGCCGCAGATCATGCCATTCAAGCCCGAGTTCGACTGGGGTTCGATCATCTCCATCGGCCTGCTCTATGTCGTCTCCTCTGTTGAGGTGCTGGGTGACACCGCCGCGCTGACCAAAGTGGGTCTGAACCGTACGCCGACCGAACGCGAGACTGCTGGCGCCATCGCCGGTGACGGCCTTATCTCCACCGTCTCCGGCCTGTTCGGCTGCCTGCCGCTGACCTCCTTCGCGCAGAACATCGGACTCGTGGCCATGACCAAGGTCGTCAATCGTAAGGTCATTCTTTCCGGTGGCGTAATCCTGATTTTGGCGAGCTTCGTGCCGGCCATCGCCGAGGTGTTCAACTCGCTGCCGCAGGCGGTGCTCGGCGGCTGCACCATCATGATGTTCGGCAATATCATTCTTTCCGGCTTCCAGATGATTGCCGAAGCGGGCTTCACGCAGCGCAACATCACGATTGCGGCGCTCTCGCTGACCATCGGCATCGGCTTCACGCAGGTAAGCGACATCTTCGCGCAGTTCCCGGCCCTGTTCCAGCAGATCTTCGCCTCGAACTGCATCGCCGTGGCGTTCGTGGTGGCCGTGATCCTGAATGCCGTGCTGCCCAGTGAGGAGCATTTCCTCTCCGCGCCCAAGGAGGCACCGGTCGACGCCGAGTGACGACCGACGGATCTTTTCGCATGTGCCCGCAACCATTTCGGTTTGCGGGCACATGTGTTATGCGGGAATCCAGCGGACGAACAAGCATACGGGCTTTCCCACTCGCATTGCTGCGCCATCGCAATCTTCACAAAACCACGTTGCCAATCATATCGTTTTTCGATATATCATTATCGTTATTCGAAATAGTCGATGTAAAGAATCGTCTCATGAAGCGCTACATGAACAAGTGGGTCCTGCTTGGATTGAAGGTCATCATCGCGCTGGTCTGGCTGGCCTGCCTCTGGAGCCAGACGTTCGCCGCGCCCATACTGAGCGAGGCGATGGCCGGCCTGTACTCCAGCCAGGTGGCGATGCGCTGGCCATACCTCATCATGGGCATACTGTTTCTGGTATGCGTCGAGATAGCGTTTGCGGCCGTCTGGCGGCTGCTTTCGCTATCCGGCTCCGGCACGGTGTTCACCGCCAAGGCCATGCCCTGCGTGAACTGGGTGCTTGGCTGCGCGGCGACCGCCACTGCGCTGACCGTTCTCGTATCTGCGTGTTTCCTTATCTCAGGCTGGCATGATGCGACCATGCAGACCATGGATTACTACACCATCGCCTTGGTGCTTGGTGTGGCGGTTCTCGCCGAAATCGGATTCATGCTGCTGATGATTGTGATGAAGGGCCTGCTGCGCGTCGCCACCGACCAGTCCAGCGAGCTCGAGCAGGTGATCTGATATGACGATTCGCATCAATCTCGACGTCATGATGGCCAAGCGCAAGATCGGGGTCGGCGAGCTCGCCGAGCAAATCGGCATCACCCCCGCCAATGTCTCCATTCTGAAGAACGGACGTGCCAAAGCCGTTCGCTTTACCACACTGGATGCGCTGCAAGGCCCTCGACTGCCAGCCCGGCGACATTCTCGAATGGGAGGACAGCGACCGATAACCACCGCATGATTTTTACATAGCTAACTGCTTTCAGAGAGGTACATTCGCCCATTTACGGAATGCTATCTGCTGTCAAAGGAGATAGCTACAAGTTTTATGCTCAGATGCCCGGATGAGCAGTTGCTCAGACATGCAGGCGCGCCACCCATTCGCGTACGAGAGCTACGACGGCTTCGGGTTGGTCGATGTGCGCGTTGTGACCGGCATTGTCTAGCGTCACGAAGGTGGCGTTGGGATAGTGAGGCAACAGGGCTTGCTGGTCTTCGTATCCGACGATCTGGTCTTGTTTGCCGGTGACGATGAGCACCGGACCTGCATATGTGCCGAGTGTTTTCTCGGGGTCGTCATCCAGCCAATAGCGTTGATCCAGTCGTTCGCACGCCGCACGGTCACACAACGCCACACCAGGCAAGATGAACCGCTGGTAGCGCCGCCATGCATCGAATGACTGGTTGACGCCCATGGTGATGAAGTCGAACACCTGTTCCTGTGGCAGGGAGTGCGTCAGCCTGGGATTGGGATTCGCAACCACGTGTTCGGCCACATGCCGGCCGGCATGCTGCGGGTCCACAACCGGCGCGATCAGCGCCATGCCGGCCACTTGGCGAGGTTCGCGCGCCAATACTTCACGGACAAGCCACCGCCCATCGAGTTGCCGACCATGGCGAATGGGGTTGCTTTGCCGACAAGGCCGTCAATGACCGTTTGCAGCCAATCAGCCATTTCCGGCAGTCCACAGGCATTCTCGGGCAATGCCGGCGTACGCCCAAAGCCGGGCAGGTCCAGATATATGCGGCGAATCGAATCATTGCCGTCGAATGCTTCATCGAGCATCATCAGCGAACGATGGTCCACACCCATGCCATGCACAAACACAACGGACAATCCATTATCATTGCCCTCGATGGCGTAATACGGCTGCGGCTGTGCCATACGTTCCTTTCTCAAACCGGGACTGGGTGTATTTCACACAATAGCGTCTACGGTTCCTTCGCCGCCGAAACAGTTTCGAACGGCATTCTCGGTTTCAAGGGGCTGATTCTGTTATCCGGGAACATCTACTTCCACTTCGAGGGGCTGGTCGAAGCTCAAACCAAAAGTAGAAACGGCGTAACGACAACGCCATCCCGCCATTTTCATGATCTGTCTACTTAACCATCCGCCCCTTGAAACGGAAGTAGATGTTCTGGAAATGGCGAATCAGCCCCTCGAAGCGGAAATAGACGATTGCAACCCAGATTATCAATCTTGGCCACGCTGAAACACGGACATTGGAACATCCTTCTCGGTTCGGCTTGTGCGAGAGTCAAAGGGCGTGAAGAATTATGGCAAAGTCATCGGTGCTATGAGCATTCATCAGGCAGATATGACACTCTGACTGGTGGTGATCAGATTGACGTGACGATATGACATAGACGCGCAATCAGGCGAAGACCGATAAGGCCCGGAAGGAGGCGAGATGGTTCGGCGAACGCGATACCGGGCTCGTCGCCGCTCGGGCGGCAGATGGGTGCTGGCGTTTGTCGTCGCTTGCGTCATCGTCGCGATTCTGGCCGCGCTCATCTATCTGCCACGCATTTTCTTTTCCTCCGGCACCCCTTCCCGCGCCTCCGACGACGCCTATTGTTCGGCGAAACTAGCCGACGGCCCAAGCTATTCCCTCATGCCGGAACAGGCCCAGAACGCGGAGCTCATCGCCAACATCGCCATCAATCGCGGACTGCCGGATCATGCGGTGACGGTGGCCATCGCCACGGCCATGCAGGAATCGCGAATCACGAACCTTTCCTATGGTGATCTGGATTCCATCGGACTCTTCCAACAGCGGCCGAGCCAAGGTTGGGGAACCGTGGAACAGGTGTCCGACATGACGTATGCCACGAACATCTTCTACGACCATCTGATGCAGGTGCCGGACTGGGAGACGATTCCCATCGAGGACGCGGCCCAGGAAGTGCAGCGTTCAGGATACCCGGATCTGTACGCCACATGGGACGCCATGGCGCATGCTTGGGCTGCGGGACTGACCGGTGAATTCGGAGCGACTATTTCATGCGCGCTGGAGCCGGCAACATCGTCGGATGCCGATGGGCTTATCGCTGCGCTTCCTGTTGCCTATCCGAGTGTTACCGCCGCTACTGCGCCTGCAACTGCCGAGGGAAACGGTAATAATTCATCAAACGGTACGACAATCACCGTAGCTCTGCCCGACGGCCTGTCCGCAGACGACCACAATCGCCTATGCTGGCAAGTTACGGGCTGGCTGGTCACGCACGCACGCCAATACGGCATCGACGCATTGCATGCGAACGGCATGGACTGGAATCGCAAAGACGGTGTTTGGACAGGAAACGAAACCGTCGAGCAGACCATCACCGTCACATTGGTCTAATCAGGCAATCAAACGTCTAACTTTTGACGAATCCGGCACTCCCCTATTCAGCAATAAACCACTAAGATAAAAGCACATTACAGGCCTATTCAAAAGAAATGGGGAATCTATGAGCAAGGCGTTGATTGCGGTGGATGTGCAGCCGACATTTTGCGAGGGCGGCGAATTGGGTGTTGAGGGCGGCAACGCGGTCGCCGAACGAATTGCCGATTATGTGAATGCGCATCGTGGCGAATACGCGTATATCGCCACCACGCAGGATTGGCATATCGAGCCAGGCGCTCACTGGTCGGCTGAGCCAGATTTCGTGGATACATGGCCGAAGCATGGCGCGGCCGGTACGTCGAACGCCGAACTGCATCCGGCGATCAAGGCGCTGGGCGTCGAGCATCATTTCAAGAAGGGCCAGTATTCGGCGGCATATTCCGGGTTTGAGGGTATCGAGGACAATACTGACCGCATCCAGACCCGTGAGGAGGTCTCGGCTGAACAGGCCGCCGGCAAGACACTAGCCGACGCGCTGAAGACGGCCGGCGTGAGCCGCGTGGATGTGGTGGGCATCGCCGAATCGCATTGCGTCAAGGACACCGCGCTCGATGCCAGGAAGCTCGGTTTCGAGGTCACCGTGTTCGAGGACCTGACCGTACCGGTCAGCGAGGAGCTCGGTGTCGCGGCCCGCAAACAGATGGCGGCAGCCGGCATCGCGCTGGTCGAGTCGCGCTGATCGATTCGGATATACCCGCAGCGAACGCATAGCTGTTTCCACATATTCAGGACTTACACTGCCGCATAGTCGATGTGTAAGGAAGGCGATTATGGTTACGATGCTGCTGACTTCGATGTTCCATAACGTCTCGCCCACCGTGCATGAAATCGAGCCGCGGCCACAGGGCAAACGGGTCGTCTTCATTCCAACGGCGAGCGCTGTGGAACCGTGGGGACCGGCTCATGCGGCATTGAGCAAACACGCGCTACAACGGCTCGGCTTCGAGGTCGAACAACTGGATGTGGAAAACATGCCGAGCGACTCCGCCGAGGACATCACCCACAAAATCACCGAGGCTGATTGCATCTATGTGGGCGGCGGCAACACGTTCTTTCTCCTGCAGGAGTTGCGCCGCACCGGTGCCGACCGGGCCATCATCAATCAGGTGCGCGCCGGCACGCCGTATATCGGCGAGTCCGCAGGCTCGGTCATCACGGCACTCGACATCGGCTACATCAAGCTCATGGACCGCACGGACAAAGCCCCCGATCTCACCGATTACACAGGATTGGGCCTGGCTGATTTCCACGTGGTCCCCCACCATCATGCAGCGGCCATGGGTCACGCCGCACAACGCATTCTCGACCGGTATGGCGCTAATCTCAGTCTCAAGCCTCTTACCAACCGGCAGGCCCTGCTCGTCAAGGATGGCAGAACCCGGTTGCTGTGATGATGCGGATCGTCGGCCCGTCGCCCATTCGGCATCGCCGTGGTGTGTCCGGCCTGATATGCCTATCGAGCGGCATCAATCACACAGCAATGTGGCTGGGAACCTCGCCGAACGTCAACACCTGCGTACATCAGCACGGCAAAATCTGCCGAAAAACGCCCGGCGCACGAGATGCCAGCCGGCCCCATCCGTCACCTCAGTGCCGTACCGGGCCAGGCATGGCCTTGAGCAACGGGATGAATCCGGCGCACAGTACCAGGGCAACGACGGCGAGTATCTGCCAGTGGGCGGAGCCGAGCCAGCCGCCCCACGTGCCGACGGCACCGCCGATCGCATACGCGAACCTGGCACGGCCGCTGAATTTGGCCAGGTCACCACCGCTCAGCAGCAGTTGTCGCGATACGATCACGCCATGCGCCAGCAGGCCATAGCCGAGGTTGTTGATGAGCCATCCGACGCACACCGCGGCAAACTCGGGAACCAGTACGGCGGCAAGGGAAATCGCCGTGGCGATTGCCCCGATGGCGGACACGGCGCGCATGCCGAGTTTTGCGGAGAGCCGCATGTAGACAAACGATCCGATGATGCTGCCCACGCCGCCGAATGCGTAGACCACGGTCAGCATATCGCTGCCGTACCGGGAGCCGATGCCCAGCAACGCATAGCTTGCCCACAGCGACGGAATCAGCGCAAGCAGCAGCGATGCGATCAGCAGTCTGACCCGGGTCAAGCGGGTGACCGGAGTGCGCTGCGGCGCGTGTGACGTGTCGGCCGCCGTGGATTCGTCGGCGGAGCCGTCGCCGTCATCGCCGCCCGCACCATCGTTGCCGAATCCCGGCATGAACTCGCGGGTGCGGAATCGCGTCAGCGCGCAGGCAAATGACAGTGCCGACGAGGTGAGCAGCATGGCCATGATGGAGGCGTTGGCCAAGGCCGATCCGGCAACCTGGCCCAGCAACGTACCGCCCACGCTGGCAATCACGGCGACGTAGCCGCTGTACTTGACGAGCATGTCATCGTCGTCGCCGGCCGCATCCACCTCGAACACTTCGGAGGCCACGTCGATGACCTGCCCGGTCATCAGCAGCAGGCATGACAGGGCCAGCAGCAGCCACTTCCAATACGTCCAACCGTTGGGCACCAGCGCGACCGCCAAGCACAGTACGCCTTCCACGCCCTCCGTGGTCGCAAGCGAACGGAACGAGCCGAACCGCTGCACGATCCATGCGGATATCGGAGAAGCGAAGTCGATGACCAGATTGAACGTCTTGCGGAACGCGATCACCCATGCCGGCAGTTCGACGATCAGAATCGAAGGAATCACCGACCCCTCGAAAATCGCGTTGGACAGCATCGAAAACGTCATACCCACCAACGCCCATCGCAACGCCCTGCTCAATACCGATAATCCTCGCATACCTTAGTTCCTTGTCCTTGCCAGTGTAACGGAATTATGACTTCTCAATCGTCCCCCGCTGTCTAAATGAAAGTGCAACACCCTTTCACTGGTTATCTGGACAATCTCCAATCTAAAGGGTGTTGCACTTTCATTTAGACAGCGGCCCCCCATATCCGCATGTCACTGCTGCTATCATAATGAGCCAGTAGACGCCTTTAAGCGTTCTGACAGCCATGGAATCGAAAATCGCTATGCACATCATAGAACAGCACTGCCAAGGCAAGAGGTCTGACCAGTCGCTCAATGAGGACAGGCTGATCATCACCGACGGTTTCGCGGCAGTGGTGGATGGAGTGACCAGCAAAAGAGTGCACCACCTTGCCGGCCTTGTTCCTGGCCGCATCCAGCACCGGCGTGATATCGGCAGCCCACTCACGAACCGAACGCCCGGCAAGCATATCGTTGCTGCCCACACATACGATCAACACATCCGACCGGTCGTTGATATCGCCAATCATCCGGTAACGCACTCGCCGTGCGGTCGCGCCGAGCTTGCCGACCGTGCGCCAAGCCACCGGCCGACCGGTGCGCTTGGCCACACGCGC